>Ga0315268_10009601_pt1 | contig 10030 bp, 7 predicted proteins | sample C1_top_MG_FD_204535 | JGI IMG/M metagenome (GOLD analysis project Ga0315268, IMG submission 204535) | Sediment microbial communities from Yellowstone Lake, YNP, Wyoming, USA - C1_top | ecosystem: Environmental > Aquatic > Freshwater > Lake > Sediment | place: USA: Wyoming | collected 2017-08-01 | reverse complement strand
CCGGGCCTGGCCGAGGATGCGCGGGAGGTGATGCGGACGCTGGTCTTCAAGGAAGTATCGGTCGCCGGATCCGGCGGACGCTGGTTTCTGGTGCGGATCATGCCGTATCGCACCCTGGAGAACCGGATCGACGGCGTGGTGATCACCTTTACGGATGTCACGGTCTCCAGGACCCTGGAGATAGAGCTGCGCAAAACGCAGGCCGAACTGGAACGACGCTTCACCGATAAGACGGCGGAACTGGACAAGGCCGGTAAGGATCTTCGGGAGGAAATCGGCCGGCGCGATCGGACGGGGAAGGGGGATTGAGTCACCGATGCTTATCGTCATGAGTCACAAAGCCACAAAAGAGCAGCTTGATGCCGTCGTCAAGGCCGTGGAGGATATGGGGTTGCGGGCGGCGCCGATACCCGGCAGCGAACGGATTGCGGTAGGGGTGCTCGGGAACGAGGGATACGTGGACGATCTGACGATCCGCGACCTTCCGGGCATTCAGGAGATCATCCATGTTTCCAAGCCTTACAAGCTGGTTTCCCGGGATTTTCATCCGCAGAGGAGCGTGGTGGACGTTTGCGGCGTTAAAATCGGCGAAGGTTGCCGCCCTATTGTCGCCGCGGGACCGTGCGCCGTGGAAGGCGAGGAGCAGATCGTCAAAACCGCCCTGGCGGTGAGGGCCGCCGGCGCCGATCTGCTCAGGGGAGGTGCCTTCAAGCCGCGGACCGGTCCGCACACGTTTCAGGGGTTGCGGGAAGAGGGATTGCGCCTCCTGGCCATAGCGGCGAAGGAGAGCGGCCTCCCGGTCGTAACCGAAGTGATGAGCCCCGACCACGTGGAGGTTGTCGCCGAATACGCGGATCTGCTCCAGGTCGGCGCCCGGAACATGCAGAATTTCGATCTCCTGAAGGAACTCGGCAGGGCGCGCAAGCCGGTGCTCCTCAAGCGGGGGATGAGCGCCACCATCGAGGAGTTTCTCGCCTCCGCCGAATACATTCTGGCGGGCGGAAATCCCGACGTGATACTCTGCGAGCGGGGGATCCGCACCTTTGAAACCGCCACCCGCAACACCCTGGATCTGTCGGTTGTTCCGCTCATCAAGGAGCTTTCGCATCTCCCGATCATGGTCGATCCGTCCCACGCCACGGGCCGGCGGAGTCTGGTTCCCCCCATGACCAGGGCGGCTCTGGTCGCCGGGGCGCACGGCATCCTGATCGAAGTCCATCCCGAGCCGGAAAAGGCCCTGTCTGACGGTCCCCAATCCCTGACGCTGCAAGGATTTGCCGCCTTGATGGACGATATCAGAAAATTGAATTCGTTTCTCGGCTTCTGAACAATACGGAGGGTTGATCATGAAGAAGGTGCTTATCGCGTATGACAGCAGGACCGGAAAAACCCAGCAAATGGCGGAGTATATCGCGGAAGGGGTGAGAATTTCCGGGAACGAGGCCATGGTTAGGAGGATAACCGAAATCAAGAATGAAAAGGAACTTCATGGGTATGACGGGTACATTTTCGGATCCCCCACCTACCACCTGGATATGATCGGCACCATGAAGACCTTCCTGTTTATGGCCCAGAAAGCCAATCTGGCGGGCAAGACCGGCGCTGCCTTTGGCTCCTACGTCCATGACGGCAACGCGCCCAAGCTGATCTTCGACACCATGGAGTTTGTCTTCAAAATGGACGTGACCGATCTCGGGCCGCTGAATCTCCTGGAATCAAAACTGGATGTTGCGGAGGGGATGCGAACCTGTCAGGCCTACGGAAAGGCCGTCGGTGAAAAAATGAACGGATAATCGCCTTTCGGCAGGGGCGTCGTGTCGCTTTACGGTAGCGTGCTACTGGCGTGCGCCGAGGGCAATCGGCTTATCTCTCCGGATCGAACGGTTACGATTTCAGGGGATTCTCTATATAATCCAGGTAACTCAGACTTTCAACTTGCGAGGCGCAAACCGCGAGTACGCTGCTCAAGTCCGTAAGTCCCTGCATGATTTTGTTCACGCCATCCATGAGAAGGGTCCGCATGCCTTCCTGAATTGCGAGCACCTTTAGCTCATCGCCCGGGGTTTCTTTTTTAATCGCCCTTTTCATATTTTCCGTGCCGATGAGCAATTCATGGATAGCAATACGCCCTCGATACCCGGTCCCGTTGCATCGTTCGCACCCCACCTTTTTCATCAGTGTCGTCTCGTGCGAATAGGGCGCCATCCGGTGTTCCGTAAACAAATGGGGGTCGTAGTAATGCACCAGGCCGGCAAACTCCTCTTCACCGGGATGATAGGGCGTCTTGCAATTATTGCATAATCTCCGGGCCAGGCGTTGCGCCAGGATGCCCAGCAGGGCGTCGGCAAAGTTATAGGGATCCATCCCCATTTCAACGAGCCGAACGGGGGTTTCCGGGGCGCTGTTTGTGTGGAGGGTGCTCAGAACCAGGTGCCCGGTGAGCGATGCTTCAATCGCCGTTTTCGCCGTCTCCTGATCCCGCATCTCCCCGATCATGATCACATCGGGATCAGCCCGCAGGAACGAGCGGAGCACTTCGGCGAAGGTGACCCCGATCTTGCTCTGGACATGGACTTGCCGCAGCCCGGCTTGGGTGATCTCTACGGGGTCTTCAACGGTCCATATCTTTCGCTCCGGGGTATTGATATGTCCCAAGGCGGAGTGAAGGGTGGTCGTTTTTCCCGACCCGGTCGGTCCCACGCATAAGATGAAGCCGTACGGCTGCGACAGCATGGCCCGGAAGGCCTTCTCGTTGGAGGGAGAAAAATCCATTTTGTCCAGGAGCAGCGGCTTGGAGGACGGCAAAATCCGTAGGACGGCATCTTCATTGTTACCCGTGGTTGGGGTAATTTCCACCCGATACTCGATCCGGTTATTTTTATATACGAGAAGAATCTTTCCGCTCTGCGGCTTCCGACGCTCGGTGATATCGAGATTCGCCATGATCTTCAGCCGTGAAAGGATCGCCCGTTTAAAAAAGATCGGAATGCGATGGATCACCTGGCAGACGCCGTCAATCCGGTATCGCACATGAAAAGGCTGCTCGCGAAGACCAGGTTCGAAATGAATATCGGAGGCGCCTTTGCTGTAGCCGTCTATCAGGACTTTATTGACGAGATTTACGATCTGTGAATCGGTTTCGGTAAGCCTGTCCTCTTCGCTCTCATCTTCTCCTTCCTGATCCAGGGACAACTCGCCAATTAAATCCGTCACTAAAGATTCCGCTTGCGGATAATATTTTTCTATCGCTTCCGAGATCTGTCGGGATGTCGCAACAACCATTTCAATCCTGCGGCCCGTATAGAAACGTAGGTGCTCATAGAGACTGTAATCGGTTGGTTGCGATGTTGCGATGACGAGAAGATCCCCTTTATCCGCGACCGGAAAAACCTGTAACCGGTGAACGATATCCGAGGGTAAGGATTCGAGGGCCTTCACGTTCGGAACTATGGTTGCGACATCAACCATCTGGAGCCGAAATTTCGCTGCCAGTGCGGCGACGAGCTGGTCTTCGGTGATGAAGCCGTGCTGAACGAGCAGATCACCAATTCTCTTCTTTCTATCCCCGTCCTGATCATGCAGCGCCGTGTTGACCTGTTCCTGCGTGACCAGACCGGCCGCAATCAGAATCTCTCCGACCCTGACCCGGGGGGGAATCTTTCCCGATTTTTTTGCCTCAACGAGGGCATTTTCAATGTCTGCAAGGGGCAGGTTTTCATTGTCGGCGATAATTTTACCAACCCGGCGTTTCTTGAGATTTTCCTGCTCCATGAGCGTCTTCTGGATGGAATCGGAGGATATGACCCCTCTTGCCTGCAGAATTTCCCCGACCTTCCGTGTCTGACAGCGGGTTTTTACCCCGGAGGCGGGAAAGAAGACAAGCCGGTGCGGCGTATCTTCCTTAACCGTGAGGCCGAAAAAACCCGTTGAATACGGTTGTTTCTCGGAAACATGGACGTGATACGTTGCCCCCGTGAATGTCGTTACTTCCTCCTGCAACGTATCGTTCTGGAAAAGAAACATCCAATTTTGATGCGATTTCATCAAAACGCAGCAGATCTCCGGGAAAAGGAATTTCTGCATTTCCCGGGTAGGTTCGATCAAGACGTCAACTTCGTTGTCCTCCGGTCGGAAAGGCTTGCCCAGTGTTGCTTCGAATCTCCGCCCATTCATCAATTCTAAAATAATATCCATTTCCGGAACCCCTTCCCCTTAGGTTCATCTTTGAGTAAATATTACCACAACTCCATGGCCCGCGCCAGGGTAAAGATAATATTTCCCGGCCTTTCCTTGACACAAAAAAGTGCATTGATGTAAGATATAAAGAGATTACTTGCCCAAGGATTCGGTGATGAAAAAAGTCAGGGGGGAGGAAATTTGATGAATAAGATTATGTTGGTGGAGCACATCCATCAGGCCGGCGAGACAATGCTTGCCCGAAAAGCGGAACTCGTCTATCCGCAGCCGCAAAACCTTGACGGCATTCTCGCGGCGATCGGCGATTGCATTGCGCTCGTGGTCCGGAACACGAATATCACCCGGCAGATCATGGAGGCCGCGCCGCGACTCGCCGTGATCGGGCGGCACGGCGTGGGGTACGATACGGTCGATATCAAGGCTGCTGCCGAACTGGGGATCCCGGTCGTCTATACCCCGGCGGCGAACACCGAGAGCGTGGCGGAGATTTCCGTCGGGTTCATCATTTGTCTCGGTCGAAAAATCGTGCGGGCCCACGCCGCCATGCAATCGGAAGAACTGCTCAGTGATACGGTAACCATGGCCATCATGACGCGGCAGGCAGGATTGATCAACGCCGATCTATGGGGCAAAACATTGGGGGTGATCGGTGTGGGCAGGGTCGGTTCTTCCGTATCGAAGAAAGTGATCGCGGCCTTCAATATGCGCGTCCTGGGCTATGACCCGTATGTCGATGCGGAAACGCTTACGGGCTACGGCGTGCAGAAAGCGGGGAGTCTGGAGGAGATGCTGCCCCAGTGCGACTTTGTGGCCGTCCATTGTTCGGGCGGCGCAGAGACGCGGCATATGATCAATGCGCGTACCCTGGCCCTGATGAAACCGGGCGCTTACCTGATCAACACCGCGCGCGGCACCATCGTGGACGAGACGGCGCTTATCGAAGCGCTGCAGGAAAAACGGATCGCTGGCGCGGCGATCGATGTCTATGATCCGGAGCCGCCCCGGCCGGGCAATCCGCTGCTGCATCGTCAAGACGTCATCGTGACGCCGCATTTCTGCGCCATGACGGAGGAGAGTCTGTACAACATGGCGACCATGGTCGCCCAGGGTGTTCTGGATGTCCTTGAGGGCAGGCGGCCGCAGTATCTGGTCACTCCCTAAATCACGGTAAGGAGAGAGATATGAAGATTTTAGTCGGTTATGATGGAACACCTCCGGCGAAGGAGGCGTTGAGCCTGGCCAGAAAGCACGCTGTGGCGTTCGGCGCCACCATCGATGTGATCACCTCGATGGAGGAAGGCACGGGCAATCAGCTAGAGGACATCGAGAAAGCCAAGCATGGCCTTGAGTGGGCAAAATCGACGTTTGACGAAAAAAACATACCCTGCACGACTCACCTCCTGATCCGCGGGCTGTCCGCAGGCGAAGATCTCGTTGAGTTTGCCCGGGATAACAAGGTCGATGAGATCATCGTCGGCGTCAGGCTGCGCTCAAAAGTGGGGAAGCTCCTGATGGGTTCCACGGCCCAGTTCGTGATCCTGGAAGCCGGCTGCCCCGTGGTGACCGTGAAGTAACGAGGGTTTGCGGGGAGCGTCGTCACTCCTCCTGCTTCCGGAGGCGGTGTTTGGTCATCTTGAGCTGGAGGCCCTTGCGGCTCAACCCCAGCCGTTCGGCCGCCCGGGTGACGTTGCCGCCGCACTCCTCGAGGCACCGGGAGATGATCTGCCGCTCCATCTCTTCCATGTGGCTTTTCAGGGGGTGCTCTTCACGCGCGGGGTTTGCGATCTCCGGCGGGACGAGATTCATCGTCAGGGACGGCCCTTCCGCCATCAGGACCATCCGTTCGATGAGGTGTTCCAATTCCCGGATGTTCCCCGGCCAGGGGTAGGCGAGGAGGCATTCCCTAACCTCAGGGGCAACGCTCTCGACCCGGCGCGCAAGTTTCCTGTTGAATTTTTCGAGAAAGTAGTCCGTCAGCGGGGGGATGTCTTCGGTGCGTTCCCTCAGCGGCGGGACGTGGATGGGGAAGACATTCAGGCGGTAGAAGAGGTCTTCCCGGAACTTCCCTTCCTTCACCTCCTGCAGGAGATTCTGGTTCGTGGCCGCGATGAGGCGCACGTCGACCGAGACGGTCTTGAGTCCGCCCACCCGCTCGAAGTTCTGGTCCTGGATCGCCTGGAGGAGCTTTGCCTGCATCTCCCGCGGGATCTCGCCGACCTCGTCCAAAAAGAGGGTCCCCCGGTGGGCCAGCTCGAATTTCCCCGGTTTCGTGGTGACGGCGCCTGTGAACGCCCCTTTTTCATAGCCGAAGAGCTCGCTTTCGACGAGATTCTCCGCGATGGCGGCGCAGTTGATCTTGATGAAGGGCTGATCGCTCCGGGTACTTTGCCGGTGGATGGCGCGGGCGATCAGCTCCTTGCCCGTTCCCGTCTCTCCCGTGATGAGTACGGTGGCGGTCGTGGGTGAAACCTTGCGGATGATCTCGTGGATCTCGGCCATACGGCTGCTGGCGCCCACGATTGGGTATGGGTCCGCGTCGCTCTCGGCTGCCGATAGATCCCTCTCGCTGATAACCCGGGTCTTGACCGCTTTCAAGATGATCGCTTTAAGTTCATCCTGCTCGAAGGGCTTGGTGATGTAATCGAAGGCCCCTTTTTTCAGGGCGTCCACGGCGGTGGCGACGGTGCCATAGGCGGTGAGGATGATGACCGGAAGCGTTGGATCGTCCTGCATGATCCGGCCGAGAAGCTCCATGCCGTCCAGCCGCGGCATCTTGAGGTCCGTGGCGACGACGGCGATCTTCTCCGTCTCGAGAATCTTCAACGCCTCCCGGCCGTCCGCGGCCGCGACCACGTCGTAGCCCTCCTTTTTCAGCATGGCCTTGAGGACCCGCCGCATATTCAGCTCGTCGTCCACGACGAGGATCTTTGCCGCCTTCATTTCGGTTCCGTTTCGTTAGATGCAATGGGGGACAGATTTTAAACCGGTCCCCATTCGTCGTGCACTATTGCCTGAATTGTCAGTCCGTGTCAAGTCCGGTATGCCCCTAGCGCACTGTTTCCAGACGGACATAGAAAATCGTCCCCCGTCCGGGGATCGATTTCACCCGCATCCTCCCACCGTGACTACGGATAATGCGCTGGCAGACGGCGAGGCCCAGGCCTACCCCCCGTTCCTTCGTAGTGAAGAAAGGGGTGAAGATCTGCTTGAGCGTCTCACGGCGGATCCCCCCTCCCGTGTCCCGGATGGAGACGCCCACCGCGTCGCCTGCGTCACTCGCGATCCGGGAGGTCCTGACCGTCAGCGTGCCGCCGTCGGGCATCGCCTCGATGGCGTTCATGGCGATGTTCAGGATCACCTGGTGGATCTGCCCCTGGTCCATGGGGACCAGCGGCAAGTGGGGGTGGAGCTCAAGCTGGATATCGATCCCGGCCGAGAGGCGGTTCGTTTCGATAACGGCCATGGCCTTTTCGATGACGGCATTGATCGATCGCGGCCGCAGCTCCGGCGAATAGGGGCGGGCATAGTCAAGGAATTGCGTCACCACTTGGTTCAGGCGATCCACCTCCTCGGTGATCACATCGAGGAGGTTTCGCTGCTCCGCGCTTTCCGCCTCCGACCGGAGGACCTGGGCGGCCCCCTTGATTGAACCGAGCGGGTTCCGGATTTCGTGGGCAAGGACGGGCGCCATCTTTTCCAGGAGCAGCGCCTTTTCCCTCTCGAGCTTCTCATCCAGGTCGAACGGGGAGGTGAAGACGTCCTTGATTTCGGGATAGATCCGGGTAATCAGCCGTTTGAGGAGGATCTGGAACGGTCCGATGGCGATGATGATAAGGAAGGAGACCATGAAGACGAGCGTGAACGGCGGCGCGGGGCCCTTGCCGAAGAAGCCGATGATGAGGTAGAAGAAGACGGTCGTGAAAAGGGTCACAATCACGATCACCAGGGCGCGTGTCATGAGGTCGTGGAGCTCCGTCAGGTGGGGATGGGTGATCATGATCAGGATGAAGTAGAGCACGCCGGCGACGATCAGGTTGAACAGGGGCGGGAGACTTGCTGTCGCGATCGCCGTCGTGAAGGCGACAATGAGGTAGACGAGCCGTTTCTTTTCAACACCCGCCGCCTTTCTCTTGGCAAAGACGATAAGGGAGAGGTAACAGAGGAGAAGCACGACGTCCGTGTAGAAGTAGAGCAATATCTCCAGGGGCTCCCAGCGGCCGAGGGGGGTGAAGAGGGCGATGGCGAGTCCCGTGCTGAAGAGGGCGGCAGTGCGGATGTCCCCCTTCCGGAGCAGGGTCTGCTCCGGATAGAGGTGATGGCTGAACCGGATCACGAGCGGGGGGATGGCCAGGAGTCCAAGCTGCTCGACGAGGAGCCAAGCGCTGTGATGGAAAAACTGGTTGAACAGCACCCCTCCTTTGTGGAAGGCGATGGCCAGACAGAGGGCGGCGAAGGAAAGAGGCAATGGCTCGCGCTTCTTGGTGATCACCAGGGCCACGGATACCGTGATGCACACCGCCATCAGCATGAAGATTTCCATGGCCCGCGATCCTTTTCTTCAGAATGGCCCCTCTATACCCTCCTCTCCTCGCGGGAGGGGACCACGGGGAGGGTAAGGCAGGTATGCCATACCGTACAATCGGGCGGGAAGTCAAGAAGGAGGGAGCGGAACTGCGTAGTTTACTTCGCACCATTTCTCGATTTTACGCACCTCGAGGGTGTTTAACTGGGTGAAGACGGCTCTCCGACAGACACCGTATTAATGTATAACTGTTTGTAATATAATAATAATATTTGAACAATCCGGAAAGATCACCGCGGTGGCACGATTGATGCTCAAATAGCAGCATTTGACCGGGCGGTGACCTGAAAATCAAGCCGTCGGTGATCGACTAGAGGAGTCTCATTTGGGTGACACAAGGATTTGCGCGGCGGTGTTTCCCGGCCAGGGTAGCCAGCGGCCGGGGATGGGCCGGGATTTTTTCGAGCAGATGCCGGAAAGCCGCTCCACCTATGAAGAGGCCGCGGACGTCCTGGGGTGGGACGTAGCCGCCGTCTGCTTTTCGGACGACGCGCGGCTCGATCTGACGGAATATACCCAGCCCTGCCTCGTGACGACGGAAATTGCGATGCTCAGGGGCCTTGCAGCCCGTTACGGCTTTTGCCCTACCCTGTTCGGGGGGCACAGTCTCGGTGAATTCACGGCGCTCGTAGCCGCCGGCGCGCTTCCCTTTGCGGCGTCTCTGAAGATTGTCCAGACGCGCGGCCGTCTCATGCAGTCAGCGGTTCCCGCCGGCGTAGGGGCGATGACCGCGGTCATCGCGGATGAGCTCTCCGCGGAGGCGATCGAAGACCTCATCGGCGGGCTCGTGGTGGATATCGCGAACATCAACTCCGCCCGGCAGATCGTCCTGAGCGGCGAGGCCGGTGCGATCGCCGAGGCCGAAGCGCGTCTGCGAGACGCCCTTGACGCGCCGTCCCTGCGTTTCGTGCGGCTCAATGTGAGCGCCCCGTTTCACAGCCGCCTCCTGGAGCCGATCTGCGAGCCCTTCACGGAGATCCTCAGGGAATGGGGCGGCGGCATCGATTCCGAACGGGCAGGTCACGTGGTTTCGAACTACCGCGGCGGCTTCCATTCCGGCGGCCGCGAGGAGATCATCGAGAGTCTGGCCCTCCAGATCAGCCATACCGTGCAGTGGAAGCAGAACATGACCCTTCTCGCTTCACAGGCCGGCGCCATCTGGGAGATCGGACCGGGGCGACCGCTGCGGGATTTTTCCCGGACCGTCGGCGTAGCCTGTACCTCCGTTACAACCCTAGCATCAGCGGAAAA
>Ga0315268_10009600_pt1 | contig 10030 bp, 7 predicted proteins | sample C1_top_MG_FD_204535 | JGI IMG/M metagenome (GOLD analysis project Ga0315268, IMG submission 204535) | Sediment microbial communities from Yellowstone Lake, YNP, Wyoming, USA - C1_top | ecosystem: Environmental > Aquatic > Freshwater > Lake > Sediment | place: USA: Wyoming | collected 2017-08-01 | reverse complement strand
GTTGACTACGACCTCGTCCGCCCGATTCACTCCGGCTGGCGCTTCTGGCACGGCAACTTTTACCTCTGGTATTCGCTGCTGCTCGATCTCTTTGGCTTGGCCCTCCTGCTCGGCGTGCTGATGATGGTCGTCCGGAGGGTATTTTTCCGCCTTCCCCAACTCGACTACACCCGCGCGGACGCTCAGCGCGAGACCTTTGATCGGGGCCTTTACGTTTGGGACGACTGGATATTTGTCGGCCTTCTGCTCCTGACCACGCTCACGGGATACTTGGTGGAAGGCCTGCGGATTGGCAGCGAATGGCCCGCGTACGAGAAGGCTTGGTCCCCGGTGGGCTGGTCTACGGCTGCGGTCTTCGCTCGCCTGGGCCTAGCCGGGAGTACAACGACCACGGTGCATTTCTATCTCTGGTGGGGGCACGCGATTCTGGCGCTGGGCTTCATTGCCTACATTCCTTACTCGAAAGCCTTCCACCTCGTCATTGACGCCTTCAACCTCGTCTTCCACAACGAGGAGGTGGCGCGGCGGCTTCCCACGCCTCCTCCGGCGGCGGAAGGGGGCTACGCGCGGTTGGAGGACTTTACCTGGAGAGAACTCCTTTCGCTCGATGCGTGCACTCGATGCGGGCGCTGCCACGCGATCTGCCCGATTCAGACCTCGGGAATGGGGTTCTCGCCGCGAGACTTCATCCTCGATCTGCGGGAATACGCCGACGTCCTGACCATCGCGTCGCGGTCCCGGGTGGATCAGCAACGGGTCAAGGAAGATGGCCGGAAAGTGCTCTTTGCGACGCGCGTGGCGGCCGTCGATGGACTGACCTTGGCGGGAAGTTTGATTAAAGCCGAGGGCCTGTGGGCGTGCAGCACGTGCATGGCTTGCATGGACATCTGCCCGGTTGGGGTCGAGCACGTGCCCATGATCGTGCAATTGCGCCGCGCGTTGATCCAGCAGGGGCTCGCCGATGAGAGGCTGACCGACGCCCTGCGCAACCTGGGGCGCTACGGCAACTCCTTCGGCCAATCGGAGCGCAAGCGCGCCGTCTGGACGCAAGGCCTGGACTTCAAGCCGAAGGACGCGCGCAAGGAACCGGTGGAATGGCTCTGGTGGCTGGGCGAGTACGCCAGCTATCACCCGGCGCTGCTGGGCATCACGCGCTCGTTGGCCCGCCTGTTGCAAGCCGCCGGGGTGGACTATGGAATCCTCTACGAGGCCGAGAGGAATTCCGGCAACGATGTGCGCCGCGTGGGGGAGGAAGGGCTGTTCGAGTTGTTGCGAGAGAAGAACCTGGCCACCCTCGAGAAGGTTAGCTACAACAACCTCTTCTCGACCGACCCGCACGTGTACAACACCCTGAAGAACGAGTATCCGGAGCTGAACCACGGCCGCCACCCGGTGTTTCACTCCGCTGAGTTGCTGGCGAAACTGCTGGAGAGTGGCCGGTTGAAGCCGGCCCGGAAATTGCCGTACGGCGTGACCTATCACGATCCCTGCTATCTCGGCCGGTATAACGGCGTCTACGACGCGCCGCGCGCGGTGCTCAGGACGCTGGGGGTGGAGGTGCGGGAAATGCCGCGCTCCCACCGCAACAGTTTTTGTTGCGGAGGCGGCGGCGGGCGCGTGTGGATGGAGGAAATCGGCGAGGCCCATTCGCGGCCGAGCGAAAGCCGCGTCCGGGAGGCCGCCAGCCTGAAGGGCGTTCAGTACCTGGTCGTCGCCTGCCCGAAGGATTACGTGATGTTTTCGGACGCGGTGAAGACCACGGGCCTCGAGGGCCGCCTGGCCGTCAAGGAGTTGACGGAATTGGTGGAGGAAGCGGTGGGCCTGGAAGCCGCAGGGGGCAACGAAGCGGCACGCCGCCCGCAGGCGGCATAGCCAGGCACGATGTCGCACGTCGCAGCTTGTCGCAAAACCTAAATCGCGTGGAAAGGAAGCGACCATGAATGGCAACGGAAAGCACGGAGCGCGAATCGGGGTTTACGTCTGCCACTGCGGGACGAATATCGCGGGGACCATTGATGTGAAGTCCCTGACGGAATACGCGGGGACGCTTCCCGCCGTCATTGTCTCGCGGGACTACAAGTACATGTGCTCCGACCCGGGGCAGGCGCTTATCCAGCAGGATATCATGGACCATCAATTGAACCGCATTGTGGTGGCCTCCTGCTCGCCGCTGCTGCACGAAAACACCTTTCGCGGGGCGGTGGCCAAGGGCGGGTTGAACCCCTACTTCCTCCACATGGTGAACATCCGGGAACACGATTCCTGGGTGCATGAGGACAAGCGGGCCGCCACCGAGAAAGCCAAAGACCTGATGCGCGCGGCGGTCCGGCGCGTGGTCTTCCACCAGCCGCTCGAGAAGCGCCAGGTGCCCATTCATCCCGACGTCTTGGTTGTGGGAGGCGGCATCGCGGGCATCCATGCCGCGCTGACCCTGGCCAACGCCGGCAAGCATGTTTACCTGGTGGAGCGAGAGCCGACTATCGGCGGGCACATGGCCAAGTTCGATAAGACGTTCCCCACCCTCGACTGCGCCGCCTGCATCCTCACGCCCAAGATGACGGCGGTGAAGAATCACCCCAACATCACCCTCTGGACGCTTTCCGATGTCACGAAGGTCGAGGGGTACGTCGGCAATTACACGGTGACCGTCAAGCGCCGGCCGCGCTACATCTTCGAGGACTTGTGCGTCGGCTGCCTGGAATGCATCGAGGCTTGCGTGTACAAGCAGGCCAAGGTCTCCGACGAGTTCAACCTGGGGCTCAGCAAGCGTCGTCCGATTTACATCCCGTTCCCTCAAGCCGTTCCCCTGCTTCCCGTCATTGATCCGGAAACGTGCATCGAGTTCAAGTCGCACAAGTGCAAGAAGACCTGCGTGGAAGTCTGCGGCGACCGCAAGGCGATCAATTTCCAGCAGGAAGAACAGATCGAGAATATCCAGGTGGGGTCGATCGTGCTGGCCACGGGCTTCCAGGTCTTCGACGCCCATCGTGCGCCCTACTACCGCTACGGAAAACACCCGAACGTGTATACCTCGCTCGAAGTCGAGCGGATCGTCAATGCTTCCGGACCGTCGGGCGGGGAGGTGCTCCTGCGCGACGGGCGCAAGCCGAAGAGCGTGGGAATTATCCACTGCGTGGGCTCGCGCGACCAGAACGCCAATGCCTGGTGCTCGCGCGTCTGCTGTATGTACTCGCTGAAGCTCGCCCACCTCATCAAGGAGCGGACGGGGGCTGAAGTCTTCAACTTCTACATCGATATCCGCACCCCGGGCAAAGGCTTCGAGGAGTTCTACCAGAAACTGCTGAACGAGGGCGTGCACTTCATTCGTGGAAAGGTGGGCGAGATCACCGAGTGGCCGCTCGATCCCTCGGAAGAGGGAAAGCTGATCATCCGCGTGGAGGATACGCTCACGGGGTTCGTGCGGCGGATCCCGGTGGATATGGTGGTGCTGTCCGTGGGTCTGGAGCCCCACGCGGACGCGCAGGACGTGCGCCGCCTGTTCAACATTTCCTGCTCCACCGAGGGCTTCTTCCTCGAGCGGCATCCCAAGCTCGCGCCGGTGAATACCTTCACCGACGGCATCCTTCTCGCCGGCTGCTGCCAGGGGCCAAAGGACATTCCCGATACCGTGGCGCAGGCGGGCGCGGCGGCCGCCGAGGCCCTGGCGCTGATCGACGCCAAGTTCGTCGAGCTCGAGCCCAACACCGCGTACATCCTCGAGGAGGCCTGCTCGGGCTGCAAGACGTGCCTGCCCCTCTGTCCTTACCAGGCGATTTCGTTCATTGACGCGAAGAAGAAGGCTGAAATCAACGAAGTGCTCTGCAAGGGTTGCGGCACCTGCGTCGCCGCCTGCCCGTCCGGGTCCATCCGGCAGAACCTGTTCGAGGACGCGGAAATCTTCGAAGAGATCCAGGGGGTATTGACCTATGCCTGAAGCGACCCCGAAGACCACCCCGGCTGCGAAGAGGGGGTTTGAGCCCCGGATCGTGGCCTTTTTCTGCAACTGGTGCACGTATCTCGCCGCGGACCTGGCCGGCACCTCGCGCATGAAGTATGCCCCGAACGTGCGCGTTATCCGCGTGATGTGCTCGGGGCGCGTGGACCCGCAATTCGTTCTCGATGCCTTCGCGCACGGCGCCGATGGCGTGCTCATCGGCGGATGCCACCCCGGTGATTGCCACTACCAGGAAGGGAACTACAAGGCGTTGCGACGGTACCATCTGCTGAAGCGTCTGCTCCGCTCCATGGGGATTGAAGAAGAGCGCTTTCGGCTGGAGTGGATCTCCGCCTCGGAGGGCGACCGCGTGCGCGCCGTCGTCAACGACATGGTGGAGAAGGTGCGCGCGCTGGGTCCGCTGCGCGTCGAGGTCCCCACGGAATTCTTCGAGGAGGAGGTGAAGGCCGCATGAATTCCCCTAAACCCAAGGTGGCCTTTTACTGGTGTGCTTCCTGTGGTGGATGCGAGGAAGCGGTTGTTGACCTGGCCGAGAAGATCCTCGACGTGGTGGGCCTGGTGGACATCGTCTTCTGGCCCGTTGCCCTCGACTTCAAGCGCCGCGATGTCGAGGCCATGCCCCATGGCTCCATCGTTGCCAGCTTCGTCAACGGCGCCATTCGGACCACCGAGCAGGAAGAGATGGCCAAGCTGCTGCGCCAGAAGTCGAAAGTCATCGTGGCGACGGGCGCCTGCGCGCAGATGGGTGGCATTCCCGGACTGGCCAATCTTTCCGACCGCGAGGGCATTTTCAGGACGGTCTACGAAGAGTCGCCGTCCACGGTCAATCCCGCCGGCGTGACTCCGCACCGCATTTACAGGGAAGATGGGAAATGCGTGACCCTGCCGGGATTCTTCGATACCGTCCGCTCGCTCGACCAGGTGATTGAAACGGACTATTACCTTCCCGGGTGCCCACCGACGCCGAAACTCTTTTTGAAGGCTGTGGAGACGCTGTTGAGCGGTGACCTGCCGCCCAAGGGGACAGTGCTCGCGCCGGATCAGGCGATGTGCGAGGAATGCCCCAAGAAGGATACGCGTCCCGAGAAGCTGACCCTGAAGGAATTCAAGCGCCCGCATCAGGTGATCGCCGATGAGCAGAAGTGCCTGCTGGCGCAGGGGATCGTGTGCCTGGGCCCGGCCACGCGCGCGGGCTGCGAAGCCCTGTGCACCCGCGCCAACATGCCCTGCACGGGCTGCTTTGGCCCGACCAGCCGCGTGAAGGATTTTGGCGCCAAGGCGCTCTCCGCGACGGCGTCCATTGTCGACAGCAACAACGAGGAGGAAATCGAGCGCATTTTGGCGACGATTCCCGACCCGCTGGGAACGTTCTACCGCTACAGCCTTCCGGCCTCACGGCTGCGGCGAAAGCAAATGCCCAAGATCGCCGCCGGAGAGCAGGGGACGGCGAAACCCTAAGCGAGGTTCATCGAGGTGAATGCCATGGCTCACGAGGCGTCAGAAAACAGCAAGAACACCGCTCCCGGACAACCGGGGAAGGGCGAGCCCACCAAGCGCCGCATCACCATTGACCCCATCACTCGCCTGGAAGGGCACGGCAAGATTGAAATTTTCCTGGACGAGCGGGGCGAGGTGGAGCGCGCCTTCTTCCAGATCCCCGAGCTGCGGGGCTTCGAGAAGTTCGTACAGGGACGTCCCGCCGAGGAGATGCCGCAAATCACCTCGCGCATCTGTGGCGTGTGCCCGACGGCGCATCATATGGCGTCCACCAAGACGCTCGACAGCCTTTACCAGGTCACGCCGCCGCCCGCCGCACGAAAAATCCGGGAACTCATCTACAGCACGTTCATGGCGGAAGACCATGCGCTGCACTTCTATTTTCTGGGCGGGCCGGACTTCATTGTGGGACCGAAGGCGCCCGCGGCCGAGCGCAACGTGTTGGGCGTGGTGGCGAAGGTCGGGGTCGAAGTGGGGCAGAAAGTGATTTCGATGCGCCGCCGCCTGCGCGAGCTGATCACGCTCGTGGGCGGGAAAGTCGGGCATCCCGTGTTCGGTCTCCCCGGAGGCGTCTCCAAGCGCGTCATGCCCGAAGATCAATCCCGATTCAAAGAAGTGGCGGAGGAGGCTGTAGGATTCGCCCGGTTTACGCTCGAAGTCTTTGAGAACATCGTCCTCAAAAACGCCGAGTACGTGGACTTGATTTGTTCGGCGGCCTTCACCCACCGCACGTACTACATGGGGATGGTGGACGAGCGCAACCGTGTCAACTTCTACGATGGGAATCTCCGCGTGGTCTCGCCCGACGGGAAGGAATTCGCCAAGTTCCTGCCGGAAAAGTATCTCGACTACGTGGCGGAACATGTGGAGCCCTGGAGCTATGTGAAATTCTGCTTTTTGAAGCCCCTCGGCTGGAAGGGGTTTGTCGACGGCGCCGACAGCAGCGTCTATTGTGTTGCTCCGCTGGCGCGCCTGAACGTCGCCGAGGGCATGGCCACGCCGCTCGCGCAGGAAGCCTATCAGAAGCTCTACGCGACCCTGGGGGGCAAGCCCGTCCACCATACCCTGGCGACCCACTGGGCGCGCGTCATTGAGCTGCTTTATGCGGCGGAACGCATGAAGGAGCTGGCGGACGATCCCGAATTAACCGACCCGAACGTCCACACGTTGCCGACCGCCACGCCCAAGGAGGGCATGGCAGCCGTCGAGGCGCCGCGCGGAACGCTGTTCCATCACTATCAAACGGATGAGAAGGGAATCATCCAGAAGGCCAACCTCATCGTGGCGACGCAAAACAATATGGCGCGCATCGCCATGAGCGTTGAGAAGGCCGCCAAGGGATTCATCAAGGCCCACCACGTTGACGACGGCATCTTGAACATGGTGGAGATGGCTTTCCGCGCTTACGACCCGTGCATCGCCTGCGCGACCCACGCGTTGCCCGGAACCATGCCGATCGAAATCCGCATCCACGACGCCGGCGGAAACAGGGTGAGTACTTTGAGCCGCGGCCGCGACGGCCGCGTGCATCGCGAATAACTCCGCAGGCTTCCTTCCTACTCGATGCGGATGTCCCCGGAGACGGTGCTGACCTCCACGGGATAGCCCCCGCCGCGCACCTTCAGGTTCACTTCGTGTTCGGAGACCTTGGCATCGCCCGCGAAGTCGGGGCTGACGTCAAGGCTTCCCGAGGTTGTGTGTGCCGACAAGTCGAAGGCGGCTTTCTCGGGGAGCTGCAAGCTGACGTCACCCGAGGTGGTTTCGATGTCGATGCCGCTGCTTTCGGTCTGCTCCAGTCTGATGTCGCCACTGGTCGTGTGGACCTTAACTTTGTCGCGCACCGAGCGCATGCGGATATCGCCCGACTCCGTGTTGAGGGTAACCGGCCCGCGAATCCCTTCGATCCACGAGTCGCCCGACCGGGTTTCGGAGGTAAGGCGAGTCGCGACCGGGACGGTCAGTTCGTAGTCGACCGAGACGTTCTTCGCACCCGTGACGCCGGCGGCATCGCCGAGGACGATATGGTTTCCATCTTGCTGGAAGGGCGGATGCGATTCGAGGAAGTGGAATTGCTCGTCGAAGTCGCCCGGGACGAGGTCGCGAGCGTGCTGGGGGCTGACGATCACCTTGACGCGGACACTTCCGGCATCGCCCGAAACGATTTTCAGGTCGCTGGAGCTGGTGCGCAGGCTCACTTCGACGGCGCCGGTCACCTGCAGCGTGCGATCGAAGGAGCGCCTGATCCCGGAGGTTTGTGCGGTGGCAGGGGGAACGGCGGTGAAGATGGAGAGCGTCAGAACAACGAGGGCCGTGCGCCGTGAAAGACTCATGGCGGCTCCTTTCCTTACAAGGACAGACGGGTTACTGCATACTTGGGGGCCTGGGAATAAGACTCTTCGCACGGCGTTTGGTGAGCAAGATACTTGGGGTCTTGGGCGGTGCCGCCGGGCAACAGGAGTCCCTCTCGTCGGGTCGCACCAGCGGGGTCGGGGTTTCAGTCACCTTGGGGCGGGGGAATTGCGTGGAGCCCGCCTGGTTCCGTCAAGCCGCAGGTCTCAGAATATCCCTCGCGTGCCGGGCGGCTGCCTCATGCTCATACCCCCGAACGGTGTAGTAGATGGCCCGATCGAAAAAGTTCCCAACCAGGCGGTGGAGTTCCTGCTCCTGGTGCAACTCAACGGCAGAATCCATCAAACCAGCGGAGCGAATGTAGTCCCGCATATGAAACTTCACCAGGACCAGCGCGTAAACGACTTCACTGAGGGGAATACCTTCGACAAACCGCTTCTTCGCCAGCTCGGTGTAATTGGCCTCAATCATCTCGTCGGTTTTATGGCTGAGCCAGTGGCCGAGATTGCGATAAACCGTATAAGTTCGATGGTGCAGCTCTTCATGAGTCAGGCGATGGTAGTGAGGCGTCCGTTGGTTGGTCAGAAGGTCATTGACGACACCCCGGGTTAGCTCCTCCGCATGGTCCTCGATCATCTGGACCAAGCGAGCGGAAAGCATCGTACACCTCCCGTTGGACTCGTGTCTCGCTGAACGTTTCTGCTGCCAGAATACCAGAATGTGGCGGAGCATTCCACTGTCTGAGGTTTACCCCTGACAACGCCTCCCATCCTCGGAAGGAAAGAAACCCGGGCGGTCACTTGGCCGTGACGAACGTTACGCAGACGGGTGAGGGGGCCTCGAGCACCTGCCCGGTCGGAGTCAAGCGGCCAGTCCTGGGGTCGATCCGGAAGACCACCACGTTGTCCTAGTCCTGGTTGGCGGCGAAAAGGTAAGCGCCTGTCGGATCGATCGCGAAGTTGCGAGGCGTCTTCCCCTGCGTGGGGATGTCCTCGACAGGCGTGAGCGTACCTTTCTGAGCGTGGATCGCGAACACGGCGATGCTGTCGTGACCGCGATTGGAGCCGTAAAGGAACCTTCCGGAAGGATGCAGCACAACCTCCGCGTCGTCGTTCTGGCCTTTGAAACCCTGGGGGAGTGTTGAGATCGTCTGCAGCTCGCGCAACACGCCGGTGGCGGCGTTGTAGGAAAACGCCGTGACGCTGGAACCCATTTCGTTGATCGCATACACAAACCCGCCGCCGGGTGAAAAATCAAAGTGCCGCGCGCCGGCTCCGGCAGGGACTTTGCCAGAGGCCGGGGCGTTGGGAGTGAGCGAGCCTTTCGCCGGGTCGAAGCGGTAGACGAGCAACTCATCGAGCCCCAGGTCGGCCGCGAGGGCGAAGCGATTGTCGGGCGAGGTGCGGATCGAGTGCGCGTGGGGACCTTCCTGGCGCTGGGGATTCACTCCGTGGCCCTGGTGCCGCACAAAGGCCGAGGCCTCCCCCAGGCGGCCGTCCTTGAGCACCGGGAACACAGCCACGCTGCCGCCGTCGTAATTGGCGACGAGCACGTATTTTCCCGTCTTGTCGAGCGAGACATGGCAAGGCCCCGCGCCGCGCGAGGCGACCTCGTTCAAGAATTTGAGTTTGCCCGTTCGCCCGTCGATGGCGAAGGCACTGACCCCGCCGCTCTTCGCGCCTTGATAGTCGGATAGTTCGTTGACGGCGTAGAGAAATCGCCGGCTGGGATCCACGGCGAGAAACGACGGATTCACACTCTCCGCCGCCAACCCGAGCGAGGTTAAACGTCCTGTGCCGGCATCAAAGCGGTAAGCGTAGATGCCCTGGCTCTTCGGCCCGGTGTAGGTGCCGATGTAAAGAAGAGAATCTTTCGCCATTTTGCCTTCCTCGCCGCCTTTGGAAGCAGGGCTCAAAAGGAGCGGTGTCATCAGGGTCATGGAAACCAGCAGCAAGTGAGGAGCGTTTTTCATCCCCCTATGAAAGCGCAATCGGGAGGGGAATTGCAAGTGCGCGGGGCCGCGGACGATGCCGCCTGGGGTTCGGTCGGACGCGGCCGACCGTTCAAGAAGCAGGGCAGACTTGCCCCGCGATGCGGAAGGATCCGTGGGCGGCGAGTGAGGCGACCGATGCGACTGTCGCATCGAGTGGCTATGGGGGATGGGATTGGTGCGGACAAGCCGTGGAACGGGGCTTGAGCGAGGAATCGAAATGGAAGTCGGAAGGGACG
>Ga0315268_10009599_pt1 | contig 10030 bp, 6 predicted proteins | sample C1_top_MG_FD_204535 | JGI IMG/M metagenome (GOLD analysis project Ga0315268, IMG submission 204535) | Sediment microbial communities from Yellowstone Lake, YNP, Wyoming, USA - C1_top | ecosystem: Environmental > Aquatic > Freshwater > Lake > Sediment | place: USA: Wyoming | collected 2017-08-01 | reverse complement strand
GTTGTCAACCGGCTGTGATGTGATTGATATCGGAATCTGCCCTACCCCTGTCCTTTATTTTTCAATACAGCACCTTTCTCAGGAAGGGGCTGTAATGGTTACCGCAAGCCACAATCCGCCTCAATATAACGGTTTTAAAGTGTGTATCGGCTCCGATTCCCTGCACGGCAAGGAACTCCTTGAAATACTCGAAATCATTAATAAAAAAATCTTTTCTTCCGGCAGGGGATCGCGCTCTTTTTCGGATGTGGTTACGCCCTATAAAGAGTTCATGCAGAAAAACATTTCCATATCGAAGCCTCTGAAAATTGCGATCGATGCGGGAAACGGAACGGCAGGTGTAGTCGCTCTTCCGGTTTTAAAAAGTCTCGGCTGCATAGTTCATGACCTTTATTGCGACATGGACGGCACTTTTCCCAATCATGAAGCCGACCCGACGGTTTTAAAGAATATGAAGGACCTGATAGCGCTTGTCATGGAAAAGGGACTGGATCTCGGAATCGGCTATGACGGAGACGGCGACCGCATCGGTGTTGTCGACGAAAAAGGGAATATTGTCTTTGGCGACCAGCTTATGATTATTTTTTCAAGGGAGATCCTTTCAAGAAAACCGGGCGCAACTTTCATATCCGAAGTCAAATGCTCAAAGACAATGTACGATGACATCGAAAAACACGGGGGCCGTGCAATCATGTGGAAAACCGGGCACTCTCTCATAAAGAAAAAAATGAAAGAAGAAAAGGCCGAACTTGCGGGAGAGATGAGCGGCCACATGTTCTTTGCCGACCGCTATTTCGGTTTTGACGATGCAGTTTACGCATCCTGCAGGCTCCTTGAAATAATAGCAAATACGGGGAAGAAAATTTCAGAACTTTTATCTGATGTTCCAAAAACCTATTCAACGCCCGAAATAAGGGTTGAATGCCCGGACGACAAGAAATTTGCCCTCGTTAAAAAAGTTACAGAGTTTTTCAGAAAAAGTTACAAGGTAATAGATATCGACGGCGTAAGAGTGCTTTTTGAAGATGGATGGGGTCTTGTGCGCGCATCCAACACGCAACCTGCCCTTGTCCTGAGGTTCGAAGCATTGTCTGAAAATAGACTGAAAGAGATAAAGGATCTGGTTGAATCAACCCTTGCTAAAATCCGGGAACAACTCTGACGAATTTCCAGCGGGTGTAAAAGGGAAACATATTGATTTTTCTTGACGATATTAGCGAAAAGTGTTAGCCGAATGGTCGAATTTGGGCGGATGAGATCAATCGGCAAAGATCAGGATAAAAGTTCTGTCTTATCCCTGAAGCCGCCTCTTAGCGAACTCTCATTCCGTGAGAGGTACCGGAAAAAGTCCCTGTAACACTTGTAATGGAGCAGACATGACACGCACCTTTCTAATTCTATTTACGGGAATATTGGTGTTGTTTTCCTTGAGCGCTTTTGCCGCAAACGGTGGCCTTGGAGAAATTCCCCGCTTTGAAATCAGGAAGTTCCAGGTGGAAGGGAATACGCTGATCCCTGCGGACAAACTTGAAGCCATCCTCGCGCCTTTTACCGGCAAGGAAAGAGATTTCGGAACGGTGCAGGAGGCACATGAAGCGCTGGAACAGGCCTACCGCAGTCGCGGTTTTTATATGGTTGTGGTGACACTTCCGGAACAGGAGATCGAAAAAGGTGTCGTTCGCCTGAAAGTCATGGAAAAATGCATTGGGAAGATCCGGGTCGAAGGAAATCGTTTTTTTGACCCGGAGAATATCCGCAACTCAGTGCCGGTGCTGCGTCAGGGCGATGCGCCGAACCTCAATGCCCTGTCGCGAAGCCTCAAGCTTGCCAATGAAAACCCTTCGAAAAAGATCAACGTGTCTCTGCAAAACAGCGATATTGAAAATGAGATTGACGCGAATATCGCGGTTAAAGATGAGAAGCCCTGGAAGGCAGGCTTAACTGCAAACAACACGGGAACCAGGGAGACTGGATCATCGCGCCTTGGGCTCCTTCTCCAGCATGCCAATATCGCCAACCTTGACCATCTCCTGACTCTGCAGTACATAACTTCTCCCGAGAAACCTGACCGTGTCAGCATCTTCAGCACAGGTTATCGTTTGCCGTTCTATTCGGCGGGCTCCTCTCTGGATCTGATTGCCGCTTATTCGAATGTCGATTCCGGCACGATAAGCGCAGCCGGAACCAATATGAACGTGAGCGGAAAAGGAACGATTCTGGGAACGCGCTACAACCAGAATCTCACCAGGATCGGCAACTACGAACATAAAATCACCCTCGGTCTTGATTACCGCGATTATGAAAACAACGTTGACTTTCTGGGATTTCAACTGGGTAGCGATATTACGGTACATCCCGTCACCCTCACATACGCTGGAAACTGGACCCTGGATAAAAGCAATGCCGGCTTTTACCTGACGGATCTGCAGAATCTCCCGGGCGAATGGGGAGGAAACGACAGCGCGTCGGATTTCGAAACGGCCCGTACCGGCGCACCGCGGAGTTACAACCTCATCCGTTACGGTGCAAATCTGTCCTATGCTTTCGGCGGCGACTGGCAGGCACGTGCAGTGGTGAACGGCCAATATACCGAGGACAAGCTTGTGGCTAGCGAGCAGTACGGGATAGGAGGATCAAACTCGGTCCGCGGTTTTGAGGAGAGGGAGTTCGCCAACGATCTGGGATATTCAGGGAGCATCGAGATATATTCACCGGACCTGTGCAGGCTGCTCGGAATCAGGGAGATCCAGACCCGCGCCCTGGTTTTTTATGATAGAGGTTATGTTTCCCGTATAGACCCACTCCCGGGCGAGGTTAAAAGTACTGAGATCGCCAGTATCGGTCCCGGATTGCGAATAACCGATGGCAAGAAGTTCTCCATTTCGGTTGACCTGGGGTTTGTGACCGATCCTCCTGACAGAAGTACGTCCAAATGGAGCTCGGCCTGGCATATATCAGCCAGTCTGTTGTTTTAAGTGAAAATGCAAGGAGTTTGCCATGAGAATAAAGCGGTTCAGCATAAGTGGCTGTTTCCAGGTTGCCAATAAGCTTGTCTCAATAATTACATTGGTTTTTTTCTGCGAAAGCACCGTTTTTGCCCTTCCTGCAGGGCAGCAGGTAGTCAACGGACAGGCCTCTTTTAATACCCAGGGCAACAACCTCACTATCACCAACAGCCCCAATTCGATTATCAACTGGCAGGGCTTTTCGATCTCTTCCAACGAAGCCGTCCGCTTTATCCAGCAGAGCAACTCAAGCGCTGTTCTGAACCGGGTTATCGGCCAGGACCCCTCCCGCATTCTCGGCCTGTTGCAGTCGAACGGCAGGGTCTTTCTTGTTAACCCCAACGGCGTTCTTTTCGGCCAGGGGTCACGGATAGATGTCAATGGGCTCGTTGTCTCGACCCTTAATATCAGCAATCAGGATTTTCTGGCAGGAAAATACAACTTCGCCGCCGGCAGCGTGGCCGGTTCTATTCAAAACCAGGGAACTATTATAACACCGGCGGGCGGAAAGGTATATCTAATTGCGCCGAATATCGAGAACAGCGGAATCATCAATTCTCCCAAGGGGGAGGTTATACTTGCGGCAGGGCATAGCGTACAGCTTGTCGATTCCATCGATCCCGACATATCAGTCGTTGTGAGCGCCCCGGACAACACGGCGGTAAACCTCGGGCAGATAATTGCTCAGAGCGGCAAAGTCGGGATATACGGTGGACTGGTACATCAGAAAGGCCTTGTCAATGCGGACAGCGCATCAGTTGGAGAAAACGGGAGAATCTTTTTCAGGGCATCCAAAGACGTAACCCTTGACGCAGGAAGCGTAACCAGCGCAAACGGCAGCCAGGGCGGGCAGATAAATATTCAGAATGAGTCGGGGACTACGCTGGTATCAGGCACGGTCACTGCTATCGGGAATGACGGGAAAGGTGGTGATATCCAGGTCCTCGGCAATCAGGTCGGCCTGATTGACAGCGCACAGATCGATGCTTCCGGCAAAAACGGGGGCGGATCGATTCTGATCGGCGGGGATTATCAGGGCAAAAATCCTGCCGTCCAGAACGCCGAAACGACCTCTATCGGAAGCGATGTTGTCATCCGGGCGGATGCCATGGAAACCGGTAACGGCGGCAAGGTGGTACTCTGGGCTGACGACAAGACTGAGTTCTACGGACTCATCAGCGCCCGGGGCGGGGCAGCTGGAGGCGGTGGAGGGAATGTTGAAGTGTCGGGAAAGCGGACACTCATTTATCAGGGTCTGACGGATCTTAGGGCTCCGCTTGGGAAAACCGGAACGTTGTTGCTTGATCCCACCAATTTCTTCATACAACCTACCGGCGGCAACATAACAGGGGCAGCCCTTGGAGCACAACTTAACCTGGCGGATGTCACCCTCCAGACCGACCCGGTTGGGGCGCAGAACGGAGATCTCTACGTTGATGATTCAGTCACATGGACGAGCGCCAACTCGCTGACTTTAAATGCCCATAACGACATCTGGATGAACAATGTCATTACCAATAACAGCGGCGGCAGCCTCTTCCTGCGTGCCGATTCAGACGGAAGCGGCGGCGGGAACGTCTATTTCTCAGGAATCGGCCATGTAAACCTGTCGGGGGGAGGCTCAGCAGCAATCTTATATAATCCGCCGGCGGGCTACGGCACGCCTACGGACTATTCAGGTTTCTTCACCGGCGTTACACCAACATCTTACATGCTGGTCAACGATGTATTTGACTTGCAGACCGTACTAACGAACCTTGCGGGAACCTATGCCCTCGGCAAAGATATCGACGCAACAACCACCTCGGGCTGGAACAGCGGAGCGGGTTTTATCCCCTTGGGCGATAACAGCTTCATACCTGCGCAAACATTCACCGGCATCTTCCACGGACTCGGCCACACAATTACTGGACTTTATATCAATCGTCCCGCTACACAATATGTCGGCATGTTTGGCGGCACTTCAAGTGCCGCAATGATTCTAAATGTCGGATTAGTGAATATGAATATCACAGGGGGCTTTCAAACAGGCGGATTGGTGGCACATACCGGCGCCAGTATCTTTAGTTGCTACACTACAGGAAGCGTAAGCAGCGGCAGCAATAATGTAGGCGGACTGGTGGGACTGAGCGCCGGCAGCATCAGCAATTCCTACAGCACGGCAACGGTAAATGGCAATACCTGGGTAGGAGGACTGGTTGGAACGCTTTACACCGGTGGGAGCATCAGCAATTCCTACAGCACGGGAGCGGTTAGCGGGAGTTCCTCGGTTGGCGGATTGGTTGGATATAATTATGGTCTTGGTCCAATAATAAGCAGTTACTGGGATACTCAGACGTCCGGTCGGGCAACCAGCGATGGCGGTACGGGCAAAACGACGGCACAGATGATGGATCAGGCAACATTTGCCGGCTGGGACTTCACGAACACCTGGAACATCACGCAAGGCGCAACCTATCCGTTCTTTAGGATGTCAGCACCCCCCGGACCGGCTCCGCCTGTCACTCTTCCAACATCCTTAACGACTGAAACTGAAAGTGCGACCGGTAATTCTATTGCCAGTGGCAATACGGTTGTTGCGCTCGAGACGGCCGCTGTAATTGCAACGGTGACAATATCTGATGAGGAGTCTTCCGGAGATCGGGAAGAGGACAAGTCTGAGGAAAGCACGAAGAAAGATAAGAAACGCGGAGAACAGACAACATATGAGAAAACTCTGGGCGAAAAAACCAAAAAATTCTGCAATTAGCCTGCTGGCGCTACCCTTTATATTGATTTTCAGCACAGTCTGCCTTGCCGGCGTGCAGGTGGGAAAGGTTTTGCAGTTAAACGGCCCGCTCTTTGCAAAAAAGGCGGACGCAACGATCATGGTCTTGTCCGTCGACTCTTCAGTCGAAGAGGGGGACACGCTTATCACCGAGAAAAAGACCTATGCCCGGATCCGGTTTTCCGACGACAGCGAAATGATCCTGCGTCCCAATACCCAGTTCAGGATATCTCAATATTACTTTGATAAGGCATCTCCAAAGGACGACAAATCTTTTTATGATCTTCTCAAGGGAGGGCTTCGCTCCATTACGGGAATGATCGGAAAGAGGCGCCGGGACAGCTATAAAATGACGGCTGTCACCGCAGTCATCGGTGTCAGGGGGACGGCTTATGAGGCAAGGATTTGTGAGGGCAACTGCGGATCTTGTCCGGACGGACTCTATCTGTTTGTATCGGATGGAATCATTGGCGTGAGCAATAATGCCGGCTCGCTGGATGTCGGTCTTGGGCAGTACGCTTACGTCGCGAATTCGGGATCGCTGCCTGTGATTCTGCCTCAAAATCCCGGCATCGACTTCACACTGCCCCTCTCTTTCGGGAATGGGCCGGAAGAAGGGGGGCTGAACCGTGCTAATGATAGTTGCATGTGCCGCTGATTAATGTAATAATAATTTCTCCGGCAGCGATATCAACGGCAGCTGTTGCATTCAGGGCGGCAAGAAGTGATTTTTCAGGTTCTCCCGGGAACTTGTCCGATAGAATTCCGGCAAGCCCTTTTAACCCGGAGAATCTGACAATTGCTTTATTCTTAAGCCTTTCTGCGGAAATACCGACTCTCTTTTCATCTCCGGCGGCATCCATTGAATAATCAAGACATAACCAGACCAGCGTTTCAAGCAAAAAAGGGTTTGTGTTGACGATAATCGGATCAGGCATCTGATCCGTTTCAAGGCATATTCCGCACATCAAAGCTATTCTTCCCGAAAGGCCCGAAACAAGCTTTATTGCTTCACACAAATCAACATCGCAAACCGATTCATCGGCGCTGTGAGCAAAACTGTTAAGCCTTCTTATAATCTCATCCCCTCTCTTAACCTGCTTGATTACCTTTCCCGCAGCGGTTTTTATGCGGGCGGGATCGACCGGTTTTCCTCTTTCGGCAATTGCACAGAGATCTTCCAGAAGTCCGGCGTTCTCATTTATTATCGCGAGTACGTTTTTCACTTCGTGTGAAATCGATGCCGTCATCTTTCCAAAAAACTTGAGGGCATTTTCACCGTTTATATCCATTCTTGATGTCAAGGCCTATACCTTCTCATTTTTATTAAGAATCTCTTTCATTTTCCGGATAAGCGCATCGATGTTGACCGGTTTTACCAGGTAATATTCCGCGCCTGATTCGCTTGAAGCAGTCATAAAATCATCTTCAGATCCGTGGCCGGTTATGAAAATATATTTTAATGCCGGGTTTATCTCTTCCAGTTTTTTCTTAAGTTCAATTCCGCTGATTTTCGGCATCTTGACATCAAGCACGGCTATATCATAAGTTTTTGATTCAACACTTTTTATTGCCGCATCCCCGGTTGTAACCCAATCCGCTTCTATATCCCTTAAAGAGAGCCGTTCTGCAAGAGTTGATACAAGCTCCTTCTCGTCATCTACCAGCAATGCCTTCATCGGTTTTTTTCTCCTTCTTCTCCATCTTCAGCGGCAGGGTTACAACGAAACTGGAACCTTTGCCCACCTCGCTTTGCACGCCTACGTTTCCTCCCAGTTCCTGAACAAGGCCGTAAGTTATGGAGAGACCGAGGCCGGTTCCGCCAAGTTTTGTTTTGGTCGAAAAAAACGGCTCGAAAATCCGTTCCAGATCCGATCCGGGTATCCCGCAGCCGTCATCGGTAAAAGTTACGGATATCAGGTTGGCTCCTTCATATTTTGCCGTAATATCAATTCTGCCACCGTCTTTTACGGCAGCAAATGCGTTATTGACGATATTAAGAAAAATCTGCTGCAGCTTCCCTCTGTCGCTCTCAAACTGCGGAATATTTCCGGGAATATTCACAGAAACCGTAATGCTCCTGTATTCCGCCTCTTTGGAAAGAAATCCGAGGACATCGCTTATCACCTCGCCAAGATTTACAGTCTGGATCTTAACATCAAGATGCCTTGCAAAATTCAGCAGGCGCTTTGTAATGGTACCGCACCGGTCAACAGAAGAGAGGGCGGAATCAACGAGCTCAATCAGTTTCCGGTTTTCTTTAAATTCGTCCTTTATTGTGAATATGTCCTTTATAAGACCGACTTTTTCATTGATAACCGCAAGTGGATTATTTATTTCATGAGCCACTCCTGCAGCAAGCCGTCCTATGGAAGCCATCTTGTTAGAATATTCAACCTCATGCAGCGTCATGATACGCTTCTGGTCTGCAATAAGAATTCTGTTCACAAGGTATGTTGCAACACTTAAAACCACAACAATTATAATTATTATGCTCACAATAAGAAATCCGATGAGCTGAAAGCGGGTTTTCTGCCACGGCTTCATCAGCTCGGTTTTTTGCTTTACAATCATAAGAATGAAGGGTGTGTCATGAATATAGGCATATCCTATTACAAGCTTTTTATTGTCAGGGTACTCCCCCTCATAAACACGTGTATTGGGAGAAAATTCCGGAACAGGCAGAGGTATCCTGTCCAATACCTTGCCGTAATCCCTTGAAGGTGTCTGGAGAATGCCGTCTTTATTTATCAGAAAAGAATCGCCCTGACCGCTCACTTCAAGATGGGCAAGAAGATCATTGAACCTGTCGGTATCAATGGTGGCCCGGAGAACATAAAAGGAACCGTTCGGAAGGTCTTGACTGACTGCGATGACAATATGAGGGGTTCTCCGGAATCCCATGAAAACATCGCTCACATTTACGCCTTTATCTGTAACGTCTTTGAACCACACCTGATCACTGTAATCGATGCCTTCAAGTTTATAGGGTCCCGCATAGGTTATTTGCCGCCCGGTTGAATCGATAACGCCAAGATCCACGAAACCTCCGAACCCTTGTTTTAAATTTTCCAGGATCACGGAAAGCCTTTTCGGATCACGCAATGAATCATAACTGTTATCCCTAACCACAAAATCAAGAGCGGATCTTCTCTGGGCAAGAAAAAACGAAACCGTGCGCCAAGTGTTTGAAACAAGACGGGCGGTACGTAAAAGAACTTCCGATTCCACCGAATGCTGCGTAACCCCATAATCTATAAGGGTAATGGATACAAGAGGTATCAGGGCTACCAGAGAGATCAGCACAACCGCAAGTTTCCAGATGCGCCTGAAATTAAAGAGGTGTTTGTAAGGGCCTGCCGCAACATCCCGGTAGTCCCAGAATTTCGGTTTAAGCTTTTCAAAAAGAGTCATTTATGTTCCAAAGTAGCTTCATTCTCTATGAGCTTTCCGGACATAATAGCACAATGCATTATGTTTTAGCTATTTATTTGGCAGTTTTCTTTATCCTTATTTTATCGTTGGCTTTCTTTAATGTTTCGCTTAAGACTTCTATATCAACCGGCTTTTGCAAATATGCAAACGCGCCCAGCTTTATGCACAAATCCCTGTCAGCCGCTGTTCCGTGCCCGGTAAGAATTATCACCTCAATATCAGGGTTGCTCTGTTTAACCCGCCTTAAAACTTCGATGCCGTTTATACCCGGCATCTTAAGATCCAGAATCATGACTTCCGGCTCGTCTTCAGAAACCAGGTTAAGCGCCGATTCTCCGTCATATGCCACAGCCGAACCCATGTCGCGCATGATGAGCCGCTCCGACAGGGTCTGTACGAATTCACGTTCGTCGTCAACAAGCAGCACTTTAGACGGCATCTTAAAATCATATTTTCTGTATATGTCCGTCTGATAGTACCCCTCCCCGACTTTAGTTTCAACAGCCTTGACTCCGGGCACTTTGCCGGCGGTAGCCTTGAGCTCATCTTCAAGCTTGCTCAGCAGAAGAACATGTTTATTTATGATTATTGTCACAGCTCCGTCTTTTACCGAAATATCAACATTGTGCCCTTCCCGGGCAAGGTTCATTTCCACTTTAGAGGCAATGAGAAAATCATCAACCGCTTTTTTGGAACGGCTTGTCGGTTTTACAACTTCCTTTCCGGCATTGTCTTTAATAAGAGACACCGCTTTCTCCAGATCCATCTTATCCATCGGTATGACAAGATCGTACAGGGAGGAATCCCACGGATCATTTTTCTT
>Ga0315268_10009598_pt1 | contig 10030 bp, 10 predicted proteins | sample C1_top_MG_FD_204535 | JGI IMG/M metagenome (GOLD analysis project Ga0315268, IMG submission 204535) | Sediment microbial communities from Yellowstone Lake, YNP, Wyoming, USA - C1_top | ecosystem: Environmental > Aquatic > Freshwater > Lake > Sediment | place: USA: Wyoming | collected 2017-08-01 | reverse complement strand
CGGAGAGGCTCAACCGGACACACGCAACGGCAAAGTGGAACACAATATCGACCCCTTTCATGGCATCCGTAAGCTTGTCGCGGTCAAGGATGTCGCCTCGAATAACCTTTAGGTGACCCAGGTCGTGTAGGTCATCTAATGAAAGAACTGAAGAAGAAAAATTATCATAGACGATAATACGATTGGTTTTGGCGGCTTTTTCCACAAAATGAGAGCCGATAAAACCTGCACCTCCGGTGACAAGAATGGTTTTGTTTGTAAAATCCATACCATGTATCATATACGGACTGATTTGCCGCCCGTGCGCAGCGATTTGGTAGAAAGCTCCAGACATCGTACGACGCGTAGTCCTGCATTTCCGTCCGTCAGGGGCTTCTTTTTGGTTTCCAGCGCCCGGACATATTCTTCGGCCATGCCAAAAAGACCTTCCTCTATGGGGATGTTCGGCGCTATCATGTTGCCGCTTCTGTAGCCTATGCGCATCTGCAGAGCCTGTTTGGGGTCTTTGATGAATGAAACCCCCTTGTCGTATATCTTTATCTTTTCCGATTGTTCGATGTCATCGTACACGAGCATCTTTTTGGTTCCGATGAACATCATGCGGCGTATTTTTATGGGGGAGAGCCAGCTTATGTTGCAATGGACAAACAGATTGTTGTCATAAACCGCTGAGATATGTGCTACGGTTTCCTGCCTGATTTCTTTATGTGTATAGCCGGTGGCGGATATGGTTTTCGGAATCATGCCGAACAGATAGTCGATGATGGAAAAGTCATGAACAGCCAGATCGTAGATGACGTTTGAGTCCTTTTGGATAAGGCCCAGGTTTGTCCTGACGGAATCGATATAATACACATCACCCAATTCTCCAGAATCAAGAATCTGCTTGATAGAGGTGACGGCCGGTGTATAGATGAACGTATGGTCCACCATGAGGATTTTTTTACGGGCTTCGGCAAGGGCAACGAGCGTGCGCGCTTCCTTGGTCGTTTGGGTCATGGGTTTTTCAACCAGCACATTGAAGCCTGCATTGAGAAACGTAGAGGCAAGCGTAAAGTGGGTCCTGGGCGGGGTGACGATGACCACTCCGTCTATTGTCTTATCGTGGATTACATCCTGTATATCAGATGTGGTTTGTATCGTCGGATAGATTTTCGGGACCTCAACAAGCGTTGTCGGATTGATATCGACAACCCATGAGATGGAAACTCCTGAAATCCTGGAAAAATTCCGGACAACGTTCGGACCCCAATACCCATAACCGATAATTGCCAAGCGAATCATAGGAAATAGTGCTTATCGATAGGCTTCAATCGGTACAATACTAAAGTGCGGGTGGAAATGCAAGCGTACGGGGATTATGAATAAGGAATAAGGAATTAAGAATATGATTTACATTTCCGCTACTACGCTATTCCGCCAAAGTCATGGTATTATATTTTTATGCGCAAAGTCGGAGTATTCCTCTTAACATATTATGTCCATATCCTGTTGGGAGCGCTTCTTTGTTATCTTCTGTGGTGGCGCTGGCGGGTGGGCATGACGAGATTTTTTGACGTTGATGAATTTTCCTATATGCATTGGGCTGCTGACTTTGCCCGCGGACAGCGTCCGTACACGGATTTTTTCATGTTTTTCACCCCGGGGTTCTTGTGGTTGTTTGGACTGATTGTGGCATTTTTCCCTTTCCAATCCGGTGTATTTATCGCAGGACGCGTCGTTGCGTTTGTGATATTTGTCGGTATGGCAGGACTTGTGTCGGCGCTGTTTGGGAAAACACGGTCTGTGCGGTATATGCTTCTGCCGGCAGCAATCCTGGCCTTCCTGCCGATGCCGTATGACAAGATGATGGAAATACGTCCGGACAACTTGGCGACGCTTCTGGCGCTGGGCGGTTTAGTGTCGCAGGTGTTTGCTCTCGAGCAGAAAAAATATGAAAAAACATGGTGGTTCGTCTCAGGATTTTTCTATATGTGTTCGCTTTTGGTGTTTGTCAAGACCATACCGTTTGTCATTGTCGGTTATATCATCGCAGTCATCTACCCCTGGTGGGGGAAGGGGGAGCATCTCAGGGTGTTGATAGCGCGTGTACGGAAAAAACAGTATCCGGAGGAATTTCTTGCGTTTGTATTGGGGAATGCCATACCGTTTGGTGTATTTATCCTGTGGGTCCTGACCATCGGGGACCTAAGCGCCGTATGGTATTCGCTTGTCAAACTTCCGTTCGAAGCAAACATGATAAGTAGGTTGGGCATCATGGAGCCGCATCTGTTTTTCTTCCCCAACGGGTCATTTTATGGGGGGACAACCAATATCACATTGTCGCTTGTCTTGAACCATGTGCTTTGGTTCGTCGCCATACTGACCGGAACGATGCGGTTTTTTACCCCGTTTTTTTCCGCAAACGGAGAGCGGAAAAAGACACTCGCAGAACTATTGATTAGTGCCGTATTTATCATATCTGCGTTCGGATATGTCCAGTTTTTCCCTTTAAAACACAGCCAATATCTTATTCCCATCGCTGTATTCATCGCGTATTATGCGGCAGATTTCATAGTACTACTTGTGCGTCGGTGCAACCGATTGCTGCCGTTTTTCGGTCCGCTTATCATCGTTATCTTCATCATGTGGGTATTTGTGCGGGGTGCCATCCAGACCAATACGATAAAACTCTCTTGGAGTAACACTAGACAATTGGAAGAGACAAATCTGCTTCTTTCCACAATTCCGCCCAGTTCGCAGGTGTTGGACCTGGAAGGACGGATGCTTTTTTGGAAAGATGCATATTACATCTGTTGCGTACCGTTCGGGAGTTTTGTGCCGTATATGACGAGACAACCGCCGGTATTGAGAACCGTACTGGAGGAGAAAAAGACACCGTATATATTCCAAAGTGACAGTAACAGATTGTATATCCTGGACCCCAATGACTTGGCATATATCCGAGGGAACTACACGCCCGTACCCGGATGGGGAGAGGCGCTGTGGGAGAGAAATAAGAATAATCCAATAAACCAATAATTCAATAAACGAATAAGGAATAAACGAGCGGAGTAGCGTAATGACGTAATAGCGGAGTTGTGAAACGGAAATACATGATTGTTATGAAGCGTGCCCTCCAACATCTATTGAAGCGACATCCTGTTGTTGTCCGGTGCGGAACACTCTTCCTTCTTTTGTCCCTCCTTGCATCGTTGGGCATAGGGCTCTTTGAACTTCCGGATTCATTTTTTTATGCAGTGCTGGGCCAATTCCTGTTGACCGGTTACTTGACTCCTGTCTATCCGTTCAACGTTTCAATCCCATCCACGTTATATGCGCCCGTGTATTCATATCTGTCTGCAGTAATCCTGTCTACACCTTGGCCTTGGGGGATAACCCTGATTCCGTTTGTCCAATTGCTTTTGGTTTTTGTCACCGGGATAATCGTCTATTATCTGCTTCAGCAATTTGTCTCACGGATGTGGGCAATTGTAGGAGCAATTTTGTTTTTTCTTCTTCCGTTTACCTTTGTGTACGCCATGATGTTCATGTCGGAAATTGCCGATATGTTTCTGTTGTCTGTTTTTCTATTGGTATTGTATCGGGTGATGCACCGGCAAAGTCCGTCCCACCCCGGCTTTTTGGTTTTCTGTACCGCAGCCGCAACGCTCACACACAATTTGTTTGTATTCCTTTTTGCAGGAAGCATATTGTACTGGATAGGATGCGAATTTTCGGGTATATTCCGTAAAAAAATCAATGTCAAACCATACAGCATCGCAGGCAGGATTGCCGCGTGTGTCGGCATCGGGGGCATTGTATTATGGATGGGGTTCAACTACAGATATTACGGCACATGGGCCCTGACCATAGCCCAGGGCAGAACGCTGTATAACGGAGTGGTGGAACAGGCACACCTTCTTCCGCCCGATGACAGCCCAATCCTCAAAGAATTCCTTCAGCGCGCGCAAACCAAAGAAGCGCTTATGAGTCCCAATGGCGAGGTGGGGATATACTTTGCACCTGAATTTTATGCAGGAACAATAACGGAGAAGCAAGTGGACCGGTTGTTTTTGAGATTTGCGCTCGAAGCGCTCAAGAACAATAGCGTTGCCTATACCTCCCATATACTACAACGGTTTTTTACTGTGCCCGTGACTGCTCCGTATGACTCATGGATCCACATCTCTTTGGAATTAGCGACTCAGGATTGCCCCGAATGCGGGGATCCCGCATTATGCAGGGCCAGCTGGAACAACTCTTTATGCAAGCCCGCGTTGGACATTCCGTGGCTGAGGGAAGCGTTTTTGTCATTTATCCATTTCCAGGAATCCTTTTATCCGTATCCCATGGGTGTTGTGTTTCTGTTTGCGCTTGTCGGGACTATCGTAGCGATACGCGCGAAAGGATTTTTGATGGTCGTGGGGATACTGTTTCTTTTTTTCCACGGGGTACAATTGACGGGCGTTGCGGACGGACGATATCTGTTACGGCTGTATCCGTTATATGCTATCTGTATACTATTGGGATTACGGACCCTAATCATTTACCTGGCAGCCATATTCAAAAAAACGGTGGAAATTGACAAACGGAAATAGATATGGGTACACTCACGGCATCATGATCGCATCGATTGTTACCACCATGGGTATTTTTTCCGTTTCCTGTATTCTCCATGTGATAACCCATCGGGCTTTGGTGACGCACGGCATCCGGACGATAAAAAGCGCATTGGTCTATGGGGGAGGATTACTTGTGCTTTTGTCGTTGTGCTTCACAGGAGGAGTATCGTTGCCGATTACATCCATACTCCTGTATGCCCTGTCGTCGTTTTTGGTGTCATGGTTTTCCCTTGCGCCATATTTAGGCGGTGAGACGCCGACATCCATGATCCTTGATTCATACGCAACGAAGACGTCACAAACGGAAAAAGACCTGCAGAAATTGTTTACGGAGCGAGGACTTGTCGGTAAACGGCTAAATGACCTTGTCACATCAGGAATGGTCGTACAAAAAAACACCAAGTTCAGTGTCTCTTCAAAAGGAAAAATTGCCGTCAAAGCCATCATGTTCTATCAAAAGGTTTTCAACAGGACAATGAGCGGATAACTATGGATATCACGATAACATCAACCGGTTTTATCATGTTTCTTCTGTTTCTTGTGCCGCAGGTACTGTTGTTGCGGGTATTTCCTCAGGATGCGGCAGTCAAAACAATCGGAGTCTGGTTTGCCATGGTCTTTGTCGTTTCGGGGTTGTGGTCATATGTGACGTTGGGGATCGCCGCAGCATTGGGTGTGACGGGTATATACAGCGGATTATCGCTTCTGTATATCATAGTGGTATTTAGTGTCATCGAGGCATCACTTACTCTTCGGATACTTACGGAGATTGCCAAGGCCGGGGACAGAGGGATTTCCTATAAAGAGTTGCTTTCGGTATACAATCCCACAAGCATCATCAAACGGAGGATCGAGCGGTTTGTCGCTATGGGGGATTTATCCTATCAAAACGGGAAGTATCAGAGGACAACAAACATGACACCGTTCCGGATACGCAAACATCTTACCGGGTTTCTGTATATCCTATTTCCGCAACCGTAATTTTTTCTCTTGCTTTTATAGGTTAGTGCATTATAATGACTCCACAATGAAAACAGTGATATTGTGCGGTGGTATAGGATACCGCTTGAAAGAAGAGACAGAATTCAAACCCAAACCGATGGTGACGATCGGTAATAAACCTATATTGTGGCATGTCATGAAAATCTATGCGCACTATGGATACAGGGATTTCATCATAGCTCTCGGATACAAAGGTGATTACATCAAGGATTATTTCCTCAACCAAAAATATTTCCTGCACGATTTTACACTCCATACAAAAACAGGCCGGACACATATCCATAGGGCCGCTGTAGGTCAGGGGATAGATGATTTTACGATAACGTTTGTGGACACCGGTGCGGAAACGCTTCCGGGCGAGAGGATTTTGCGCATACAGGATTATATCCCCAAAGAAGACACGGATTTCATGGTCACATACGGAGACGGGGTGGGAGATATCGATATACGGAAACTCGTAGAGTACCACCGGAAAGCCGGTACTGTCGGTACAATCACCGGTGTGCATCCGAGAAGCAAATACGGGTTGGCAAGGGTCAATGAGCGCGGGAAAGTGACGGCGTTTTTGGAGAAACCGCAACTCGGACAGCGGGTAAACGGCGGATTTATGGTGTTCAAAAAGTCTTTTTTCAGATATCTTCGACCGGCGGAATTTGAACATGCAGCGCTTCACCGTCTTGTGAAGGATAATCAGCTCAGCATGTATAACCATGACGGGTTCTGGCATAGCATGGATACCTACGCGGATGTGGAAAACTTAAATACATACTGGACGACCGGCCCCAAATGGAAGGTATGGAAAGAGTAGTTTTAAGAGCCACCCGCTTGTTCTATTCGCATCTGCCAAAGTCTATATTTGTTTTAAACAGTCTATTGTCAAATGTAACCGTATATGTTGTTTTTCGGGTCTATTGGCTCGGGTTTGCAAATGCTCATAAAACAAGTGGGAGGCTCTTTTGGGGCACAGAGGATAAGCGTGGGATTGTTGGGAGCCTTCGCGGTTGTCACCCGCAGATTGTATAAGGAAAAAATATGAAGAACAAAAACATATTAGTCACCGGCGGGACCGGGTTTGTGGGGAGCCATCTGGTTGAGGCGCTTGTGAAGCGGGGAGCGCGGGTGGTTGTACCGTACAGAAGCACCGACCCGGCATCGTATTTCATGACACAGGGGTTGGATAAAAAAGTTGTCCTGGCTATCGGGGATGTGACGGACAGACGAAGGATTGTCGATATCGTTTCGAAATACGAGATTGAAACGATCTATCATCTGGCGGCGCAACCCATCGTCGATACGGCATACAACAATCCAGTCGAAACCATACAGACAAACGTCATGGGAACGGTCAACATCCTGGATGCGGCATACAACAGCGGGACCGTCCGGCACATCATCGTGACATCATCCGATAAGGCGTATGGGAAAAGTGAACGCACGTACACAGAAGACAGTCCGCTCTCCGGAGATCATCCGTATGAGGCAAGCAAATCGGCTGCAGATATCATCACACAAGCGTACATAAAGACGTATAATGCCCCCGCTACAATCGTTCGGTTCGGGAATATCTACGGACCGGGGGATTTGAATATGTCCCGTATCATCCCCGGGATCATGCAAAGCGTATTGACGGGTGAAGAATTGGATCTCCGTAGTGACGGAACTTTTGTCCGTGATTATGTCTACGTCGGTGACGTCATATCCGCTTACCTTTATGTTTTGGATCATTTTGACAAGACACAGGGTCAAGCGTATAACATCGCATCGGATGACTCATTATCGGTTTTGGAATTGCTAAAGAAGACAGAAAAGGTTCTGGGTGTCACCATACCATACAGGATTATGAACAACCAGAAAAATGAGATACCCATCCAGCATTTGGATTGGGGAAAATTCGCGAAATTAGGATGGAAACCAGGGGTTTCTTTGAAACAAGGTTTGACAGAGACGTATGAGTGGTATGCTCGACAAGGAATTACAATTTAAGATTTAGGATTTAAGATTTATGAACCTGTCGTTTATTAGATTCATATTTCATAATTCTTCATTCCTAATTCTATATTCCCGTGGAAGGGGAGTATAATGCAAAAGAATATATGGCATCAATAAAGCATCGAAAAAAGATAATCTCAATGATAGTGGCCTGTTATAACGAACAGGAGAACATCGTTGAGATGTATGAACGGATAGTTGCAGTTTTCAAGAAGTTGCCGAACTATACGTACGAAATCATCTATGTAGATAATGCATCGATCGACAGCTCCGAACGACTGTACGAAAAACTGGTCAGGAATGACAAACGTGTGTCAGCCATCATTATGAGCAGGAACTTCGGTTCTCCGCAGCCCAGTTTCCTCGCCGGTCTTGAAAAATGCCATGGGGACGCGGCATTACTTCTTCATGGTGATATCCAGGATCCACCGGAATTATTACCCGCTTTGATCAGGAAATGGGAACAAGGGTATATGGCGGTATACGGTGTGAGAACCTCACGGAAAGGATATAACCTGCTCTGGAATACCTTGTACAAGGGTTTTTATTACGTGCTGAATAAATTGGCATATATTGAAATTCCTCTGGATGCCGGAGATTTTTCCCTTATCGATAAAAAGGTGTCTAAAGAGCTGTTGGCGATGGATGAATATGATTATTATCTTCGATGCCTCCGTGCGTATGTGGGGTACAAACAGACAGGCGTGCCGTATGTGCGTGATGCACGAGTCCACGGAACATCGAACGAAAGCATCATGTCAGGGTTGTATTGGGCAAAGACGATACTGGTGAATTTTTCGTTCAAACCGCTTGAGTGGATATCGAAGATTGCATTTATCGTCATGGTATTTACGTTTGTATTTCTTGCGTATGATTTTTTGACGGTCCTCATCAACCGTGATGCGCCGCGCGGTATTCCGACCATCGTCATATTGGTTTTGTTTTTGGGTGGGGTGCAGCTTCTGTCACTTTCCGTGATAGCGGAATATCTGTCGAAGATTTTCCTTGAGGTGAAGAGAAGACCACGGTATATAATACGAAGGATAATAAACAAATAATCCAATAAACGAATAAGGAATAAACAAACAACAATACGAGAAAGAGAGGATTTATGAAAAGAGAAAAAAACATTCCGGTATTGATTCTCTGCGGGGGGAGGGGGATACGGCTTGCGGGGGAAGCGACATATATCCCCAAAGCGATGGTGAAGATAGGACAGCGACCCATCCTTTGGCACATCATGAAACGGTATGCAAGCTATGGATACACAAACTTTGTCCTGGCACTCGGCACAAAGGGCGAAATGATACGGGATTATTTCCTCAACTACCGCTCATATACCAACGATATCCGTATCAGGTTAGGAAGCGGCGAGGTGGAACATAAAAGTGAAAATCAGGAAACAGGGTGGGATATAACGATGATTGACACCGGCGAGTTGGCCAATTCCGGCGCTCGTGTTGCGCGGTGTGAAACCGCAATACAATCTGATGAATTCATGATGACGTATTCGGATAATCTGGCAAACATCGATATCCCGAAGCTATTAGCGTTCCAACGGTCGCATAAGACCATTGCGACGATAACAGGTGCCATTCCTCCGTACAGGGAGATGGAATTGGCCGTAAAGGATGAGTATGCAACCGGCCGGTTCGATCCGCTGAAGGCCAAATCACAGGAACGGTATATCAATGGGGGATTTATGGTGTTTTCCAAAAAGATATTTTCCTATCTGTCGCCGTTCAACGAGTGCCGGCTTGAGAGTGAGGTGTTTGAGAAACTCATGTCGGAAAAACAGCTTGCCGTCTATCCTCATCACGGATTCTGGCGGTGGCTGGATACCGACAGGGATTATCAATATCTCAATAATTTGGCGATTGATAATAAGGCATATTGGCTCAATGAGTGAGAAACGGTACGGGGCCCGCCCGTCGCGCGTTCCGCCGGTCAATCCTCGTCCCGCCAAAGATGTCCAAGTATTTAGTACAAGGTTAAATGTATATTTTTTGTTACTTATATAGGCAATTGGCTCGGGTTTGCGGGACTGCGGGTGCCGGTGGAAATCCTTCGCGCCAGTCACCCGTACCTTAGAAGAATATAAGAAAGGAACATATGAAAACAAAAAGGATAGTCATCATCATCGGTCCGGGGTTTGAGGACATGGAAGCGACATCCCCATTTTATCGCCTACAAGAGGAAGGATTTGTTGTTGATGTGGCGACTAGCACGGATGAAGCGGTAGCAGGGAAACACGGAATCCTGATGACACCCACAGTCAAGATCAAAGATTTGCTTGTTTCCCGTTACGATGCAGTCGTCATTCCCGGAGGACTGGAAGGACCGGATAGGGTACGGCAACGGAAAGACGCAGTCGTATTTGTCAGAGAGATGTATGTGAAAGGTAAATTGGTAGCAAGCATCTGCCACGGTCCGTG
>Ga0315268_10009597_pt1 | contig 10032 bp, 8 predicted proteins | sample C1_top_MG_FD_204535 | JGI IMG/M metagenome (GOLD analysis project Ga0315268, IMG submission 204535) | Sediment microbial communities from Yellowstone Lake, YNP, Wyoming, USA - C1_top | ecosystem: Environmental > Aquatic > Freshwater > Lake > Sediment | place: USA: Wyoming | collected 2017-08-01 | reverse complement strand
GGCGCGGCCTACCTGGCCGGCCTGGCCACGGGCTTCTGGCGGGACAAGAAAGAGATCGCCGGCCTGTGGGCCTCCGACCGCCTCTTTGAGCCGGCCATGCCCCACGAGACCCGAGCAACCCTCTACCGGGGCTGGCAGAAGGCCGTGGCCCGGTCACTCGGCTGGGAAGAGCCCGATCCCGGGGCCACGGGCCCGAAAGATGACGGGGCCGGCACGGCGGACCGGGAAGAGGCGACCCATGCCCCGGACTGACCGGAAGCTTACCCGCCGGCGCTCACAGCCCGGCGGGGTTCACTGGCTCTCGACCTCCGACGTTGTCCTCGACCACGCCGATGTGATCGTCATCGGCGGCGGGGCCACGGGTATCGGTCTTCTCTGGGATCTGACCCTGCGCGGTCTCGACGTAATCCTCCTTGAGCAGGGCAGCCTGGCCTCCGGGACAAGCGGCGCCTTCCACGGCCTGCTCCACAGCGGGGCCCGCTACGCGGGCAGCGACCCGGCCACGGCGGCGGAGTGCCTGGCCGAGAACCGCATCCTCAGGAAGGTGGCCCGCGAGTTTGTCGGAAACACCGGCGGGATCTTCGCCCGGCTGGAGGAGGATGACCCCGCCTGGGAGCGGCGTTGGCGGCAAGGTTGCCGCTCCGCCGGGCTGCGGCCCGAGCGGGTGGCGCTCGACGACCTTCGAGCCAGTGAGCCCGCCCTCTCGCCAGGCCTGGTCGCGGCCTACCGCGTGCCCGACGCGACCATCGACGGCTTCGGCCTCCTCTGGTCCCTGGTCTGGTCGGCGACAGACTCCGGGGCCCGCGTCTACTTCGGGGCCAGGGTCACCGGCTTTCTCACCGACGAGGCCGGCGTCCGGGGCGTCAGGGTGATGGGGGTCGGAGCGGTTCGGAGACCGCCAAGTGACGACGCTGGAGAGGACCCCCGGGTCCGCGTCGCGCCCGCGGGTCCCGTTGAGCCCGGCGAGATCGTGGCCCCGGTCGTCGTCAACGCCACCGGGCCGTGGGCCGGCGACGTCGCGGCCCTGGCCGGGCCGCGAGCCCAGGCGGCCGTTCCTGTGGAACGGGACAAGGGGGTCATGATTGTCTTCAACTCCCGCCTCGTTTCGACGGTCGTGAACCGCCTGCGGCCGCCGGGCGATGGGGATATCTTAGTGCCCCACGGGCCGGTCACCATTCTGGGCACCTCTTCGGCCAAGGTCGAGGGCCCCGAGCGCCCGGCGCCCACGCCCGCCGAAGTGAAGCGCATTCTGACCGAGGGACGGGCTCTTGTGCCGGGCCTCGACAGCGTGCCCCCCCTGCGGGCCTACGCCGGCGTTCGGCCGCTCCTGCGCCCTGGCGGGCGTGGCTTCATGCTCATCGACCACGGCCAGTCCGGCGGGCCGGGGGGGCTGGTGACCATCGCCGGCGGCAAGTTCACCACCTTCCGGGCCATGGCCGAGGTCGCCGGGGATCTAGTCGTCCGCCTGATGGGGAAGAAGGTTTCTTCCCGGACAGCCGAGGTTGGAATCCCCCGGCTCGGGCGGAACCTGTCGTCGCGTCTCCAACTCCTGGCCTGCGAGTGCGAGCTCGTCAGTCTTTCCGGCCTCCTCGGCCTGCTCGACGAGGGTCTCCACCTGGCCGACCTGAGGCGCCTCACCCGCTTGGGTATGGGAGGGTGTCAGGGCGTCTTCTGCGCCCAGCGTCTGGCCGGAGCGATGTGGCAGACAGGATGGCCCGGCAGCCGGCGCCGTCCCCACCCGGACGAGGCGGCCATCGCCAGGGAAGCGGAAGGCTTCCGGACGGCCCGCCTGAGCGGGATCAAGCCGGTGGAGTGGGGGACCCAGGCCCGGCTCGCGGCCGTGGCCGAAGCCCTCGACCGCCTGACTCTGGGGAACGACAACCGCCTGACGCTCGGGGAAGGGGACCACCCGTGACCTACGACGTCGTAGTCATCGGATCGGGACTCGCCGGCCTGGTCGCCGCGGCCAGTGCGGCCGCCGGTGGGGCCAAGGTCGGCGTGATCTCCATGTCCTCGGGCAATCTCGGTCTCTGGTCCGGCCTGGCGACCGGACCGGCCGGCGGCGGTCGCGACGTGGCCGAGGCTCTGTGTTTCTTCCTCGAAACGGCGGAGAGGGCCGGCCTTCCCTATCGCCGAGCAGCCGCGTCGGCCGGGTTCGACCTCCTCGCGGCCTCCGGGCGCAAGGTTCGGGCCGTTCTCGCGCCCGAGACGATGGCGGCCGGCGATCTTAGAGGCCTACCGACCACCGCCGGCGGGAGTGGCCTGCTCGTTGCCGGCTTCACCGAACTGGCCGACTATCCGGCCGCCCTCATCGCCGCCGAGGCCAGGGCCTGGACCGGGCTGGCCGTCAATCACCGCTCCCTCAGCCTCGGATGGGAGGTCGGACACGGGTCCGGGCCAAGGATCGCCCGTCTTTTCGATGATCGAGCCTGGTTTTCAGGGTTTCTCGACGCGGCCCGCCGGGTTCTGATCGCCGAGAAACCCTGGCGGGCGGGGATGGACACCGCCAGACCCGCGGCCATCGCCTTTCCACCCGTGCTCGGCCTCTTCGCCTTCCGCGACAATCTCACCGCCCTGAGCGAGGCTCTCGGTTGTCCGGTCTTCGAGCTCCCCGCCTTGCCGCCGTCCATTCCCGGGCAGCGCTTCTGGCGCTTCTGGCGCCACCGCCTCGAGGCCGACGGCCGCGTGACCTTCCACGCCGGTCGGAAGGTCGTCAAGACCGGGGTGGAGGATGGGCGATGTCTCTGGGTCGCCGACGAACTCACCCGCTTCCAGGCCCGGGCCTTTGTCCTGGCCACCGGGGGCGTCGCCGGCGGAGGTCTCCTGGTTTCGCCGTCGGCGTTCTTCGCCGTGACCGCGGCTGATGGCGAAGACGGCCGCCAGGATCAAGACCGATGGAGCGTCGACCCCGCGCCGGACACCCCGCGGGAGCCGCTTTTCGACCTCGATACGGCCGGCCAGGGCCCAGACTGGTCGACCTGGGGCCCGCGGACCGACCGCGACGGCCGGCCCTTCCAGCGAGCCGGGGTCGAGGGCGGGAGTGAGGCGCCCCGGTCCTCCGGGGCCGGGCATCGCCGGAAACCTCTGGCCAACGTCTTCGTCGCCGGCTGGCTCCTCGGGGGGAGCGAGAAGAGACCGCCTGAGGCCTGCCTGTCGATCGTTTCGGGCTGGCGAGCGGGTCGCCTGGCCGCGTCCCTGGCCGCCAAACCCGACGGGGAACGGGGGGGTGATCCTCGATGAGCGATGCCCTTCTTCCCGGCGCCTGCATCGGCTGCGCCGCCTGCGTGGCTGCCTGCCCTGTCCTCGCCGCCGACGGCGGCTTCGCCGGCCCCAAGGTTGTCGGACCGGCGTTCGCCCGTCACCGCGAGGGAGGTTGGCCTGGCGAGCCTTACCCGGGTCCGGCGGAGGCCGCCGCCCTGGGGGCCGATCTCTGCCTGCGGTGCCACGCCTGTGATCTGGCCTGTCCGGCCGGGATAGCGGTGTCCGCTCTCACGGGCCAAGCCAAGACCTTAGCCGCCCAGGCGCCCCAGACGGCCTTCCACCGCTTCTCCGGCCGCCTCCTGGCCGACCAGGAGCGCTTCGGCCACCTCGTGTCGGCCGCCGGCGCGGCCCGGAGGCTGGGGCGGTGTCTGGCTCCTCGTCTGGCCCTCGGCCTTGAGCGGACGAGTCTCAGAGTCCTCGGGCTGAGCCCGAACCGATCCCTACCCGCGCCGCCCCGACTGAGTCTTCCGACGTGGCTTGAGTCCACGCGCCGGCCCGAATTGGAGCGGACTTCGCCGTCCCTGATCTTGTTTGCCGGCTGCCATGCCCGCCTTCACGATCCGCGGGTGGGCCAGGCCGCCGTGTCTGTCCTGCGAGCCGCCGGCTACCGGGTCGCCCTGCCCACCCAGGTCTGCTGCGGCTCGCCGGCTTCCAGTTCGGGCGAGGAAGAACTGGCGGCCCAAGCGGCGAGAGCCAACGTCGCGCTTCTCGGCCAGACCTCCACGAGGCTGGGCGAGGAGACCCCGATCGTCAGCCCCTGCCCAAGCTGCACCCTGGCCCTCCGGCGGACCCTGCCCGAGCTTGTCCCCGGGCAGGCCGCCCGGCGGTTGGCGTCGCGAGTCTGGGACCTCGGGGAGTTTCTGGCTGGACCGGCCGCATCAGGACTCCATCTGGCTCTGGAGCGGACCATGAAGCGAACCGCGGAGCGGTCTCCGGATCGGTCCGCGGAGCGGTCTCCGGATCGGTCCGCGGAGCGGTCTCGGATGCGAACCTCCGGACCCTACGCCTATCACACGCCCTGTCACCTGCGCGCCCTGGGCTCGGGGAGGCTTTTCCCCGCTCTCCTCGGGGCTCTGGGGAGTGGAACCTTTCTTGACCCCGGTCCCGCGGCCGACGGCTGCTGCGGCATGGGTGGACTCGCCGGACTCACCGCCGCCGGCTACGGGCGGTCCCTGGCTACGGGCAGGCCGGTTCTCGAAGCCTACGCCACCCTGGAACCAGCCCTCATCCTTAGCGACTGCCCCGCTTGTCGCTGGCAGATCGCCGACGCCACCGGGCGCGATACCGCCCACCCGGTGGAGGTCCTGGCCGCGGCCCTGGCCGGCGTGGACTCGCCCAGGCGTCAGCTTCGCGCTGCCCCGCTTTCCATTTCCAAGGAAGGGATTCCCCGCACCAGCTAGAACTAGCTGACTCTTAAGACCAGGTCCACATCGCGACGCGGACGGGGTATCGCAGCGGACGGGGGCAGATCAAAATGACGGCTTTCCTTGTGGCGCTTCTGGCGTACTTCCTAGGTTCCGTGCCGGTTGGGCTTCTAGTCAGCCGCTGGGCCAAGGGCATCGACATCCGCGAACACGGTAGCGGCAACATCGGGACGACCAACGTTCTCCGCACCATAGGGATTGGGTGGGCGGCCCTCGTTTTCGCCATCGACGCGGCCAAGGGCGCTCTCCCCGTTCTCTTTGGCCAAGGTCTCGGGCTTAGCCCCGGAGGTCTGGCCGTGGCTGCTTTCCTGGCCGTTGCCGGACACAACTGGTCCATCTTCCTGCGTTTTCGCGGAGGAAAGGGCGTAGCCACGACGCTCGGCGCCCTGGCCGCCCTGGCCCCGCTGGCCGCCGTGGGCGCGGCCATGGTCTGGGTCTTCGTGGTCCTCGTCAGCGGCTACGCTTCCCTCGGCTCCATGACCGGCCTGGCGGCGACTGGACCCCTCCTCGCCCTCCTGGGGACACCAAGCGAGTTTGTCTGGCTCGGACTCGCCTTGGCCGCCGTCGCCGTCTATCAGCACCGGGCCAACATCGGTCGGCTTGCGCAAGGCAAGGAACTCCGCATCCTTCCCCGGAGCAAAGCTTCCGTGCCTGATCGCAACCAGTGACCGGCATCCTTTGCCTCGGCGCCGGGGCCATCGGTAGTCTCGTCGGGGCCCGCCTCCACCGGGCCGGTGTCCCCGTGGCTCTCGTCGGGCGCGGGGAACACCTGGAGGCCATTTGCCGCGACGGGCTAAGCGTTGAGAACCCGGACGGGGGCCCGGACGGGGACTTGCTCGGGGACCCGAACCGGGGCCCCCGACGCCCCGAACCCGTGCGCCTGCCTGCCTTCCGAACCGTGTCCGAGGCTCTGGCGACAAGGGCGCGTCCCTTCGCCGTCATCCTGACCGTGAAGGCCTACGACGTCGACGCTGCCGCCCAGGAATTGGCCACCGCTCTGGCCACGCCGCCGGCCGGACCTCTCGCGCCTTCGACGCCGCCGGCGCCCGCCCCGGTGATTCTCTGTCTTGAGAACGGCCTCGGCTCAGAGGAACTTGTCGCCCGTCACTTCCCTGAGGCCGAGATTCTGGCCGGGGCCATCACCCTCAGCGTGGAGCGACCCTCCCCCGGCCGGCTGAGGCTTTTGACCGACCACGGCGGCATCACCATCGGACCCTTCCAGCCCTCAACCTGGCCCTCCACCTGGCCCTCAACCCGGCCCTCGATCGGCCTCACCACGGCTGCCGCCCGCCTGACCCAGGCCCTGACCCTGGCCGGCTTCCGCCTCAGGTTCCACCGGCGAGCCGACGCGGTCAAGTGGTCCAAAGTTCTTCTCAACCTCTGGTCCAACGCGACCTCGGCCGTCTTCGACGTCCCGCCGGCCCAGGTGGTAGCCGATCCCGCCCTCTTCCAGATCGACTGGCAGGCCTTCCGGGAAGCCCTGCGGGTCATGCGGGCAGCGGGCATCCCGGCCGTCAACCTGCCGGGCTACCCGGTGCGGCTTCTCGCCCTTCTGGGCCGCACGCTTCCCGGGGGAGTGTTCGGGCGTCTCCTGGGCCGCAAGGTGGCCGGTGGGCGAGGGGGCAAGATGCCCTCGCTCTGGCTCGACCTTCAGGCCCGGCGCGGACGGTCGGAGGTCGGCTTCCTCAACGGCGCGGTGGCCGCCGCCGGAGCGCGACTCGGCCTGTCGACTCCGGTCAATCGAGCCTTGTCGCAAGCGCTCGAAATTCTTACCCGCCAAATGCCCGCAAACGCCCATGACGTCAATTGCTGACAGCCCTCGACCTCCAGTTGACACTCTGGAGTTGAGCACTTAGAATTGGACATGTTGATTTTGAATCCGGCAGAGAAGGTCAGACTAAGCAGGCTCGGAATCGGTTTTAAGATGGGGTGGGACCGGATCAACCGGTAGACCCAAATAAATAGCGAGCCAAGGGGGGCTGGTCCTGGTGCAGGCTCTGGGACGCCATGTTCTGGCCGAGATGTACGGATGCGACCCTGGGGCTCTCGACAGCGTCGAGAGGGTTCGTGACGTGATGGTCGACTCCGCTATCAAGGCCGGGGCAGAGGTCAGAGAAGTAGCCTTCCATAAGTTCAGTCCGCAGGGAGTCAGCGGCGTCGTTGTCATCTCGGAGTCGCATCTCGCGGTCCACACTTGGCCCGAGTTCGGGTACGCGGCCGTGGACGTCTTCACCTGCGGCGAGACAGTCGATCCCTGGGATGCCATCAACGCCATCGCCGAGCAGTTTCGAAGCCAGCAACTGACAGCCTCGGAGATCAAGCGGGGTGTCATCCGTAGCGCGAGTAGTGAGCGGGTCGCCGCCGGGTAGGCGGGAGACCCGCTTTCTTTAAGTCTTAGGAGGTAGCTTTCCTAGTCTTAGGGGGTAGTCTCGTGAGTATCTCGCCAGAGCGTTTGGACCTGCTTCGCCGCCTGAGCGAAGCTCCTGGTATCTCCGGCTACGAAGACGCCGTCAGAGCCGTCGTTCGGGAGGAGGTCCGCGGACTGGCCGACGTGACCTCGGACAAACTCGGCAGCCTCATTTGCCGCAAGCGGGGCGCCGCCGATGAGCCTCGGATCATGCTGGCCGGGCACATGGACGAAACCGGTTTCGTCGTCACCGCGGTCAACAAGGACGGCTTCCTCCGCTTCCTGCCCGTGGGCGGCTGGTGGGAACAGGTCATGCTGGCCCAGCGGGTCATCGTTAAGACCAAGAAAGGCGACGTCCCCGGCGTCATCGGCTCCAAGCCGCCGCACATCCTGTCGGAGAAGGACCGGGCCAAGGTCGTCGAGAGAAAGGACATGTTCATCGACGTCGGCGTCGCCGGCGCGGATGAGGCGACCGGTCTCCTCGGCGTCACCCCCGGCGATCAGATTGTCCCGGACAGCCCGTTCAAGGTCATGGCCAGCGGCAAGATGATCATGGGCAAGGCCTGGGACGACCGGATAGGCATAGCCATTTTCATCGAGGTCATGCGGAACCTGGCCCAGGAGAAGCATCCCAACACCCTCTACGGCGTGGCCACGGTCCTGGAGGAAGTTGGCCTCCGCGGGGCCCAGACGAGCGCTCACGTTGTGAACCCGCACGTAGGCATCGCCCTGGAGGTCGACATCCCGGGAGACACTCCGGGGATGATCGAGGGCGAGGCGCCGGTCTCCAGGGTCGGGCAGGGACCGAGCATCTTGGTCATTGACAGCTCCATGATCCCCAACCGGCGACTCGTCGAACTCGCGGTGGAGACGGCCAACCGGGAAGGCCTGCCGTTCCAGTACTCGTCCATGGCCAGGGGCGGCACCGACGCCGGACGCATGCACATGAACGCCGGCGGCGCCCCCTGCGTGGTCATCAGCGTCCCGACCCGTTACATCCACAGCCACACGTCTATCTTTAGCCTTGAGGACTACGACAACACGGTGAGACTGGTCACGGCTCTGTGCCGCAAACTCGACGCCAAGACCGTGGCTTCCCTAACCGACTTCTGAGACTCGCGGAGGTGCGCCATGCCGCCAGAGAACACGGGCGAGGCCGGGGCCCACGGCCCCGTCGCCGAGCGCACCCTTGTCCTCGTCAAGCCTGACGCGGTCTGCCGTGGTCTGACCGGGCAGATCCTGGCCAGGTTCGAGACCGCGGGCCTCAAGATTGTCGGCCTGAAGATGGTCAGGCCCAGCCGCGACTTCGTGGAAAGGCACTATCCCAACACCCCGGAGTGGATCCGAGGCATGGGGGAGAAAACCCTCGACAGCTACCGCGACCGCGGCATCGATCCCGTAGCCGAGGTCGGGACGGACGATCCCCTGGCGATCGGCGAGATAATCAGGGGCTGGAACATCGACTACCTCACCTCGGGTCCGATCGTGGCCGTCATTTTCGAGGGCCTACACGCCATCGCCACCGTGCGCAAGCTGTGCGGCAACACCTTGCCCTTCAAAGCGGAGCCCGGGACGATCCGCGGGACCTACTCGTCCTCGTCCCCCCTCATCGCCAACTCGATGCGGCGCGCCATTCACAACCTCGTCCACGCCTCGTCCAACCCGGAAGAGGTCGCCCACGAAACCGCCCACTGGTTCGGCCCGGAGGAACCTTGCCCCTATCGCCGGACAGACGAAGAGGCCCTTTACTAGGGACCGGGGCGCACCCGGCGAATGATACCCCGATCCTGTAGGGACGCGGCCCCGCGAACGGGTCGTGTGGCCACCCCGGACATGGGCGGCGGGGGAGGGACAGGCCATGACGCGCTGGGTCCTGCACGTCGACATGGACGCCTTCTTCGCCTCCGTAGAGCAGATTCTGAACCCAGCCCTCCGCGGCAAGCCCGTCATCGTCGCCGGTTCGGTCGAGGATCGCGGCGTGGTCTCGACCGCCTCCTACGAGGCCCGGCGCTACGGCGTGCGCTCGGCTATGCCCACGTCACAGGCCAGGCGGCTGTGCCCCGAGGGTGTTTTCGTCACCGCTAACCACACCGCCTACGAGGACTACTCCGGGCGGGTCCTCGAAGTCCTCAAGGGCTATAGCCCCCTGGTCGAACAGGCTTCCATCGACGAAGCCTACCTCGACGTGACCGGCTGTGAAAGCCTCTACGGCGACGCCGTGGAGGTCGCCCGCCGGATCAAGGCCGCCGTAACGAAGGAGACCGGCCTCACCTGCTCCGTGGGGGTAAGCTCAAACCGGCTCCTGGCCAAGATGGCCTCCGGTCTGGACAAGCCTGATGGTCTGACCGTTCTGAGAACCGAAGACGTTCCGCGAGTGCTCTGGCCCAGGCCGGTGGGTTTCCTTCACGGCATCGGCCCGAGTACGGCCGCCCGCCTCGGGACCATGGGTCTTTCGACAATCGGCGACCTGGCCCGCTATCCAGCCGATCTCCTCGTCCGCGAGTTCGGCGTGGGTGGCCGGCACCTGCGTGACGCGGCCAACGGCCTTGATGACACGCCGGTTCCGCCTCTGGGGCAGGCCGGCGAGGTCAAGTCCCTCAGCCGCGAGACGACTTTCGCCACCGACATCGACGACCTGGCCGAACTTGAGCGCACTCTCCTGGGTCTGTCCGATCAGGTCGCGCGGCGCCTGCGTCGCCACGGCTACAGGGGGCGAACCGTAACGGTGAAGATCAGGAAGGCCGACTTCACCACCGTGACTCGTTCCCGGACCCTGGCCGAGGCGACAGATCTCACCGAGGCCGTCTACGAGGTGGCGCGGCAGACTCTCCGGGCCTTCTGGCGGGCCAGGCTCAAGGTGCGCCTCCTGGGCGTCGCCGTCGGGCGCCTCGAGTCGGCCGGCAGAGGTCCGGCGGACCTCTTTGACACCTCGGACAAACT
>Ga0315268_10009595_pt1 | contig 10033 bp, 8 predicted proteins | sample C1_top_MG_FD_204535 | JGI IMG/M metagenome (GOLD analysis project Ga0315268, IMG submission 204535) | Sediment microbial communities from Yellowstone Lake, YNP, Wyoming, USA - C1_top | ecosystem: Environmental > Aquatic > Freshwater > Lake > Sediment | place: USA: Wyoming | collected 2017-08-01 | reverse complement strand
CGCCTGCACGCCGTCGGAGACGACGAGCGCCGCGTTGTACGTGAACAGCGCCGGGATCTGCGCCTGGTACGTCTCGAGCTGCGCGAAGGCGGACCAGATCGTGGCGTTCTCGTCGGCCGGGTTCTTGAGCTCGATGACCGCGAGGGGCAGTCCGTTCACGAACAGCACGACGTCCGGACGACGGGTGTGCTGGCCCTCGGCGACGGTGAACTGGTTGACCGCCAGCCAGTCGTTGTTCTCCGGGACATCGAAGTCGATGGCGCGTGCCTGCGCCCCGGCGATCGAGCCGTCCGAGCGGCGGTACTCCACCGTGATCCCGTCCACGAGCATCCGGTGAGCGGCGCGATTGCGCTCGATCGGTGACGGTGCGTCGGTCCGCATCAGTCTGCGGAAGGCATCGTCGAGCGCCTCGGGCGGCAGGGCCGGGTTGAGCCGGACGAGCGCCTGCCGCAGACGCCGCTCCAGGACCACGTCGCGGTAGCCGGGATCGGTACGCTCGGCGCCCGGCATGCCGACGGCGATCTCGGGACCGTGGAGGACCGCGTAGCCCAGTGGGTCGAGCCACGCGAGGGCAGCGTCCTCGACGACGGACTCCGTGAAGCGGTCCGTCATGCCGCAGAGGTCCTCCACCACGGATTCGGGAAGTGGGCGCTCACGCGAGCACCCAGTGGCTCGCCGGCTTTGCGAGGAACTCCTCGACGGCGATGCCGTCGCCGCCCACGAGGAGCGTCCGCCCGGGATGGAACGCGGCCGCGAAGGCGGACAGGCCGGGCAGCACCTCGGGCGTTCGTCCGCTCTTGACCTCGATGGCTGTCAGCCGCTTCCCCGCCCGGACGACGAAGTCCACCTCCCGATTGCGTTCGCGCCAGTAGAAGAGCTCGAACTCGCCGGATGCCGCCGCGTTCGCCAGGTGGGCGCCGACGGCGGACTCCACGAGCCGTCCCCAGAAGGGCGGATCCGCTCGCGCCTCCCCCGGCAACAGGCCGGAGGGCGCGGTGAGCAGGGCGGTGTTGAGCACCTGCAGCTTGGGACTCGATCCGCGCTGGCGGACGACCTGGCCGGCGAACTTCGGGAGCCCTTCGATCAGCCCGGCCCCGGCAAGGAGGTCCAGATAGTGTGCGAGCGTCGTGGTGTTGCCCGCGTCCTGGAGCTGCCCGAGCATCTTTGTGTACGAGAGGACCTGCCCGGAGTAGCGCGAGCCCAACTCGAACATCCGGCGCAGGAGCGCGGGCTTGTCCACGCGTGTGAGCAGGAGCACATCCCGCGAGATCGTCGTCTCGATGAGCGAGTCGAGGACGTACTGCCTCCACCGCGCCGGCTCTCCGGCGAGCGGCGCCGCACCCGGATACCCGCCGAAGTACAGGTAGTCGTCGAGCGAGAAGCCGAACGCTTCGCGCATCTCGCCGAACGTCCAGTGGGACAGGCGCAAGACCTCGAATCGGCCGGCGAGGCTCTCGGACAGGCCGCGCTGGATGAGCAGCGGCGCGGACCCCAGGAGCACGACGGCCAGCGGACGCCGCGCCCGGGTGTCCTCGTCCCAGAGGCGCTTCACGGCTTCCGACCAGTGCGGGATCTTCTGGACCTCGTCCAGCGCGAGGATGGCCGGGCCGCCCCCAGCCTCCAGCCGAGCCGCATCCCACTGTTGCGCGATCCAGTCCGCGCCGCGCAGGGTGGGCTCGTCCGCGCTCGCGTAGCGCGCCGGCACGTCCAACCGCTCGAGCACCTGCTGCACGAGCGTCGTCTTGCCGACCTGCCGCGGCCCCGCGACGACCTGGATGAAGCGCCGCGTCTCGCGCAGCCGAGCCTCCAGCACGACCGCCGCCGCCCGCTCGAACCGGGATCCCGACGGATTACTCGACATGGTGAGTAATCTTACTCAGGGTGTCGAGGAGCGACGGGGCTTGAGTGAAGATGCGCCGGTCCTGTCCGCCAGACCCGATCATGCCTTCCGGCTCCGCGTGCCCTGCGGTGCCCGCCGGCTCTCGATCTGCGTGACCGCGCGGACCGACTCGTCAAAGTCCCGCTCGACAGGCGACGGAAGCGACGCGCGAGTTACCGAGAAGCGTTCGTATTCGGACTCCGCCCGCGCCACCGCGACATCGTGCGAGACCCTGCCGGCGTGCTCGAGGATCTCCCGCTCGCCGAGGCGAAGGAAGTCGTCGAGCTTGGCGATCCAGTCGGCCATGTGCATGGGCCGCCGGCCGAGCGCCCGCAGCTCGGCAAACTCGAGATAGGCGCTGACGATCCGGTTCAGCGCGTCGAGCTCATCCGCGGCGAGGTAGTTCTTGGCGACGGTGACGTCGGTTTTCCGGGGGCCGTCGCCGGCCCAGGTCGACAAGCCCATGTTCGGTTTGCCGGCGTCAGCGCGGGCGGCGATGACCTCCGCGGCGGTGTGGCCGTGCGCCGCCCAGTGCACCTTGTTCTGGACCGTGGCGAAGAAGCGCTGCGAGGCTTCTACGCTCGGGTCGTAGTCGATGCTCGTGGCATAGATCTGCAGCACCTTGCGCCAGAAGACCTTCTCCGACGAGCGGATGTCGCGGATGCGCGCGAGCAGCTCGTCGAAGTAGTCGGGAACGCCTGGCCCGGGCGGATTCTTGAGGCGCAGGTCGTCCATGGCGAAGCCCTTGACGACGTACTCATGCAGGCGCTGTGTCGCCCAGACGCGGAATTGAGTGCCGCGTTGGGACTTGACGCGATAGCCGACCGCAATGATCAGGTCGAGATCGAAGTACTCGACCTGGTAGGTCTTCCCGTCCGGACCAGTTGTTGCAGAACGTGCAACAACTGCCACACGGTTGAGCTCCCCCTCGGCGAAGACATTCTTGATGTGCCGGGAGATCACCGACTTGTCGCGCTGGAAGAGTTCGGCTATCTGTCCGAGTGACAGCCAGGCATTCTCCCCAACGAAGCGCACCTCGACTCGCCCGCGCCCATCCTCGGTCTGGTAGAGCAGGATCTCGGCTCCCTGCGGGACGATACGCTTGGAGTCAGTCATGCGCCGTCCTCGGAGATGGCGGTGCGCTCGTCATCCTTTCCGGCGATCCCATGCCTGCAAGGCCACTGCGTGAACACGACGACATCCGGACGGCGGGTGTGCTGACCCTCGGCCACGCTGAACTGGTTGACCGCCAGCCAGTCGTTGTTCTCCGGCGCGTCGAAGTCGATGACGCGTGCCTGCGCCCCGGCGATCGAGCCGTCCGCCCGGCGGTACTCGACCGTGATGCCGTCGACGAGCATCCGGTGGACGGCGCGGTTGCGCTCGATCAGTGCGGGCCCGTCGACCCGGACGAGCTTGCGGAACGCGTCCTCGAGCGCCTCGGGCGGCACGCCCGGATTGAGCCGGACGAGGGCCTCCCGAAGGCGCGATTCCAGAACGACGTCGTGATATCCGGGATCAGTGCGCTCGGCACCCGGCATGCCGACGGCGATCTCGGGCCGGTGGAGCACGCCGTACCCCAGGCCGCCCAACCAGTCGAGCGCGGCCTCCTCGACCACGGACTCGGTGAAGTCGGTCGTCACCGCTCGTCTTCCGGATGCCACAGGGTCATCGGATCCTCGGCGACGCGCCGGCCCCGTGTGCTTCTTGGAGGCTTGGGGAACCGTGGCCCCGGACCGTACTCCACCGCCGGTCCGCGCTGCTGTGGCGACGTCTTCACGAGGATCCCGCGCCGGATCAGGTCGTCGAGCAGGTTGTTCGCCGGGTGAACGGTCAGGTCGAAGAGATTCTGCACGGTTCGGTTCGTGACCTTGCCGTACTCACGGACGTGGGCGATCACCTTCCGGTCGGTCTCAGCCGCGGTGCGCTGCTGGTAGGTGACCGCGGGACCGAGTGCGGCGAGGGCGCTCCCGCCGAGCTTGTAGCCCTGCGATCCGGCGCGACGCCCCCGTGTTGGTTCGACCATCGCAGGCGGGTCCACGGCCAGCCGCCGGAGGATCGTATCGGCCTCTGCGGGACCACGCTGCAGGATGGGGGCGATCTCGGGAGCGGTGACCGTCCGGTGGGAGCAGAGGTGGAACAGGATGAGCAGTGCATCGGTGTCGTCTCGCTCAACGGACGGCAACTGGGCGACGTAGCGGGCGATGTGAGTGTTCGGTGCGCCCCCGACGAGCCGCACGGCCACCTGGTCGGCGGATGCCTCGATGATCGGGACCCCTCGACCGGCGCGGATCATCGCGACGTACATCCGGTCGACGCCCCGGCCGTATTCCTCGGCGAAGCCCAGGATCCGCGCCGCGTTCGCGAGGGCGCGGTTCCGCGGCTTCGGTGGGTGGGTGAGGATGTTCTCGGGGGTCACGCCGGAGACGAGCGGCCCGGGCGAGGTCACGCTCAGGACGGCCGGCGAGTGCTCGACCACGACAGGCCCCCGCAGCTGATGGTCCCGATGGACGATCCCGTTCGCGATCGACTCGCGAACGGCGAGCTCGGGGAAGTCCTGGAGCTGAATCTGCTGCCCATCAGGAAGCGTGAGCGGCGTGCTGTTCAGGCGCGCACGCACCACCTCCATGACCCGCGGGAAGGCAATCACGAGCGGGGTTTCGAGGCGCTCGGACGCCGTCGGCTCGCCGCCCGGCGTGGGCCGGAACTGATAGGCGATCCGCGGATTGCCGGTCGCTGCCGCCGTCAGCAGGAGCTCGCCAGCGTGGTTCAGCATCTCGTCCTCGAGCAGGCCGAGCAGGCGCAGGAGGTCGAGGTCGCTGCGCTGAGCATGCTCCCGCCGCTCATCGGGCAGGCCGGCCAGGGTCGCCCTAAGCGTTGCCATCGCGAGCGGGGAGACCTCATCGGGCCGGCGATCGGAGCGCTTCGCAGACCAATCCACACCCAGTCGGTCTTCGCGGAGACGAGCGACTTCGGCGGGTGACATTGGTTGGCAGTCGTCGTTGATCCGCCGATACGCCCGGCTCTTGCTGTCCGCGTAGACCTCGATTCCCTCAGGGACGAGGACCACGAGGAGCCGGACCCCGAAGTGCGTCTGCGCCTCGACCTCGACGAGCAGGTTCGGCTGGGTCGTCGCGTGGATCGTCTTGCGAAGCCGATCTGGGTCAAGTGCTGTGCCCATGAGTGCAGCCGGACCGGCCGTGCGGTCAGACACGCCGACGACGACAGCGCCGCCGATGCCGTTGGCAAGACAGATGGCCGCCTCGGCGACATCGCGCTCGGTCTCCTCGGGGATTGCCTTCTCTCGCTTGAACTCCAGGACCCGCGATTCGAAGCTGGCCGCGCGCTGACCAGCATGGATCGCACTGAGGATCGTCGGAAGATCGGAGAGCATGGCCACGACCCGGAGTTTGATCGGAGTTTAGTAAGACGTCAATCGTGTCGGTGCTACTAAACTCCTGCCAAACTCACCCTCCGCTGGCGAACCAGGGCAAGGCCCCGAGGCAATCGATCAGTTCGCGCTCGTCAGTTACACCCGCTCGTCTGCCGGTGCCGGCACGGATTGCTCGCCGCCGTGAGCTTCCCGAATCGTTCGCCAGCGCTCGACCGCAGCAAGGAGGAGTTGTGAGAGCGCGACGGCCAGTTCCGCCTCCCAATGATCGAGCGGCAGCATCTGACGATCCCGGCCGTCGGTGAGATCGTCGGAGGGATGACGACCCAGCTTGTTCAGGACGGTTGCATGTGAGGTGAGTAGCGCCCGAATCGCGGCAACCTTGTCGGGCGGCACGGCCGAGTCCGCGAGGATCTCGTCCCACTTGGACTTGTACGGATTGCGAGCGACCGCGTCGAACACGACGTAGGCGGTCCGCAGCGCCTCCCGATCCTCACCGAGCGCCAGATGGCGACGGGCGGCCTGGATCTTGTCTTGGGCCCAGGTCCAGGACAGTGCGAGGGTCAGTGATTGCCCGGCGAGATCCTGGAGCGAGGGCGGCGTCGAGTAGCCGAGCGATCGCATGAGCCCCAGCCAATCAGAGGTCGCGAGCGAGAACTGCGTGTCGCCGCCGAAGCCCCATGTCTCCGCACCGACGACCGCGACTCCGTGGACCTCCAGGTTGAAGGAAACTGTCTCTGCGGCGGCGTTCGGAGCACGCTCTCGTTCGATCACCTCGATCTCGTCAGCCGTGAGATGCCACAGCCACCAGAAGGTCGTGGCGTGTTCTCCGAGCAGGACGTTGCCGCCCGGCATGTCGGCGAGGGGGCGCACCCAGCCATACGGGCGGCGTGTCGGCCAGGCGGACACGATGGTCGGGGCAAGCTCCACGAGACGTCGCTGGTCCGTGGCGTCCTTCGGGGGCTGGTATTCGATCCCGACGCGAAGCCCGCCATCGGCCGCCCAGGGCCCGACGATCTCGGTGATGAGAACGCTCCCGAGCGTCTGGTTGCTGCCTGGCGATCGCCCCTTGGGCCAGAGGAGGAGACGACTGTTCCTGATCGCTGCCATCTATGCCACCAGCCTCCGAATGAAGCGCATCAGTCCTGACCGGTCCTATTCACTACAGCGCCGGCCGCACGGACGAGGTCCTCAGCAGCCGCGATCACGACCTGGAAACCGATGCGCGCGGTGTGAGCATCTGGCGAGAACCCATGCGCAAGTTGCTCGGACGGGTGTACGTAGTTACGGAAGTCGCGAAGCCCGTGCCCGAACTTCTCCACGTTGGGGGACAGGTCTCCGAGATGCGCCAACACATCGACCCACTCTTGAAGACGCCACTCAGGGAGCTGTCTCGGTGGCTTCTTGAACCGCTCGGCGTAACAGCGATTCACGCGCTCGATGTTGCGCGAACCGTAGCCGAGGCACATCCCCTCGAGCACACTTCCGCACAGGATCACGGCCGCAAGGTAAGCCTTGGCATCGATGCAGCGCTGGGCTTCATTCAGGCGCTCCACCAAGATCCGGCTCATCGCTACGTCGATGGGAAGTCTCGCGAAGAGCTCTGGTCGGAATACCCGCCGAAGCAGGGCGGCTTCCGCACTCGCGTTGTCTGTTGCGAGGCCCGCGGAAGCGTCCCGTGGCGCTTCCCCACCGAGTCGTACCGCGAGCTGTCGGTACTTCTCCAGATCCTCCGGTCGCAGACCCTGGGGTTTTGAAGCCAGCCGATGCTGGAGTAGTCCTGCGAGCACACGACCCGTCAGGGGCGGTCGAGACGTCCTGAAGAAGCACCGGAGCCGGTTTGCTTTGGACGCTCCATCGACGGAGAACCGCTCATCGTCAATGTCGACGCCGTGCTCTCGGAAGAAGTCGGAGAAGGTCTGGTTCGTGAAGTCGAGTACGTAGCCGCCTCCCATTTCGAGCACCGACTCGATCACTCGAAGGTCGAGCGTGGTGACGGCTGCTGGAATCAAGTTCCCATCTCCAGGAACCGCTCGCCGGCTTTGACCCTCAGCTGGCCGGAGAGGAGTCTGGGCAGTAGCCCGTCGCGCAGGCTGATGAGGGTTCGCGTCTCGCGTTCGTTGGCCACGATGCGCGAATACGTGGGGCGGGCCACGTGATCGAACGACTCGAAGACCTCCCGCGGCGGTGCGACAACGGGAATCGGTCGGAAGTTCGACTTGCTGATCTCGAGGAACGTCGAGCCATTCGCTCGGCTGACGATCTCCTCTTGGGCCCACTCGGCCCAGTAGAGAAGGAAGAGGTTCGAGACTCCCGGCGCGGGTCGCATAGCGATGAAGCCCTGATTGACCGCCAGCGGCACCTCGGCGATCGCCAAGTAGCCAATCGGCGCGCGGGACGAGAGTAGGACCGTGCCCCGCGGAAGCAGTCCGGATGCAATCTGGGCGAGGCCAGCGTCAGTGATTCTGCGTTCGGTCTCGAGCAGGACCGGAGTGGCCAGGACGGACAGGTCCTTCGGCGTCGCCCAACAGTTGCGACCGTCCTCCCAGAAGGTCGCCTCCTTTGTGCTCGGAGTGCTGCCTCCAACTACCACTGCGAGCTCGCCGATCGCCGCAACCCGCCACCCCCTCGGAATCTCGCCCAGCTCCGAGTCCTCGAAGGAGTCCGGGAACAGGTCGGCGACGTGCGGCGGTAGGCCGGGGTCGCGGCCTTCGGTCTTGGCGCGGACGGGGTCGAAGTCGACGAACCAGGACTTGAAGAGGGCCCGCGCGATCGCCTCCAGGGTCTCGTTCGTCCGCCGGTTCAGCTCGATCTTGTCGTCGAGCGAGCCGAGGATACGTCCGATCGCGCGTTGCTCGCCCGGGGGCGGGAGAGTGATCCGAAGCCGCTTCTGATCTGCGAGGCTCAGATAAGGCGCCATGTCAGTTGATGCCGCAAGCCCATCCAACTGATCTTGGAAGTGCTGGCTTCTCGACCAGTAGCGAAGAAACCCCGCGTCGATCACCTGGTCGTCGAGCGATCGCCAATAGCTGAGGTGCGGGGAGTACACGACAGGCGGAAGGTTGTCCCCGACGTAGCTGGTTCGGCCCGTGCTGTTGCCCTTCGTGGTGACGAGCACGTCTCCCGGGCGCGACATCTTCGACGCGACAGCACCGGCAAGTTCGCGGCGAAAGCGATCCACTCCATCGAGATCGATGTGCGTATCGCGAACATGGCCTGCGCGAAGGAAGATCGGGCCGTCTCCGCCAAGCTCCGAGTTCTTGGCGCGGTAGCCATCACCGATTTCGAGCGCGCTCGACTTGATCAAGTCCGCGAAGGTGTATTCGCGCCACTCACCCGCCATACCCGAGCTCCCGCAGGTTTGCGGAGATAGCGGCATCCAGGCGAGCAGCCTCGGCCTGCTGCTCACGCAGCGTTGCGGTGAGTCGACGCATCTTCTCGTCGAACGGCTCGTCGTCCTCCTCGGCCTCCGCTGCGCCCACGTAGCGGCCGGGCGTGAGCACGTGGCCGTGCTTGCGGATCTCGTCGAGCGGAGCGGCCCGGCAGAAGCCGGGGACGTCGGCGTACTCGGCGGCACCCGCATCGCCGCGCCAGGCGTGGTACGTGCCAGCGATCTTGGCGACGTCGTCGTCGGTCAGCTCTCGGTGCGTGCGATCGACCAGCGTGCCCATCTTCCGGGCGTCGATGAACAGCGTCTCGCCGCGGCGATCGCGAAAGCGGCCGTTGCGCCGATCGCGGGCGAGGAACCAGAGGCAGACCGGGATCTGGGTCGAGTAGAAGAGCTGGCCCGGCAGGGCGACCATGCAGTCAACCAGGTCCGCTTCGATGATCGCCTTCCGTATCTCTCCCTCGCCCGACTGGTTGGCCGACATGGAGCCGTTCGCGAGGACGAAGCCGGCGATCCCGGTCGGTGCCAGGTGGCTGATGAAGTGCTGGACCCAGGCGAAGTTCGCGTTGCCCGCCGGCGGCACGCCGTAGACCCAGCGCTTGTCGTCGCGCAGGAGCTCGCCCCGCCAGTCACTGTCGTTGAAGGGCGGATTGGCGAGGACCCAGTCGGCCTTGAGGTCGGGGTGGCGGTCGGCATGGAAGGTGTCGCCGTGGGCGATCTGGGCGTCGATGCCGCGGATCGCGAGGTTCATCTTCGCCAGGCGCCAGGTGGTGTAGTTGGACTCCTGGCCGTAGATGCTGATGTCGCCGAGCCGGCCGCTGTGGGCCTCGATGAACTTCTCGGAGCTCACGAACATGCCGCCCGAGCCGCAGCACGGGTCGTAGACGCGGCCCTTGTAGGGGGCGAGCATCTCGACGAGGATGCGGACGACGTGGGACGGCGTGTAGAACTGGCCGCCCTTCTTGCCCTCGGCACTCGCGAACTGGGCGAGGAAGTACTCGTAGACCCGGCCGAGGGTGTCCTTCGCCCGGTCGGCGGGAGCCCCGAGCGCGATGTCGCTCACAAGGTTGATGAGCTGGCCGAGGCGCGCCTTGTCGAGGCCGGGCCGGGCGTAATCCTTGGGCAGCACGCCCTTGAGGGAAGCGTTGTCCCGCTCGATCGCGGTCATCGCGTCGTCGACGAGGGTGCCGATCGTGGGCTGGGGTGCGCTGGCCCGCAGGTGCGACCAGCGGGCCTCCTTCGGCACCCAGAAGATGCTCGCCGCGCGGTACTCGTCGGGGTCCTCGGGGTCGGCGCCCTGAGCGCGGTCCGCTTCGAGCTCGGCGTGCTTCGCCTCGAAGGCGTCGCTGATGTACTTGAGGAAGATCAGGCCCAGGAC
>Ga0315268_10009594_pt1 | contig 10033 bp, 6 predicted proteins | sample C1_top_MG_FD_204535 | JGI IMG/M metagenome (GOLD analysis project Ga0315268, IMG submission 204535) | Sediment microbial communities from Yellowstone Lake, YNP, Wyoming, USA - C1_top | ecosystem: Environmental > Aquatic > Freshwater > Lake > Sediment | place: USA: Wyoming | collected 2017-08-01 | reverse complement strand
CTCCCTGGGCGTACTTGAATTCCACGATCGGCGCGCGCTGGATCGTCTCCTCGCGGACGCCGAACAGCCCCGTGGCCACCTGGGTGATCACGTGGTCCTTGTAGGGAACGAAGCGTTCCGGATAGCCCCCTTCGCCTGTGGAGGTGAACCCGTGGAACGCCTTTGCCACACGCGCCTTGCCCAACAAGGCGCGGATGTTGGTCGAGCCGAAGGACATGCCACCGCCGTACCAGGGGACGTCGATCGCGATCCTGGGCCGGGAATCGCCGCGGCGATTGAGCAGCAGTCGCGTCGAAATGTCTTCCCTCCGGAGGTTGGAGGGAGGCGAGTCCGGGAAGAGGAACCGCAGGCGGTCGAACCCCCCGCCCGAGGCTCCTACCTCGCTCTCAAGGTGCCTTTCGGGCGGCCGGCCGGTTTCGGCCATCGCCCAGGTGCTCATGAGAAGATCCGGCGTCCAGCGGTGGTCGCCCAACGTCTCGGAAACCGGATTGACGGATAACTTCAGTGCGCCTTGGGGACAGGCATCGATACAGAAGCAGCCCGTGTCCTTGCAGTCCGGGCCGATGCAACGGTAGTCATATGGCCGCATGACGTGAAGATAACCTTCGGGACGGACATGTACGCCGTACCCGCAGGTTTCAACGCACCGGCCGCAACCCGCGCAATGGGACGCGCGGAAAATGCTGTATTTGCCGATCTCGTTGCGATAGCGGGGCAACGCCGGCCGCACTTCACGGCTCACCTCCGCAAAACCGGACTGCGCCGGGGAGGCTTCCTGGGACTCGGGTCCGTCCAGCAGAAGGTCGTATGGAATGATACTCACGGGTCAGCTCTTTCGTTTTCCGAACAAACGGCCGAATGTTTCGTGCTCGAGGTCTTCGAAGAACATGCAGCGTCCGGTCTCGCCGCGCAGACGACGGACCTCCCGGATGCCCATCGCGCCCAGCATTTCGAGGAGCTGCGAATGCCAGGCCGCCATCAGGTTCACTATGCGGCGGACGCCGAACCCGGCATCGATCTCCTCCAGGGCGATCGGGCAGGGTTGCCCGCGTTCGCACTCCCCGCAGAGTCGGCACTCCAGGGCCAGCATCAAGGGGACGTCGATCGCCACCAGGTCGGCGCCGCAGATGATGGCTTTGGCCACGTGCTCCGCGGCGGCGATCCCCCCTGAGGCGATCAGCGTGACCTCGTCCCGGATGCCCTGCTTGACCAGCGTGGTGTGCGTGTCCCGCAACACGTCGCGCATGTGGCGTGGCTGGGCCGGGCCCTGCTCCCTCCCATGGCTGTCGAACGTCAGGTGGATCACTTCCGCTCCGTCCCGGACCAGGTCCGCCACGCGTCCGGCCACGGTCGGGACGGCCGGGATGCGGATCGCCACGATCCTGGCCGAAGGATCCCGCTTCAGCGCCGCCTGCACCGCCATCACGTCGGGGCTGTCCGGGATCATCACCAATGGGGCCGGTCCGCCGGTCTGCGCCGCCGACGGGCCCGGAGTCTCCAGCAACGGGATCACGTGACCGCGAACGGTGGCCTCTTTCTCCCGGATGTCCGCCTCGCAAAGGATGGCCAGCGTACCGATCTCCGCGGCAGCGGTCGTGACAGCGGTCATTACCGCTCCGCGCTGCCAGTGTCGGGGGATTCGATCGAAGAGCACGGGGAGGGGCGTTTCCATGAGCGGTGGCGGATCTACCTCCAATTGCCCGTCCGCAAACGCCAGGTGCGAAAGCTTGCGGCCGATGTCCACGCTGGTGCTGATGTACTCTCGACCGTGAATTCCGTCGCGCGTGGGTCGTATGATCTCGGACATGTCCGTCCACATCGAATCGAAGCCGGGACCGCTGAATGGTCCGCCATAGCCCGATCCGGAAACCGGGATTTTCCCCGTCTCCGCTTGATACCACGTGGACAATATGAGGTCCGGCGTGTAATAGCTGTCGCCCAGCCGGCGGTACTCGGGGTTGACCACCCGGGTCAAGATGTTTTTCGTGCAATTCTGGACGCAGTTCAGGCAGCCTTTGCACTGGTAGATGTAGTCCAGGTAGCCGACCTCGTTGCGCAGGGTGTCGGCCTCGTCGCGATACAAGCGGTAGACGCAGTCCCGCTTCACGCAGTTGTGGCAACTGGAGCAGTCTTCCCTCCAGTCGACGATCCCCAGTTTGCCCACGGGGCGAAAACGAGGCTTGGCCGGCGTGTGGTGTATGGAGTACTTGGCGGGCACGATCAGTCGCCCGCCAAACCGGATTCTTCGATGATCTGCAGGGCGGCTTCGTGGTCGCCGTCGGCGGAGATGCAAAACCCCCGCATTCCGGGGAGATTCGATAACCGACGGATGGTCTCCAGCGCGATCTCGATGGCGGCGGCGCGCCGGGCACCCGGATCGCTCCGGGACGCCACTCGACCGGCCAACGAGTCGGGAATTCCCGGCCGTGGACGGGGCCCCGCCTGCGCATGGGCGAAGGGACCGTCGGAGAGCGGCTGGATGCCGGCCAGGATGGCGGCCTGATCGTGCAGGCCACGCCGGGTGACCTCTTGCCACCATGCTTCGAAACGCTCCAGGTCGTAGACCGGCTGCGTCACCAGGAATCTCGCCCCGGCCCGCGTCTTCTTGGCGAGCCGCACCAGTTGCAGACCCGGCGGATCGGCATCCGGAGACGCCACGGCGCCCAGGCAGAACGGGCCGGCCCCCTCCATTCCGCTTTCCCCCAATAGCCTGCAGTCGCTCGCCAGATTGGCGTAGGTCTGCAGCAGTTGCACGGCGTCGATGTCGTAGACGTTCCTGGCGGCGCGGTAGTTGCCCAGGGTCTGATGGGTACCGCTGGTGCACAGCAAGTTGCGAATCCCCAGGGCCTGCGCGCCCAGCGCCTCGGAAACCAGGGCGATGCGGTTCCGGTCCCGCGTGGTCACGTGGAGAATCGGTTCCACCCCCTCGGCTTTCAACAGAGAAGCCGCCGCCAGCGCCGACATGGCGACCCGGTCCCGGTTGTCGCTGACGCCCACGGCGTGAACCTTCCCGGCGTAACGTTTGGCGGCTGCTCGCAACGGCGCCGGATCCACACCTTGCGGAGGATGGATCTCCGCCAGCAGAATCGTTTTCCCGGATGCGATTCGTTCCTGAAGGCCGGTTGTCTGTGTGCTCATGCCTGTCTACTTTGCTCCGGGAAGTGGGTTTTCCCCCATGGCGCAGATGCGCTCGACCGTGCTTCGGACGAGCTGTTCCAATCGCCGGGGCGGATCGACCTGAGAGAAGTGCACCAACTGGGCTCGTTCCGGCGGAAGTCCGATTTCCGCCAGCAGTCGCTGGACCGTACGGACGCGGATCTCCGCCCGGTAATTGCCTTGCGACAAATGACAGTCCCCCTTGGGACACGCCACCACGCAAAAGCCTCGGGCGCCGCCTTCCATCGCATGCAGCAGATACTGCCCATCCATCTTGCCGCTGCAGGGGACTTCCCGCACGAGGATCCGGGAGCCGTCCTGATTCCATTGACGCGGTAAATTCACTCCCTGCGGAATGCAATTGGTGCAGAGGTAGACGACCACGTCTGGAGAGAGGGCTTCCGGCATAAGGGCACTGGCCTGGTTCAGGACTTGCAGATCCCCTTTCGGATCGGTGTGCATTTCGTTAATAAAAATCAGGATTGATTATGACGATTCCCAATAGATAGGGAAGTAATATTTTTACTGCGATTATGCATTTATAATGCATAATTGCAAATAACGACACTTCAAGGGGCAGCCATGGCGTACATAGACAGATCCCTGGAGCCTGTTGTCCGAAAGGCGGCAAGAGAGTTTCCCGCCGTCGTCCTTACCGGCCCGAGGCAGTCAGGGAAAACAACCCTCCTCCGGCACCTGTTTCGGGAGACCCATCGGTACGTCTCCCTGGAACCGCCGGACGTGCGTGCCGCGGCCACGGACGACCCGCGGTCTTTTCTCGAAATGAACCAGCCACCGGTGATTTTGGACGAGGTCCAGTACGCTCCGGGCTTGATGCCGTACATCAAGGAACGGATCGACAAGAGCAGGGGGAAGACCGGTCAGTACCTGTTGACCGGCTGCCAGAACCTGCTTTTATCGGAGAAAATCAACGAGTCTCTCGGGCGCCGGGCCACCATTCTGCGGTTGCTGCCGCTCTCCTACCGGGAGATCGCCAAGACGCCGCAGGCCAACTTTCCCTGGGAAATGGGAGCCCGGTCGGGGAGGCACAACTTTATTTTCCGCGATCTGTGGGAGAGTTTCCTGAAGGGAGGCTATCCGGAAATAGCAGCGAATCCGAAGCGGGACGTCGCCTGCTGGCACGCAAGCTACGTCCAGACCTACCTCGAACGGGACCTCCGCTCTCTTCGCCAGATCGGAGACCTCACGCAGTTCCATATGTTTCTCCGTGCCCTGGCGGCGCGAAGCGCGCAGTTGCTCAATATCACCGATCTCGCTCGAGACCTCGGCCTTGCGGTGAACACGGTCAAGGCATGGATCTCCGTGCTGGAGGCCACCTGCCAGATCTTCATTCTCCGGCCGTATTTCCGTAACGTTGGAAAGCGCCTCGTCAAGACACCCAAGGTCTACTTCGCGGATGTGGGCACCTTGTGTTACCTGGTGGGTTTGAAGGACGCGGAGCACGCCATGTCCGGCCCGATGGGCAGCGCCATCTTCGAGACGGCCGTCGTCGGTGAAATCATGCGGCGGCTGTCCGGGAGGGGAGAGCGACCACATCTCTATTTCTGGAGAACATCAACCGGCGTCGAGGTGGATCTGATCGTGGAAACCGCGGGCAAACTGATTCCCATCGAGATAAAGATGTCGGCGACTCCCGATCGCTCAATGGCGAGGAACATCGTTTCGCTCCGGAAAGACCTCTACGGCCAGTCGGAGAAAGGTTTCGTTGTCCATCCGGGCGATGTGACGCTCACGCTGGTACCGGATGCCGTTGCCTTGCCGTTTGCGGACCTGTGAACTCAACGTCGGGGGCCCGTCAATTGTAGCCCGCCTCGCCGTGCTGGGAGAGGTCAAGCCCCATGACTTCCTGCTCGTCCGTCACCCGCAGCCCCATCGTTTTTTCGAGAAGCCTGAGGATCACGTAGGTCGCCACGAAGGAGTAGACGAGAATCACCCCGACGGCGAGCGCCTGAATTGCGAGTTGCCTCGGATTGCCGTAGAAGAGGCCGTTCGATCCTCCCGCGTTGACGGCGACTGTAGCGAAAAGCCCCGTTGCGAGCGTGCCCAGGATTCCCCCGACGCCGTGGATGCCGACGACGTCCAGCGAATCGTCGTAGCTGAACGTGACCTTGAGCATCACGGCGACGTAGCACACGACCCCGGCGACCAGACCGATCGCGAGGGCCGCGGGCGGCGTCACGAACCCGGAAGCCGGGGTGATCGTCCCGAGTCCGGCGATGCACCCGGATGCAGCCCCCAGCACGGTGGGTTTCCCCCGGTGGTACCACTCCGTGAGCATCCACGATACGGTCGCCCCGGCGGCCGACATGTGGGTAGCCACGAAAGCGCTCGAGGAGAGGCCGTCCGCCGCGAGGGCGCTCCCGGCGTTGAACCCGAACCAGCCGAACCACAGGATGGCCGCCCCTAGTACCGTCATAGGGAGGTCGTGCGGCGCCAGGTTGTCGTGCCCGTACCCCTTCCGTTTCCCGATCACGAGCACCGCGGCAAGCGCGCTTACCCCCGCGGTGAGGTGGACGACCGTCCCCCCCGCGAAATCGAGGGCGCCGAGATTCCGCAGCCAGCCGCCGATCCCCCACATCCAGTGCGCCACGGGGTTGTAAACGAGAAGCGCCCAGAGGAGGGTGAAGACAAGATAGGTGGAGAACTTGAACCGCTCGGCGAAGGCGCCCGAGATGAGCGCCGGCGTGATCACAGCGAACATCATCTGGTAGATCATGAACGCCTGGTGGGGTACCGTCGCCGCGTACCCCTTGAACGGCAGGGTGCCGACTCCGCTCAAACCGAACCAGGAGAGGTCGCCGATGATACCGCCCAGGTCTGGGCCGAAGGCGAAGCTGTACCCTACGAGCATCCACTCGATGCTGATCACGCCGATGACGATGAACGACTGCATGATGGTGCCGAGGGTGTTCTTCCTTCGGACCATCCCTCCGTAGAACATCGCAAGCCCCGGCGTCATGAGCATCACGAGAGCCGCCGAAACGAGAAGCCACGCCGTGTCGCCGTTGTTCATGTACGGATATCCTCCTGGGGACAGGTGATGGGGCCGTTGGATTCCATGCAAGAAACATGCGGATTGGTCTAACCGTTGCTTTATAACGCATAAGCGGTTTCAATGGCCCGCTGGTAGCTACAGTTATGTCCATATAAGAACATTTAAGAATGTCTTCAATCATAATTGTCGATGGGGTCCGACTCCAGGCCTGTTTTGGGATAAAAATGAGGTCTTGCTGGAATGCTGTTGACCGGAAAAGGTGGCGCGCCTGGCACGACTCGAACGTGCGGCCAGCTGCTTAGAAGGCAGCTGCTCTATCCACCTGAGCTACAGGCGCGTGGGGCCAGTATAGCATTGCATCCGAAAAATCGTATTCGCACCCCCCGGGTCCCCCTTCTCATCCTATTATCTAATCATGAAAGAGAAATCCCCCAGAGAAGAGGCGCGGACCGGGAAGGATCTTGCGCGGCGGACTCTCCCCGTCGCCGGGATGACGTGCGCATCGTGCGTGGGGCGGGTCGAGCGGGCGCTTCGGAAGGTCCCGGGAGTGGCCGCGGCGTCCGTCAACCTGGCGGCGCAGACGGCGAGCGTGGAATTCCTGCCCCGGGTCGCCTCCGTTGCCGACCTGCGGGCCGCGGTCGAGGCGGCGGGATATTCGGTCCCGGAAGTGTCGCCGGGGGAGGACCCGGTCGCCCGGCAGGAGCGGGTGCAGCGGGAGGAGGAGCGCGCCCTCCGGTCGCGGTTGCGCGTCGGGGTCGTCCTTGGCATCCCCCTGCTCGCGCTTTCCCACTGGGAAATGTTCGCGGGGCACGGCACCCTGCCGTTTTCGCCCTTCAACACGGCGCTGCTGCAGTTCCTCCTCGCCACGCCGATCCAGTTCTACACCGGTGCGCGCTTCTACCGTGGCGCGTGGGTCGTCGCCCGGCACGGTTCCACCGACATGAATACGTTGGTCGCACTGGGCACCTCGGTGGCGTACCTCTACAGCGGGGTCGTCGCCTTCTTCCCTTCCCTGGTCACCGCCGAGGGGCTCGCCGTCCACCTGTACTTCGAGACGTCCGCGGCGATCATCGTCCTCGTCCTGCTGGGGCGCTACTTCGAGTCCCGGGCGCGGGGGAAGACGTCCGAGGCGGTGAAGAAACTGATCGGCCTGGCGCCGAAGACCGCCCGGGTCGTGCGCGGCGGGGCCGAGGCAGACGTCCCACTCGAGTCGGTCGTCGTCGGCGACCGCGTGGTGGTCCGGCCGGGGGAGAAGGTGCCGGTCGACGGGACGGTCGCGGAGGGCCGCTCCGCGGTCGACGAGTCGATGCTCACCGGGGAGCCGATCCCGGTCGAGAAGGTTCCGGGCAGCGCGGTGACGGGCGGGACGATGAGCCTCGACGGGCGGCTCCTCTTTACGGCGACCCGCGTGGGGAAGGACACCGTCCTGTCGCGGATCGTCGCGATCATGCGGGAGGCGCAAGGGAGCAAGCCGCCGATCGGGCGGCTCGCGGACGTGATCGCGTCGTACTTCGTCCCCGCGGTGATGGCGGCAGCGCTCCTCACGTTCCTCGCGTGGTATTTCCTCGGACCGGAGCCGCGAGGGACGTACGCGATGGTCAACATGATCTCCGTCCTGATCATCGCCTGCCCGTGCGCGATGGGGCTCGCCACGCCCACCTCGATCATGGTCGCCACCGGGAGAGGGGCGGAGCTCGGGATCCTCGTGCGGGACGGCGCCGTGCTGGAGACCGCGCAGAAGGTGGACACGGTCGTCCTCGACAAGACCGGCACCGTGACGAAAGGGAAGCCGGAGCTGGGCGATGTCCGGCTTGCCGCGGGAGGCGCGTTCCGGGGGGACGAGGGTGCGCGGGAGCTTCTCCACCTCGCGGCTTGCGCGGAGAGCGGCTCCGGGCACCCGCTGGCCGATGCGGTGGTGCGCGGGGCGAAGGACCGGGGGATCGACGTCGCCGCTCCGGGAACGTTCCTCTCCGTTTCGGGACAGGGGATCCGGGCAACGGTTTCGGGACGCGCGGTCCGCGTGGGGAACCTCGCCTGGCTCGAAGGGGAGGGGATCGACCCGGCGCCGCTCGGTCACGACGTGCAGGAGATCGCCGACGCGGGCGGCAGCCCGATCTGCGTCGCGGTGGACGGCAAGGCGGAGGGTGTCCTCTCCGTTTCCGACGAGGTGAAGGCCGGCGCGCCGGAGGCGATCCGCCGGCTGCGCGAGATGGGTCTGGACGTCGTCATGCTCACGGGAGACAACCGGCGCACCGCGAAGGCGGTCGCGGAAAAGGTCGGGATCTCCCGGGTGATCGCGGAGGTCCTCCCGGACCGGAAGGCGCACGAGATCCGCGCGCTCCAGGCGGAGGGGAAGATCGTCGCGATGGCGGGGGACGGGATCAACGACGCCCCGGCGCTCGCGCAGGCCGACGTCGGGATCGCCATGGGGACCGGCGCGGACATCGCCGTGGAGGCGGGGGACCTGGTGCTGATGGGAGGGGAGCTGCGGGGGGTGGCCGACGCCATATCCTTAAGCCGCGCCACCCTGCGCAACATCCGGCAGAACCTGTTCTGGGCGTTCGCCTACAATGTGGTGCTCATCCCGGTCGCCGCGGGAGTACTCTATCCTTCGTTCCGGCTGTTGCTGAACCCGGTGTACGCCGCCGCCGCGATGGGGCTCTCCTCGGTGACGGTCGTGTCCAACGCCCTGCGATTGCGTCGATTCCGCTAGGAAAAGAGGGGGAATGGAGAAGGAACCGAAGGGGCGGGTCGTGACGGACCCGGCGGAGTTTCGCGACCTGGTCGCCGCAATGCGCGCATCCGGAAAGGTCGGGTTCGATACCGAGTTCGTGGGGGAACGGACCTACTTCCCCCGGCTCTGCCTGATCCAGCTCGGCACGGAGACGATGTCCGTCGCGGTGGACCCGCTCGCCGTGGGCGATCTGTCGCCGCTCGACGATCTGCTCTTCGATGCTTCGGTCCTCAAGCTGGTGCACGCCGGGTGGCAAGATCTGAAGATCATCCACCAGCGGACCGGACGGGTCCCCGCGCCGGTCTTCGACACGCAGATCGCCGCCGCGCTCCTCGGGCTTCCCGCCCAGGCGGCGTACGCGTCGGTGGTCCATGAGTTCCTGCGGGTCGAGGTGAAGAAGGGGCACTCCTACTCCGACTGGGCCGCGCGGCCCCTCTCCCCGTCGCAGCTCGCCTATGCCCTGGACGACGTCCGGTATCTCCCCGCCCTCCACGACCGGATGGTCGAACGGTTGGGGCGGGAAGGCCGCCTCTCGTGGATCGAACCCGAAATCGCCGCGTTGTCTTCACCTGCCTCCTATGAGACGGATCCCCAGCTGGAGTACCGTCGCGTCAAGGGGTGGGTGTCCCTGGACCGTCGCCGCCTGGCGGTGCTCCGCGCCCTGATCGCGTGGCGGGAGGGGGAGGCGAGGCGCCGGGACGTCCCCCGCCGCCGCGTGCTGGCCGACGAGAGCGCGCTTGCGATCGCCCGCAGCAAGCCGGCGAACGAGGAGGCGCTGCGTCGCGTGCGCGGGCTGGAGTGGAAGAGCGGGGGCGGGTCGTCGACGGCCGTCCTGGAGATGGTGCGGGACGCCCTTGCCTTGCCGGAGGGTCAACTCCCCGAGGTTCCCCCTTCACGGCCCCGCGGCAACGGGGACCGTGGTTCGATCGTGGCGCTTCTGGGCGCGCTCGTCCGGTCCCGGTCGCGAATGCATCGGGTCGCGCCGGAGGTGCTGACGAATTCCGACGAACTGGAGCGGCTCGCGGCAGGCGAGCGGGAAGGGATCGCGGTGCTATCCGGGTGGCGGCTCGATCTCCTGGGGAAGGAATTGCTGGCCCTGCTCGATGGGCGGCTCTCCCTCGTGATCC
>Ga0315268_10009593_pt1 | contig 10034 bp, 7 predicted proteins | sample C1_top_MG_FD_204535 | JGI IMG/M metagenome (GOLD analysis project Ga0315268, IMG submission 204535) | Sediment microbial communities from Yellowstone Lake, YNP, Wyoming, USA - C1_top | ecosystem: Environmental > Aquatic > Freshwater > Lake > Sediment | place: USA: Wyoming | collected 2017-08-01 | reverse complement strand
CTCTCCTCACGACGACGCCCTTGCGCTTCGCTAACCCTTCACCTCCATCAGGTTGGGTAGAGGACTTGCACCTCCAAGCTGCGTTGCATGCTCGGCACACAAAAAAGGCAGGGCCTATGGCCCTGCCTTTTTTATTTTTATCCCAAACTTTCTGTTACAGCCCCGGAAAGATCTTGGTGGCGTTCACCGCCAGGTCGTAGAGGAAGCCGGGGAAGATGCCGAACCAGAGGACGCCGAAGGCGGTGACGGCCACTACCGCGGTCTGGGCCGGGGTGAAGAGCACCGGTCCCAGGTCGGCCTCCGCCGGTTTCATGTACATAAGCACGGTGATGCGGAGATAGTAGAACACCGACACCAGGGAGTTGAGCACCCCCAGGATAGCCAGCCAGATGTAGCCCGCCTTCACCGCGGCGGAAAAGATGTAGAATTTCCCCACGAACCCCATGGTGGGCGGGATGCCGGCCAGGGCGAACATGAACAGGGCCATGGCCGCGGCCAGGGCCGGGTGCTGGAAGCCCAGGCCGGAGTAATCGTAGATGTTGAGGTAGCTGTCCCGCTTGCGCCCCACCAGGATCACCACCCCGAAAGCCCCCAGGTTCATCAAGGTGTAGGCCAGCAGGTAGTAAAGGAGGCTTACCGCGCCCAACTGGTTGGCGGCCACCAGGGCCACCAGGAGGTAGCCGGCGTGGGCGATGGAGGAGTAGGCCAGCATGCGCTTGATGTTGGTCTGGGCGATGGCGGTGACGTTGCCCACGGTCATGGTGGCCACGGCCAACACCCACAGGAGCATGTTCCAGTCCACCTTCATGGCCAGGAAGGCCAGGAAGAAGACCCGGGCGAAGGCGGCGAAGGCCGCGGCCTTCACCCCCACCGCCATGAAGGCGGTGACCGAGGTGGGGGCCCCTTCGTAAACGTCCGGGGTCCACATGTGGAAGGGGACGCTCGCCACTTTGAAGCCGAAGCCCACCACCAGCAGGGCGATGGACAGTAGAGTCAGGGGCTGTAAGGCCGAGGCCCCGGCCAGCCTGCCGGCCAGGTCGTCCAGGTACAGGGTGCCCCCCGCGGCGCCGTAGAGCATGGCCATGCCGAAGAGCAGAAAAGCGCTGGCGAAGGAGCCCAGAATGAGGTACTTCAGGGCGGCCTCGTTGGAGCGGGCGTCTTCCCGGAAGAGCCCGGCCAGGACGTAGACCGCGATGGACATAATCTCCAGGCCCAGGAAGATCATGATCAGGTGGGCCCCCGCGGCCATGAGCATCATGCCCACGGTGGCAAAGAGCAACAGGGCGTAGTACTCGCCCAGGTTCTTGCCGTAGTCCTCCAGGTACTGGCGGGAGAGCAGCACGGTGAGGGCGGTGCCCAGGATGAAGATGAGATAGAAGAAGAAGGTGAAGTTGTCGAGATAGATCATCCGGGCGAAATCCGTGCCGGTCCGGCCCCACAGGCCGATGGCCTGGAACGTCGCCAGAGCCAGGCCCGCCAGGCTGAGCTGGGGGAAGTAACCTTTGCGCCCTTTAGGGGAGAGCGCGTCCAGCAACAGGATGAGGATGGCGGTTACCGTCAGGGTGAGGGCCGGCCCGATACTGCTCAGTTGGAAGCTGGGGATGTTGAGGGTCATGGCGCCTCCCCCTTAAACACTTGGGATAGACTGACCTTGGTGTCTTTTGCCTTGTCCATCATGGCCAGGAAGTTTTCCGTGGTTGCCTTGGTTTTATCCAGAAAGGTGCTGGGATAGACGCCGATCCAGACGATGAAGAGAATGAGGGGCGCAAAGATGACGATCTCCCGCCAGGAGAGGTCCTTCAGGTCCCGGTTCTTATCGTTGGTCACTTCCCCGAACATCACCCGCTGGAACATCCACAGCATGTAGCAGGCCGCGAAGATGACCCCGGTGGCCCCCAGGACGGCGTACAGCTTGTTGGTCTTGAAGGTGCCCAGGAGGATGAGAAACTCCCCCACGAAGCCGTTGAGGCCCGGCAGCCCGATGGAGGACAGGGAGACGATCAGAAAGATGGCGGCGTAGACCGGCATGGGGGTGGACAGCCCCCCGAAGTCAGCGATCATCCGGGTGTGGCGCCGCTCGTAGATCATGCCCACGATCAAGAACAGGGCCCCGGTGGAGAGTCCGTGGTTGATCATCTGGATGATGCCCCCCTGGACCCCGGGCATGGTGAAGGTGAAGAGCCCCAGCATGACGAAGCCCAGGTGGCTGACGGACGAGAAGGCGATGAGGCGCTTCAGGTCTTTTTGCATCATGGAGACCAGGGCCCCGTAAATGATGCCGATGAGGGCCAGGATGGAAAACAGGGGCACGAAGTAATGGGCCGCCTGGGGAAAAAGCGGCATGTTGAAGCGCAGGAAGCCGTAAGTCCCCATCTTCAGGAGCACCGCGGCCAGGATGACGGAACCCACGGTGGGGGCCTCGGTGTGGGCGTCCGGCAGCCAGGTGTGGAAGGGGAACATGGGGACCTTGATGGCGAAGGCCAGCCCGAAGGCCAGGAACATCCAGAACTGCATATGGAAGGGGATATTCAGGCCGTACATCTTCAACAGGTCAAAGGTATAGGTGCCGGTGGTGGCGCCGTAATGGAAGTAGAGGACCAAAATGGCCACCAGCATCAGCAGCGAGCCGAACATGGTGAACAGGAAGAACTTGATGGCCGCATAGACCCGGCGGGCCGGATTGCCCCAGACCCCGATCAACAGGTACATGGGGATGAGCATCACTTCCCAGAAGACGTAGAAGAGGAAGAGGTCCAGGGAGACAAAGACGCCGATCATGCCGCTCATCAACGCCAGCAGGCAGATCATGAACTCCTTGACCCGGTGCTGGATGTCCTCCCAGGTGGCCAGGACGCAGATGGGGGTCAGGAAGGTGGTGAGCAGGATGAGCAGGAGGGAAAAGCCGTCCACCCCCACGTAGTAGCTGATGCCGTAGCTGGGGAGCCAGTCGCGGCGCTCCACGAACTGCATGGCCGCGGTCTGGCCGTTGAAGGAGAACCACAGGGGCAGGGAGAAGCAGAACTCCACCAGGGCTATGCCCATGGTGGCGATTTTGAGGCCCCGCTGGTTCTCCTTGTTCAGGAACAGCAGGAGCCCGATCCCCGCCACGGGGAAGAAGATGAGAATGGAGAGGATGGGTAGTTGCATGGATCCCCCCTAACGCCCGATTAAGTAGCCGGCAATGAGCACCACCCCGATGAGGATGGCCAGAGCATAGTTTTGCACGAAGCCGGTCTCCAGTTTGCGCAGATGGCCGCTAAGCCAGGCGACAGTGCCGGCGCTGCCGTTCACCGCGCCGTCCACCACTTTTTCGTCCACCCCGCGCCACAGGAAGTCGGAGCCCCGCTTGATGGGTTCCACCACGGTGGCGTCGTAGATTTCGTCCATGTAGTACTTGTGGTAGACCAGGTCGTAGATGGTGCGGAACTTGTCGGTCACCATGGCGGGCAGCTCCGGCCGCTTGAGATAGAACTTGTAGGCGGTGTAGATGCCCACCGCGGCCACCGCCATGGAAAAGACCATCATGGTGATCTCAAAGGTGGCGGAGGCATGCGCCTCGTGGACCATGGGGGTGATGGACGGCGCCAGGAACTCCTTGAATTTGTTGGCCCCTTCGATGATGGGGAAGCCGATGAAGCCGCCCACCACCGAGAGCGCCGCCAGGGTCATCAGGGGCACGGTCATCAGGGGCGGCGACTCATGGGGATGGACATGGGGATCCACCCGGGACTCCCCCAGGAAGGTCAGGAACACCGCCCGGAACATGTAGAACGCGGTGATGAAGGCGGCCACGGTGGCGATGCCCCAGAAGACGTAGTGCCCGCTCACCAGGGAGTGGAACAGAATCTCGTCCTTGCTGAAGAAGCCGGCAAAGGGGAAGATGCCGGCGATGGCCAGGGTGGCCAGCAAGAAGGTCCAGTAGGTGATGGGCATGTATTTTTTCAGGTGCCCCATGTGGCGCATATCCTGTTCGCCGTGCAGCCCGTGGATCACGGACCCGGACCCCAGGAAGAGGAGAGCTTTGAAAAAGGCGTGGGTCATGAGATGGAAGATGCCGGAGGTAAAGGCCCCCACGCCACAGGCCAGGAACATATACCCCAGTTGGCTCACGGTGGAGTAAGCCAGGACGCGTTTGATGTCATATTGGGCCATGCCGATGGTGGCGGCGAAGATGGCGGTCACGGCCCCCACCGCGGCCACCACCGTCAGGGAGAACGGGGCCAGGACGTACAGGGTGCTGCAGCGGGCCACCATATAGACGCCGGCGGTCACCATGGTGGCCGCGTGGATCAAGGCGGACACCGGGGTGGGGCCTTCCATGGCGTCGGGCAGCCAGGTATAGAGCGGCAACTGGGCCGATTTGCCGGTGGCCCCCAAGAAGAGGCACAAGGTGATGGCGGTGATGACGCCGGTGCCCACCGGATACTTGGCGGCCAGGGCGAAGACTTCCCGGAAGTTGATGGTGTCGAAGGTCCAGAAAATCAGGAAGATGCCCAGGAGGAAGCCGAAGTCGCCGATGCGGTTGACCACGAAGGCCTTCTTGGCCGCGTCGCTGGCGGACTGTTTCTCATACCAGTGGCCGATGAGCAGATAAGAGCAGAGCCCCACCCCCTCCCAGCCCACGAACATCAGCAGGAAGTTGTTGGCAAAGACCAACAGGAGCATGGCAAAGACGAAGAGGTTGAGATAGGAGAAGTACCGGTAAAACCCTGGATCATCGTGCATGTAGCTGATGGAGTAGATGTGGATGAGGGTGCTCACCCCGGAGACCACCAGCAGCATGACCAGGGACAGGGGATCCACCAGAAAGGCGGCTTCAGCCTTGAAGGTGCCGGAAGAGATCCAGGTGAAGACCGTCTTCTCCACCGGCCGGGCCTCCACCGGCAGGTTGAGGTATTGCCAAAAGATACTGACGGTGACCAGGAAACTCAGGCCCACGGCCAGGGAGCCGATGGTCCCCACCACCCCCTTGGGGAGGCTTTTGCCCAACAGGCCGTTGACCAAAAAGCCGATGAAGGGGAACAGGGGAATCAGCCAGACATAATCCATCATGGAGTTCGCCTCACCACTTGAGGATATTGAGATCGTCCACGTACACGGTGGCCCGGTTGCGGAAGATGGCCACGATGAGGGCCAGCCCCACGGCCACCTCCGCGGCGGCTACGGTCAGCACGAAGAACACGAACATCTGGCCGTCCACCGCCTTGAAATAGTCGGCAAAGCCGATGAAGGCCAGGTTGACGGCATTCAGCATCATTTCGATGCACATGAAGACGACCAGGGCGTTGCGCCGGATGATGACCCCGATGGCCCCCAGGGCGAACAGGGTGATGCTCAGGGCCAGATAGTAAGACAAGGGCACAGCCATCAGAACTCCCCCTCAAATTCATGACCGATGAATCGGCCATCTGGGAAGACTAAAATCCCCCCTGACCCCCCTTTAATAAAGGGGGGAATAAAGATGCCCTCTGTAGGGGCGGTTCGCGAACCGCCCCTACAATGCAAGGGGGCCGCAAGTCCCCCTTTGTAAAAGGGGGATTTAGGGGGATTTTTAAAAATATTTGCCAAGATAATATCTCACTTCAGCCGGGTCTTCGCCAGCACCACCGCGCCGACGATGGCCACCAGGAGCAGCACCGAGGTGACTTCGAAGGGCAGCAGGTAATCGGTGAACAGGCTCACGGCAATGGACTCGGTGTTGCCCAGGCCCGGGGCCATGGCTTTGGGCGGCGGCAGCTTGGCCTGGGAGAACCCGTACATCAGGATCAGGGCGGTGAACCCGGCCAGGACGATGCCCCCCAGCTTCTGCCCGATGTAGGGAATCCTGGGGGCCGCCTCGGGCTGGCGCAGGTTCAGAAGCATGATGACGAACAGGAACAGCACCATGATGGCCCCGGCATAGACGATGATCTGGATGGCGGCGATGAACTCGGCGTGGGCCAGCAGGTAGATGCCCGCCACCGCAAAGAAATTGACGATGAGCCACAGGGCGCTCCGCAGCGGATGAGTCTGAAAGACCACCAGGACTCCGGAGATCAGGGCTATGGCCCCCAGGATGAAAAAGAGGATCTGCATCCCTCCTCCTATGCCTGCCGAAATGGCGTGGGACCGGCCAGGCGGTTCACAGCCAATCCTGCAGCCGCAGTTGCGACTTGCTCTGGGTGGCCCGTTCCATATCGAGGATAAGCGCGCTTTTCTCGACTTGGGCCAGTTCGTACAGGTTGTTCAGCTTGATGGCGCCCTTGGGGCAGGCCTCCTGGCAGAAGCCGCAGAAGATGCAGCGCTGCAAATCGATGGTGAACGCCACCGGGTACTTCTCGTGCTCCGGCCCTTCCGCGGCGTTGATGCCCCGGATGGCGTTACTGGGGCAGACCACCATACACAGGGTGCAGGCCACGCAGCGCCGCTGGCCGTCGGGGTCCACGGTGAGCTCCGGATGGCCCCGCCAGCGGGGGGACACCTGCCGCTTCTCTTCGGGATACTGCAAAGTGATGGGTTTGGTGAACACCATCCTGAGGGTAGTGGCCAGACCTTTGAGTAAAGGAATGATCATGGGTTAACCCTTGAGAAATAAGATTAAGGCCCCGGTGGCCAGGATGTTGGCCAGGCACAGGGGCAGCAGCACCTTCCAGCCCAGCTTCATGAGCTGGTCAAACCGGAACCGGGGGAAGGTGCCTCTCACCCAGATAAAGAAGAAGACCAGGGCGAAGGTCTTGGCCATGAACCAGACAATGGGGGGCAGCACCGGCCCCTGCCAGCCGCCCAGGAACAAAGTGGTGGCCAGGGCCGAGGCCACGATGATGTGGGCGTATTCCCCCATCATGAACATGCCCCATTTCATGGAGCTGTATTCCGTCTGGTAGCCGGCCACCAGCTCGTTTTCGCACTCGATGAGGTCGAAGGGGGTGCGGCCGCACTCGGCGAAGGCCGCCACCATGAAGAGGATGAAGCCCAGGGGCTGATAGACCACGAAGGGTATGGTCTTCTGGGCTTCCACGATTTTCACGGTGCTCAAAGACCCGGCCAGCATCAGCACCCCGATGACGGAGAGCCCCAGGGCCAGTTCGTAGCTCACCATCTGGGCGCTGAGGCGCAGGCCCCCCAGCAGGGAGTACTTGTTGTTGGAGGCCCAGCCGCCTAAGACCGCGCCGTACACCGCCAGGGACGACACCGCAAAGATGTAGAGGAGCCCCACGTTGACGTCCGCGATGACCCCCTGGTTCAGGGCGGCCACCCCGAGATCGATCTTGTGGCCGTAAATCGTAATCTCCGGGGGCAGAATGGTGTTGGCGAAGGGGATGGTGGCAAAGGGCAGAAAGGCGCACACCGCGGTGAGGATAGGGGCCAGGACGAACAGCACCTTGTTGGCTCCCGGAGGCGTGAAGTCCTCTTTGAATATCAGTTTGATGGCGTCCGCCAACGGTTGCAGCAAACCCCACGGTCCCACCCGGTTGGGGCCGTAGCGCAACTGGATGAAACCCAGGACCTTGCGTTCCATAAGCACCGTGTAGGCCACGGCCGTGAGCAAGACCCCCAAGACTACGGCGATCTTGAGGACGATGATGATTATCAACAGGGGCAGATTCATCTTCTCAACCCTTTTGGATGGTCACGCGCACCAGGTTGGAGTTAAGAGTCAACTTATGGGCCGCGGGCGCGGCGAAATGGTCCGGCATAAACACCACCCCGGCCGGCAGGTCCGGGGTCACGGTGACGGGCAGGCTGATCTCTCCCTGGGAGGAAACGACCTTGGCGGGGTCGCCGTCGGCCAGGTCCAGGTTCTGGGCGTCTGCCGGGTTGATCTTGAGGCGCGCCTCGCCGGTGACCGCCAGGGTGCCGCAGGGCTCATGGGTGGTGAAGGAGCCGGAGTGCTGCAAGGCCTTGCCGATGACCAGGGTGAAGGGCCGCCGGCCGGGGAGGCTTACGTCGGTTTCGAAGGGGACGAACTTGCCGGCCACCGCGGCCTTAATATCCGGGCCGGGCGCACTGGATTGGGGCGCCAGTCCGGCCCACAGGGGCAGGTTCTGGGCCAGCTCCCGGAAGATGTCCCGGGGACCGGCGAATTTCAGGGGGAGGCCCATTTTGGCGGCCAACTGGCCGATGATCCGCCAGTCGGGGCGCACCCCGTTGGCGGCCAGGGCCTGGGCCAGCTTCCCCAACTGTCCGGTGCTGCTGACAAAGGTCCCTTCCTGCTCGGCGTGCACCGCCACCGGCAGCACCACCTGGGCCAATTGCGCCGTTTCGGTGAGGAAGGCGTCCTGCACCACCATGAAGGGCACCTTCTTCAGGAGCTTTTCGGTGCGCTTGCGGTTGGGGAGCCAGCGCAGCAGGTCGCCGCCCAGCAGGTACAGGGCCTGGGGTGCGGCGGGGTCGCCCTGCTCCAGGAGCTCCAGCATTCCCTCCAGGGTGGGGCCCGGTTCGGTCACCACCGGCTGCGCCCCCCAGAAGGCCGCGGCGCCGTCCGCGTTCAGGGGTTGGTAGCCGGGCAAATGGTCCGGCAGGACCCCCACTTCGCAGACGCCCCGGGAATTGTTCTTCTCGGCCACGGGATACAGGGCGCTGCCAGGGTTTTCCGGTTTGCCCACCAGCAGGAAGAGGTTGGCCAGGGCCAGGGCGTTCTGGACGCCCTGGTCCTGGCCCAGGAGCTCGGCGCCGAAGATGATGGCCGGGGCCTGGGCCTGGGCCAACAGGGCCGCGGCCTCTTTCAGGGCGCTCTCTGCCACCCCGGTCTTGGCGGCCACTTCCTTGTAAGTAACCTTTTTCAGGCTTTCTTTGAACTCGTCCAGGCCCTCGGCCTGGATGGTGGGGGTCAAGGCCGACTTCCCCGCCAGCAGGGCCTTGAGGAGGCCGGCCACCAGCAACCGCTCGCTGCCCGGCTGGTAGCGCAGGGAGAGCGTCGCGTAACGGTCGAACTTAGTCTTGCGGTTGTTGGCCACCACCAGGCGGAAGGCATCCCCTTTCTCCAGGGCTTCGTGCAGCTTCCAGCCCAGGGGCGGCAGCTCCGGGGTGAGGTCCGCGGCCATTACCAGGACCAGGTCGGCCTGGGGCAGGTCCGCCAGTTTCCCCAGCACGAAGGGGAAGCCAGTGCCCTGGGCCTCGCCGTTGGCTTTAAAGGGAGACTGGTAGGGCAGGGGCCGGGTGGCGCCGGGCTCCACCCCGGTGACCTGGGGCGGGCCGAAGACCTGGGCCAACCCCTGCAAGGCCCGGACATAGCCGTAGCGCCCCGGGTTGTCCAGCTGGTTGGTGCCGAGACCCGCCCGGAAGAACTTTTGGAAGAGATAATTGGCCTCATTGGTGGCCCGGGGGGAGCCCACTCCGTAAATGGCCTGGGGCCCGGCGCGGTCGACGATTTCTTTAAATCTGGCCGCCACCAGGTCCAGGGCCTCGTCCCAGGTGGCGGGCCTAAAGCCGCCGTCTTCCTTGATTAAAGGCGTCTTAAGGCGGTCTGCGGACTCCACCACCGGCCAGCCGAAGCGGCCCCGGCCGCACAGCAGCACGGTGGTTTGGTTGCGCACCCGCAAGGGCCGGCCGTCCTTGGTGTGCAGCTCGTAGGTGCAGCCGCCGCCGCAGAAGGGGCAGACCATCTCGGTCTTGTCCACTTCCCAGGCCCGGGCCCGGTACTTCCACTGCTTGTTGATCAGGGCCCCCACCGGGCAGACGTCGATGCAGGAGCCGCAAAACTCGCAGTTCAGGGGCTCCTCGCCGCTGGAGAGCTGGGTGAAATAGCCCCGCTGGGCGAAGTTCCAGGACCAGGCCCCCACCCGCTCTTTGCAGATGGTGACGCAGCGGCCGCAGGTGACGCAGCGGTCCTGGTGGCGCTCAATGAGGGGGGATTCGTAGTCGAAGCGGGGCGGCAGGGTCACGGCTTCCAGGTCCACCTTGTCGATGCCCAGGGCGTGGACCACGTTCTGGAGCTCGCATTCGCCGCCCTTGTCGCAGATGGGGCACTCCACCGCGTGGTTGATGAGGACCAGCTTCAGGAGTTCTTCCCGGATGGCCACCAGCCGGGGCGAGGTGGTGGTGACCTCCATGCC
>Ga0315268_10009592_pt1 | contig 10034 bp, 3 predicted proteins | sample C1_top_MG_FD_204535 | JGI IMG/M metagenome (GOLD analysis project Ga0315268, IMG submission 204535) | Sediment microbial communities from Yellowstone Lake, YNP, Wyoming, USA - C1_top | ecosystem: Environmental > Aquatic > Freshwater > Lake > Sediment | place: USA: Wyoming | collected 2017-08-01 | reverse complement strand
GAGAGCTAAGTCTTTGATCAATATTGTGGGTTAAACCTACATAGTAAGTTTTCTGATCACAAAAAAGAATATATGTAAACCAATTCATGGTGAGCAACGCGAAACCCTGAGCTTGTCGAAGGGTGAGGCGACTGGGACTCGAACCCAGGACCCTCTGCTTAAAAGGCAGGTGCTCTACCACTGAGCTATCGCCCCGACTATCATAAGGGGAGATACAGTGCTAATCGTATCGCCCCGAACCCACCAATTTTACCCTCTTTTCTTCTTTTTGACCACAATCGCCTCATGAACTGATTCTGTAGGCTGCTTTTCGACGGCATTTTTCAGCCAAAACTTATCTTTAGACACAAAAATCAGGTATGCTAATGGTAATAGGCCGACACTGTTTACCAAAAGCAGAACCACAAACCATATTTTTTGGTTTTGGCGGGCTGAATGCCACATAGCCAAAAGCCGCCAGGATATGTCCCAGGCTAATAGAGGGTAATAGACCCAAGTGTTTGCTTGTAGCCAGAGTGAGATATTCTGCATAGAATAATTATATACCATAGTATATGAATAATGATGTTTTAAGAGAACATGAGCAAGTTCCGCATCTTTTCTCCCGGGAGAATTTTCGGGAATACGCCAAGCACCTGGCTTATACCCATGATATAGGTGTACCGAGCTCTAATCTCTATGGACAATTGATTCAAAACTTGAAACAGGATAAGAAAAATCTGGATCGGGTGTATAACATCTTTTCGCAAACCCTTTTGGACGACAAGAATTTACTGCCGTCTTCCTCTGAGTGGTTACTGGACAACTTTTTTATCATTATTGAGCAATTACTGATTGTCAAACACGGACTAACCCAGGGATTTTATAAAGATTTAGCCAAACTTAGCAAAGGCAGTTTACGAAATTTACCCCGGATTTACAGTCTCGCCTGGGAAATTCTGGTACATAGCGACAATAATCTGGATATTCAGATTTTAAAACAATTTATTTTGGACTATGAAGCAGTAACCCCCTTAACTTCAGCCGAAATTTGGGCGTTGCCGATTATATTAAGACTGATTCTAATTTCTTCGCTAAGTGATTTGGCAGAACAGGCGGCTAATACTTTTCAGACCCGAAAAAAGGCTCAGGAATTGGCACAAAGTTTAATTCTTTACGGCGGTAATATGGAAAAGTATTCACATAAAGTTTTAGGTAGATATTTTTACGGTAAGACCAAACCGGATACCACTTTATTGCTCTGGCTGTTTCGAAGCCTTCGGGATCAGGATGCGCGCATCACCCCGGCGATTCGCTGGCTGGAGAATTACGTCCAGCAGGAAGATTTGAATATTGAAGAAGTAGTCAAAGCCGAAAATCAAAAGCAGGCCGCCAAAAGAATTACGGTCGGAAATATTGTCACCAGTTTGCGCTTGATTTCCAGCATCTCCTGGAAAGATTTTTTTGAAGAAACCAGTTTGGTAGAAAAGATTTTGCGCCAGGATCCATCCGGAATATATCCACAAATGGATTTTGACAGCCGTGACCGGTATCGGCATGCAGTGGAAAACCTCAGTAGGTACACTAAATATAATGAACAGGAAGTAGCCAGAAGGGTGGTAAAACTGGCTCAGAGCAGTAAAGAAAGTAAATTTTCTCATGTGGGTTACTATTTGATAAATAACGGCATTTACGCTTTACAAAAAAACCTCAACTATCGACCTCAGTTTTCGGTCAGAATTACAAATTTTATTTCCATTCACCCCACGCTGTGGTATGGAATTTCCCTGTTATTATTTTTGGCAATTGGTCAGACCTTTTTGGGGACATTTTTAAATTTTCAGAATTTACCCAAGTGGTGGGCTTTGTTAGCCTTGATACCCATGACTGTTCCCGTAGTCTCCCTAATTAACGGATTTGTAGTGAGATTGTTTCACCCCAATGTGTTACCCAAATTAGAGCTCTTACATGGTGTAGGAGATGACAAAAAAACACTCATTGTGATTCCTTGTTTATTAAGCTCAGCGGAAGAAATTAACTGTTTGATCGATCAAATTGAAAAGATATATTTTGCCAATTACGAAAAAAATATATATTTTGGCCTTTTGACTGATTTTGTGGATTCCCGGGATGAAATTACGCCATCTGATCAATTGATGTTAGAACAAATAAGTACGGGGATTGAAAACCTAAATCTTAAACACGATTTAGGAAATCAAGGCTTATTTTATCTACTGCATAGACCCCGACAATATAATCAGCAGGAGAAAATCTGGATGGGATGGGAACGCAAGCGCGGAAAATTGGAGGAATTAAATCGGCTGATCTGCGGTTCGGAAAAAACCAGTTTCTCCCACATAGTAGGGCAATTGAATATTCTAAAAAATATTCGTTATGTAATTACTCTGGATGCAGATACCCAAATGCCGATCAATACGGCAAAAAAACTGATTGGGACCATATCTCATCCCCTCAATCAGGCAGTTATAGATCCGGTCAAACGCAAAGTGACCGATGGTTACGGTATTATTCAACCCCGGGTGGATATCCATGCCCCCGCCGCCGTCCGTTCGCTGTTTACCCGGCTCTATGCTTCTGAAAGCGGACTGGATCCTTATCACAGTCTGGTTTCCAATGTCTATCAGGATTTATTTGAAAATTCGGTATATATCGGAAAAGCAATTTATGATGTGCGGGCTTTCTATACCTGTCTGGATCAAAGATTTCCCCAAAACCGTCTCTTAAGTCATGATTTATTGGAAGGTTTATATTTACGGGTAGCCATGGCTTCAGATATAATTTTGTTGGAAGATTTTCCATCAAGTTATCTAAGTTATTCAAACCGCCTGCATCGCTGGATCAGGGGTGATTGGCAAATTGCAAGTTGGATAGGGTCAAAAACTTTGGATTATCAGGATAAATGGAAAATTATTGATAATCTGCGCCGGAGTTTAATTCAGCCGACCAGTTTGCTGGCCATAGTCTTGGGTAGTTTTCTTCTGGGAAGGATATCTTTGGGTTGGACAGGCTTAATTTTAGCAATGACCTTTTTTTCTCACCTGCAGATTTTTTATAAAGGTCTGGTGACTCATTCTCCGGATTCAACCCTGAGAGATTTGGCGGAGGAAATTTATGATGATATTAAAACTTTTGGGTTTAGATTAACTTTTTCAGTATCGATACTGCCTTTTGAAGCTGTACGAAATTTACATGCCATAGAAGCAGCATTATTACGAACGATATTTAAACTTAAGGGTGTATTAGAGTGGACCAGTCAAGCTGTCAGTGAAAGGACGCAAAAAAATATATTTCACAGCTTTATTTATCTGGGTGAGCCGGGATTATTTTTCGGAGCTATTTTATTATGGATGAGCCCGGAGGGGATCCAACAAATTTTACCCGGGTTTTGGCTCATTAGTCCTTTTATTGCTTATTGGGTGAGCCGGCAGTTTCATAGACGAACTCAAATATTAAACAGCAAACAAAAACAATGGTTGGGTAAAATTGCTTTAAGAACCTGGCGCTTTTTTGACGAATATGCAAATGCCCAAAACAATTATTTACCGGTAGATAATATCCAAACCCATCCCGGACCTACAATTACCAAAAGAACTTCACCTACAAATATCGGATTTTTTCTTACTTCAATAATATCGGCCTATGACATGGGATATATTAACAAAGATACATTAACTGCCAAACTTTCCGCAACATTTGAATCATTGAATAAATTGGATCGTTTCAATGGGCATTTTTATAACTGGTATCGGACCGATACCATGCAAACCCTTCATCCGGCTTATATTTCTACGGCCGATAGCGGTAATTTAGCGGCCTGTTTACTGGTTATTAATCAGGCTTGTATTCAGATAGCCCAAGAAACAGACAATCCGGAAAAATTAAAAAACAGTTGGCTGGAGTGGTGGGATGTCTGGATCGAAGATTGGGCCAACCTGTCTCCAAAATTATCACTGACTACGGAAGATAAAGATTTGGAATATGCCAAATCCCCTCCCAAGAACCCACTCTTAGGTGAAGCGGTAATCAAAGTAGTAAAACTTTTGGAAAGTGAGAAAAAATATTGGTCCACCATCGAATTGAAGCAATTTGATAAATATCAATACAGATTAATTAATTTAGCTACCCAGATAATTCCCTGGGAAAAGCGAATTGAAACAGTAATTGGCAAACATAAGGTGGCTGAATTGTATTACTGGAGGAATAAAATCGTAACCACAAAACTGATAAGTGCAGAGAACGAGAAAAATAATAATATCCTGAGAGGTATTGCCGTTTCGGCAAACGAGATGGTGAGAGAAATGGATTTTAATTTTCTATATGCGCCGGACAAAAATGTCTTTAGCATTGGCTTCAATGTCAATGAAAACAAGCTTGACGACAGCTACTACAATCTTTTGGCTTCCGAATCACGGTTAGCCGGATTTATTGCGATTGCTTTAAAACAAATATCTGAGGAACATTGGTTTGAATTAGGCCGTCCCCTGAAAAAAATACGCGGTAAGACTTTGTTGTACTCCTGGGGAGGGACGATGTTTGAATATTTGATGACAAATCTATTTACAAAAGACGTAGAAAATACAATTTTAACCCAAACAAATCGGGAAATAGTCAGACGACAGATAGATTATGGAAAATCGAAATCCGTACCATGGGGAATATCAGAATCGGGATATTATGCATTGGATTTTGATTATAATTATCAATACCAGCAATTTGGAATTCCCGACCTCAGTCTAAAAAGAGAACTGACAGAAAATATAGTGGTTTCGCCTTACTCGACTTTTCTGGCATTGGATTATGTGCCCAAAGAGGCATTTGAAAATCTGCGAAAACTAACTAATTTAGGGGCCTGCGGTACATACGGGTTCTATGAAGCCGTAGATTACAATCGCGACCGGTTACCCCAAAATACCTCCAAACGCATAGTTCGTTCGTATATGGCTCATCACCAGGGTATGAGTCTGGCCGCTACTAATAACTTTTTCAATGATTCTATTTTAAAAAACAGATTTCATCACAATGAACTGGTGTCAGCCGTGGAACTATTGCTATCCGAAAAAATTCCCCGCTACGCAGCAAAGGTAATTTTACCGGCCAATAATGTTCCCGCTCTGATACGTAATCAAAATATTAAAGAGCAGGCAATAATTAAATTATCAAGCAAGACCGAGATTTTTAGAAGCATGATCCTGTCCAATTCGGAATATTCAACGGTGGTATCAAATAACGGGACCGGTTACAGTATTTGGAAAAATTTGGATGTCACCCGTTTTCGATTTGATGCGACAGAAAACAATTGGGGGCGATTTAGTTTTGTAAAAAACCGAAATACAAATGAAACCTGGTCTACGGCTTATCAGCCTTTTTTAAAGAAACCGGATAATTATCATGTTTATTTTTACCCGCATAAGTGTGAATTTGTCCGGATAGACAGCCATATAGAGACTAAGACGACCATTACCGTAGCGACGGAAAGCAATGTAGAAATCCGGGAAGTCGCCCTCACTAATAGAGGAACAAGCAAGCAGGTTTTGGAGCTGACCGACTATGCGGAAATTGTCCTGCTTCCACACCGGGACGATGTAGCCCATCCGGCTTTTGGCAAACTATTTGTGGAAACAAAATATGACATTTCCCGACAGGCGTTATTATTCAAAAGACGAAGCAGATCCGGACACGGTGAACAACAGTGGTATTGGCACACCCTGAAAACATCAGGGGTCAAAAAACCGGTAACTGAATATGAGACCGATAGAAACAATTTCATAGGCAGGGGTAATGATATTTTTACCGCTAAAGGGCTAGCTACCGAGTTAACAAATTTTGCCGGCGTCAGTCTGGATCCGATTGCCAGCTTGAGAACTAAAACAACTATCAAAGCCCAGGAAACACAAAAATTTTATTTTATTTCCGGTTTAGCCGTTTCCAGGGCGGAAGCAGAAGAACAAATTGACAGATATTCTGATATCGACGAGATCCTGCGCGCCTACCGTTTGGCAGAAATTCATAGCCAGATAGAATTACGACATTTTAATATTTCTGCAGATCAGGCTAAAACTTTCCAAAAGCTGGGATCAAAAATTGTTTTTGCGGATCGAAACACCGGAGTCGAGACCCAAATAATTGAACAAAACAGTAAAGGCCAGAGCGGGCTTTTTACTTACGGTATTTCCGGTGATTATCCGATTGTCCTAATAAAAATTAATTCTCCCGATGGCGTCAAAATAGTCCGTGAATGTTTGTTGGCTCATGAATACCTGAGAATGAAGAATATCAGGTTTGATCTGATTATTTTAAACAATGAACAGAGTGTGTATGCCTCAGAAGTAAAAGAAGAAGTAGTAAATATTATCGATACTTCTCTATCCCGGCCATTTTTTGATAAACCAGGGGGAATATTTCTTCGGGACTCAAGAATTATGTCCAGGGAAGATCTGGTATTACTGGATACCGCCTCACGTTTACTGGTGGATGCTTCTTTGGGAAATCTTGAAAATGTATTTGATTTACTTCCTCAAAATGACTATGAATACCGCTTTTTTGAACCCAATAAGAAAGATTTACTGCCGATGCGCAAATACGATACTTTACCCAAATCCGCCTTGATCTCCAATCCGTGGGGTAAATTTGCCGATAATGGTCGGGAATTTCACATTCAACCGAACCACGGAATTATTCCCCCCTTACCGTGGAGCAATGTGATGGCGAATGCAAATTTCGGGGCATTGGTAACCAGCGGAACACTGGGAAATACCTGGGCAGATAATAGTCAACTAAACAAACTGACCTCCTGGAATAACGATCCGACTATGGAAAAAGCGGGTGAATATCTATTTCTTAAGAAGGTGGAAGAGAATACCTGGTGGTCAGCGACCCCGCTGCCTGATCCCAACCGCGCGGAATATACGACGATTCATGGATTTGGTTACACAACATTTCGTTGTCATACCCGGGATTTTGGAATAGAAACTACCGTTTGGGTGGATGAAACAGACCCGATCAAGTTCATATCCGTAAAAATAACCAGCAAGCAAAAACAACCCCAAAAATTAAGATTGGTGTATTTTACGGACATAGTTATGGGGGAAAATCGTGAACAAAATCAATTTTTTATACATACCGCATTTGACTATAAGAGCCGGGTACTTTTGGCCAAAAATGTCTACAATGAACAATATGCAAACCGGGTAATGTTTGTAGGCAGTGATCAACCTTTACGCAGTTTTTCAGCTGATAAAACCGAATTTATCGGGTTGGGGGGCAGTATTCATAACCCCAAGTACTTAAATGAAAAATCTCAAGCCCATTTGTCTAATCGATTTGGAATCGAAATGGATCCGGCCGGGACGATAGAGGTGGAAATTAATTTGGAACCTAAGCAGGAACAAACTGTTAACTTTTATGTAGGGCAAGTACGCGGAGAAATAAATTTGGAAGACTTTTTAAACAAATATGTAAAATCCACTGATATCCATGAGTCGTTTTTAAAGATTGTTAATCGTTGGAAAAACCGACTTATGAAAATTCAAATCCATTCTCCGAATACCAGTTTGGATACATTGGTCAACGGCTGGCTGCCTTACCAAGCCCTTTCCGGCAGATTTTGGGGTAGAACCGGGTTCTATCAAGCCGGTGGTGCCATTGGATTTCGTGATCAAATTCAAGATTGCCTGGCTCTTTTGTACACTGAACCGCAATTAGTTCGAAATCATATCTTATTGTGTGCAGAGCACCAATTTATCCAAGGAGACGTGATGCATTGGTGGCATCCATCTACCAACAGAGGAATTCGGTCCAAAGTTTCCGATGATTTCTTATGGTTACCGTGGTTGACGCATAAATATTTGGAAGTGACCGAAGACAAAGAGATATTGAATGTCCCAATTGGTTTTATGGATATGGCGCCTTTGAGAGAAGATGAAAATGACCGCTACGACCATGCCACCCCGACCTTGGAAAAGGCTACACTCTATGATCATTGTCTCAGAGCACTGGATAACGGTATGAAAATCGGATCACATGGCTTACCCCTGATGGGAAGCGGAGATTGGAATGACGGCTTAAATAATATTGGCCCAAAAGGTATAGGGGAAAGTATTTGGCTGGCCTTCTTTCAATATCAAGTTTATAGTAATTTTGCCGGTGTCTGTAAAGACTTCGGGGATAAACACAACGCCCAGCAATATCATAAATATGCCAAGGAAATGTCGGCCAATATTGACAATCACGGTTGGGATAAAGACTGGTATCTACGTGCTTATACCGACGATAATGTGGTTTTTGGCGGATCGGAAAACCTAGAAGGTTCAATTGACCTGGTCAGTCAGACTTGGGCGGTAATTTCAAAGGCTGGTGACCCTGAAAGGGCTAAACATTCTTTAGATGAAGTAGAAAATAGATTGGTGGATAAAAAACATAATCTGGTTCGGCTTTTGGATCCGCCTTTTGACAATAGTCAACCCTACCCCGGCTACATTCAGGGATATGTTCCGGGTATCAGGGAAAACGGGGCTCAATATACCCATGCGGCAGTTTGGTTGCCCTTGGCGTATACCATGACAGGACAGGCTGACAAAGCCTTAGAAATATTGGATATGATCAACCCGATTAACCTGACTTCTACAGCCCACCAGGCTTTTACTTACAAGGGAGAGCCCTATGTACTGGCAGGAGATGTATATACCCACCCCCAACACATCGGTCGGGCAGGCTGGACCTGGTATACCGGATCGGCAGCCTGGATGTATATTTTAGTAATTGAAAATATTTTTGGCTTAAAGCTAAAAGGCGACAATTTAACATTTCAACCCTGTGTGCCAAAATCATGGCAAAATTTTAGTCTGGATTTTCATTTTAAAGACAGTGTTTACAATATCGAGTATCAAAATTCCCGGGATAACTCCTGCCAAGTCAAAGAGATGTTTTTAGACGGTAAATTAGTTAAAAGTAAACTAATAAAGTTAAACGATGTTAAAAAAATTCATCAAATACGGCTAATCCTGGGTGATATTGTCTCTTGACCTGAATATTTTTATTTGATAATCTAAATGAGTATTCTCAACATGAAAAAAATATCTGCCCTGTTTTTTGCGTTCGTTTTTGTGTTTTCAGTGACCTCTGTTTTTGCTTCAAATTCGGCCAATAATAGAAATCAAAACCCGGCTCGTCTGAGAATTTGCCAGACCCGGGAGGGTACTATTAATATTCGTTCTGAAAGAATTTTGAATATGGCTAGTGCAATGATTAATAGTTTTGAAATCAAATCCCAGAAAGTCCAGGATTATTACAATACAAATATGATTTCCAAGGGTAAAACGATATCCAATTTCGGTATTTTAATTGGCGATATTCAAACTAAGAAAGAGGCTGTCCTGGTCGAACTTTCCAAAGCCAGGGCCGAAGCAGAATATTTTTCCTGTACCGGAAACGAGCCGCAAAAATCGATGAAGGATTTCAGGAAGTATATGTTGGAGGTGAATACAGCCCTTAAAAACTATCGCACCTCTGTAAAAAATTTAATTGTCGCAGTACGTACAGCTGCCAATGCCGGTATAAAATCATAATATGAAAGCTAAAAAGGCCAATTTTTTGCATTTACCCATAAATTTGTTACTTATGGTTGTGATATCCGCGCTGTTTGTAATATTTGTTTCTCTACTTATCCAGAGACCCAGTATGGGTGATCCCACCGTTCCCAGCCCCAGACCTAAGGCAGTGACCTCAGTCAAGGAGTTGGATAGTATACTCGAAGAACTGAATAAAGAAGACACTACGACACTAATAAATACTGAGCTCAACAAACTCTCCACAGACGCTTCGGGAATTTAAATCGGATTTTTGCTAAAATTACACAGTATATGGCCCGTTCATCTAGTCCGGTCTAGGATACGAGGTTTTCATCCTCGGTACCTGGGTTCGAATCCCAGACGGGTCACACATTATAAGGTAAAAAACAGATCATGAAACCGAGCGAGCAGATAGATCAACTAATTGCAGGACTTAACGACTGGCGCGGCAAAATGCTGGCCAAGCTT
>Ga0315268_10009591_pt1 | contig 10035 bp, 10 predicted proteins | sample C1_top_MG_FD_204535 | JGI IMG/M metagenome (GOLD analysis project Ga0315268, IMG submission 204535) | Sediment microbial communities from Yellowstone Lake, YNP, Wyoming, USA - C1_top | ecosystem: Environmental > Aquatic > Freshwater > Lake > Sediment | place: USA: Wyoming | collected 2017-08-01 | reverse complement strand
TCGCCTGTGTCCTTGGCGTGGATGAAAGTCTCAATATCGGGATGATCGCAGCGCAGCACGCCCATCTGCGCTCCCCGGCGTGCACCGGCAGACTCTACTGTTTCACAGGAGCGATCAAACACGCGCATGTATGACACAGGTCCGCTTGCACGACTATTGGTACCTTTTACCAGCGCATCTTTGGGGCGGATATCGGAAAAATCGTAACCCACTCCCCCACCGCGGCGCATGGTTTCGGCGGCCTGCTGCAGCGCATCGTAGATGCCCGGCTTGCCGTCGCTCATGCCGCTGATCGCATCGCCTACCGGCTGCACAAAACAATTGATGAGGGTGGCTTGCAGCGTAGTACCGGCGGCGGAGTTAATCCGCCCGCCGGGAATGAAACCGTTTTCCAGCGCCCACAGAAACTGTGCTTCCCACGCAACAGGATCTTTCTCCACTGTCGCCAGTCCACGTGCCACGCGCTTGCGCACATCGTGTGCGCTTGACTCACCTGCCTTGCAATATTTCTCCAGCAGAACTTCTGGTGTAATTTCTTGTTCAATCAAAGGGGTATGAATTTTCTTGGATTTCATAATTTTGAACCAGGAATGTTTGAAGGAAGATGGTCGCGTCCATTATCCCCCCATCTGCAGAGATAAAAAAAGCCCAATATTTTGGGCTAAGGCTTGACAGGAATGTTTATCCTGACAATTCAATTGGATGGAAAGCTCCTACAATTAATTTTGTTTTAAAGCGAGTTGGAATCAGTTGCGTGCGTGTGACAGGAAAAAATTTTCTACGCCATCATAACCAGTCAATCCCCATGGCAGGAGCGTTCATATCCGCCTATCAAGCCCAATGCCAGGGCACAGAGCAAATTAAAGAAAATAACGAAATTGTTTGCGATTTCAGCTGGGCCCCCAATAGCCTGATAATGCTTGATGCAAAAATGAATTCACAATTATCTGCTATTGATTATTAATATTACGTTTTCAGCTTAACCAGATAAAAGTCCCCATTCGCCCTGTCACCCCATCGCGCCGATAGGAATAGAAACGTTCGGGATCACTGTATGTACACAGTCCGCCGCCATAGACGCGGGTGACACCCAGCGCATTCAGGCGCAGGCGTGCGAGCTGATAGAGATCAGCCAGCCATTTCCCGTCTGCGACCGGCATAAAGGCCGCTGCGGCTTGCGGCTGCTTCGCCACAAAAGCTGCGCGCACTTCGTAGCCCACCTCAAACCTGGTCGGCCCGATCGCAGGCCCCAGCCAGGCCATCAGCGTCGGCGCGGGCACCTTCATTGCATTCACGGTGGATTCAATCACGCCATCACACAGGCCGCGCCAGCCAGCATGCGCTGCGCCAACCACGCTGCCTTGTTCATCGCACAGCAGGATAGGCAAACAATCCGCTGTCATTACCACGCACACCGCCCCAGGGTGCGACGAAACACTGGCATCGGCTTCCGGCAAACAGCCTGCTTGTGCAACATCAACTATCGTCAGCCCATGCGTCTGATTGAGCCACACCGGTTCGCTGGGCAGCAATGGCGCGAGCAGCATACGATTGCGTGACACGGCCAGCGGATTGTCACCAACATGACTGCCGAGATTGAAGCTGGCGTACGGGCTTACACTGACTCCGCCTTTGCGCGTGGTTTGCAATGCTTTTACAGTCGCCGGAGCAGGCCAGTCCGGGGTGATGAGATGGGTCAGCAAATTCATGTGCTCTGGCTTAAACTTGAACAGCAATGCTCCGAATAGTCTCTAGCAGTTGCTGCATATCTTCCGGCATATCCACCTGCCACTCCATCCACTCGCCCGTTTCAGGATGCTCCAGCCCCAGGCGCTCCGCATGCAAAGCCTGCCTTGGAAAAGCGGCGAGCGTATCACGCATCTGCGGCGGACATTTCTGCGTACCCTTGATGTAGATGTGATCACCCACCAGCGGGTGACGAATTGAGGCCAAATGCACGCGTATCTGGTGAGTGCGGCCTGTTTCAAGTTTGCAACGCAGCAGGGTGCAGCCGGGGAAGGATTCCACGATTGTGTAATGAGTAACCGCCGGTTTGCCGCCCTCCACCACCGCCATTTTGGTGCGCTGTGAGGGATGACGGTCGATCGGCGCATCGACCCTGCCGCCGCGCGCCACTTCACCATGCGCCAGCGCGAGATATTCGCGACTTACCGTACGGGCCTGCAACTGGCGCACCAGATCGGTTTGCGCGATCAAGGTTTTGGCTACGACCAGCAGACCGCTGGTGTCTTTGTCCAGGCGATGCACGATGCCTGCGCGGGGCACCTCGGACAAATGCGGCGCGTGGTGCAACAGCGCGTTAAGCAAAGTGCCTTCCCAGTTGCCGCTGCCCGGGTGAACAACGAGGCCTACCGGTTTATTGATAACCAGAATGCTGTCATCCTCATACACAATATCTAATGGGATATTTTCAGCCAGATAGGGTTGGTCAGCCGGATTGCTTTGCGGCACCAGCACGATAAGCTCACCGCCCCATACCTTTTGTTTGATCGTGGCAGACGCGCCATTGAGTGTAACTTTCCCCTGAGTCACCCACTCTTGCAGACGGCTGCGTGAATACTCCGGCAACAGTCTGGCCAAAGCCTGGTCCAGCCGCAACCCGCCGTATTCAAGGGGAACCTTAAAGTTCAAGGGGGAAAGGGGGTCCTCTGTGTTAAGGGAGTCTGGGTTTGCGGTATAATCGCGCAATATATTTTCGGATTCAGTCATGCGCACCATTTTATCCGCTTTTCTGCTTTTAACGTTAGCCTCTTTAACCGCTTGCAGCTCACTTCCCAAAAAAGATTTACGCCCGGCCAGTGAACTTTACGCTGAAGCCCAGGTGGAAATGACAGAGCTGAATTACGAGAAATCCGTCAAGCTTCTGGAAACGCTGCAGTCGCGCTACCCTTATGGTCGCTACGCGCAGCAGGCACTGATGGAAATAGCCTACGCCAATTATAAACAGAGCGAACCCGACGCAGCTCTCTCCGCTGCGGATCGATTCATCAAACAATTCCCCAATAGCTCAAATCTGGATTACATCTATTATCTGAAGGGGCTGATCAATTTCAACGACAATGCGGGGTTCTTCAGCAGGCTCTCTCGTCAGGATCCCGCCGAGCGCGACCCACAGACTTTGCGCGACTCGTTTGACGCATTCAGGGATTTGGTAGCGCGCTTCCCCGACAGCCGTTATGCGGAAGATGCAAGGTTACGCATGCAGTACCTGACCAACACCCTGTCGCGCTCGGATATTCGCGTAGCCAGTTATTATCTGCGTCGCGGTGCCTATATCGCCGCGGTCAACCGCGCAAACAATGTGCTCAAAGAGTTTCCGCAAACCAGGCAAACGCGCGACGCGCTGCAAATCATGATATTGGCCTACGATGCGATGGGGCAAAATGATTTGCGCGATGATACGCAACGCGTGCTCGATCTGAATATCGCCAAGGATGGTATCAAACCCAGCGTCAACGATATCCTGGAACGATCCGGCAGCTGGTGGCAATTTTGGATGTAAGCAAGCATGAAATTCTGCCCTGATTGCGGCGCACCCGTCGAGCTGAGACTGCCGCCCGACGACAACCGCGAGCGTCATATCTGCACTGTTTGCACGACCATACATTACCAAAACCCCAAGATGATCGTCGGCGCGATCCCCGAATGGGAAGATGGCAGAATATTGCTGTGTCGCCGCGCGATCGAGCCGCGCCACGGGTTGTGGACATTGCCTGCCGGCTTTATGGAAAACGGTGAAACCACACCCGAGGCAGCAGCCCGCGAGACACTGGAAGAAGCCAATGCGCAGGTGCAAATCGGCGATCTCTATTCGATGTACAACATCCCCTATATTGACCAGGTATACCTGCTGTTTCGTGCGCGCTTGCTCAATCTGGATTTCTCGCCCGGCGTGGAAAGCCTGGAGGTAGCACTGTTCGCGGAAAAAGACATTCCGTGGGACACACTGGCCTTCCGTGCGGTGAGCCTGACTTTGAAACAATACTTTGCTGACCGCAAAGCCGGTGGATACAAGTTCCACATTGGCGACCTGCTAGCCCCGATACGCAACATTTAACTTTGGAATTGATGCCATGAATCAAGATACTTTCACAGCGCAAAACGAACTGGAAAAAATGCTGGTCAGCGCACTCGACGGCGGAGTAGACGAAGAGGATTTCATGCACCATCTGTTAGACGCGCAGGTTTTCATGCCGATACAGGATGAAGCAAGCTCGATTAAGGGATTTCAACGCACGACTAAAGCTCAGCCTCTGCTGGTTGAGGACGAAAACGGCACACAGGTACTGATTTTATTTACCAGCCCGGGACGGGCCAAGGAGTTTGTGGATCATCATGCCGGTTATGGTGGCGGGCTGCTGACCGAGCTCAGCTGGGTGCTGCGCAAAATGGATACCCCTTTGAGCATTGCACTGAATCCCGGATTTGAAGCCGGCTTTGATATGGATGCGGAAATGGTGGCCGATCTAATGGCGAGCCTGCCGCCGGAGGAAAAATGACCAGCCGACAAGTGGGCGAAATATATTCGTCCAAACACACAGAGTATTCCGAAGCCACGCAGTATTGCTACTACAACGGCGTGCATGACCTGGCGCTGTTCTGGTCCAGACCAACGCTTAAGGAAATAAATGGTTTTCTCAGCCAACCTGTAGAACTTGCTCTGTATGTTGAGCAGTCCGTGCTATTTCTGCTGTATCGCATCGTTGACATATGCGAGTGGTCGGACGTGGCTTATAACGTCCAGCAGCTGCGCGCTGAAGAGCAGGTTGTGCCCGCTGACATCCCCGGCAATCGAGCCCGGGTACAGATGACGCTGGTCAATGCCGGCAGCGGCATCATCCTGGGCAAGCGCATGCTGAGCATCAGCCCGGCAATGACCCAGGCGCTGCGTCATACCCTGCAGGAACAGATGCAAACACCTCTCTCCCGCTTCGAATACGAGGCACAGGTGCAGCAGGCTTACGCGCGCTACCCTGATTCGGACGCGATGCTCAAGGACGCATGGATGATGGAAACAGCCAGCCCGGATGGCAGCACCAGCTAGCTGAATGTTTTATCCTGCCACAGCGGCAGGCAGGGGCAGTCTGGTCGAGACACGATAACAACGCTGTTTATTAACTTTCTGCCTGCACCAACATCACTGCCTTGTACTGCTACTCTGGCGCTTACTTAGCTGCATTGTGCTCTAAGGCGTTCTCAAGCCCCGCACCACAATGCCAGCACAACTGAAAGTTGCGCGGATTTTCCTCTCCGCATGCGCGGCAGAATACGATGCCTGTTTCAATGGGTGAGCTTTCGTAATTGCTGACTACCGTTTTTCCCCGCTCAAGATCACGCTCATTAACAATCCAAACCTCCGGATAAGCATGGGTAAAAGGAATCTGCCCCAAACCTCCCTGGGCATTTTCATTAAACAGCCGTGCTGCTATGCCTGAATGTCCGAGAAGATCAAGCATGATATGAGCTTCCATCAAGTTTGCTGCGGAATAAATTTTCTTCATTTATTTTCCGTGCCGACTGGTGTCAGTGCAGCGCTTCGGTCAGCAGTGAACGATAAGTTGCCACCATGTCATTTTCGTTGCCGAGCATATTGAAAATGGCAACCAGCCCCTTGCGCCCTGCATCTTCGCGGAAATCCCGGTCTCGCCGCACTATTTCCAGCAGCTGGTCCATCGCTCCCGCATAATCATTTTGCATCAGCCTGATTGCGCTCAACTGATAACGCGCCACTGCTTTGTCGGGCTCGGCAGCGATGTCGCGTTCAAGAATTTCAATCTCCGGCGCATTGTGTGCCACACGCAGAAAACCCGCATGCACCAGCAGGGTACTTATTTCAGGCTCTTCGCGCACCTCAAGCGGCAAGGACTGCAACACCGATTCCGCCCTGCTGTAATCAGCTTTGAGTATCAGCAACTTGGCCAGATCAAGCGCAATCCGGGAGTTGCCCGGATCATCCAGCGCAGCCTTGGCCAGCAGCGCGCAAGCCTGGTCCAGATCGCCCTCCTGCTGGTAGGCGCGCAACGCATTCACCTGCGCCATGCTCGCTTCACGCGGAACGAATTTGTCTATGGTGCGCCGAAATTCAGCGTCGGATTCTGCGCCATGCACAGTGTGCGCAACTTTCCCGTGGCGAAAGAATTTGACCGTAGGCACGCTGGTCACGCCGTATTCTTCTTTCGCCAGCCTGCCATACTCATCCGTGTCCAGCAGAACCAGCAGAAACTTTCCGCAATATTCATCCGCAAGCCGTATCAGCCTGGGCATCAGCTTCATACAGGGCCCGGCGCGGGGTGACCAGTAAAAGACCACTACCGGTCCTCTATCCGAGTTTTCCAGCACCAGTGTCTTAAAGTTATCGGGAGTTGCTTCTTGTATATAAGGGGGATTTGCCATTGTGCACCTATAAAAATACAAACTTCGTCGCGATACTGCGTTACTCAAAAAATTTTATCGCTTACATATCTTTCATATGCGGCGCTCTAAAATTTGTATCGCGCCTTGTCTCGCTTAGAATTTTGTATTTTTAGAGGCGCCCATCGTGGTGCCACGTTAACAAACAAGCGCAAAGGATTCAAGCACAGTGCCAGCAGTGTTACTCTTCAGCCAGCTATTAACCCAGATAATCCATTAGAACAAAAACACCGTTGTCCGAAAAACTTTTGGCCGGGCACCCGTAGGAGCGCAGATTTCTGCGCGATTGTTGCAAAGAGCAATCGCCCGATGAATCTGGCTCCTACGCTGAGGATAATGGTTTTACAAGCCTAATGATCAATCTGCTATTAACCTAACGACTTTCCAGCTCTTCCCAGCGCGTCATCAGAGTCATTAACTCAGCTTCGATTGCGCTGGCACGCGTCTGCAGTTTTTGCGCCTGCTTGGGATCGTCGCGATACATTTTACCTGCGGACAAAATCGCACCCACCTCGGCCTGCTCGCGCTCCAGCACCTTGATAGCCTCCTGAATTTCTTCCAGCTCGCGTGTTTCCTTGAAGCTCAACTTGTTCGCGGGCTTGGATTTTTCAGTACCGCTTTTTGCTGCTGCTTTAGCCGCAGGAGCACGTGCAGGTGCGTCTTGCGCGGTTTTGAAGTCTTTCATGCGCAGCCAGTCCTCATAGCCGCCTACATATTCCTTGAGCTTGCCGTCGCCCTCGAACGCAATCACCTGGGTGACGACGTTATCGAGGAAGGCGCGGTCATGGCTGACCAGAAACAGTGTGCCGTCATAGTTGGCGAGCAGCTCTTCAAGCAGTTCCAGCGTTTCAATATCCAGATCGTTGGTGGGCTCGTCCAGCACCAGCACGTTGGTTGGGCGGGTGAACAGACGCGCCAGTAACAAACGGTTGCGCTCGCCACCGGACAAGCTTTTTACCGGTGAGCGCGCACGTTCAGGCGCGAACAGGAAATCGCCGAGATAGCTGATCACGTGCTTGCGCACGCCGCCGATCTCGATGAAGTCTGCGCCCTGGCTGATGGTATCAACCAGTGTCGCTTCCTCATCCAGCTGCGCGCGCAGCTGGTCAAAATACGCCACCGACATTTTGGTGCCCAGCTTGACTTCGCCGCTGTCAGGCTGCATTTCGCCCAGAATAATCTTGAGCAAGGTGCTCTTGCCCGCGCCATTCGGACCCAGCAGGCCGATCTTGTCGCCGCGCTGAATGCGGCAGGAAAAGTTGTCGATAATTTTTCGACCCTTGAATGACTTGCAGATATTCGTCAGCTCAGCTACCAGCTTGCCGGAGCGTTCACCGGTATCCACAGTGATGTCCACTTTGCCGACAGCTTCGCGTCTGGCAGTACGCTCGCGACGCAGCTGCTCAAGGCGCCGCACACGTCCTTCATTGCGCACGCCGCGCGCCTTGATGCCCTGGCGTATCCATACTTCCTCCTGCGCCAGCACCTTGTCAAACTTGGCGTTGAGCACCGACGCATCGGCCAGCATTTTCTCCTTGAGCGCCTGATAAGCGGCGAAATTCCCGGGGAAACTGGCCAGCTGGCCACGGTCCAGCTCAACGATGCGCGTGGCGACCCTGTCGAGGAAGCGCCTGTCGTGGGTGACCAGCAATACGCTGCCGCGGAAGTTATTCAGCAAGCCTTCCAGCCATTCTATCGACGAGAAATCCAGATGGTTGGTGGGCTCGTCCAGGATCAATACATCCGGCTCGGCCACCAGTGCCTGCGCCAAGGCTACGCGCTTGCGCACACCGCCTGAAAGGGATCCGACGAGCGCTTCCGGATCAAGCTCCAGACGCTGAATGGCAGTCTCAATGCGCGCCTGCATCGCCCAGCCATTCTGCGCTTCAAGCTTGGTTTGCAATGGTTCCATGGCTGCCAGCAATGCGTCGTAATCCGCATCCGGCTCGGCCAGTTGATGTGACAGGTGATGGTATGCGCTGATGATCTGGTAGAGGTCTCCCAGGCCGCGTGCAACCTCATCAAATACTGTGGCCTCGACATTCAGCTTGGGCTCCTGGCTGACGTAGCAGACCCGCGCTCCCGGCGCGCGCCACATGATGCCATCGTCCAGTGCAGCCTCGCCGGCCAGCACCTTCAGCATGCTGGACTTGCCACCGCCGTTGCGCCCGATGAGGCCAACGCGCTCGCCTTCATCCAGTTGAAAATCTACTTGATCCAGCAAGGCGACGTGACCATAAGCCAGGGCGGCTTTATTCAGGGAAATATAATGCATGATGTTTTACTTTAAAAAATGCTACAGATTGAAGGCTAAAAAATAGTGGCTATAAACTCAGCCAATGTTTTGGAAAAAACTTGCTGAAAAAACTTTTTTAGTGCGCTTAATTTTTAGAGCTTTGGCTGTTAGTGCTCTGGGCCAGCCAGTAAAATCTTTAAATCTTCGATAATTTCTTTCGAGTGACGCGAGGTTTCCACCTTGTCATACACCTTGCTGATCTTGCCTTGCGGATTAATCAAAAAGGTATAGCGCTTGGCCATCTTGAACAGCCCCAGATTTAACAGCACGCCATAGCGCGCGGCCACATCGGAGTTTTTATCGGCCAGCAGCGGGAATGGCAGATGATATTTCTTTGCGAATGTTGCATGGCTGCTGCTGTCATCCAGACTCACACCGACCACCTCGGCGCCCAGCGCCGTCAACTGGTGCAGATCGTCGCGAAAGGCGCATGCCTCTTCTGTGCAACCAGGGGTGTCGTCTTTGGGATAGAAATACAATACCAGCCACTTGCCGCTGTAATCGATCAATTTATGCAGCTTGCCGTCCTGATCGGGCAAGCTGAAATCCGGTGCGGCCTGCCCTGCCTTTGGCAACTCACCCGCCTGCGCCATACGCATTACCAGCAGCACCAGCGCGCCGGCCAATCCCAACAACAATAGCCACTTCATCACCATTTCCTCAACCATACTTTGCCGCAGGGGCGCGATTTTACTTTAATACGCGACATCCAGCCCCATTAGTTCACTTATCAGTCAAAAAGTTTACTTGCTGACGATTAAATTTTATGGATTCAGGATTTCGCGCTATAAGTGAATTATTGTCTGCGAATGATCGTGATCGTGGGCATATATTGTAAAATGCCGGCATGTCATCGTCATTAAATTTGAGGGGAGTTTGACTCATGTCATTTGCGCAAAATTGCAACCGCAGCGAGCTGCAATTATCAGCTCGCCCGGGATTGATGATTGCAAGTCTGGCAATTGCCTGCCTCCTGCTCGCATTACCGTCCCCGGCACAGGCCGAACGCCAGCCCCGTGTTGCGGTAGATACCGAGGAAATACCGAAAACAGTTATTTCTGCCACGGATGGCGATACCAAACCATTGCCTTTTTACAAAATTGGCGCTGATACCTATTTTCTCTACGGCAATATTGCCGAGGTTGATCGTAAAAATCGCGGTTTTAATGGCAATGCCGGATTTGTCGTGACCCGTGAAGGCGTGGTGGTGATCGACAGCCTGGGCACTCCCAAACTGGGCAGGCGGCTGATCGCTACGGTGCGTCAGGTGACCAAACTGCCGATCAGATATCTCATTCTCACCCATA
>Ga0315268_10009590_pt1 | contig 10036 bp, 10 predicted proteins | sample C1_top_MG_FD_204535 | JGI IMG/M metagenome (GOLD analysis project Ga0315268, IMG submission 204535) | Sediment microbial communities from Yellowstone Lake, YNP, Wyoming, USA - C1_top | ecosystem: Environmental > Aquatic > Freshwater > Lake > Sediment | place: USA: Wyoming | collected 2017-08-01 | reverse complement strand
GGCCTTGCTGAGGCTCCCCCTCACGACGAGGAGAGTGGGGACGACGTCGAACTCGACCCGCCCTCCCTCCACCTTCATCTCGGGGAGGTCCCCCACCTTCAGCCCGTCGCTCCCGTCGTAGTTCCCCAGGACCTCCGGCCTCAGGCCGCAGAAGGCCATGAGCGCCACGGAGGCCCTCCCCCTCGTTGTCGCGTTCCTCAGGACCCTCGACAGCTCCTCCTTTGTGGGGACCCTCTCGTCCACAAGGGTTGGGGCGCTGGATTCCCCCCTTATGTTGACCTTCAGCTTCAGCTCCACGTCGTTATATGAAGCCCAGGAGACGAGCACCTTCTTGAAGCGGCCTATGTAGGACCCCGCCCTCCCCTCCTTCTCAAGGCGCCTGACGAAGTCCGTGAACTCATCCCTGAACTTCTTGCCCTTCGCTTCCCTGAGGATCCTCCCCGGCGTGGTGCCGTTCATGGCGCAGTACAGCCCCAGCCCCCTGAGGTAGACCCCCGCCGTGACGGCGGACTTGGCTGCCAGGTTCTCGTACCACCGCCTCACGTCGTCGTCATCAAGCAGCGTCAGATACTTGGAGGGCATCCCGCCCAGGGTAGAGGTCCCCCGATAATAAAGATTCACTTAATAGAATTGGTGGGCCGGGGCGGATTCGGACCGCCGACCTTCGCTGTGTGAGAGCGACGTCCAAGACCAGGCTAGACGACCGGCCCTTCCTTCGGACGACGCGTGGAGTTGACGTAAGGACGTATAAAGCGTTTCCCGGCACTGAACGGATGTTGAAGCACTTACTTCTTGGGGCCCGTCGATCTGTTCTTGACTCTCAAGCTGTCGCTGCGCCTGCACTTCCTGCAGCGAACGGCGTCGGGGGGGTTCTTCGCGCCGCAGCTCATGCAGATCTTAAAGTAGAGGCGCCTCTCTTGAGCGATCGCCTTCTTCGCTGAGTCGGCTATCGGCATGTTTGCTCACACTTGCACTTTGCGATATGCTATATCTACTTTATGCCGGAGGGCTCATTTCTTGATGACCTGACGCAGCAGTTCGGGCACCTGCCAAGGCATCTTGGCAACGGGGACGCCCGCCTCGTTCAATGCCTTCTCCTTCGACTCCACCGTGCCCGCCCTTCCGTATATTATGGCTCCGGCGTGACCCATCTTCTTTTCCTTTGGGGCGCTTCTGCCCGCAATGTAGGCTACGACGGGTTTGGGGAAGTTGGTTCCGGCGATGTATTCGGCCGCCCGTTCCTCGGCATCCCCTCCTATTTCGCCGTTGATGACCACGGCCTGCACAAGAGAATTTCCTCTGACCATTTCGAGGCATTCGATGAAGTTGGTGGACACGATGGGGTCGCCCCCGACGCCCAATGCGGCGAACGTCCCATAACCTCCCCTTTTGATGTAGTCGGAGATCTCGTAAGTCAACGTGCCGCTCCTTGAGAAGACGACGACCGGGCCTGGCACGAAGGGCTGCGCTGGCATGATGCCCAACTTGATCTTTCCCGATATGATGAGGCCCGGCGTGTTTGGGCCGACTATGTGTCCGCCCACCCTTCGGGCTGCTTCAATAGTCTTCAGCGTGTCCCTCACGGGGACCCTTTCAGTTATGCCGACGACCAGATGGACGCCTGCCTCGAAGGCCTCCGTGACGGCGCTAAGGTAGGACGGGGCAGGAACGAAGACGATGCTCACCTCGGCGCCCGTCGCCTTCGTCGCCTCGGCAACGGTGTTGAATACGGGCACCCCCAGGACGGTCTGCCCGCCCTTCCCCGGGGTGACCCCAGCCACTACTTTCGTCCCATACTTTATCATCTGTTCGGTGTGAAAGCTGCCGTACTTCCCCGTTATGCCCTGCACAACGACTTTCGACTGGCTGGGGTCCGAAGCGCCAGCCAGCCAGCTCTCAAGGATGGTCAAGCCCGCCTCCAGCCTCCTATGGCGTCGAGCGCTTCCTGCTCACTTATGAATGACGGAACGCCTTCCCTGTTGAGCATCTCTCTTGCCTCGTCCTCCCCTGCCCCGCTCAGCCTGAGGACCAAGGGCTTCGCAAGTATGCCCTTCTTTCGGGCATCGATGATGCCCTGGGCCACTGAGACGCAGTTGGTGATCCCTCCGAAGACGTTGATGAAGTAGGCCCTAAGGTTGGGCTGATTTCCCAAGAGCTTCAGCGCGGCCAGCACCCGCTCCGACGATGCCCCCCCTCCCAAATCGAGGAAACAGCCAGGTTTCAGCCCCTTGGATGAGACCATGTCGAGGGTGGCCAAGACGAGGCCGGCGCCGTTGCCCACGACGGCCACGTCACCTTCCAGAGGCACGAAGTTGAAGCCGTACTTCTCGGCGTCTTCCTCCGTCGAGTTCCTGCTTATGAAACGCTGAAGCTCGGGGTGGCGGAAGATCGCGTTGTCGTCCACGATGACCTTGGCGTCCAACGCCGCGAAGCCCTTGCCTGGCGTGTACGCCAGAGGGTTGATCTCCACCAGGTCGCCCTCCACGCCCTCGTACAGGCGATATAGGGAGCGAAGAATCTCGACTGCGGCCGCGGCATCGTTCGCCTCCAAGCCCAAGCTCCCTGCAGCCTTGGCGTAGTCTTCGAACGTTGGACCTTCGAGCCCGAAGTCGGCAACGAACTTGTCCCTGACCTCCTCCACGTCGACGCCACCCTCCTTGGTGACGATCAGGGAGAAGCCCCTCTTGCTCCTGTTTTGAAAGAAGCTGCAGTAAAACTCCTTCTCGTGAGGATAAAACTGCTCCGCCAAGACTTCCCTGACGGGCAGGCCTGAAATGACTAAGGTGGTCAGGCGTTCGTACGCCGGGACCAGCTCTTCCTTTGTCATCACCTTCGCGACGGCGCCCGCCTTGCCCCTCCCCCCTACGGGCAGCTGAGCCTTCAACACGAGGGGGATGCCCACCTTCTCGCAGGCGGCCTCCAGCTGCTCCCTGCCATTGATGAGCGTGCCCTCGGGGACGGGGATGCCGTACTCGACGAACAGTCCCTTCGCTTGATATTCGAGTAGACGCATTAAGCTCTCGACGCAGTGTGTCGCCGAAACATATTTAAAACATATGCCGTTAGAAACGGAGGAATCAACGATGTCAGCTCCTAACACCGTACTAATCGGGAAGAAGCCGGTAATGAACTACGTCCTGGCGTGCCTCACCCTGTTCCAAAACGGGGTCAACGAAGTGAGCGTGAAGGCCAGAGGAAAGGCCATCAGCAAGGCGGTCGACGTGGCGGAGATAGTGACGAAACGTTTCGCCACCGACGTGAAGGTCAAGGACATAAAGATAGGCACCGAGCAGCTCAAGAATGCCGAAACCGGCACTATGAGCAACGTCAGCAGCATAGAAGTCACGCTGACGATGTAAGGGACGAAGTCAGCAACCACAACGGCGGACCTTGACCTAGCGGTTAGTGGATGTCATATTCTGGACCAAGCAATATCTAGTCAATTCTGGCGACTTAGCCATAAATTTTTAAACCAGTATCTTCCTGTAGTTGGTCGAGCTCTGAGGTTTCCGAAGTTTGAAGCTTCCGATCTGCAGTTTTGATGCTAAGGTGGGCGTATTGTGCCCGAAATGCGAAGCGAAGCTTCATTCCGGGGAGCTCACCAGGACCGACGTCGACGTCTCCTACATGCTGGCCAAGAACGTGGCCAAGTTTCCCGTCCTCGATAAGATCACTCTCAGGAGGGCTGTCGAAGTGGACGGCGAAATCGTCCTGCTTGTAGGCCAAGGAGAAATGTCCGTGCTCCGGGCCGAGCCCGACTTTGCCAAGAAGCTGGAGGAGACCTTGGGGCGGGAGATATGGTTCACTGAAGCTGACGCCGACGACAGGAGGTTCACGGAACACTTGGTCTTTCCCGCCAAGATAATGACCATGAACACAGTATGGCTTCCGGACGGAAGCAAGATAATGAAGGTCATCATACCCGGAAGGAAGACAAGCCGCTTTCCGGTCGACCTCGAAAAGGTAAAAAAGATAGTGAAAGACATCAGAGGCATCGAACTGGTCATCAAGTTTGAGCGAGAAGACAGGGCCGAAAAGGGATCTCTATTCTGACGAAATCGATCGAAGGGCCATCGGCAAGGTCGTCAGCGTCGCCGGTTGGATAGAGGACGCAAGGCCCCTGGGCTCCATACTTTTCTTAACGGTGAGAGACGGGCGGGGCGTAGTGCAGGCAGTGTTCGACAAGAAGGCCTTGGGCGAGGAGGCCTTCGAAGCTGTGAAGTCCCTCCCCAGGCAGAGCTTCGTCATCGTCGTAGGAGAAGTCAGGGAGAGCAGGTCGAAGAGCCTGCCGTTCGAACTGCGAGCTGTATCTTATTCGCTCCTTTCCAAGGCCATCCATCCGCTGCCGCTTGACCCCACGGGCAGGGTCGACGCAGGCTTGGATACTAGGCTTGACAACAGGCCCTTGGACCTCAGAAATCCCAGGACTCAGGCCATCTTCAAGCTCAAATCGCTCTTCCTGCGCTTTGCGAGGGAAATGCTGGAAGCCGAAGGGTTCATGGAAGTGCACACCGCCAAGATCATAGGAACGGCCACCGAAGGCGGAGCCGAGCTGTTCGCCTTTGATTACTTCGGCAGACAGGCCTACCTCGCCCAGAGCCCCCAGCTGTACAAAGAGGAGCTCACGCTAGCTTTGGACAAGGTTTACGAAGTCGGAACGTATTTCAGGGCCGAGAGGATGCACACGACACGCCATCTCAACGAATTCGTCAGTTTGGACGTCGAAGCGGCTCTGTGGTACAGGCACGACATGATGAAACTGCTGGAGAAGCTCGTAGCCGGTGGCATCGGACACTTGGCCGAAAAAGGGGCTGCCGAGTTAGAAGTCTTGGGCGTAAGGCCGGAAATCCCGGTCTCGCCCTTCCCCACCCTGACATACTCCGAAGTCATCGACTTGATCGCGAAGAAAGGAGTGGATAGAAAGTTCGGCGACGATTTGGACGCTGACGCGTTGAAGGTGTTGGGCGCTGAGCACCCTGGCTACTACTTTGTCGTCGACTGGCCCTCGGCGATCAAGCCGTTCTACATCCAGCCAAAACCAGGCCGCCCTGAACTATCCGAGTCCTTCGACCTGATGTGTGGGCCCCTCGAACTGGCTTCGGGCGGTGAGCGAGTGGCCGATGGGAAGCTACTCCTATCTAGGCTTCTGGAGAAGGGGCTCAAGCCGGAGCAGTTCAGAGATCACTTGAGGGCCTACGACTGGGGCATGCCGCCCCACTCGGGTTGGGGGTTCGGGGTGGAGAGGTTCGTCGCTCAGTTGACGAAACGCAGCAACATCCGCGAAGCGGTGCTGTACCCTCGCGATAGCTTCAGGATCACGCCCTAAGGTCTGAGCACGATCTTCCCAAAGGCGAGCCGTCCGTCCAGCCTGCTGTGGGCCTCGGCCGCCTCTTCCAGCGTGTATACGGAGTCGACGACAGGCCTGATCTTTCCCTCCGCCACCCACTCTATCACGTGAGTCAGGTCGTCCCTCGTGCCTACGTAGACACCGTAAATTGTGATCCCCTTCGCGTAGATGCCCCTTACGTCGAGAGTCACTTCCCTGCCAGAGGTCGCTCCCAAGGTCACCAGCCTGCCCCCTCTTCTTACACATTTCAGGCTGGCGGCTAGGGTGGCGGAGCCCACAGAGTCCAGGACCACGTCGACCCCCCGACCGTCAGTAGCGGAAAGCACAGACGACACCATGTCCTCCGATGTGACGTCCACGACAGCCTTCACTCCAACCGACCTCAACTTGACTACCTTCTCCTTGCTTCCAGTCGTCGCCACAACATCGGCCCCCAGCGCCCTGGCTATGGAAATGGCCGCCGTCCCAAATCCCCCTGTGGCCGCGGGCACGAGGACCGCTTCGCCCGGTTCGACCTTGGCGGCTCGAACAAGCGCGGTCCAAGCCGTCAGGTACGCGATACCCAGAGTTGAAGCCGTCGTGAAATCAAGCACGTCCGGAATGGTGACCAAGTTGCGCTGGGGAACCGCTACATATTCGGCGTATGTGCCGTCACATTGAATACCAAGCATTTTCAGATTCTGACACAGGTTTTCGCGACCGCTCAGACAGTATTCACAGCTGCCGCAAGTCAGCAGGGGGTAAATGAGAACGCGAGTCCCTGCCGCGAGCCCTTCTGCTGGCCCCCCCGTTTCCTCAACGAGACCGGCTCCATCGGCCCCCAGTATCTTGGGGAAAGGCCTGTCGGTGCCCAAGGCTCCCGTCCTTGCCCAGATATCGACGTGGTTGACCGAAGAAGCGACGAGTTTCACCAAGGCCTCCCCCTTGCCACACGTGGGGGCTGGCACATCTGTACACTTGAGGACATCAGGCCCTCCCGCACGCTGCGCCAAGACCGCCTTCAATTCCGAGGAATTGGCGACCTACAGTGCTTTATATTGTTCGCTCCACTTGATGTAAGCCTTCAGCGTCTCCTGCGGAACGCTCGGCTTTCTTGTCCTGAAGACCTCCCTGAAGTCATTCACATTGATGGCCCGCGTGCTGCTCCCAGGCTCCAGCGCCCGGCCGCTGTCAAAGAGCTCGCTCACCACTCTGAGCTGGACCGACTGGCAAATGTCCTTGATATCGCTGCCTGAATAGTTCTCCGAAAGGCGAGCCAAGTCGTCGATGCGCACGCTCGGGTCGATCGCCAGAGGTTTGGTGTACATTTCAAACATATGGCGCCTAGACTCGGGGTCTGGCAGCGGGACGTAGATCCTCTTCTGAAACCTCCTGAGAAACGGCGTGTCCAACACCCATGGCTTGTTTGTGGCGGCCAGCACGTACATCTGCACGTTCTTGCCCTTGTCTGCGAGGCCGTCCATCTCCTTCAGGAACTGGTTCCTCACTCTGACTTCGCCACCCACTTCCTGCGAACGGACACCAAGCAGGGAGTCAACTTCGTCTATGAATATCACGGCAGGCTGGCCATTTTCGCACATCTTTCTGGCTGTGTTGAAGAGCTTGGCCACGTTCCTTTCGCCCTCGCCCAACCACTTGCTCATTATGCTGGCGGCATCCACCGTCATGAATGAGCCGTCGATTTCGGCGGCCGTGGCGGCGGCCAACATGGTCTTTCCGCAGCCAGGTGGGCCATACAGCAGGAGCCCTCTGGGCCAGCCCAACGGAAACAGGTCCGGCCTCTTGTATGGGAAGATTATCGCCTCACGAAGGGCCCTCTTGGCGTCCTCTAGACCCACGACGTCGTCGATCCTCACGTCGGGCTTCTCCTTCACGACCAAGTCGTCGTAGGTTGCCTTCAGCTTCTCGACCATGACGGGACCAGTGGGGGTGAGCGGAGCACCTCCAACGTCGGATTCATCCGTTCCCTCGTCGGAGGGCATCAAGCCTCTAGCCGACTGAAGGGCCTTGATCCTCTCCTGGTATGCCATCGCCCTCTGCAGGTACATTTGGTTGAGCTTGTACTCGGGGTAGAGCTGTACCAGCCTCATAAGGGTCGAAATGGCTTTTTGGTAGCTGCTTATTGCTTGGCCATACCTCGCCTCGCTGTCGGCCTTGATGGCGTCATTGGCGTGTTTGGCCGCGGCCTCCTCCAGCATCTTCGCCGCCTGTTCGCTCAAGACCAGATCCACTCCATTGGCCTAACCGCTGATTTTGACGCGGCCTTCGTTCACCAGCTTGAGCACGGCTTTTTCCACTTCGTCCAGGGGGGCGTTCAGCGCCACGGCCGCTTCGTAGACGTTGAGCTTGCCTCCCTGCGAATTGATGTAACTCGATACGGCGTCCTCCAGGGGCTGATGCGAGGAAGAACCGTACAGGTCGATCTTGAAGTCCTCACTCTCGTCTCCCCCCGAGGCCAGGAGGGCCGTCCTCCTGACCTTGTCGAAAGCGCTGAGGTCAGGGGCTGCCGTAACGGGCTCCGGAAGTTCGCTCTTCGATATTTCGTCCTCCAGGAACTTCATGGCCTCCTCGACTATTTCTTCACCGCTCGAAGTGTTCACGTCGATGTTCAGGGTGGGCGCCACCTGGCCCAGCTCGGCCATGGTCTCCGTGAGGGTGTTCTGGATGTCTTCCTGCACGTTCATCACGTCGGTGCTGAGGCCGTTGAGCACCGTCCCCACTCCCTTTATGACGCTGAAAGCGTGCCCCATCTCCTTCATGGCGTCCCCTATGTCCCTGATGCTCTCCAGCCTCAGGACGACCTGCGTAAGCGCAAGCTCGCACGTGACGAGGACCCTGATGATCTTCTTGACTTCGACGTGCTCATTCGCGTAGACCGTGGCCCTATCCCTCTCGTGCTTCTGAACGGCTGAAACTATGACGTCGAAGAGCTTGACCCTTCTCTCTTCCAGTCGACGACGGAGCGTTTCCACTTCCCTGCGATGGTACTCCAGCTGTCTGATGGCGTCCGACACTTTCGTGCGGATGTCATCGCCAGACTTCTTGGACCTCCAGCCGCCCAGTTTCAAATGGATTCATCCTGCTCCGCTAAATCGTTGGTCAATATCCGACGACCTTCTTCATATAGAATCATAAAGGTCACAAATCATTAACAATCAAATTAAGAGATTAAAACAAAAACGGAATGGTATTGGTGAGAGGCCGCCGGTCAGACCCGACGACCTCTCGACCGTCAGCCCATCACCCTTGCCTTGCATCTATTGTGAGTAACTTTGGCCTGCTTCGCCACCCATGGTGGGAAGTTCAGGGAACTTGTCCTTCATCTTCTGCTCCGCAACGGCCGACGCCTCAGCGAGTATGTGTTCGGCGTCCTCGTTTGCGGCCTCGAAGTTGAGGGTCAAGCCACCCAGCTGGCCAGCGTCCACCAGTATGCTGCTCAGCACGTTGTTGATCTCGCCTATTTCCTGCTCTGCCTCTGGCATTACGCCGACCAGACCAGACTTTACGCTCTTTATGACGGCCATCGCTGGGGCCAGAGTGACCACGATGTCACCAAGCTCCGTGGCCGTGTTGAGCCTGAGTATGATCTGCTCAAGTGCGATCCTGGCGGAGGTGACCATCTTGGCCATCTTCCTGATCTCGCTCAGCTCGTTGGCGTAAACGGACGCGTGCTGCATGTCGTGCTTCTGGATTGAGGAGACGACCTTGTTGAAAAGGGCGCCATCCCTCTCCTTGAGCTTGTTGCTGGTGTTCTCCAATTTGGAGACCTGTATTTGGATGCTTCGTACGGCTGCATCGATGCGTGGCTTCAGAGGGCCGGCGGGTCTGACCGCCTCCCTCACCTTCTCTCCGAACCCGGGTGAGTTAGGAGCCTGCCATTTCTTAGTGAATTCGGACATTACTGCGGCACCTGCATCAAGACGGCGGGGCGATGACTTTATTGCTGCTGTAACCCGGTGATCCTGTCACCAGAGTGACAGGAATAGCGGTGACAGGCCTTGAGCTACGTGTAAACAACTTTGCACCAAGCCGCTTCTATATGAATGCCAACAGGTCTATTTGACCAGAGATTGCACGGCGCCTCCACCTACCAGCCCTTGATGGCGGCCCTGAGGGAGCTGGGCCTGACTGAATATGAGTCGAAGCTCTATCTCTCTTTGCTTTCGGGAGGGCCCGCGCGCGTCAAGGACCTAGCCTTCAGGGCGTCGGTTCCTAGGACGAAATCCTATTCAGCCATCAGGGGGCTCGCGGCCAAGGGATTGGTCAAGCTCTACGATTCGCCTCTCAGATGCGTCGCCGTTGACGCCGAAGAGGGTTTCAAACAAGTGATGCAAGAGGAAGAAAGGAGGATCAAGGGCATCAAAGCCGCCGTGGCCAAAATGAACAAGATCAAGAGCGTCAGCCTTCAGGGGAAGAGCTTGGCCGAGGGGAAGTACTACATGTACGTCTCCGACGAAGCGGGGAACAAGCTTTCGGAGCTGGTCTCTGAGGCCAGGTACAGTTTCCACGCCCTGGTGGACGGCAGGGGGTTGGCGATGCTCCAGAAATGCAGGGAGCCTCTTGCGTCCCTCAACCTGAACGAGGGCGACATAAGGGTGGTTGTCTCGTACAGGGATCAAGAGCCGCTGCAGGAGCAGCTGGGGCTCCCCTTTTCGGTAAAGGTTGGACAAGTGATGGAAGGTAGGAACA
>Ga0315268_10009588_pt1 | contig 10039 bp, 14 predicted proteins | sample C1_top_MG_FD_204535 | JGI IMG/M metagenome (GOLD analysis project Ga0315268, IMG submission 204535) | Sediment microbial communities from Yellowstone Lake, YNP, Wyoming, USA - C1_top | ecosystem: Environmental > Aquatic > Freshwater > Lake > Sediment | place: USA: Wyoming | collected 2017-08-01 | reverse complement strand
CAGCAGGCTTTTGGGTTTGAGCCTGTTTCTCGTAGGTCACTTCCAGCACCGGGAAGAATTGCTCCCTGCCTTTGTATTCCCGGCAGATGAAATCCCGGTCCACCCCGGAGTCGCCCCGTGGGTCCAGCGCTATGCCGTAATTCGGCTTTTTGCTGACCATCCAGATCTTGATCATTTTGGTGACGTCCCATTCGTACCATCTTCCGGGCTGGCCATAATCTATAGCACCTTGCAAAACCGTTGAACTGATTGCGCTGGTGGTCCACACCGGCTTGGATCTCCAGGTGACCTTCATCTCCACCCAGGGCTGGCTTATCATCTTGGCATCCACTTCCGTTTCGGCAACCGAACCGGCGTAATCATTATATATTTTGATCACCGCTTTTTTCGCCGCCTTGCCTTTGGGAAGCCTGGAAAGGTCGAATTGGAGCAGGACCGCCTTTTTGTCGGTTCCGCCAAAGCCCAGAAACATCTTGGGGACGGTGATGTCCTTGGCCGGGTCGGTGAGGTCCTTCCAGCCGTACCCGTTGCCGTAGTTTGAATCCGGACGGAAAGAATATATCCAGGCATCCTTGACCACCGGACAGACAATGGTCTGGATCAACGTTTTGGGAGCAGCCTTGGGTTCCGGATCGACTATCCTGTTTTTTTTCTGGGCAGCGGAAATGCTGGTGGCCGGAGTCTGGGCCAGGATAACCACCGGAAGGATCAAAACCGCCAATAAAATGATCGTGAGTTTTTTCATCTCCAGACCTCCCTGTTATTGGTTATTGGTTTGAATTTTTGTATGCCGGAGCAAAGCAGAATTATTTCCGTCGGTAAAAAATATGGACAAAATCCGGATACTCATTCTTTTCCGTTTCCTGCCAGCTGTCCAGGTCAAATTCCGGAAAATATGTATCCCCGGCATGATCCGGCTTGACCCAGGAGACATGCATCTCATCAGCTATCGGCAACGCCTGCCGGTAGATGCTGGCCCCTCCGATGAAAAATATGTCTCCTCCAAAACCTTCGGCTTTTTTTACCGCCTCATCAAAGGTCGGGCAGACCGTTACTCCGGACAGTTCTTTGAGATTGGTGCTGACCACCAAATTGTTCCTCCGGGGCAGCGGCTGGCCGATGGATTGGTAAGTGGTGCGTCCCATGACCACCGTACCGCCCAGAGTGATCCGTTTAAAGAGCTTCAGGTCGTCCGAAATATGCCAGGGCATCTTGCCGTCCAGGCCGATCACCCGGTCCCTGGTCATGGCCACGATGATTATTTTTTTTGCCTCGCTCATACCGCCACGGAAAACTTGATTCCCGGGTGCGGATCGTAGCCTTCCAGCCAGATATCCGAAGGACCGAGTTCAAAGAAAGGCTTGTCCGCGATGCGGACGCCTGGCAGTTCTTTCGGCTCCCGGGCCAGCTGCTTTTTTAACCCTTCAATATGATCCACATATATATGGGCGTTGATTATGGTATGGGCGAAACTGCCCGGTTTGAACCCTGTCTCCCGGGCCAGCATCATGGTCAAAAGAGAATAGCAGGCCAGATTGAAGGGTATGCCCAGGGCAATGTCCCCGGAGCGCTGGGTCAGGTGGCAGTTCAGCCGGTCGCCGATCACGCTGAAACAGAAGGTATAGTGGCAGGGCGGCAGTTTGCTCTCGGCGGCGTTCCCGGGGTGCCAGGCCGTCACCACCATCCGCCGCAGGTTTGGCGTGGCAGGATTTTGCTGGATCTCCTTAAGAGTGTCTACTATATACCGGATCTGATCAAAGACCTTGTCCCCGGTCTCGGGGTCGGTGGTGACCCAGCGGCTGCCCCATTTCTCGCCCTCGGCCGCCTTGGAGGGAACCGGGAACCTGCGCCAGAACCGGCCGTAGGCCGTTTCCAGCCGGCCTTCGCCATCGGCCCAGTCGTCCCAGATCTTGGTCTTGGTCTTGAGATTCCGTATGTGAGCCTCGCCGCTTAAGTACCAGAACAGCTCCTGCACCAGGGATTCGAAGTTGACCTTCTTGGTGGTCAGCAGGGGGAAGCCCTTTTGCAGGTCGGCCTGGTAGAAATAGGCAAAACAGCTCAAGGTGCTCACGCCGGTGCGGTTCTTCTGCTCCGTCCCGTTGTCCAGTACGTATTTCACCAGATCAAGATATTCGCGCATTAATCCAGTCTCTACAAGAATTGCATCTTACCGGGAGGTTTACCTTACCACTGAAACACGGAAAGCGGGAATTTATAACCTTTCCGTGATCTCTGCCGTTCAGTGTTTCCGTGGTAAGCCAGGTGGGAACCTTGGTCAGGAGGAGAATTTTTCTTTGAGGGTGATGTACCTCAGATACTCGTCGATGTCGTTGAGGCTGGGCATGATCAGCTTGCGGTCCTCGATCTTGATCAGGTTCAGGCCCAGAAGTTTTTTGATGATCTCCTCGGTCTTGAAGGCCTCCATCCCCACCATCCCGCCCAGAGTGGCGTAGTCGTAGGGGAAATCTATCACCACGCCTTCCGGGGTGTTGGCCCCCCGCTCCTTGGCCATGGACACCAGCATGGCCACCACCCGCCGCATCTCATCGCGGATCAGCAGGAACTCCACCTGCTTGTTGGTCTCCCGCAGGCGCCGGCTCATGGTCTCCAGCACATAGGCGATCATGGGGTTGTTCTTGAGCTGGGAGTTGAAGGCCTCCCGGTCCACTATCAGCAGCTTGGCCTCCTCGATGGCCGTGGCCGCGGCCGAGCGGGGGCTGCCGTCGATCACCGCCATCTCGCCGAAGAAGTCGCCTTCCTTGAGCACCGCCAAAGTTTTTTCGATGGCCCCGGCCGAGCGGGTGATCTTGATCTTGCCGGAGCGGATGAGGAACATCTCGTTGCCGGGATCCCCCTGCTTGAAAAGCAGTTCGCCGGCCTTGAGCGATCTTTCGAATTCCTGCCCTGCCATCTATCTCCTTTTTCGTCACTGCGGGGGATTTGTCTTGATTTGCCTACGAAGCAGGCTTCCAGAAAACGTAAGGCTGCAGACCGCTTCGCAAGTGAACCGCTCAGTCCGGCACGCAATGCCCAGATGTGTTATGAAATTCAAAACCCAAAAAACAAGAAACAGTAAATCTTTCAGGATTTGGAATTTAGGTAATTTTTGTTTATTTGATATAAAGTCTAAATATACCATTATCAAAAAAATAATTCAAGACTAAAAGTAAAATAAATCTTTATGTTTGGTCCGGAATGTTGTATAATAATTTTTATGTCATCGTCCATCAAACTAAAAGCCTGCGCCAAGCTCAACCTCCGTCTGGAAGTGCTGGGCAAGCGCCCCGACGGATACCACGATCTGTGGTCGGTCTTCCACCTGGTCACGCTGTGCGACGAGTTGGAGTTCCAGCCTTTGGAGAACGGGCGGATCGTTTTATCCTGCAACGACGGGCACCTGCCGGTCAACGAAAAGAACCTGGCGGTCAAAGCCGCCCGACTGCTGCAGAGATCCTTCGGCAGCAAAGAGAAAGGCGGATCTCAGGATGACTGGTTACCGGGAGCCAAGATCACCCTGACCAAGAACATCCCGGTCGGGGCGGGCCTGGGCGGCGGGTCTTCGGACGCCGCGGCCGCCCTGCAGGGTCTGGCCGAGCTCTGGGGCCTGGAGCTGAGCGGTCCTGAGTTCCACGATCTGGCGCTGGAGCTGGGTTCGGATGTCCCGTTCTTCTTAACCGGCGGCACCGCCCTGGTCACCGGCCGGGGAGAGAACATCAAACCCTTGGACTGGAAGCAGACCTGTCACTTCGTGATCGTCTATCCCGGGTTCGGGGTCTCCACTGCCTGGGCCTATAAAAACCTCAAAATACCATTGACAAAAGGGCCAGGATTTAGTAAAATAATCAATTATGATCTGTCTTTGGGTCCTGACCATGGGTGGTGGTCCGGCTTTCTGCATAATGACCTGGAAAAAGCGGTGATCCCCTCCCATCCCCAGATAGATCAGATCAAACAAAGACTCGTTCAAAGCGGCGCCCTGGGCGCCCTGATGTCCGGCAGCGGCTCCTCGGTCTTCGGAATATTCCCAAATGCCGAAGCCGCCCGCCAGGCCGCTTCAGACCTTAAAAAGACATGGCCCTGCTGTTTTTACGCCTCCAGCCGGAAATCCTAAAGAAGTTTATCCTAAATCAATACAAAGATTTTTCATCCACCCAGCTATTAACGGACGAAAAGGATAACTTGCATGAAGATCACCGAGATCAGGGTTTCGCTGCGGCAGAAGGACAACGACAAGCTGCTGGCCTTTGCCAACGTCACGTTTGACAACGCCTTTGCGGTGCGCGGCATCAAGATCATCCAGGGGACCAACGGGCCGTTCATTGCCATGCCCAGCCGCAAGATGGCCGACGGCACCTACAAGGACATCGCCCACCCCATCAATGCCGAGACCAGGCTGATGCTGGAGAAATCGATCCTGGATGAATACCACAAGGTGCTCAAGGAAGGCGGACCCAGGCCAGCCGAGACCGAGATCCCGGCCGAAGAAAAATAACCGAAAAGACCCCTTGCCCACGAAAAGGCACAAAAATAAAAAACCGGACAGCCCTTTCGTGATTTGCCTGGCATAAAAAAATAATTGACAGTAGGTCGCTGCGTCACCGGCCTCAATGGTCCGGGGACATCTCCGTGCGGCTTACCAAGCTTGACTTCTCAAGCGGCCTGGTGTCAATTTTTTATTGCCTGAATCATGCCCTATGCCCTGCGCTATAAGCTTCAAGCTGCAGTTTTTTAAATGTATATTTTTCATTGCTGATTGTATTCGGGGGTCGTCCAATTGGTAGGACACCAGCCTTTGGAGCTGAGAACCAGGGTTCGAGTCCCTGCCCCCGAGCCAGACTACGCCATAAAAACCCAATCAAGCAAGAGGCTTCGTCTGGCCAGCCAAAGCATATTCCATGTTCCTTGTCCGCCGAAATCTCCTTTCATCCAGACAGGTTATAACTCAGACGAGCTGTCCCCGAGACATTAACATCTCATGTAAATCATAATTCAATACAGATATGTCAAACGATATGAAGATCTTTTCAGGCACCGCCAACCCGGAGTTGACCAGGGAGATATGCAAAGCCCTGCGCCAGCCCCTGGGCGACTGCACCATCTGCCGTTTTTCCGACGGTGAGCTCCGGATCAAGATCAATGAGAACATCCGGGGGGCGGATGTCTTCATCGTCCAGCCCACCTTCTCCCCCGGCGACAACCTGATGGAACTGCTGATCATGACCGATGCCGCCAAGCGGGCCTCAGCCAAGCGTATCACCGCGGTCATTCCCTACTTCGGCTATTCCCGTCAGGAACGCAAGGACCAGCCCCGGGTGCCCATCTCGGCCAAGCTGGTGGCCAATCTGATAACGGTGGCAGGGGCCAACCGGGTGCTGACCCTGGACCTGCACGCCGAACCCATCCAGGGTTTCTTCGACATTCCGGTGGACCACCTTTATGCCTCGCCGGTGCTGATCAAGCATTTTGTGAACCGCAAGCTCAAGGACCTGGTGGTGGTCTCGCCCGACACCGGCGGCGTGCCCCGGGCCAGGGGCTTTGCCAAGCGGTTGGGAAATGACACCCCGCTGGCCATCATCGACAAGAGGCGGCCCGGCCCCAACCGGATCGAGATCCTCAACGTGGTAGGCGACGTGGCCGGCAAGAACTGCCTGATAGTGGACGACATCATGGACACCGCCCGGACCATCAGCGAAGTGGCCATCATCCTGAAGAAGAACGGGGCCAAGGACATCTATGCCTGCGCCACCCATGCCGTGCTCTCCGGCAGCGCCATCGACTCCCTGGAACGCTCACCCATCAAGGAGCTGGTGCTCTCCAACACCATCCCCCTGGCCCCCGAGAAGCGGATCGCCAAGATCAAGGTGCTCTCCATAGCCAAGCTGCTGGCCGAGGCCATCAGAAGGATCCACCAGGAAAAATCGGTCAGCTCGCTGTTCGTATAGACCGCGGGAACCGGCTGATCAATAAAAAAGCATTAACCACCAAACAATAGAACAAGGAAAGACGACCAACAACATGAACGAAGTGAATCTGACCGCCCACCGCCGCCAGGAAACCGGCAAACAGCGGGCCAAGAAAATGCGCCGCGAAGGCCAGATCCCGGCAGTGCTTTACGGGCACGGCCAGCCGGCCATCTCTCTTTTCATCAATTCGGCCGAACTGATCCCCCTGTTCAAGCTGGCCTCCCATGACAATGTGATCATCAATCTGGAGCTGGCCGAGGACAAAAAACAGCTGAAGGCCCTGCTGCGCCAGGTACAGACCGAACCCATGAGGAACACCCTGCTCCACATCGATTTCCAGGAGATCCTGCTGACCGAAAAGATCAGGGTTCATGTGCCCGTAGTAGTCACCGGAGAGGCCGACGGGGTCAAGAACGAGGGCGGCAGCCTGGAGCAGATACTGCACTCGGTGGAGATTTCCTGCCTGCCCACCGACATCCCGGAGAAGATCGTGGTGGACGTTTCGGCCCTGAAACTGGGGCAGACCCTTCACATCTCCGACATCAGGCTGGAGAAGGCCGAATTGCACGGCTCCCCCACCCAGCCGGTGGTCAGCGTACTGGCCCCGCGGGCCGAGGCCGAGCCGGCCGCCGCCGAGGGTGCTGCAGCCGCAGTGGCCGAGACCGCTCCCAAGGAGCCCGAACTGGTGGCCAAGAAGAAGAAGGAGGCCGAGGAAGAGGTTTAAACCTTGTCCTCCCTTATGCTTCCCTCAGCTTCAGGCAAACCGAATAACATCTGGTGTCTGGCCGGGCTGGGCAATCCCGGCCGGGAATACAGCCAAACCCGCCACAACCTTGGTTTCATGGTCCTGGACTTGCTGGCCGAGCAGCATAAGCTCAGCTGGAAAAGACGGGCCTTGTATTCCTGTGCCGGCGATCCCAGACACGGGTTGTTCCTGATCAAGCCGCTGACCTTCATGAACCAAAGCGGCCTGGCGGTGGCCAAGGCCCTGAGTTATCAAAAGATTCCCGTCTCCAGGCTGCTGGTGATCTGCGATGACGTCAACCTGCCGCTGGGGAAGCTGCGCCTGAGAGCCAAAGGCTCCGACGGCGGCCACAACGGCCTTAAATCAGTGGTCAAACACCTGAGCAGCCAGGACTTCGCCAGGCTGCGCCTGGGTATGGGCCCGGTCCCCCCTTCCCTGGACATGGCTGATTTCGTGCTTTCCAGCTTCGCCAAATCCGAAAGGTCCGAGGTGGGCATCATGACCGGACAGGCGGCCCAAACTGCCTTCGAGGTCGTCAGAACCGGGGTGGACAAGGCCGTCATCAACCTAAATAAGCAAAATATATCCTAAACCAATACAAGGGAGTTTAAACCAAATTGAACGCTTACGAAACAGTAATGATCATCGATCCCGCGGTCGATGAGGCCGGAGTGGACAAACAGGTCGAAAAATACTCCGAACTGATCAAGAACCAGCAGGGCGAGATGGTGCTGGTGGAAAAATGGGGCCGGCGCAAGATGAGCTACCCCATCAACAGCCGACGCGAGGGCTTTTATGTCTGCCTGCAGTACAATTCCCCGGCCGCCCTGCCCGCCGAGCTGAATCGCAACATCCGGTTGGACGAGAGCGTGATCCGCCACCTGACCACCAAAGGGCACCAGCCCAGCGTGATGAACGTGGCGGTACCGGCGGCCCCGGCGGCGGCCGAAGCCGCCCCCGAGGCTCCCAAAGCCTGATATGGCTTTTTATGGAATTTTGTATAAACCCGATATCAAGATCACAATCATTTGAGGATCAAGCATCATGTCAGAATTGCGTTTAGCCGATTTGAACCGAGTTTTCATGGTGGGACGGCTTACCAAGGACCCCGAGCTCCGGCAGACCACCAACGGGACCAGCGTGGCAAATTTTACCATCGCCCTCAACCGGCGTTACAAGAGCGCTACCGGCGAATGGAAGGATGAGGCCACTTACGTGGGAGTGGTGGCCTGGCAGAAACTGGCCGAACTCTGCAAACAGTACCTGGCCAAGGGCCGGGCGGTGCTGGTGGAAGGAAAACTTCAGAACCGCAACTGGGAGACCGAGGACGGACAGAAAAGAAGCACCATCGAGATCCGGGCCGACCGGATCGAGTTCCTGGACCGCGAAGCCCGGACCTCCTTCGGGACCTCAGGCCCCGGTGCAGAGACCGGAACCGAACCGGCCCAAGGCGAAGAGCCGGCCTTCAGCAAGAGCGATGACGACCTTCCTTTTTAATCATTCAATTGAACCGTACCAATAACCGGAGCATTATTTTATGACCGAGCTTAAGATCCCCAACCTGAACCGGGTGCTGCTGGCCGGCCGGCTGACCCGGGACCCTGAGTTGCGCTTTACCCCCAACGGCACCGCCGTCTGCAACTTTTCCATGGCCCTCAACCGCCGCTTCAAGGATCAGGCCGGCAACTGGCAGGACGAGCCCACCTTCGTCAACGTGGTGGCCTGGCAGAGCGCGGCCGAGAACATCGGCAAGCACCTGCACAAGGGCAGCCCGGTGCTGGTGGAAGGCCGCCTGGAAAGCCGCTCCTGGGAGACCGAAACCGGCCAGAAGAGGAATTCCCTGGAGGTCCGGGCCGACAACGTCAGGTTCCTGGAGCGTTTCGAATCCACCGCTGCCGCCCCGGCCCCCGAGGAGCCTTCGGAATCGCCCGATATCTGAAAACAATAAATATACCCTAAACCACCATAAAGGAAAGTCATGAGAGAAACCAGAGAAAGACGAGATCCCAACGCTCCCCCGCGGATCATGCGCCGCAAGGAATGCAAGTTCTGCCAGGACAAGGCCGAATCGATAAACTACAAGGACGACAAGAAACTGCGCCATTTCATGACCGAGCGCGGCAAGATCGTCCCCCGCCGCATCTCCGGCAACTGCGCCAAGCACCAGCGTCTGCTGAACGACGCCATCAAAAGGGCCCGCCACCTGGCGCTGCTGCCCTTCATCTCGGAACACCGTTAATATAATCTTGCAGGAGTAGAATAATAATGAAAGTCATTCTTACCCAGGATATACCGTCTTTGGGAAAAAAGACCCAGGTGGTGGAGGTCAAGCCCGGCTACGCCCGGAATTACCTGCTGCCCCAGGGCAAGGCCATGGCGGCCGGCGCCGGCAACTTGAAACAGCTGGAGCGCAAGATCGCGGCCGAAGAGCTCAGCCTGTCCCGGAAAAAGAAGGATGCCGAAGAGCAGGCCAAGAAGCTGAACGAGGTTTCCTGTACCGCGGCCGTCCAGGCCGGCGAGGACGACAAGCTGTTCGGCTCGGTGACCGCCGCCGACATCTCCGAGCTGCTGGCGGCCCAGGGCGTCAAGCTGGACAAGCGCAAACTGATCCTGGAACAGCCCATCAAGGTGCTGGGCGTCTACAACATCCCCGTCAAACTTCATCCGGAAGTGGAGGCCAATATTAAATTATGGGTAGTGCGCCAATAACCTTAAGCGATATCCTGAATCCGGAGCGGATGAACCTTAACTTGAAGGCCCAGAGCCGCGACGGGATACTGAAGGAACTGGTGAGCCAGACCTCGCTGGGCGAGAAGGCCCAGCACATGCTGCTGGTGAACCTTAAGCAGCGGGAAGAACTTGGATCCACGGGCATCGGAAAGGGCGTGGCCATACCCCACTGCCGCTCCCTGCTGTTGAATTCCCTTTCCCTGATCATCGGCCGCTCCAAGAACGGCGTGGACTTCGAGGCCATAGACAAGAAGCCCTCTCGCCTGTTCTTTTTGATCATCGCCCCGCCCCACGATCCCCAGAACCAGTACCTGATAGTCCTGGGCAGGATCGCCCAACTGGCCAAAGGATTGACCTCCAACGACGCCCTGTTCACGGCGGATACCCCCGAAGACTTCATCCTCCGGATGGACGAACTGGAAAAGAAACTTTAAAACACGGAAGCTGATAAAATGATACATCCTCAACTGGAGTTGCTGGTGACCCTGCACGACCTGGAACTAATGATCAAGGAATCCACCGAGGAGGCCAACAAACAGGAGGCCATGGGTTTTAAGATCGAGGCCAGCCAGGAACATCTCAACAAAGCCCTGTCTGAGAT
>Ga0315268_10009587_pt1 | contig 10040 bp, 3 predicted proteins | sample C1_top_MG_FD_204535 | JGI IMG/M metagenome (GOLD analysis project Ga0315268, IMG submission 204535) | Sediment microbial communities from Yellowstone Lake, YNP, Wyoming, USA - C1_top | ecosystem: Environmental > Aquatic > Freshwater > Lake > Sediment | place: USA: Wyoming | collected 2017-08-01 | reverse complement strand
GATGGGGCTGTCATTCCTGGTCTCGGGCGCTGCCACGGGCCTCGCGGTGCACGTGCACTGGGGCGAGTACACCTGGACGGAGGCTACCGACGAGAAGGGCCAACCCGCGCCCTACTGGCAGCGGCGCCCCCGCGCGGAGACGGTGACCGCCGCCCTCTCCGGCACTTCCGGTGAGCGTGACGTGGTCGTGCCAGGCTCCGGCGGGCTCGTCCTCCACGTCGTCGAGCGACCCCTTGCCGAGCGGGACACGTCCGAGTTCCTTCCTCCGCGCACGTGCTCGGTGTCGCTCTTCCTCGTCAACAAGCGCAAGCCCGACACTGAGCATCCCGATCAGGGCTTCGTCTTCCAGGCCGAGATGACCGTGCGCTGCGCCGAACCCTTTGTGCCGCGCCCCGACCTGCGCGGCTCGCTCGCCGGCGAGTGGGACGACCAGGTCGCCGACCTGCACTACGCCGACGCGCCCGAATTCGCGACGGGGCACGGTGTATCGGCCGACTGGCACATCGCCAACGGCGCCTGCCGCGAGATCCACACCACCTGGGTTCCTACCGCCGAGGTGGAGAAGACGGCCACCGTCCCGATGGAGGGTGTCGTCCTGTCGATGCAGACGCTCGGTGCTGTACCCGACGGGACGACCGCACGTGCGGCCCTGGGGCCGCTCGTTGCGCGCTACCGGTCGTGGATTGACGCGCGCAAGGCGGAGGTAGCCACCCTGCCCGACAAGCGACGGGAGACGGCGCTGGTGCTCTTGCGCAACGCCTCCATTGCCGCCGACCGCATCGAGCGGGGTATCGCCCTCGTTTCTACGAGCGATGACGCGCTCGACGCCTTCCGCGTCGCCAACCGCGCCGTGGCACGGGCACTCACCAAACGCCTCGGAGTGGCCGAGCCCGCGTGGCGCGCCTTTCAGCTCGCGTTCATCCTCCTCAACTTGCCCGGGCTCGCCGACCCGAACGACCCGCACCGCGACACCGTCGACCTTCTCTTCTTCCCCACTGGCGGCGGCAAGACCGAGGCGTACCTCGGCCTCGCCGCGTTCGCGATGGTGCTCCGGCGCTTGCGCCACCAGGGCGACGGCGGCGTCGCCGGTGCGGGCGTCAGCGTTATCATGCGCTACACCCTGCGCTTGCTGACGCTCGACCAGCTCTCGCGCGCCGCGGGTCTCGTCTGTGCCCTCGAGCTCGAGCGCGAGGCCAACGCCGCGCGCTACGGCACGTGGCCGTTCGAGATCGGGCTGTGGGTTGGCAAGGCGGCGACGCCGAACATTCTCGGCCGCAAGAGCGCCGACCGATACGACTCGGCGCGCGCCAAGGTGCGGCAGTTCAAGAACGACCCCAAGAACAAGCCCTCCCCCATCCCGCTCGAGACGTGCCCGTGGTGCGGCAAGCGGTTCAACGCCACGTCGTTCACGCTCCTGCCGAACGACGACAACCCGCGCGAGCTGCGCATCGTCTGCAGCGACTTTCAGTGCGACTTCACGCGCGACCGGCCGCTTCCCATCGTCGCGGTCGACGAGCCTCTCTACCGGCGGCTTCCCGCGTTTCTCATCGCGACGGTCGACAAGTTCGCCGCACTGCCGTGGGTGGGGCAGTCAGGTCTGATCCTCGGCGGGGCCGACCGCTTCGACGCCAATGGCTTCTACGGAGCGGCGGAGCCCGGCCAGGGCCGCCCACTGTCGTCGCCCCTGCCGCCCCCCGACCTCGTCATCCAAGACGAGCTTCACCTCATCTCGGGCCCGCTCGGCACCATGGCCGGGCTCTACGAGACCGCCATCGAAGTCTTGGCCACACGCGAGGTCGACGGCCACGGGGTCAAGCCGAAGATCGTGGCCTCGACCGCGACCGTCCGCCGGGCGCAGGACCAGATCCAAGCCCTCTTCGCGCGCCCGACAACTCAGGTGTTCCCGCCACCGGGCCCGTCCCGGCGCGACTCGTTCTTCGCGCACACGGTGCCCTCGTCGGAGGTACCGGCCAGGCTCTATCTCGGCGTGACGGCGCAGGGCCGCAATCCCAAGGTGCTCATGCGCAAGGCCTGGCTCGCACTCATGGGCGCCGCCGAGCGGGCCTACAGCGACGCCGGCGGCAAGCGCAACGAGCAGAACCCGGCCGATCCGTACATGACCGTGCTCGGCTACTTCAACGCCCTGCGTGAGCTCGGCGGCGCGCGCCGCATCCTCGAGGAAGAGGTGCAGAACACGCTCAAGGGCTACGGCGCGCGCAAGCGCATCGACGAGTCGCCGGGGCTCTTCAAGGACCGCAAGAGCTTCTCGGAGGTCATGGAGCTGACGTCGCGAGTGACCACCGACAAGGTCGCCGAGGCGCGCCGGCGGCTCGAGAACACCTTCCGCGACGATCAGCCTGTCGACTGCGCGATTGCCACGAACATGATCTCCGTGGGTCTCGACGTGCAGCGCCTCGGCCTGATGGTGGTGCTGGGCCAGCCCAAGACCCACGCCGAGTACATTCAAGCCACGAGTCGCGTCGGGCGAGATGACAGGCGGCCGGGGCTCGTGGTGACGCTGCTCAACGTGCACAAGCCCCGAGACCGGTCGCACTACGAGCGGTTCCGCCACTACCACGAGACCTTCTACCGCTCCGTCGAGGCGGGAAGTGTCACGCCGTTCTCGGCACGGGCCCTCGACCGCGGCTTCGCGGGCGCCCTCGTGGGGCTCGCACGGCATGCTCGACGTGAGCTGACTCCGCCCGAGGGAGCCGAGCGCATAGCCGCCGTTGGGGCCGAGCTCGAGCAGCGCCTCATCGCGGTCTTTCGAGCCCGGGTCGAGCAGCAGCCCATCGCCGACGACGATGAGCGCAAGGAGCGCCTGCTAGGGGTGCAGCGGCGCATCGTCGACCTTCTCGATGCCTGGCGCACGGTCCAGGAGGACTACGACAAGGACGGCGTGCGCATGCAGTACCAGCCCTACGAGCTCCCCACCCCCAAGCCGCTCTTGCGCGAGATGCTCGAGCGCAGCTTCGACTCCGAGGAGCAGCGGAAGTTCCGCGTGAATCGCTCGCTGCGCGACGTCGAGCCTGACGTGAAGCTCTTCCTCAAGGATCTGAGCGGCGGCGACGTGGAGGACGCGCCATGACGCGCAAGGCTCACGGGCAGGTGCGCCAGAGCCAGGTCGTGACCACGTACGGGCCGGGCGCGCTCATCGACCTGCCGAAGCACTCGGCCATCGTCGGCGGCCTCGACACGTGGCCCGAGCCCGGCGACCTCGAGGAGATCGTCGAGCCCCGCCTCACGCGCAAGCTGCAGGTGATGACCGGTGTGCCGTCGCCGAAGCTCTACGCGCCGCCCGGTGAGTCGAACGACCCCAAGGCGACGCCGAGAGGCATCGGCGCGTGGCGGTTTCCTCAGTGGTTCGTGGTCCAGGAAGGGAGTGGGGGAGAGCGGGACCGCTCGCGCCGTCTCGTGCACCGCAACGGACTCGATGCCAACGGCAAGTTCGACAAGCGCCCCGTCGTGGCGACGCGCTTCGTGCAGGGCTGCCCCAAGGGCCACGTCGACGACTTGAACTGGTACGCCTACGTCCACGGCGACGAGGAATCGAAATGCCGCGCTCAGTTGTGGCTCGACGAGCGTGGTACGGGCGGCGACCTCGCAGACCTCGTGGTGCGCTGCGCCTGCGGGGCTCGACGCAGTCTCCAGGAGGCGTCGGTCTTGAGCATGAAGCCCCTCGGGACATGCTCGGGCGCGCGGCCGTGGCTCGGTGCGCGAGCCAAGGAGCCGTGCGGCCAACCGGCGCGCCTGCTTATCCGCACGGCCACCAACGCCTTCTTCTCGCAGTCGGTGAGCGTCCTGTCGCTGCCCGACCGGGGTAGCGCGGTGGACGCCGTCGTCGCGGACCTGTGGGGCGACTTGCAGATCGTGGACGACCCGGCCGAGCTCAGCACCCTGAAGAAGAAGCCGAAGATCGCCGAGCGGCTGGCGGCGTTCGCCGACGACGAGGTGCTCGCGGCCATCGCGCGGCGCAAGGGCGGCAAGGCCGAGGAGAAGCCGGTCAAGCACGTCGAGCTCGAGGCCCTTCTCGCCGCACCCGAGGGCTTCGGCGAAGACATGCCGCTCGATCCCGACTTCCACGCGCGCCGGCTGCCCGGCCGTGTGTGGCGCCGCTCGGGCCTCTCGGCCGACGTCGAAGCGGTCGTCCAGCTCCACCGCCTGCGTGAGGTGTCCGCGCTCATCGGCTTCACCCGCTTCGAGGCCGAGGTGCCCGACATCAACGGCGAGTACGAGACCGACGTCGAGCGCGCGGAGATCGCGCTGGAACCGTCGTGGTTCCCCGCGGTGGAGAACCGCGGTGAGGGAGTCTTCGTTCAGCTGCGCGCCGAGGCGGTGCGAGCGTGGCTCGGCCGCGCCGAGGTCGCGGCACGGATCGACTCGCTGATCGAGGGCCACCGGCGCTGGAGCAAGTCGCGCAAGACCGAGCGGCCCTTCCCCGGCGGCCCATACGTGCTCCTGCACACGCTCTCGCACTTGCTCATCCAGTCGCTCGCGCTGCGGTGTGGCTACCCGGCAAGCTCGATCCGAGAGCGCGTCTACGCCGACGAAGCCGGCGGCCGGTTTGGCTTGCTGCTGTACACGGGATCACCCGACGCCGAAGGCACGCTCGGCGGGCTCGTGCAGCAGGGCCGGTACCTCGAGGAGCATCTGGCCTTCGCGCTGCGGTCAGGAGCGTTGTGCTCGCACGACCCCATCTGCGCGCAGCACGCGCCCGGCGAGAGCCTGGAGGGCCGCTGGCTCCAGGGCGCGGCGTGTCACGGCTGTGCGCTCGTGGCCGAGACCTCGTGCGAGATGCGCAACGACTATCTCGACCGTGCCCTCCTCGTACCCGTCCTCGGGTTGCCCGGGGCCGCGTTCTTCGGCGCCCGATGATCGACGCGCTGACCGAGCTGTCGCCTCATCTCCGGCAGCGGCTCGTGAGCGCCCTCCGCTCGGGTCTGCTGGCCCCGCCGTACTCGATCGCCTCGATTGGGTCAGCGGTGAATGCAGGGCCAGCGAACGAGGCTATCGCCTCGGCCATGGCAGCGCTCGATCGACTCGGCGCGTCGGGCCCGGCAGTGGCCGAGATGCTCGGCGCCGTCGATCGAATGGCTGCCCAACGTCCCCAGCTGGACTTCGTATGGTCCGGGCCATCCGTGGCGGGCCTGCACGCTCGGAATACTCGGCGCGTCTACGAGGAGCTGCTCGGCTCGGCGGAGCGCTCGATCTGGGCGTCGACCTACGCCTTCTTCGACGGACCGCGGGCCTTCGAGGTACTCGCTCGGCGGATGGAGGCGCGTCCTGAGCTTCAGGTCACGCTGCTGCTCAACGTGCAGCGCAAGCGCGGCGACACGGCCGCTGCGGATTCCCTGGTCCGGCGCTTCGCCGACCACTTCTGGAAGATCGACTGGCCGGGTAGCCGACGCCCCCGTGTCTTCTACGACCCACGCGCCCTCGACCTCGAGGGCCCAGGTGGAGTCCTCCACGCCAAGGCCGTCGTCGCCGACGACGAGGTGGTGTTCGTCACGTCGGCGAATCTCACCGAGGCAGCGCTCGACTCGAACATCGAGCTCGGCCTCCTGGTGCGGGACCGAGCCCTGGCCGCGAGCGTGTCGACGCACTTCGGGGCTCTGATCGACCAGTCAGTCCTCGTGCCGATGCCGGGGGAGTAGTTAGCGCTCCCTCCTGTCGCGGATTCCTCGCCAAGTCAGGTTGACGCCGCACCCCGCGTTCTTGCAGACGAGCACCGCGCCGAAGGGCTTTCCAACTGCGTCGAACCGGACCCCCTCACAGGCGTGGCAGGTGAGGTGGATGCGCTCAGCAAGGCGCAGCTGAAGTGGCGCCGGCAGCAGCCTCTCGTGCCGGCAGTTCGCCTTCTTGCATCGAACGAAGAGGCCCTTCTCGTCAAAGGCCAACTCGGCGCGACCATCGCACTTGCTGCACGTTGGGGAGCGGAGGGACGGCTCGAGCTCGGCCAGCTCGGCCGCGAGCTCGAGCTTCCTCTGGGCGACGGAGCCGCTCTTCGCGCCAGGATCGGTGTCCACACCGCCTGCCTTCTTTGGAAGTCTCGCTGGTGGCGCTGGCTGTGCCCGCCGGGCGCGGTCGACAGCCTCGGATTGGACCTCCGACTGCGCGCTGGTGGCCTTCGCCGGGACACCACGCTCACCGACCTCCGACAGCCCGGTGCCGATCGGGTCGCCGCCGAGACCGGGGATCGAATCGCCGGCCCGGACCACACTCACTCGGGCGTCATCGAGCCGCGACTTCACCCGCACACTCGGCGCTTCGGAGAAGCAGGCGTATCGTGCACCGCTGGCGTCGAACCAGAACAACGGCTCGGCCAGCACCTCGCCGTCCGCATCGGCCAGGACGTCCTGCACAAGGCTGTAGCGCGCGGCGAGCTTCCGGAGCCAGGGTTCATGGTGCTCGGCCAACAGTGCCACGAGAGCGTCCATGCCTGGGCAGGGTCGTGCCGTCCGAGCCTCGACGCGGCCTGCTTTCACTTCGGCGAGGTCGTCACACGCCTGCCCGATGGTTTCGAGGATGCGGGTCGATTCAGCCGAGCTCGAGGCCCTGGTGCCCGTGACGACCAGTACCGATCGGGCTCGCGTCATGGCCACGTACAGCACGTTGGATAGGATCTTGGCCTTGGTCTTGGCCCCTGCGTCTTGCCCGACGAATCGCTCGACCGCCGGGACAACAACGATCTCGGCGTCGTAGCCCTTGAACGAGTGCGTCGTGATGACGACCAAGTCCCGTTCGACCTTCCCGAAGGGCTGGACCGCGCCGCCCCTGACTTCGTGCACGTGGCAGTTCCACTTGCGCTCGTTCGCGCGAAGCGCTCTTGCAATCTGGTCTTGCTCGCGCTTCCCGTTGCAGACGAAGCAGAGGTCCCGAGGAAGCACGGCCTCCTTGGTCAGCCAGTCGTCGACTTGGTCTATCAGGTACTTCAGCTCGGCGTTGCGGCCACTGAATACCTTGAAGGTGGGCGCAGGGCCCTCCGCATGGTTGAAGCGAACCCGCCACCACTCCCGCCCGCGTGCCGAGGCTCGCTCGATGAGTCTCCGATTCTTCAGTTCGATATGGTCCTCGTCGGCTGCAGGAGGGGACAGCCGGTACAGCACGTTGAGCGCCAGCTCTGAGATGGGCTGAGTCGAGCGGAAGCTCTCCTTCATCACCGTGGAGCGGCCCTGCACGTCGACGCCAAGGTCCTTCCACGTAGGACGCCGTCGCGAGTACACGTTCTGGGCGTTGTCGTAGAAGATCAGGACGCGTTTGTGCCCTGGCTCCGTGGGGCTCGGACGCACGAGGCACGCCAGGAGCTCGAGGGCGCCGGGGCCGAAGTCCTGGGCCTCGTCAACGAAGAGGGAGTCACACAGCGCTTGCGGGATGCGGTCGGCTCTGCGGGTCTCTGCCAGGTAGTCCGTCGCCGCCCGGTCGTAGTCGTAGTCTCGGACGCGCATGCCAAGCTGCCCAAGCACGTCGGCAATGTGCAGCAACGTCGCGCCCTTCGGCAGGCCGGCCGCCCCGGTGAGCTTCTTCCAGGCCGAGCGAATGCTGTCCTCGAGCAAGTGCCGCAGCGCAGCATTGGCGTAGACCACCATCGCGGTCTTCACTTCCTTCTCGTGCATGGTCCGGGCGAGCCAGTTGGCGAGGACCAACGTCTTGCCGCTGCCTGCCACACCGCGAACCAGGCGCGCGCCGCCGTCGAGCTTGAGACCGCAGAGCTGTTGCTGCTCGGCACTCATGATGGGGCGCATCTGCTGGCGGCGCATAAACTGGCCGCCCAGGGTCCACGGCTGCTCGGTCGCGACCTTCACGGCTTCGCTGACCACCTGAGCCTCGGCATCCTTCCAGCTGTTGCGGAAAACGACCCGTGCTTGCAGGTGCCCGTTGAGCTCGGCCAGCTGTGGCTGCTGCATCTCATCGCGGCTCGCAAGCACGATCAAAAGCTCGCGGGCCCGACTGACACCGACGTTGACCAGCCGCTTCCACTCGTCGAAGGGCCAGGCCGTGCTGCTGGCGTTGACCGTATCGAACACGACGACATCAGCTTCGCCGCCCTGCTGGCGGTGGATGGTCGAAGCCGTCCAACCCGAGAGGCCCTGCTTGAGGAACCACGGATGCACGGCGCGAGCTTGGGCGGCGAACGGCGACAAGAACAGGCCCGACGCGCCGCGCATGCCGGGGAATGCGTCGAATAGCTTGCGCAGGACGTTGGTCGAGAGCGGCCGCACCCAGCTACGACCGCCGGGCCCACGTTCGGCACGGAGTTGAGCCAGGCTGTCGGCCTCCTCGTCGAGGACGTACCACACGGCGCGGCTATCAGCCGGCGGCGCCGCCACTCCGGGCAAGAGCTCGTTGAAGACGCCAAGCACTCCTCCACGAGGCGCCGCCAGGCCCACGCCCTCAGGACATGGCCGTGCAGCAATCTCGGCGCCGTCAACGAGCTTTCCATCGTACTGGTAGTTGGAAACCACCGCTCGGATGTGAGGATGCATGCGGTGCTGCTCGGTGAGCAGATGGACGTTGGTCGCCAGCGTCCGTGCCTCGAGATGCCCGAGGGAGCTCTCTGCGAGCCACAGCCCCTGCTCGGGCAGCATGATGCGGCACATCTGGGAGATGGGTGCGAGCTGCTTGGGGTCGCCTACGATCACGGTCTGCTTGCCGAGCAGCGCAATTATGGCAACGGCAGCGCGTGAGACGAGACTGGCCTCGTCGATGATGACCATGTCGAAGGGCTCGAGGTCGGGCTTGTTGCGCAGCTGTGCAACGGCGTCGAAGGCGGTGGTCACCAGCACCCTGCACACGTCGCTGTCGATCGCCCTGCTCGAGCGATTCTGCTTGAGGCTGTCGAGCCCGTTTAGCTCGGCCCCCAGCCGCGCCTTCTCCTCGGCTGTGGCGGCTACGGAAATCTGCCTCTGGAGCTCTGCGCGCCGGAGTTGCACATCGTGGTCGGTGGCCGGATAGAGCAGGTCGAGGCAGCCGGCTTTCTCCAACTCCTCGAAGTTGGCGCCGGAGCCGCCGCGCACCACGCGCTCTCGGATGCTGGCCTGCGGCTGGAATTCACGCAGGCCGCGTGCGATGGAGACCGCCGCCGCGTCGGTCGCCTTGTTGGTCGTCGACACCACCAGCATGCGCCGGTTGGGGGCGTCCACATGCAGGCGGGCCACCTGCTTGCCAATTGTGGTCGTCTTCCCAGTACCGGGCGGGCCCCACAGGATGGCCCATGGATAGGCCCACGATTCGCGCAGTGCCTCGATGCCGATGGAGAGCGGCCGGCCAGGGGGAGGCGGGGGCTCACCGCAAGCCAGGGAGAGGTTGTGCTCGACGGAGGTGCGGGTGTTGGTGTTGGCCGCTGCCTCGTATAGTTGGTGCAGGCAGGCCAAGAACTCGAACGGCTTGACGACGAAGGCGCCGACATCAGGTCTGCCCACGCTCATCGAGACGTAAATGTGGCCCCTATCCTGGTCCACCCAGACGACCTCTCCGGTCCAACGCGTGACGGACGCCTCATCGCCCGGAAGTGCTATGGGCGGTGCCGCTGGCCCGGACGCCACTGAACCCTCCCAGGTCCAGTCGAACGGTGCGACCTGGCCCACCGCCAGACGGTAGATGGTCTTGGACCGACCCGGTTCCGTGACGTCACTGGCCTGCTGGCATTGGAGCTCAACGGACCGGCTCGAGTGCTCGTACTCGAGCCTGACCGCTGCAGCGGCACGGTCGAAGTAGCTGGTGGTCACGGGGTAGCCCGGCTCCTAGCGATAGCGCTCGCGGAGTTCGCAGGTCTGGAGATCGACTTCTCCGACCTTGGCACATCCAAGCTCCCGAGTCTCATGGTCCGTCCCAACGTCGCTAGCGGGATCGCCGGCCTGTGGCCTACGTGACCAGGCCTTGAACCGACTTTGACGCGCGCGTTCCCGTGGCAGAATACCTCCGTGACGAGTTTCGCTGAAGCGGCCTTTTGGAACTCGGTACATGCGACCTCCGATGCACCCGGTAGCCTCGCCCTATCGGGTCCCGTCGAAGGGTCGCGGACGAGCCACAACCCGCGCGCG
>Ga0315268_10009586_pt1 | contig 10040 bp, 9 predicted proteins | sample C1_top_MG_FD_204535 | JGI IMG/M metagenome (GOLD analysis project Ga0315268, IMG submission 204535) | Sediment microbial communities from Yellowstone Lake, YNP, Wyoming, USA - C1_top | ecosystem: Environmental > Aquatic > Freshwater > Lake > Sediment | place: USA: Wyoming | collected 2017-08-01 | reverse complement strand
AGTCAACAAGAATGCGATTGTTGTGTTCGGAAGCAACCCTAACGCGGGGCAATGAAGCGCGGGTAAGCCGGTAGGCGAGGGAGAGAAAGAGGACGTCTCTGGCCATCCTGAACAATTTGGATTAAAAACACGTCCAAGACGGAGGTCGGCATGAACAGCAGGGAGCGTTTGCAGGCGGCGCTGGATCACCGGGAGCCCGATCGCGTTCCGGTGGATTTCGCGGCCACGGCGGTGACGGGCATCCATGTCTCGGCCGTGCACAGGCTGCGGCAGCGGCTCCTGGGCGATGCGAGCTATCGGGTGAAGGTGATCGAGCCGTACCAGATGCTCGGCGAAGTGGACGATGCGCTGCGCGAGGCGCTGGGCATCGACGTGGTGGGGATCACGCCGCGCAAGACGATGTTTGGATTCGAGAACAAGGACTGGAAGCCGTTCACGACGTTTGACGGGACACCGTGCCTCGTACCCGGCCATTTCAGGATCGCGCCCGCGCCCGACGGCGGGTGGTACATCTATCCCGAGGGCGACACGGAAGTGCCGCCCAGCGGGCACATGCCTAAGGGCGGCTACTTCTTCGACTCAACGCATCGACAGGAGCCGATCGACGAGAGCCGCCTGAATGTCGAGGACAACCTCGAGGAGTTCGGGCTGTTTTCGGCCGAGGATCTCGCATATTACCGGCAGCGCAGCGACTGGCTCGATCAGCATTCCCATTATGGCGTCATGCTCGTGGCGCCCGGCGCGGCGTTTGGCGACATCGCGCTGGTCCCTGCCCCGTTTCTCAAGAGACCCAAGGGGATCCGCGGCGTTGAAGAGTGGTACATGGCCACCATCGAATACCGCGACTACGTGATGCAGGTCTTCGAGAAGCAGTGCGAGATCGCCGAGAAGAACATCGTGACGCTGATCGACATTTTCGGCGATCGCGTGCAGGCGGCCATGATTACCGGGACGGATTTCGGAACGCAGCGCGGCCCGTTCATCTCGCCGGACACCTACCGGCAGCTTTACCAGCCGTTCCACAGGCGGGTGAACGACCTGATTCACCGCCGCTGCAAGTGGAAGACGTTCATCCATTCCTGCGGGTCGGTGTTCCAGCTTCTGGGCGATTTCGTCGAGGCGGGGTTCGACATCCTCAACCCGGTGCAATGCTCGGCCGCCCAGATGGACCCGTCAGTGTTGAAGAAGCAGTTTGGAGCGAGGCTGACATTCTGGGGCGGGGGTGTGGACACGCAGCACACGCTGCCGTTCGGCAAGCCGGGCGAAGTCTACGAGCAGGTGCGCCAGCGGATTGAGATCTTCAACGAGGGCGGAGGTTTTGTGTTCAACGCGATCCACAACATCCAGGGCAACACGCCGCTGGAGAACATCCTGGCGATGTTCAAGGCGGTGAAGGACAGCGCACAGGCGTGACCGACAAGGGCAAATCATGACCACAACGTCCATTGAGCGAAGCCGCGCGAACATTTTCTATCTGGGGATGGTGTGCTTCGTCGCCGCGCTGGGCGGGTTGCTGTTCGGGTACGACACGGCCGTGATCGCCAACGCGATCGGGCTGCTCAAGAAGCGGTTTGAGCTGGGCCCTGCGCTGGAGGGATGGGCCGCTTCGTGCGTGCTGGCAGGTTGCATGCTCGGCGTGTCGATCGCGGGCATTTTCAGCGACCGGCTGGGGCGGCGGAAGACGCTGATGCTTTCGGGGGCGCTGTTTCTGATCTCGGCGATCGGGACGGCGACGCCGACGGCGTTTTGGATGTTCGTGGTCTTCCGGATCATGGCCGGGATGGGGGTGGGCGTGGCGTCGATGGCCTGCCCGATGTACATCGCCGAGATCACGCCGCCGCGCATCCGGGGACGGATGGTGTCGGTCTACCAGTTTGCAATCGTGTCGGGGATATTCGTCACCCATTTTGTGAATTACTTCATCGCCGGCAAGCGCAGCGACGAGTGGAACACCGAGATGGGCTGGCGCTGGATGTTCGCGGCGGGGGCGGCGCCGTCGGTGCTCTACCTGCTGTTTCTGCTGTTCGTGCCGGAAAGCCCCCGGTGGCTGGTGAAGCAGGGGCGCGGCGGCGAGGCCGGGGGGATTCTCGCGGCGATTGACGGCAGCGAATCGGCGGCCGGCGAGCTGGCCTCGATTCAGCAGTCCCTGTCGCAGGAGACCAGCGGGGAGCGGCTGTTCCAGCGGGCGCTATGGCCGGTGCTGGCGATCGGCATCGCGCTGGCCGTGCTCCAGCAGATCACGGGCATCAACGTGTTCCTGTATTACGCGGAGAAGATCTTCAAGCAGGGCGGGTCGGAGAAGCAGGCGGCGCTGATCAACACCGTTGTCGTCGGCGCGGTCAATATGCTCTTTACGATCGTCGCCATCTGGACGATCGATCGGCTGGGACGCAAGCCCCTCATGATCATCGGCTCGATCGGCATGGGGTTGCTGCTGCTGCTGATGGGAGTCGCCCTTCAGTTCGGCAGCGCCGGCAAATGGATGCTGGGGCTGATCGTGCCGTACATCGCGTTCTTTGCGCTGTCTGTGGGGCCGGTGACGTGGGTGCTGCTGTCGGAGATTTTCCCCACGCGCGTCCGCGGCCGTGCGCTCTCGCTGGCGACGCTGTGCCTGTGGGCGGCCGACTGGGTGGTGACGCAGACGTTCCCGATGCTGGTGCCGGAGGCGCGAAACGAGCCGGGCGCGAGCACGCACCCGGCGATCTTGAACGGCGCGTTGCCGTTCTACCTATACGCGTTCTTCTGCGTGGTGCTGGTGGCGACGGTGTGGCGGTTTGTCCCGGAGACGAAGAACCGCACGCTGGAGGAGATCGAGCATTTCTGGGGCAGGAGCTCGCGCGAAGAGCGGTGAACCGTCTCGCTGGCACAGGGGAGAGAGGGCAGCGTCGTGGGATGGGCGCACTCGCGCGCCTCATTGTCCGAGACTGATTCGGGGACGGTTGCCGAGTACGCCCACCCTACGGGTCTTCGTCCGGGTGAACCAGTGGACGACCTGGCCGTTGAGGCCGTCGATCAGGGACAATTCGGCGCGGTCGGCGCACAGGCGCAGGTGGGCAAATCCATAGAGCTTGCGTGAGAACAGGCCGCGATCATCGCGGAGCATGTCCTTTCGCGTCTGTCCGCCGCCGCCACAGACCACAAAGCTCGTGGACAAAGCCTTGATCCGCAGATGCTGGAGACTGTGATCGTGTCCGCAGAGATAGAAGTCGACCTTGTGCTTCTGGAAAAGCGCTCCCCAGTCGTGCTGGAGCGCCGAGCTGTCGCCGTGGTCGCCGTTGCTGTAGATCGTGTGATGAGCCACGCAGATGGTCCACATTGCCTGGCGCGGCCTGGACAACTCATCATCGATCCATCTGAGCTGGGAATTCCACTGTTCCGACCGCAGTCTCCAGCGGTTGCTGTCGAGCATGAGAATGCTCACGAGCGGGCGATGCTCCGGCAGATCGAGCCGATACCATCGCGCGGGCAGCCTCCATCGCGAGTCGGGATGGGCGATGGTGTACGCCAGCTCGACCCGGTCTTTTCGCCCCTCGTAGTCGTGATTCCCGAGCGTGGCGTAAAAGGGCATGTTCAGGCGCGTGGCGTCGTACATGTCCTCAAACAGCGTCTTCCACCGCTTGTCGTAGACATCCTTCAGCGAGACGTACATGTTGTCGCCGCAGGTCAGGACGGCATTGAACTGCGTACCATCGCGGCCGACATAATCGGCCAGGGTGCGTGCGACCTCCTTTTGCCAGGTGTTGTTTGCGCCCCAATCACCCATGGCAATCAGGTTGACCTCGTCCGCGGGGCATTCGGCCTGCGTCCACGGCGCGACGATGGTTGCACCGTCGCCCACCGCTTGGTCCTGCATCGCCCCGTTGCCCGCGGGGTTGGCGCAGGCGATATGAACCGTCGGGTAGATGCACCCGCAGATGCTCAACAGAACGGCCGCGATCCTCAGTCGGCGCACGGGATGTCCTCGCTTAAGACTGCTGTTCACAGGTAATACCCGCGATCCGCCGGAACATTGCGGCCGGCTCCCCGAGCAGGCGCCACCCTGAGCCTTCAATTTCCCCGTTTGGCGGGCGGCTCGAAGCAGGTGCTGTTGTCGCCCGTCCGAATCGTTGCGACCTTGCCGTCCGCGAAGCCGATGTGCAGCAGTCGCGTACGCGTATAGAAGGGAAAGGTGATCCCCGATTTTTCCGAAAAGTCCACCTGCAGGACCTGCATCACCTGCTCGCTGCTCATGCCCACCTTGACCAGCCCCTCTATTTTCGCATGGGCCGTATAGAACACCCCGTTTTCATTGCGATAGAGGCTGGCCACCGGCCGTGTCGTCGGCGCGGCGCGGCAGCGCATCACCGGCGCGATGAAACCCTCTTCATAGCGGATCTCGGCGGTGAGCCGGCCGTCCTCGTCCCAGCGGCGCAGGAGGCCGTCGCGCAAGCCGTCGCGCCAGGTCGTCTGCTCGCGAACCTGCTCCGGGTTGTGGCGGTAGAATTCGCGGGCAATCCCATCTCTTCGGCTTGCGCGGTATCGGCCGTAGCTCCAGACCTTCCCGCCCTGCACGGCCATGACAAAACCATCCCCGCGCTCGTCGATCCGGAAGACTGCGGCCAGGCGTCCTTCCTCATCAAAACTGCGCTGCAGCACGCGCCGTCCGTCAATCGCCAGTTCCATCGAGGGATTGTCATCGCGACCAAGGACGGTCAGAACCCAGCTCACCGCGCGGCCATCGCGCAGACACTTGCCTTCCACCGTGCGGACATCATTCTCGTGGCGCTGCCGCAGGTCGCCCGGGTTGCGCTGCGTCAGCGCCGGCCGAATCCGTTCCCACTGGTCTGTGCCAATCGCCTCCTCGTCGGGATTCATCAGCAGATACGCGCCCGGGCGAGCCAGCAGGATCCACAGCCCCGAGGAGCCATCGCGGCAGCGGTAGGGGGGTCGAAGCTCTGCCGTCGCGGCCTCCGCCGGCTGGACAGTGCCCCACAGCACTTTCTCGATCCTGATGCTTGCGGAATCGTCTGAGGAGCCCCGCTTTGCCGTGCCGATCACGACCGCATCGGCCACAGCAAGCGAATCGGCGATCCACATTTCACGGGTATACTGCGGCGGCGATGGTGCCTCTTCCCGCCCGGCGGCAAGGGCAGCGCCCCCGGCCAGCAGAATGGGAATCAGCATGTTTCGCACGGCGCCTCACTTGCGAATGTGCCCATCGCCGCTGACGACCCATTTGTACGTTGTCAGATCGGCTGCGCCCATGGGGCCGCGGGCATGCATCTTGTCGGTGCTGATGCCCACCTCGGCACCCAGGCCATACTCGCCGCCGTCGGCGAAGCGCGTCGAGGCGTTGACCATGACGCTGGCGCTGTCGACGCCCCTGACGAACTTCTCCGCGGCCGAAACCGAGCCCGTCATGATCGCGTCGGTGTGATGACTGCCGTATTGGTTGATATGCTCGACAGCTTCTTCCAGCGAATTCACAACCTTGACGGCCACGATCAGCGCCAGGTATTCCGTATACCAGTCTTCATCCGTTGCGGGTTTCGCCTTCGGATAAAGCGCGCGCGAGGCATCGTCTCCGCGAATCTCGACGCCCCTGGCCGCCAGGTCTTCGCAGACTCGCGCCAGCAGCCGGGGCGCAGCATCCTTGTGAAACAGGATCTTCTCCGCCGCGTTGCACACAGCGCCGCCGGGGTAACCGGTCTTTGCGTTTATGCACACATCGCGCACCTTCTGCTCGATCGAGGTGGTGGCCGCATCGACATAGACGTGGCAGTTGCCGGTGTAGTGCTTGAGGACGGGGATCGTCGATTCGCTCACGACCGCCCGGATCAGGCCTTCGCCGCCGCGCGGGATTACCAGGTCGATGTACTGGTCCAGCTTCAGCAGCGGGGGGAGGATCGAGCGGTCGGTGGATTCGATGAGCTGAACCGCCGCCGGTTCGATGTCGGCCGCGGCGAGCGACTGTGACAGGATTGCGGCGATCGCCTTGTTGGAGTTGATTGATTCCTTGCCCCCGCGCAGGATCACCGCGTTGCCGCTCTTGAGGCACAGGGCCGCGGCGTCGCTGGTCACATTCGGGCGGCTCTCATAAATGAACAGAATGACGCCGATCGGCACGCGCACCTTCTGGATGCGCAGCCCGTTGGGCCTGACGTAGCCTTCGATGATCTGCCCCACCGGATCGACCTGGTTGGCGATCTGGTCGATGGCATCGGCCATGGCGGTGATTCGCTTGTCGTTGAGTTTGAGCCGCTCGATAAGACTGGGGGCCAGGCCCGCCTCCGTCGCCGCCAGCACATCGGCCGCATTGGCGGCCATGAGGGGCTCGCGGCTTTCGCGGATGGCCGAGGCCATGCGCTTCAGGGCGATGACCTTCGTCGATCCCGTGAGCTGCGCCAACTGCCGCGAAGCGGCGCGAGCGGCGCGGCCGAGGTTTTCCACGTGGTTCTTGCAGTCGTCCATGGCGCGTCATTCTAGCACGCGGGGACGGCGCGGGCACGGATCAGCCGGGCTCGCGGGCCTTGTCGCTGATGGTGAACTCGATGGTGTCGGGATTGAGGACCTTGACGCCCGGCGGCATCTGGTAATCCTCGGGCTTGAGCGCTCGGCTCTGCTTCTGGCCCAGGAGATCGCTCTTGAAATCATCGAGCGTCAGCGTCAGGAACGCCGCCGCGTTGAAGTCCGCCGTCGGGCCGGTGAGCTTGGCCACCATTTCGGGCGGCCCGCTCACCTTCACGGCCGGCAACGTGACGCGCGGCAGGTCGATCCGGTACTTGTCGGCGTCGAGCTTGCTGGCGGGCATGTGGACGTAAAGCGGAATGCTCTTGGTGATCGTCTCCTCGATGACGCGAAGCTTGGGCACCTCCAGCTTGACCCGTTTCCTCGCCGGCAGGGTCACGTTCAGGCCGGAAATAGCCGGGCCCATCGGCTGGTCGGCGGCCCGCATTTCGTAAAGCCCCACGGGCACGTCGGCGTCGCGTTCGCCGGGGTCCTTGTTGGCAAGCTCGCTCACATCGGCGTACACGACCAGCGGGGCATAGAACTGCGATTCGGGGCCCTCGACGCTGACGGTCTTCGGCTCGATGATGCTGGCGATCGTCCGCTGGTCGGGGCGAACCAACAGCGGCACATCGCGCCTGGACTTTGCCTCGACCTTGACCCGCAGCACGGGCTCGGCGCGCTTGACCACGACCGCCTTGTTGGTGAACTGGTCGCTGCGCGAGAGCCGGTCCTCGACGGAGATGTTCCCTTCATACGGCGGCGGTTCGTTGATCACGATCTTGAGCGGCCCCTTCCGGGGATCGGTGATCTCCGACCTGAGGGCATCGAGACTGGCGCTGGGGCCTTTCAGCTCAAGCCGCAGCTCGCCATTGGTGGGGCTGATCAGCGTCACGATGCGATCTCCCGACGCGGGCACCACCTCGACCTGCACCCGCACGTCGCCCTGCTTTTCCATCTCCTTTTCGGCGTAGACCCACAGCAACACGGTCAGCGGCGCGACCCACAGGAATGTCTTGAGCCCCTGGAGAAAACGCGATCGGCGGGTGGCCCGCTCCCCGCGCGGGGGCCGGGGCTCGCCCTGTTGCGCGGCCTCTGGCGCCTCCTCCACCCGCATCGACAATGGTCCGTTCTGAAACGACATCGCGCTCATCACCACAAATCCGGCCGGCTTCACTCTTTATAGTGCCGCCGCCTTCCTGATCGCTGCGGCGCTGTTGCGCCCCAGAAGCTCCGTCAGGAGCGATCGCAGCGCTTCGGGGGTCAGCTTCCTCAGGAGCTTGCCGCGATCGGCGACGCTGATGTCCCCCGTTTCCTCGGAGATCACCAGGACCACCGCATCGCTCTCCTGGCTCATGCCCACCGCCGCCCGGTGCCGGCTGCCCAGCTCCCGGTCGAGCTCGCCGCTCTCGGTCAGCGGAAACTGCACGCCAGCATACATGATCCGGCCGTTGCTGATCACCACGCCCATATCATGCAGCGGCGAGTTCGGCCAGAATATGGTGTTCAGGAGGGGGGCCGAAAGGTCGGCGTTCAGCTTTTCGCCGCTTTCCGCGATTCCGCCCAGCCCGACCTCGCGCTCGATCGCTATCAGCGCGCCGATCTTGCGCCGCGACAGGAATGCCGCCGATTCCACCAGCGCCTCGATGTCGTCGTTGAGCTGCCCGGAGAATCCGCGGAACAGCCGCGTCTCACCCAACCGCATCAGTGCCCGGCGAATCTCCGGCTGAAAGACAACCACGATGGCGAACGAGGCAAACAGCAGGAAACGGCTGTAGAGAAAGTCGATTCGCTCCAGCTTCAGGCCGGTCCCCACCAGGCGGACAATCAGGTAAAGGACCACCAGCAGCAGGCCGACACCCTTGAGCATGCGGGCCCCGCGCGTGCCGCGCATGAATCGCAACACCAAATAGACAAAGGCGCCGATCAGGAGCAGTTCGAGGGCGACCTGCCACCATCCGTAGACCCGGATGGCTCTCAGGAAGTTGCCGATATTGAGCAGGTCACCGTTCATTGTCGCCTGGGCCAAACAGCAGCTCGATCGATATGAGCGATCCCGCTCACTATAACAAGACCAGCGGTCAATCGACCATGCACCCTACAAAAAATACGCATTTTCCCGACAGATGTTTCGGACTTTTCACCGGGAAAAGCCCCGCGGCGAACCGTCAGACGATCTTTCCGGCCCTGATCGACAGGACCATGCGCACGACTTTGCCCATCGCCTCTACATCATGGACACGCACGATCGCCGCCCCGTTGGCAATCGACCATGCAACCGTGGCGGCCGTCCCCAAAACTCTCTGTGAAGGCTCGCTGTCGCCGGTGATTCTCCCGATGAACGCCTTGCGGCTGGTGCCCACGACCAGCGGGCGGCCCAGTCGGGTCAATTTCGTCAGGTCGCGCAAGAGCGTGAGATTGTGATCGGCGGTCTTGCCGAAGCCGATCCCCGGGTCCAGCAGGATTCGCTGAGTCTTCACCCCCGCCTGGCGCGCCGCCTCCATCCGCGATGAGAGAAAGTCCATCACCTCGCCCACAACGTCCGTGTATGTCGGAGCTTGCTGCATCGTCGCCGGCTGGCCTTTCATGTGCATCAGCACAAGCGCCACGGCCCGACCCGCAACCAGCGACAGCATCCGCGGATCATCGAGACCCGCCGAAATGTCGTTGACAATCCCCGCGCCGGAATCGATGGCCCGTTCGGCCACCGCCGCCCGCGTCGTATCGACCGATAAGACCGCCTTCACCTTCCCGGCAAGGCCCTGGATCACCGGGAGGATGCGGCGCAACTGCTCCTCGGCGTCGACGCGCCCTGCGCCCGGACGGGTCGATTCCCCGCCAATGTCGATGATCTGAGCCCCCGCTTCGGCCAGGGCAAAGCCATGTTCGATGGCGGCATCGGCCGCCGCGTACCGCCCGCCGTCGCTGAAGCTGTCGGGTGTCACGTTCAGGACGCCCATCACCAGGGGACGCCGTTGGGCATCCTGCAGCCATTGATCGAATTCGCGGTCGGTCATCGCACGGTCCGAAGCACCTGGGTCCTAATCCGATATCGTCTTTTCGAAGACGATCAGGTTATCGGCGTGAGTGGAATCCCATCTCACGCCCACGATATCGAACCCGGTTTCCAGCGCAAAATGTATGAACTCCCGCTGGTGGTTCAGGCACTCGCAGCGGATGTATTCGTAGCCGTGGTCTTTCGCCCAGGCCTGCTGCGCATCGTGCAACTGCCGGGCCACGCCGTGCCGCCTCAACTCCGGCAAGACACCGCCGAGCCAGTGATAGAACATCCCGGGCTTGAGCTCAAAGCCCATCCAGAAGCCCACGGATCGGCCATCCATTCTCGCCAGCAGCGTCAGGACGTTGTACCGTCCCATGAAGCGCCGTTTGAAAAAGTCCAGCTCGCGCTTCGGGCGGAATATTCCGTTGTAAAGATCGACTGCCTGCGGCAACAGCCGCTCGTCGGCGATGATGATCTCGGCCTGGGCCACGCGTGGGGTCCCTTGTCAATCTCCCTTGCCGGTCCGCCGCATTATCAGCAGCCCATCGCTTCG
>Ga0315268_10009585_pt1 | contig 10040 bp, 6 predicted proteins | sample C1_top_MG_FD_204535 | JGI IMG/M metagenome (GOLD analysis project Ga0315268, IMG submission 204535) | Sediment microbial communities from Yellowstone Lake, YNP, Wyoming, USA - C1_top | ecosystem: Environmental > Aquatic > Freshwater > Lake > Sediment | place: USA: Wyoming | collected 2017-08-01 | reverse complement strand
TAAAGGTAAGGTCGGTATGGCGGCGGGTGTCGCCGCCGATTGTGGTTCGGCTGTAGGTGTTGCGGTAGACGGTGCGGTCTGTGTTGGCTGCCCGTAAGCAGTCGGCGGGGACGACGCGGGAATATCACTTGCCGAGCAGCCTACAACAAATGCCAGCGCTAGTATCAGAATCACGCCGTAAAACGTCCTGCGCTGCAACACCATCGTCCTCTCCTATCCTCGGACTTGAACCCCTGCGAAGGAGCAAACGCCTTCGCGATACGTGATTTGGCCCTTCCCAGATTGGTCGTTGACGATACGGAAAGCTGTCGAGTTGACGGCCCATAGTATAACAGGATTGGGCACAAAAAGGTTGACCAAACGTTGATAAAACGGCAACGGAAAGCGGATGGCCCTGCAAGGTCATCCGCTTATCCATGTTGGCCAAAGGCAGTCCGCTCCCGTCCTGCAGCTTGCCTGGGAGCTCTCAGCTTTCGAGAAGGTGGCCTACGTTAGCGCGGCACCCACTTGACCGCATCGAACGCGACCAGGCGCGTCATGCGTGGCTCGAAAGTGACGTCGGACAGCGAGACATACTCGGCTGACGTGCCGGTGAACCGGTACCTGCCCAGCGACACCCACTGATCGTTATAGGCAGATTGGTCGATGGCCTGCAACGTCAAGCCGCTCGCGTGCGCGACCCAGTAGCGCGCGCTGGACGTCGTCGTGTAGCGATTGGGGATGTAGACGAACACCTCGTACCAGCCAGGCGCAAGCTTGGGATACCAGCGCGCCCAGTTGTAGTTGTATTGCGACCCAGCATTGTTGCGCGTCCATGTCAGGTGGTTGCCATGGCCTTCTGCCGCCGTACGCCAGCCTGTGGCTGAACCGCCGGTGACAAAGCCCGCGTCGGTATCGTCCACGATCACCTCGCCTTGTGAGTCTGCCTTTTCCCACGCGAGCTTGGCGACGGCTCCGCCCATGTTTTCATAGTATTCCATCTTGACGAGGACTGACCCGCCCGGCAGATAGATCTCGCCGCTGTACGTCTGCGGTGCTTGATCGCGCCAGGCGTCAATCAGCAGATGATCGTTGACCCATACGCGGACGCCGTCGTCCGCCGTCGCGGTGAAGCGATACGAACCGCCTGCCAGGTTGAGCGTCCGCGTCCAGCGCGCCGAGAACTTGTCCGTGCTCACCACACCGGGTGCAGGCGACCCCTCGCCCCAGTCAAAGTTGATCTTGGCGTCGTCGCGCACGAGGACTGGCGCGCCACTGAGCACCATGTTGTTAAAGTACTCGCCGCGCCAATTGGTGATGTTTATTGGCTTCGGTGCCCACGACACGTTCGCAACCGCGCCCCCGGCGTTCTCGTAGAATTCGACCGCCACCAGGTGATGACCTGTGTCCAGATATCTATCGGCATTGACTGTCTTGGGCGGATGATCGCTCCACTCGTTGATGATAAGCATCCCGTCCACCCACACGCGGATGCCATCGTCGCTTGTGGCCGTGAAGCGATACGAGCCGGGCGCGACGTCAATGTAGCGCGTCCAGCGCGCCGAAAAGCCATCGGAGCGGACGCTGGGATCAGGCGAGCCGCTTCCCCAATCATGGTTGAGGTCGGCTTCACTGCGAACGAGCACGGGCGCTCCAGACAATGTCATGTTGTTCCAGTAGGAGGCCTGCCAAGTTGGGCTGGTATCCTGTGGCCCTGGGCCTTGCGCCAGAGCCGAGCCGATCGTGGCCAAGGCCGTGATCAGACTTGCGAAAAGAAAAACCTGTTTTAACATCTTGCACCTCTTGTTCTCCAGCGGGTCAACCTACCTGATCGGTTGACCTGATACTTTGGGCAGGTGCGCATTCGAGCCATGGGGAGTGCAAAGCGTACGACTGCCAGACATTGAATTCCACTCGTGTACACTCAGTATAAGCCAAGTCGAAACGCAAAGGTTGACACAACGCCGACAAATCAACGTGACTTTTCGGCGGGCCACTAAGGGGATAGCGGCCCGCCGTTGACCACTATTACTTGATCGCGAACGTTACCTGTATGCTCATGTTGACCTCTAGCTCGCCCGGCTGAATCGGCGTGCCGCCGCCGCCCAGCCCCGTCGCCGCCCGCGCCCCTTCAAAAACCGGACCAGAGCCGCCGATGACTTCGCTCACGCTCATAACGTCGCCCAGCGTGACACCGGTCAGCTTGGCCAGGCTCTCTGCACGCGCCTTGGCGTCCGCAACGGCCTCGGCCCGCGCGTCGGCTTCCAGCTTGCTGGTATCGGCCACGCTAAAGCTGACGCCATAGACGTTGTTGGCGCCGGCTGCCACAGTCTTGTCCAGCACGTCACCTAGCTTGTTCACGTCGCGCACAGTCACGCTCACCTGGTTGTTCACGTGATAAGTGGCTGGTCCTACCGTTCCCTTGCCCTCAGGGCTGGGGATTGGCTGGCGCTCGGTAAAGACGCCATAGTTGCTGGTCTGGATGTCCTTATCCGCAATGTCCAGCGCCTTGAGCGCATCCAGCAACTGGGTCATCTTGGCTTTGTTATCGGCCACGGCTTGCTGGACAGTCTCGGCCTGCGTTTCGACGCCGACATTGATCTGTGCCACGTCCGGCGTGCCAGATGCCTTGCCTACACCCACGACGGTGATGCCACGCGCGACTGGTGTGCCGGGTTGAGCTTGACTGGCTACGAGCTGGACGTTGCCTGGTCCACCCCCAGCGGGTGCTGCAGGCTGCGAGCTCACCGCTTGCACGGCCGGAGTAACGCCCGCCGTGCATCCCGCTGCGAACGCCAACACTGCCACAATCAACATTGTGCTATAAAACATCTTTCGACTCAACATAGTTATTGCCTCCATTGCTTTCTTTCAGGCTGTCTTGCCTTTCCAAGATACAAGACGGCAGACAGCCGCAAAATGTTCCACGAGGCATCTTTGTGGTAAAATTCGAGGTTGGAGATTAGAAGCAGGAGGTCGGAAGACAGATGAAGGAACTGATCGAGCGCGCACTGAACGTGGCACAGCTCAAAGGCGCAAGTTATGCCGATGTGCGGGTCGTCAACCACGAGGACGAATCCATCGCCGTCAAAAACGGCATTGTCGAAGCGTTGGGCCACGGCGAAGACCAGGGCTTGGGCGTGCGCGTGATCGCCAATGGCGCCTGGGGCTTTGCCTCATCTGCAGTGCTGACCACTGCAGAGGCCGAGCGCGTGGCGGCGCTGGCGGTTAGCATTGCCAGGGCGTCGGCGCTATTCAAGGTGCAAGATGTGGATATCGGCCCGGCGGTGGTGAGCCGGGGTGAGTACCACACGCCTATCGCGACCGATCCGTTCACTGTTCCACTGGAGCTCAAGATCGAAACGCTGCTGCAGGCGGATGGGCTGATGCGCAAGGCGGCCGGCGTCAAAGTGGCGCGCGGCGAGATGGCCTTCATCCGCGAGCGCAAGACGTTCGCGAGCACCGAGGGCAGCCTGGTCGAGCAAGAAATCGTCGAGTCCGGCTGCGGCGTCGAGGCGACGGCGGTGGCCGATGGTGAGGTGCAGGTGCGCTCGTATCCGAACTCGGTGGGCCGTCACCAGATGACGCGTGGCTACGAGTTCATCGAGGACATGGACCTGGTCGGCCATGCCGAGCGCGTGGGCGCGGAGGCCGACGCGTTACTGCACGCAGACACGTGCCCCAGCGGGGTGATGACGGTCATCATCGGGGGGCCGCAGCTCGCGCTCCAGGTCCACGAATCGTGCGGGCATCCTATCGAGCTGGATCGCGTGTTTGGCAGTGAGGCATCGTATGCGGGCACGTCGTTCCTCACGACGGAAAAACTCGGCGCCTTTCGCTACGGCTCGCCCGTCGTCAACATCACCGCCGACTCGGTCACGCCGGGTGGGCTGGGGACGTTCGGTTGGGACGACGAAGGCGTGCCGGCCCAAAGCACACCCATCGTGCACGAGGGGATGTTTGTCGGATACCTGATGTCGCGCGAGACGGCACGCAAGCTCGGCAAAACGTCGAATGGCTGCATGAGGGCCTCGGGCTGGAACCGGATGCCGATCGTCCGCATGGTCAATGTGAGCCTGGAGCCGGGCCCATGGAAGCTCGACGACCTTATCGCCGACACGGACGCTGGTATCTATATGGACATGAACCGCTCGTGGTCCATTGACGACCGTCGGCTCAACTTTCAGTTTGGCACCGAGATTGCTTACGAGATCAAGGGGGGTAAGCTGGGCCGCTTGCTCAAGAACGCGATATATACCGGCATCACGCCTGAATTTTGGGGCAGTTGCGATGCGGTGTGCAATCGTGATCTCTGGGTGTTATGGGGCACGCCGAACTGCGGCAAGGGCCAGCCAGGGCAGGTGGCGCACACCGGTCACGGCGCAGCGCCAGCGCGGTTCCGCAATGTGCAGGTCCGTGGAGCGTAGGACGTGGGGAGTAGAGCGATGCTTGGACAATCACAGATCAGACAAATCACCGACCGCGTGTTGGCGTTCTCCAAAACCGGCCAGACCGAGGTCGTGGTGTGGGCTACCAACAGCGCGTTGACGCGCTTTGCCAACAACATCATTCATCAGAACGTCGCCGAAACCAACACCGGGCTGACGGTGCGCGTCGCACTCGGCCAACGAATCGGCGTGGCCTCTACGAACGACGTGACGGATGCGAGTCTGGCGCGGGTGGCCGGGCGCGCGGCAGAGCTGGCACGGCTCCAACCCGAGAATCCCGATTTCCCCGGCTTTCCAGAACCTGCGCCCATCACACCCGCGCATGCATTTGACGAGGCTGCTGCCGCTGCGACGCCGGAGCTGCGCGCACGAACGGTGGGTGAAATCTGCCGCCAGGCGCAATCTGCTGGAGCAAATGCGGCTGGGGCGTTTTCAACTGACCTGCACGAAATCGCCATCGCCAATTCTGTCGGCGTGTTCTGTTATCATGCGACGACCATGTGTGACCTTCACACAGCCGTGGTGGCCGATGGCGGCAATGGGTATAGCCAGTTGTCCTCGTGGAAGCTAGGCAATGTCTCGGCCGGGCCGGTGGCTCACGAAGCGATACAAAAAGCGCTGCGCGCACGCAATCCGCAGCCGCTCGAGCCTGGCACCTATGCTGTTGTCATGGAGCCTTATGCAGTGCTCGACCTCTTGGATATGCTAAACTATGTAGGGATGGGCGCGCAGGCGGTGCAAGAGGGCCGCAGTTGGATGAATGACCGCATCGGTCAGCAGGTGATGTCGCCATCGGTGACGATCACGGACGACGGACACGACGAGGCGGGCTGGCCTCTGCCGTTCGACTTTGAAGGCGTGCCCCGGCAACGAGCTGTCATCGTAGAAGCCGGTGTGCCGCGCGGCCCGGTCTATGATTCGACGACGGCGCGCAAAGAAAACAAAGCCTCCACCGGCCACGCGCTTCCGCCACCAAACACTTTTGGGCCGCTCGCGCTCAACCTGGTCATGTCGCCCGGCGAGGCGACGGTTGAAGAGATGATTCGGACGACGGAGCGCGGGCTGTACATCACACGCTTTTGGTATACCCGCGTTGTGCACCCGCGTGATTGCGTCATCACCGGCATGACGCGCGACGGCACCTTCCTTATCGAGCGCGGCGAGTTGACCCGACCAGTCAAGAACTTGAGGTTTACGCAGGGCTACGTGCCGGCGCTGGCAGGCGTAGAGATGATGGGCAAGGAACTGTACACTCTCCTCGGCAACTGGTTCGGCGCTAGTCGCGTCCCGGCCCTCAAGCTGCGTGAGTTTGCGTTTACGGGGGCAACGCAGTGACCAGGGATCAGTGACTAGTCCAGAGGGGAACCAGCAAATGGCACCTGTTCCATTTGCTGGTTTTTATTTGGAGTAAATGCCCGGCCGGGTTCTGCCGCCATTTGCGGGTTGACCAGGAGCCAGGTTTTGCGGCAGTACTCTATTGGTGCAAGTTGGACTATAATCGCCATGACTAACCTGGGATCAAGAAGGCATTTGAAATGGGCATGCAGAAACGAGACAAGACCAACAATCCACTGCTGCAGGAACAGACTCTACCCCGGCATCCCGCATCTATTCTGAAAACGCTGATGTTAGGCAGCCAGACCGGTGCATTGTACGCAGCGGACGACGACCAGTCACGCCGGCAGTACATGACTGTAATGATTCTGACCACGATGTGGATTACAGGGCTGGCCTTTACTGCGCCGGTCCTCGTCGGATGGCTTGTGAGTTACTTTGACTTGGAATCGATGCTGACCTTCTTATGCATGGATGGGATTATCGGCATCGGCTGGTGGTTGGCCAGGCGCGGGCGTTGGCGCCTGGGCAGTTATATAGCACCGGCTGTGATGTTTGCCCTGGGCGTTTACGGTACCTATTTGGCCGGTCTGTCAACCACTTTTGTGCTCTTTTATGCTGTCACGATTCTTTTGGTGTCTATGCTTCAGGAGGGCAAGGCGCAGTGGTTTGCGTTGGCGCTGTGCATCCTGACTCATCTCGGCGTCGGCGCTATCCGCGACCCGGATGCGGCGAATTTGCTGGTGTATATCGCCTTTGATGTTAGTGGCGCGCTGCTGGGCATAACTCTCCTGCAATGGTTTTCGACCGACCAACTGCAACGTGCGCTAGCGCGCTCTCGCGCTTCGGAAAAGGAACTGCAGGCCGAAATCAACGAGCGCAAGCAGGCGGACGAAGCCCTGCGGCAGTCACAGCAGTTGTTCTCTATCATCTTCCGCGCCAATCCAGCCGCCACCATCCTAAGCTCGTTTGATGATGGAAGGTGCGTGGATGCCAACGAAGCCTATGCCAAAATGTTCGGATACACGCGGGAGGAACTCGTCGGAAAGACGACGGTGGAACTGAACATCTGGACTTCAGCGGACGAACGCCAACGCGTGGTCACCAAGCTTGCCCAGAAGGGCCATCAGGAGAACGTCGAGCTGACCTTGAGGAGGAAGAGCAGGGAGTTCATCAACACCATAGCAGCCGGGGAAGTGATCACCCTGGATGGACACCGATACATTCTCTCCTTCTTCTTCGACATCACCAAGCGCAAGCGGGCGGATGAGGCGCTGCGCATTTCGGAGACCAAGTTCTCCACAGCTTTTCGCTCCAGCCCGGACGTCATCTCGATCAGTTCCTTACAGGATGGCCGCTTTATTGAAATCAACGAGGGCTTTGAAAACCTGCTGGGCTATCGCCGTGACGAGGTCATCGGGCACACGGTTTTTGAGTTGAACACGTGGCGAGACCCTGAAGACCGGCGAGCTGCCCTTGCCTCGCTAGAGGATCACGGACAGATTCGCGGCATGGAGGTTGTGTATCGGAGCAAAGATGGCCAGCTCATCACCTGCCTGTTGTCGGCCGAGATCATCGACTTGAACGGCGAGCCGTGCTTGCTGGCCGTGTCCCGTGACATCACTGAGCGCAAGAGGGCAGAGCAGGTGCAGGGGGCCATCTATCGCATCTCTGAGGCAGCTCAGGCGGCAGAAGATCTGGACGAACTCTTTGCCTCGATTCATGCCATCGTCGGCGAGTTGATGCCAGCCAAGAATTTCTACATCGCCCTGTACGACGCGTCCGCCGACTTGTGTACCGTTCCCTACCATATTGATGAAGTTGATACCTCGTGGCCGCCCTTTAGGCCGGGCAGGGACTTGACCGCTTACGTGCTGCGGACGGGAAAGCCACTGTTGGCGACGCCGGGGATATTTGAGCAGTTGGCGCAGTCAGGTCAGGTGGCACTCGTCGGCGCGCCGTCGGTGGACTGGCTGGGTGTGCCGCTAAAGACCCAGCGTGGTGAAACGATCGGTGTGATGGCTGTCCAGACCTATACCGAGACGGTTCGGCTTGGAGAAAGGGACAAGGACGTTCTCGAGTTCGTGTCCACCCAAGTGGCGATGGTGATTGAGCGCAAGGGAGTGGAGGAAGAAATTCGGAGGCTCAACACAGAGCTGGAGCGGCGCGTGGTGGAGCGCACCACCCAGCTCGAAGCGGCCAACCGGGAACTGGAGGCTTTTTCGTATTCCATTTCGCATGATCTGCGCGCACCGCTACGGGGCATAGACGGCTATTCGCGCATCCTGCAAGAAGAGTACGGGCCGCAGCTTGCGCCAGAAGCCCAACGTTACCTGGACAAGGTGCGCGGCAGCACCCAGCGCATGAACCGCCTGATAGATGACCTGTTGGCTTTTTCACGGTTCAGTCGCCGGTCACTAAACAAACAACCGATTGCGCCGGCCGACCTGGCGCGCCAGGCGCTATCGGACCTGCGCGCTGAACAAGAGGGGCGGCAGGTCGAGGTTGCTCTCGCCGAGCTGCCTTCATGCCAGGCCGACCCGACGCTGCTGCGCCAGGTCTTTATCAACCTGCTTTCGAATGCGCTCAAGTATACCCGCAAGCGCGAGGTCGCCAGGATAGAAATTGGCTGCCAGGAACGGGATGGGGAGCAGACATACTTTATCAAGGATAACGGGGCGGGCTTTGACATGCAGTACGCTGACAAGCTGTTTGGCGTGTTTCAGCGGCTGCACAGCGCCGAGGAGTATGAAGGCACCGGCGTGGGCCTGGCGATTGTCCACCGCATTATCAATCGCCACGGCGGGCGCATCTGGGCCGAGGCAGAAGTGGACAAGGGCGCGACGTTTTACTTTACGGTCGGATAATTGTGGACGCCCCAGCAGCCGGGTCGGCCAGCGCCAAGCGCAGCGTTGCGCTCATAGTGGCGACGGGGTCAAGCGCCGGCTTGGGCCTTGCGCTCGAGCTTGGCCCTGTCTCCGATCTTTTTGAGCACTAACCCAATGCCGCTGAGAGGGTTGGCCAGTGTCGTGATGGCCACCTCAAAGATATCTGGCGCCAGCACGGCCAGCGTGTTGAGCAGCTTTTCCAACCGACTGGGGTCTGCCTGCTCAGCTTTGGCGGCTTCTGTCTGGATCTTGACGATTTGGTCTTTGGTGTCTTTTTTCTCGTCCGCCGAAAGGGCGGGATGTGCGTCAATTCTGTTCTCCATTTGGGCCTGCCATTCGGCCAGCAGTGCAGCAAGGTCAGGGACAGCTGTAGCGCCGCGACCAATCGCGATGCCGGTGCCGGATACGTTGCCCGTGCTGATCTTGTCACCACCTACAATGTCTCCGCCGACCTTGACTTGGCCGCCCCTAATATTCACGCCGCCGCTTTGACCGCTGTTTTTTCGTTTGGCCATCTCCGCCTCCCTTTTCAGTGTGGCCCCTTGCGAAGGGAATAGCACCCTTTGCAAGGGATTGCGGTATATTCTAGCACGGCAACACGCTCTAGCAAAGTGCCATCTGCTTTTTTCCCGTCAATGAGCCATCGCTCGTTCGAGAAAGGTTAGCCGTTTCTCGGCTTCCGTCCGAGTTGCGCATAGAGCGTAGAGTGCCCCGTAGCCTTCGACGACAAACGAGGCTGACACAGTGCCGTACAATGCGGCGCGAACGGGGTCACCGGTCCCGGCCAGGCCCACTGCGAACCCGCCGCAAAAGCTATCCCCCGCGCCGGTCACATCCACCACGCGAGTGGGGTAGGGGGGCACGTGTGTGCGACGGCCCCGGTCGCGCTCGTAAACCAGTGCGCCCTGGTCGCCCACCTTGACGACGACGATGCGGGGACCATGACGCGCAAACTCGGCGGCGGCATCCCATAGATCCATTTCGCCCAAAAGTGAGCGGACTTCCATCTCGCTCGGCAAAAAGGCATCCACGCCTTTTGCCAGCAGCGCCTCGACGTGCGGGCGCAGGCTCGGCACCATGTAGCGCTCGCCGGGATCAATGGTGACTTGCGCGACGCCGGCCTGCCTGGCGCGCATCGGAAGGTTGGCGTGTGTGCAGATGCTGATGGGGGAAAGGTGCAGTGCGTGTGCTCCGTTGTACGCCTGCGGCCAATCGTCGGGCCGCACAGCCAGCGGCTCGTAATGGTCGGGGTCATCCTGGCCGGGCGTCGAGTGAACATAGTCGCGTAGGTCTTCGGGCAGCGGCTGGCCGATGCGCGCCAGGTGACGGGCCGGGTCGGTGTCCAGGCGCGTGCTGGGATCAATGTAGGCATAGAATGTACGCATGTCCT
>Ga0315268_10009584_pt1 | contig 10040 bp, 11 predicted proteins | sample C1_top_MG_FD_204535 | JGI IMG/M metagenome (GOLD analysis project Ga0315268, IMG submission 204535) | Sediment microbial communities from Yellowstone Lake, YNP, Wyoming, USA - C1_top | ecosystem: Environmental > Aquatic > Freshwater > Lake > Sediment | place: USA: Wyoming | collected 2017-08-01 | reverse complement strand
AGGTATAGAAGCTGGATTAGAGGCTTAAGGGAAAAAGCTCACATAGAAGTCAGATTATAAGCAACCTTCTTCTACCCCCACTCAAACAGCGTGACCCCCATATAACAGGCAAATGTACAGTAGATGTTGGATATAGCAGGTATCCCGTGAAGATTTTCCACCGTCTTGCCGCTTGTCCGATGCAAACCTGCCACTTTGAATTGCAACATGCCCTAAAGTTCTATTTACAGAGGGAAGTAATCAGGACACAGTTCTTCATCAAAGATACATATCAAAAAGTTCTCTCAGAATGCAGAGTCCACCTACAAAGAAATAACTCAAGGGTGTCCGCATATTTGTGGATTATCAGGAGAAATAAATAACGAGTCTGTAGAAAAAGTCCTCGATGATCCAAATCACCGAAATTTAGGGGTTCTCTTACCCTTCGACGATCCGAGATCGTTCAATATAGCGCATTCTACGCACTCGATATTTCTACTCCGGTCACAAATATTTTGTCAAGTGGCTTTTTCTACAGCCTCAACGCAGTGAATAACCTGCCGTCGCACCCAGCTTAAGCTAAAACCAAAACAGGCTTATCACCGGTCGGGTTGATTTTTTTGATACTTATTAAGGCCCCCCTGAATCATACCCGAAACAGGTATGATTCAGGGACCCAAAATCTTTTCCCAAGGAGGCCTCAAATGAGATTTTACACCAAACAGCACAAATTTTATTGCGGTATTGATCTGCATGCCAGGACTATGTACCTATGCATACTTGACCAGGAGGGAAAAATCGTCCTGCATCGGGACATCAAAACAGATCCCGACATCTTCCTGAAGACCATCGCACCTTTCAGAGAGGACATTGTCGTTGCCGTTGAATGCATCTTCACCTGGTACTGGCTCGCCGATCTCTGCAGTAAAGAGAATATTCCCTTCGTCCTGGGCCACGCTCTCTATATGAAAGCCATCCATGGCGGCAAAGCCAAGAACGACAAAATAGACGCATATAAGATCGCGGCCCTGCTCCGGGGCGGCATGATGCCCATGGCCTATGTTTATCCTTCCGATATGCGCTCCACCAGAGATCTGCTCAGGCGTCGCACTCACCTCGCAAGAAAAAGGGCTGAGCTCATTGCCCATATCCAAAACACCAATCACCAGTATAACTTTGCCGATATGGGAAGGATCGCAAGGAAATGCGACAGAATCAAAATAGGCGTTGCCAACCGCTTCACCGATCCCAGCGTACAAAAAAGCATAGAACTCGATATCGCCCTCATCGAGCATTACGATAAACTCCTAACCCATCTTGAGCACGAACTCTCTCTAATTGCCAAGGTCCATGATGCCGATTCTTATTTCCGTCTCCGGTCTATTCCAGGTATCGGAAGGATCCTCGGTCTGGTCATCCTCTATGAAATCCATGATATCCACCGCTTCCCCAGCGTACAGGATTTCGTCTCCTACTGCAGACTGGTGAAATCCACCAAAGAATCGGCGGGGAAAATAATCGGCTCATCCGGCAAGAAGATCGGCAATGCCCATCTGAAATGGGCCTTCTCCGAGGCTGCTGTCCTTTTCCTCAGGAGAAACCCGGAGGCAGTAAAATACCGCGCAAAACTGGAGCGGAAGCACGGCAAGGCAAAGTCTCTGACTATTCTTGCTCATAAGCTTGCAAGGGCTGTCTATAATATCCTCAAGAAAAAGGAGGTGTTTCATCCTAAAGTGTTCTTTGCGAAATAAGGCTGGGACCGAATGAGCCTGTGCGTCTAACTGGCGCCATTAGGGTGAAGTCCAATAGATGCTCCTGAAACATAAATATGTTTGCAGCTTCGACTGCGCTTCTGAGCATCCTGGAATATTATGCCCGGCGCAAATGCGCTTTGATTAGGACATCCGGTCCCTCATAACATATAAGAGATTGTACGGGTTCTGCCCCTTACCCGAGCCTGAGACTAACTGGATGACGCTCTATGCGTGAACCATACCTTTGAATAGGACGGTATAAGGGAACTAAATTGTTTCCAGGTCGTGGAGAACAAGGGCGATTGCTCTCTCCACTGTCGTCCCGACATGTCGGGACTATTGAACCTCGATAAGTGTTTGGTGCAGATATTTTGTCTGACGCCGTTTTTGAAACCAAGTCAGAACTGACTGGCAGTCTTTAAATTAATATGGAAATGGAATTATTTTTATCTTATTTCTGATCAGGAGTCGTTTGTCTCTTGACATACGGGGGCCTTATAAGTGTTGTACGCTGTCTTGCTATTAGTTTAGCCTTTGCGAAAAGGTGTTAAATAGAGTTTAGGGCATTCTCTAAAAAAAACCGTCCCGTTTTCATTCGTCCAATCATTTATAAATTTCCATGCCTTCACTGGAGTGTATATATACAGTTCCCCTAGTATTATTATTTGTTAAGTCGATTTTAGTGTCCTTCTGTTTAACTTCAATAGGTTCAAGCCACTGGGCATGTGTTTCAAATACAGTAAATTCAGTAAGAATGCAATATTTACCATAAGGTATATCGATAAATTCATAATAGCCATTAACATCAGATTGAATAATCTTAGAAACATTGGAGGCGAATAAGTTGTCGAGTTTTTTGTTATAAGAACTTTCAATTTGTCTTAACTTCATTACAGTTGCATTCCATAAATCTCTCGATTCAAGATAGGCTGACGATTTAGCTTGCAATTCCTGGACTTTGCTCATTGCTTCTGATACTTCAAGGAGAGGTTCTTTAACTTCGCGTGCAATTTGATCTACCCCTTTCATAATAGTATCTTGATTTTTCAATAGAGTAACTGTGATGCCTCCGGCTTTTTTTATGTCCCCAGATTTCATGGAAACGAAAATATTGCCAAATATTTTGCCTATGGATATAGAAGGCAGCGATTGCATGGACTTTTCACCTTCTCTTGTCGTTGAAGTACGCGAGCCTGTTAAAAGAAAAGTAATAAGTCCTGTTAACACAATAACCAGACCAATGACAAAAAAGGCGAATTTCTTATCTATTTTAAATTCGCTCTTCGTATGAATAGATTGCGGGGGTAAAGATGCGCCTTTATCATCTCGCAACTTTTCTTTTTGAGTTAACTCCAGTTTACGTGACTTCCATTGCTCGTATTCTTCTTTGTTTTTGAACTCTGGCATGATACCTCCTTTACAATGACCAAGCTATCGTTTTATCAACGTGAATTATTTTTTTTCATAGTCTATTTAGAATGGGAACCTTCGAGTAAGTTTTCGCAAATTCCCATATCAGTTTCCTTTCAAGATAAAGCAAGCAAGCGTATCGCACGCTACCCAACTCATTATCTCGAAAGTCCCATGACGTCCAGTCTGTATAGCAAAGCGAAATATAAAGATATTTTAGTTCATTATCTTTAAATTGCTTCTTATATTCATTTCTGACTTTCTCATGTCTACTGCCTTCCAGTCGTCTCGTTATTTTCTTTGATTGGCCTATATAAATAACGTGTGGATTAAGTTGGAGTTGACCGTTTTTGTTCGCCTCTTTATGCCTCATGTTTTTGAAGTGTGCTAAAAGATATATGCCTGACACGTCAAAATCTTGAGGTGGATCGAAAGGATCGTATGAAGTAGTTGTGTCCCTCATGTGCCAAGGTTTCCACCGCGCGAACGATATTTTAGGTTCTTTAATCATCATTGTATCGTACAACAATAATTATACCAACATGTCATTTTTTTAGGTTCTTGAAAAAATATAGCAGAGGAGAGATTTTTTTAAAGAGAATTTTATTATAATAATCAAGATGTCTGATGAAAACTTACTTGGCCTTTACTCCTTATCACCACTGAAATGCCAAATTGGTGTAACATAAAAAATTTGTACTTATTGTATTTCGAGAGTACTTAACAGCTCTCAGACCGGTACTTCCCACGTGGAGTTCAGAAAGGACTGTTGCGACCATGCTAATAATCTGGTGATGTGCATGCTTCGTCCCGGAAGAAACACGCACTTTTTCTCATTGCCACCTACTACTCAACCTGATTCAATTAGTTACAAAGGCGAAAAATGTTGGCAGAAACAAGCATAACGCAATGCTTGAGCATCGCACGGCATCGAGCTATATGTCGCCTTCAATTATGCAGCGTCTATATCCGTTGTCCTCAAGCCAACGATACGCATGGTATTTGCTCAACATGCTGGCAACAAACTCCTCAGCTAAAATATAATTGTCCAGAAAATAGAGGGGGATATGCCAGCGCTCCTGAGCCGCAATTATACTGCCTATGACAGCGTTGGGGTGCGCTCGTGATTCATCATATGGGGTCTTAAGCGAAGCAAGAGAACCTTCAATGACGAGACATTTTTTCTTAAAGTGCGATAACCTATCGCACTTTGAAATAAATTCCTTTCTTTCTTGTATGACCGAGTTAACCAAATCTGGAATAGTTTTTCTCTCAATAATAATTTCATCCTCGAAGCCTATCAATGTGTAGTCCCCGATAGGCAGCCTCTTTCTAACTGTTCCTGAAAACCAATTGGTAAATCTATCAAACTTGTATCCCATATGCTCAGCGGAATCTATAACGACAGTTGGCTTTGGTATGTGAATACTTTTTCCGTCTTGCCTAACCTGTAAAGGCTTACGTGGAGGAGGTACCGGCGAAACAAAGGCACTATCCTCTTCTATCTTATATACTTCAAATGTGCCCTTTTTGCAGCGGGGACATTTCACTTTTCCAGGAGGCATAACTAAGAAGACGGGCTTCTTGCATTTGTAGCAAGTCATTTTAATTTTTTTAGGATTGCTCTTCATCCAGATATCATCTAAGGCTTTAAGAGGACTTTCATATTCCACGATTCTATACTTTTTTGATTTATCACAAGTCGGACAATAGACTTCTGCGAGTAAACCATTTATATGCTTAGGAAAGGTCTTCATATCCTCTTTGTCACCTGGTACCTGCGCTTTTGTTTTGTCGAAAGGCCACGGACCACTAGTTTCAATAAAATAGTTACAGTAATTACATGAGTATTCGTAAGTATTCATCGAGTTCTCCTCTCAGGGCCTAACTTCATATGTAATGCCCGGATGCGTTAAGTCTCACAGTAATAATACTCAATCCTCAAATTGAATATTGATATTATGAATCTCGTTGCTGTACTTATCAGCCATTCTCCCAATAAAAGCATCAAGTAATTTCCACTCCTCGCCGGGCTTGTTCGGGCTGAGTATTTCACAACAGATAACACCTTGTGATGAAGTCCAGTTCATCCAGCCTGGATAATTTTTATTGGTGTGCGTCACTTTTTTCCCTCTTTTTTGTGTAGTGAGCGTCTTCAATTCCCCAGTGTTCATTGCAACCTTGAGTTTTTTGTGCAGATTTGCGCCGCGCTTCTCAACAATTTGAAGTCGAATCATAATTCCTCCTTAATAAAATTTGGAGCCTAACGAGTCTGTAGAAAAAGTCCTCGATGATCCAAATCACCGAAATTTAGGGGTTCTCTTACCCTTCGACGATCCGAGATCGTTCAATATAGCGCATTCTACGCACTCGATATTTCTACTCCGGTCACAAATATTTTGTCAAGTGGCTTTTTCTACAGCCTCAACGCCCTGCCTCAACCGGATAGGTCAATCAGCAATGGGGAAAACAAACAAGTCTGAATCCGCAACTGCTTGAAGGCGTTATTAGACAATAGCCCCTCTTGTTAGTCCTGAAAAAATTTGTACACAATCCGGACACATGTGCCTGCGATCATATACGTACCTGCGCGAATCTCCTTTTTTCTTTACTTGCAGGTTCATAAGCCAATAGCGAAAGCCTTTCGCATCACGAATAGCGTGAGTAATGTTGCTCCGTTCACGCAAGCTCCTCATGCCTTTATTGCCAAACAGAATCCCACAAATAACACACTCAACGAAACCGCATTTATTGATAAGAGATAACCTATGCGCACGCATTGGGCGCTGTTCAGGAGAGGAAACAATTACTCTACATTTTTTTCTTTTCCCTATTTCAATAAGACCGAGTTGGAGTTGTGCTGCAACATCTTTTTGTTCTTGAGTGAGATTTCTGCCGTAAGGCTTATGTATGGCTAAATAGCATCTATCAGCCATTACGGAATAAGCATGGGCTTGACCGGCACATTTCAAAAAGGTCATTTCTTCTGGTTTTACTTCTACAGAAATCACCTCGCTTGAACCCCCAATGTCACCCATCACATACCGAATGCCAACAATATCTATTGTGCCAAGCTCAGTACCTTTCTTGATTCCGACATAAAAACAGTTGAATTCTTTTTCTACAAAGGCGGCAACAGATGAATATAAATCTTCTTCTTTCAATGTCTTCTCTTTCTACGGCTAACACTAATTATATCAACATGTCATTTTTGCGCGTTCTTGAAAAAATATAGCATAGTAAGTATTTCTGGGGACACCATACTTAATTTCCCTTCTCTTTCTTTGGGCCGGGTTTTTGGCGTTGTAATGATCTGCCCAATGTACTTTCTAATCTTTCAACGAAGCTCATACTTCCCAAAGGTCGCCCTGTGCATTCGTGCTTTCGTATCTCTCGTAATCTTTGTTCTTCGACCTCTGCTGCAAGGACTTCTTCCCAATCATCTACCATTTCAAGAAGAGGAGCAACTTTAACGAGTGTGTCATCTTCACCTGACAGATGAGCAGATGCGCTACTCCATCGGTAGTCCTCAGCCTTTGATACTATTCTTGCTCTTACAGGATTGAGTTCAACATATCGTGCCGCTGTAAGAAAATAACTTTCATCCATCGGAAACGAGTGAAACCGCCCTTGCCATAAATGCCCGCGCCATCCCTCACGAAAATTAACATGCCTTGTATATCGTCGATGCGCCTCACTGATTGCACGCCGTAGAGCATCTTCTGATTTCGGGACGGCGATCAGGTGAACGTGGTTCGGCATCAAACAGTATGCCCAGACTTCGACATTGTGACGTTTACACCATTCTGCCATAAGGTTCAAATATTGCCGGTAGTCTTCATCTTGAAAAAAAGTCTTCTGCCTGCGATTACCACGCTGGGTTACATGATGCGGAATGTTGGTGGCTACAACACGTGCGATCCTTGCCATGCGGCTATATTAAGAATTATGAGATACGAAGTCAAGAATTAAGTATGGTGTCCCCAGAATTGACATCCAGCATATACTTTTGCCATATAGATTCCCAAAGGCTTTATAAGGATTCCAAGAATAACAAGATATAATCCTATTTGTTCAATTCCATTGATTGTCATGAGAATATCTCAGGTTTCAGGAGCGCAATTGTTAGGTAAATAAGCAAAGATAGTGTTACGATTCCACCAACCCAATAAATAATTTCCATACTGGTATCTCCTAAATGTTTTCCAAAAGCCTTATGAGTAGCCAGGATAAAACAAAAAGAAAAAATATTAAACCAAGATAAACGATATCCATAATTACCTCTGTTTTTAGCGTATCAAAAAGGCAAATAAAGATAGTGCAAAAAATGGGCTTTTCAGTATAAAGATTTTATTAAGAAGGAGGATACTTGAAATGATCGATATTTTAATTATGTTGATCAATATGTATGATTAAAAAGAAGAATTCAAGATGCGCATTACATGAAGCATTTCACACCCAACACCGGTGCTGCGTTTGTTTGTTTCTATGTGAAGCCTAAAATAAGAACTTGTTTCTTGCATGGAGAAGTATTACAAAAACTGCAGACGAATCTACCCTCCGCCTCGCCCCAAAGATCGTCAGAGCAATCACCAGATAGCCTGCCGTCTTTTTCCAATTTTGTGGTAAAATTTGTTATAAAGAAACCGTAAGGAGGGAATATGGAAAAAGTAGCCACAGAAGATACTGTTACAATCCCCAAAGGTGAATATAAACTTCTGAAAGAGCTTTATAAGACCGTCAAGAGACAACACTTTTTATTAAGAATCGCTGAAGCTGAAAAAAACCTTAAACTTGGCAAGGTAAAAAAAGTTTCAGTTGATAAATTCATCGAAAGTCTCTAAGCCTACATGAAGCCAAATTATATTCTTTATGATGCGGTATTTGAGAAAAAATTTGAAAAGTATAGAAAACAACTCACAGATGCTGAAAGACAAAGGCTTAAGAAAAGACTCAAAATTTTCAGGGAAGATATTTTTGATAAAAGGTTAAGAACTCATAAACTGAAAGGTGAACTTCAGGAGTATTATGCTTTTTATATAAGCTATTCAGATAGAATTGTTTTCAAAATCCTTAAGGATGAAGGAATTTATTTTATTGACATAGGCAGTCATGATGTTTGCTACTAAATTCTGCATTGGTTTAATAGCCTACCCGCTCCCTGCCTTGACCTTAAAGTCATCAGGGCAGTGAGCAGATAATCTTTCCATCTTTTTCCAACTATTCTCATAAAATATGGTAGGATAAAATAATTTCAGGAGGTCAAAGATGCTTAATCTCGGTGTCCTTGCATGTGGTCGTGGTTCTAATTTTCAAGCAATTATTGATGAGATAAAGCGGGGCAGACTCAATGCTAAAATTCAACTTCTCATAGTTGATAATCAAGATGCCTATGCAATTGAACGGGCAAAAACTAACGGCATTGAACATCTTATAATCAGACCAAAGGAATTTAGTTCAAAGGATAATTTTTATCTGAAGGTTGCTGAGGAACTTAAGAAAAGAAATGTAGGTTTAGTTGTTTTAGCTGGTTTCATGAGGATTGTGGGTCAACCTTTAATCGATGCATTTCCTAACAGAATAATGAATATCCATCCGGCTATTTTACCATCCTTCCCTGGATTACATGGACAGAGACAAGCACTTGAATACGGCGTAAAGATTTCAGGGTGTACTGTCCATTTTGTGGATGAAGGCATGGATACGGGACCTATCATCATACAAGCTGCTGTACCGGTTTATCATGATGATACTGAAGAGACTCTATCAGAAAGAATCTTAAACTTAGAACACAAAATATATCCCGAGGCTATACAGTTATTTTCAGAAGGAAGGCTTGAAGTTGATGGAAGAATGGTAAAGATTAAAAAAAATGCCCCTTTCGATAATGCTCTCGTTAACCCACCGTTGAGGTCTTCAATATAAGTTTTTTAGTTATCTAAGCATGTGTAACCTCATGTGACAATCTCGATGGGAAGCATCTTTTTTTCCATGATTAAAATTAAAGATATTTAAAAGCTGTCAGTATAAAAACAGGATATAGTATCTTCACTCATTCTCCCCTGTGGAGTAAGTTTCACTACCCCACAGGGTCCGAGGCTTTTGCCTCTTTAGTATTTAATACAATAGGCTAAAGGACTATCGGCAAAAGAAACCGCTCAGATACTATATCCTGCTATCACTGATTTGGAGATGCTTATATCTCGATGTAATTCCTTGAAGCCATGTATGTCTTGTTGTAATATATAGACAAATGAGGATCTCGGGTGGGACTGCAAAAGGGAGACGAACAGCTTCACAAAGACTCTTAATAAATACATCAACAGGAGAAAGACTCAGACCAACTTCTTCAAAGGTAAGGGAAGCACTTTTTGACATAATAAGGGACAGGATCGAGGGTGCGAGCTTTGTTGACCTGTATGCTGGTACAGGGACTACGGGGCTTGAGGCATTGTCGAGAGGCGGAGGAAAAGCTATCTTTGTGGAACCGAATGAATTATGGGTCAAAACTATCAAGCGGAATATTTATGAATTTGGCTTTCGAGAAAAAGCTTTGGTATTTAAGGGTAGGGCGTATGAATTCCTTGAAAAGGCATCTGCTGAGAAGGAAAGTTTTGATATTTTTTTCCTTGATCCACCATATCAGTCAGAGGAAATAAGGAAAGTACTTCCGTTGATTGGAGAGAAAGGACTTTTAAGCGAGAATGGCATAGTGATAGTAGAACATTTTTTTAAGAAGAAGATTCCTGAAACAGCAGGTACATTAAAGATACACAAGAGCTATCGATATGGAGATACAATGCTGACATTGTATAGAAAGGTTAGTCCATGAAAAAAATAGCGGTCTATCCAGGGACATTTGATCCGTTTACTTCGGCACATTTGGACATCGTAAAA
>Ga0315268_10009583_pt1 | contig 10041 bp, 7 predicted proteins | sample C1_top_MG_FD_204535 | JGI IMG/M metagenome (GOLD analysis project Ga0315268, IMG submission 204535) | Sediment microbial communities from Yellowstone Lake, YNP, Wyoming, USA - C1_top | ecosystem: Environmental > Aquatic > Freshwater > Lake > Sediment | place: USA: Wyoming | collected 2017-08-01 | reverse complement strand
GGCACAAAGCTTCTGCTGTGGCGGTGGTGCTTCTACTCATCGCGATGGCAGTGTGGTTATTCATAACTGCCGGGATTGGCTCCTGCCGGAGGGACAAATCCGCTCTCCGTAAAACCGACCTTTCTTAAACGGGCTGCTAGACGTTCTCGTGTGCTGATTCTCACCTTGGAAAACAGGAGACACGATCGGGGGGCGGTCTCCACCACCATGAGGCTCAAATCAGTCGAGGACTCGCACGGCCAGCCCTTGCATTTCGAGGACACAACTCCGCTCAAGGCAACCCTCTACGCGGCTGGCTACAACCAGATCATTTGGCCCAACAGTTCTGGCAAATTCGATCTCCTTGCTTTCGACGTCGATGCCGGTGACAGACTTTTCCTTAACAGCCTTCACGACCTCAGCCCTCGAAACCCGGTCATACCAACTAAAGGGGATTACACCGTTACTTTCCAGGCCTTTGCCGAGGGGTTCCCGATCGCCGATGTTCGTGTGGGTCTTGAAGTGACTGGAGCTGACCCTCCGGAAGCCCGTCTTTTGTAGCCAATAGTCAGGCCAAAGCCGCATTTCAATTACGCCTGCCCATTAACTGCGTCCCCCGCCCACACGCGACGCGAAAAACGGATTCCGCACGGCGAGACTTCGCGGTCTCACGCCTCGTGCGGCCCGCCGGACGCGGCCGCCCGCCGGGCGTCAAAAAGGCAATTTCCTATCTTAGCAAATCCCGCTGCCACGGGAGCAGTTCGGGCGCGTGTTTGTCCCAATCGCAGGCCAGGGCTACCAGCGTGGCGCGGCTGGCAATGAAGCTCTGCTCCAGGCCCAGGGCCGCCGCCTGGCGGTCGCGGCGCGCGCGCAGGCTGGCAAGCCGCTGCCTTTGCGCGTAGTTCATCCGGCAACCCCGGGGCCGCCGCGGCTCCGGCAACGCGCTCTTGGGCAGCGCCAAAGCGCGCGCAACGGCCTCGAGCAGGCCCGCCCGGCGGCGCGGGGAGTAACGGGCTGGGATGAGCGGCTCGACTGCCCCGCCGTGGCCGGCCGCCGCGGCCAGCGCCAACAAGGCGTCGTGGCTCAAAATGAAAAACGGCGGCAGATTGGCCACTCTGGCCTCGTGGTCGCGCCACCGCCACAATTCCCGCAGCGCTGCCAGGCCGCGCGGTTCCAGCCGGTTGGCGCCGGCCAGCCGCCATTCAGTGTCGGGATTCTCCTCTTCGGGTCGCGAGCAAGTCTGCACCAATTGCGCGCAAGTCTGTTGGTGCCACGCCAGCCGGTTCAGTTCGACCAGGCGCGCCCGGAGGATATCCGCCAATGGCTCCAGGTAGCGCGTGTCGTTGAGCGCATAGGCAAGCATCCGGGGCGTGAGCGGGCGCCTGGCCCAATTGGCGCGTTGCGGCCCCTTTTCAAGCGTCACGCCCAAACACTCGCGGGCCAGGCTCGTAAGGCCGAACTCCCGCCATCCAAGCAGTCGGGCCGCCAGCATCGTGTCGAAGACGCTTTGGGGGATGAAGCCGTTGCGCGCCAACAGGCGCAGGTCATAGTCGGCCCCGTGGAGGATCAGCTCCCGACCGCCAAGCGCGGCCCACAACGGCCCCAAGTCAATCGGGGCCAGCGGGTCCATCAGGAGGTCCGCGCCCGGCAGGCTCAACTGGACCAGGCACAGCTTCTCCGGGTAGGCATGGAGGCTGTCGGCCTCCGTGTCCACGGCGAGCCATTCGGCGGCGCGAATCTGCGGCAGCACGGCCGCCAGTTTTTCGTCCGTGTCAATCACAAGGTGCAATTAGGCAAGAGCGCGCGCGAAAAAGAAAGCCATTTTCGATTTGACTGAATCGGCCAGTTGGGCGAGTGTATGGGCGGTTGGGGCAATGGAGTTTGCCCGCCCGCCTTGAGGCGAACCGCCCTCCGGCTGATGACTCCTACCGATGAACAGTTGAACCGTTCACATCGTCGCCTATGAGCAAGATTCAAAAAGTGAGTGCCCTGGAGATACTCGATTCCCGGGGCAATCCAACCGTATCTGTCACCGTCGTTTTGAACAACGGCATCAGCGCGTCGGCCGGTGTGCCTTCGGGCGCGTCCACGGGCAGCAGAGAGGCCGTGGAACTGCGCGATGGCGACCCCAAACGCTACGGCGGCAAAGGGGTGCTGAAGGCGGTGGCGAACGTGAACAAAACCATCGCGCCGAGGCTCAGAGGCAAATCGCCGCACGCGCAACGGGAGATTGATGACCTGATGCGGTCGCTTGACGGCACGGACACCAAGGCCAAGCTTGGCGCCAACGCCATCCTGGGCGTTTCGATGGCGGTCTGCCGGGCGGCGGCCCTCGACGCGGGTCTGCCCCTGTACGCCTACGTCCGCCGGTTGCACGGGGGCAAAGGGCCGTATGTGCTGCCCGCCCCGATGATGAACGTGCTCAACGGCGGCGCGCACGCCACCAACAACGTGGACTTCCAGGAGTTCATGTTGTTTCCGATTGGCGCGCCGACTTTCGCAGAGGCCTTGCGCTACGGCGCGGAGACGTTCCACACGTTGAAGAAGCTGCTGCAAAAACGCGGCTTGGCGACCTCAGTGGGTGATGAAGGCGGCTTCGCGCCGAACTTGAAGACGAACAACGAAGCCGTGGAGGTGATTCTGGAAGCCATCGAAGCCGCTGGATACAAGGCGGGCAAGGACATCAGCATTGCGCTGGACCCGGCGGCCAGCGAGTTCTACGAGGAGGGCTGCTATGTGATGAAGAAATCGGACGGCTCGCACAAGACGCCGGCCGAGTTGGTCGCGCTGTGGGAGGTGTGGGCGGAACGGTATCCCATCGCCTTGCTGGAAGACGGCATGGGTGAGGAAGACCGCGACGGCTGGCTGGCGCTGACCAAGACCCTTGGCAAAAAGCTCCAACTAGTGGGTGACGACAACTTTGTCACCAACCCAAGGATTCTCGCCGAGGGCATCAAGGCGGGCATTGCCAACGCGATTCTTATCAAGCTCAACCAAATTGGCACGGTCACCGAGACTTTGGAAACCGTCGCGATGGCGCAGGAGGCCGGCTACGGCACGGTCATCTCGCATCGCTCTGGCGAAACTGAAGACTCGTTCATCGCGGACTTGGCCGTGGGCACCGGCGCGGGCCAAATCAAGAGCGGCTCGCTCTGCCGCTCCGAGCGCATCGCCAAATACAACCGGCTGCTGGCCATCGAAGCTGAGCTGGGCCAGCGGGCTATCTTCGGCGGGGCGGCGTTTAAGGGAGGAAAGAACAAGCGCGAGGGAGGCCAGTAGAATTGTAATCTGGGCGCTGTTGACGGCGGGCAGCATCGCCTTGCTGCTATCATTCATCCCCAGGTTGGCTCCAGATCGGGAGGGTTTTTGGAATCGCTTCGGGTATTGCTTTTTGAATTATGGCTTGCCCGCGTGGTTCGTGATCGAACTGATCCTCTTTCTGACCACGCGGCGGTGGGTTCCATGAGTCTCCAGTTGCCTTTCGTGAGCCGGCGAAAGGAAGTCGCGCGGCTCACGCAGCTCCACGGGCAGCGCAAGCACGTCTTGATTCTCGGCCCGGCCGGCGTGGGCAAGTCGGCGCTGGTGGCGCGCCTTTGCCAACAACTTCCTTTGCTGTTGTGCCCGCACTCGGAGCACTTGGGCGAAGTCTGCGACAGCTTGGAGGCGGGGCTTCGTTTGCCCGCTGTTGACGGGAAGCTCACCAAACGCAAACCGCGGCTGCGGGCGGCACTCGCCACAGCCGGTAAGACGGTCGTGTTTGACGGTCTCGGCTGGACCACGCCCAAGCTCAGTTTTTTTCTCGAAAGCGTCATGCAGCGGGTCCCCGTCTGGCTGTGCGCGCGCTCGGAGCACTCGTGGGACATCGGGCGCTTCTGGACGTTGCTGGTGCGGTTCGAGCGGGTGGAACTGCATTCGTTTCGCTTGGCGGAGACGCGAGCGCTGGTCGAGGCGACGGTGAAACGCGGGATAATACCACCGGAGACACGGCGCATCGTCGAGTGGCTGCACCGTCGCTCGGCCGGCTTGCCGCTGGTGTTGCGCAAATTGTTCGAGGAGTTGGCAACCGGCTACCACGACCTGAGCAATCCGCTCGCCCTGCGGCGGCTGGATCTGGACCGGCGCATTCACGAGGTGTTGCCGACCGCAAACGGGCCAGCCGCCCAAGCGGCGCAAGCGCCATGAACGACAACCACCAGCGCCATTTGCTCGTGACTTTCCGGCACATTGACAACCTGCTGTCGGAAGCCGAGCACGTGCTGGCCACGGCGGGTTCAGCCTCACCCTTCGCCGAATACACCCAGGACTCGACACCGGTGCAGCGGAAAGTGGTCCACGACTACATCCAGCGTGTGCGCGAGGCGATGCGTCGAGGAATGGGCGACTTGAATCTGCCTCGCCCCGCGCCGGTCTGCGGCGCACTGTGGTCCGCGCGCGGGCACATCACCTTTGCGCGCATCGCCGTCGCTGAGATGGAACCCAAACGGATGCGGGGATACGGCGCGCTCTCGGAAGCGGACAGCAAGGCCATTGACGGCGTTGTGGCGGAACTGAACGCCGCGCTGGAGCGACTGGCGGCGTATTTCGACAAAGGCCCTGATGCGGAGCTGCAGGCGCGGCTGCAAAAGCTCGAACAGACGCGCGATGAAGTCCGCTTGCTCCGCGAGGTGGAGCGCGTCATCACAGCGCATGGGCTGGTAGAGTTGCGCGGCGCGCTGGCCATGCTGCTGGACCGTTTGGAGAACGGCGCCTTTGAAATCGGCCTCTTCGGCCGGGTGAGTTCCGGGAAGTCCTCGCTGCTGAATCATCTCCTTGGCGCAGATGTCCTGCCCGTCGGCGTGACGCCGGTCACGGCCATTCCTACGCGCGTGACTTTCGGCGCGAATCCCCAGGCCGTGATCGAGTTTGCCGAGAGCAAGCCGCTCGTCGTCGAACTCGCGCGCCTCGCGGAGTTTTCCACCGAGCAGCACAATCCCGGCAACGCCCAGCACGTCGCGCGCATCCAGGCGCAACTGCCGGCGCGACGGTTGCGCGAGGGCGTGACGTTCGTGGACACGCCCGGTTTGGGTTCGCTGGCGACGGCCGGCGCGGAGGAAACCGTCGCCTACCTGCCGCGTTGCGACCTGGGCATCGTGTTAATCGACGCCGGTTCCACGCTGACGCACGAAGACCTCACGGTGGTTCAGGCGCTTTATCAGTCCGGCGCCAAGGCGATGGTGGTGGTGAGCAAAGCCGATTTGCTGAGTCCCGCCGAGCGGCAGCAAATGGCCGGCTATGCCGCGGGCCAGCTTGCCGCGCAGTTGCACCTTGAGCTTCCGGTGCATCTCGTGAGCGTGGTGGGCGCCGACGCCGCGTTGTGCGACCAGTGGTTGCAGAACGAACTGATGCCGCTGGTCGAGGCGCATCGCCAGGAAGCCGCCGCTGCGCTGAAACGCAAAGCAGGCGGGCTGCGCGAAGCGGTCGTGACCGTTCTCCAAACCCGGCTGCAACGCGGTTCGCAGGCGTCGCCGGCGCCATCCCGCCAGCGCGTCGAGGAAACCTTGGCTGCCCTGCGCAAAGCCGACGCCCTGTTGGAAGCCGCACAGCGGGAGGGCGACGACATCGTGGACGGCTTCTCAACCTTGGCCGACGGCGCAATCGAGGCCGCCGCGGCAGACCTCGCGAGGGTCTGGATGTCGGCTGAGGGAAAAAGCGCCGACATCGCCAAGACGGTTTCGGCTGCCGTCCATAGCGTTCTGGCCGCGCGCGTGGCGAAGTTGGTGGAACGGCTGGCTTCGCTGCGGTCGCAACTTGGCCAGGCGCTGCAACTGGCTGAGGATGTTCTGCCGTTGGCAAAAGGGACTTCTGAGCGACTGCCGTTGCCGGCGGGCGCACCCATTGCGGACACTGCAGGCGTGACGCGAAACCTCGTTCTGAAGCGGCCCGTGGTGCTCTCGTCATTGGGGGCAGCGGTATTGCGCCGTCACACCCGCTCGGGATTGGCACAACAACTTCGCGAGACGCTGCCGGAGTTGCTCAATCCGTACCGCCAGCAAGTGCGCCAGTGGTTCCGACAATCCTTGGCGGAGCTCCGAGCTGCCTTCGCGGCCCGCGCCGGGTTTTACCGGCTGCAATTAGAGCAACGAGAAGCAATGTCCGCGCCGGAAACGAGCGTGGCCAGCCTCGAAACCGACTTGCGGCTCTTGCAGGAAACAAAGTGATGGCTGGACGAACCGCTGACAGGAGAATCTCTCTGCTCCCGGTTTTTCTGTCTCCAATCTTCCTGTCTGCGCGGTGGGCGCAAGCGCAGCGGAGCATTGACTTTGGCCCCGATGCGGCTAAGGTTTCGTCAGGCAATGGAGTTTGCCTGCCCGCCTTGCGGGGAACCGCCTTCTGGCTAATGACTCCTGCCGGACGAAACGTCGTTTAGAACGGTAGCGAGTTATGAGACTGCTGATTGTCTCCGACATCCACGGCAACTGGCCCGCGCTCCAGGCAGTGCTGGCCGCCGAGGCCGACGTGGATCAAATCCTCTGCCTTGGCGACCTGGTCAACTACGGTCCCCAACCCGCTGAGTGCGTCACGTGGGCGATGCAGCACCTCAGCCCGGAGTGGATGATCCAGGGCAACCACGACCGCGCCGTGGGCTTGGGCGAGGACCCGCACTGCTCCGGGCCTTACCGGCCGCTGGCCGCCGCCACGCAGGCGATGAGCGAGAGCGCGGTAAGCGCCGAGATGAGGCGGTTCCTCGGCGCGCTGGAGCCGCTGCAGCGGTTCCAGTTGGGTGATGCCGTTTTCGTAGCCTGCCACGCGGTGCCCTCGGAGCCGCTGTATCATTACCTCCCGCAGAGCAGTCCGGTCACGTTGTGGGAATCGGAACTCAACGTGGCCGGCCACCCCGATTTCCTGCTGCTCGGCCACACGCACGAGCCGATGAACACGCGCTTTCGCAAGACGCTGGTGGTGAATCCGGGCAGCGTCGGCCAGCCCAAACACGGCGACGCCCAGGCCGCCTACGCGGTGTGGGTGGACGGCCAAGTCACCTTGCGCCGCGCCGCGTATGACGTTGAGCAGACGATCTGCGCCTACGCCGGGCTGGGCCTGGACCGCCCCACGGTCGAGGTGCTTTCCGAAGTCCTGCGCAGCGGCGGGCATCTGCCACTGCTGGACCAGACCGCCGAAGAGTTGTGGATCGCCTTCTACCAAAAGCACCCCGACAAGCTGGAGGCGATGTTTTATCTCCAAAAGCTGCTCAACCGGCGCATCGGCGTGAACACCGACCGCCTGGGCGACGTGGAGCGCCAGCGGTGGGTGCTGAACTACTGCCGGGCGATGGCGCAGGAAGTGGCCGAGTTGACCGACTGCGTGCCGTGGAAATGGTGGGCCAGCTACCAAAAGTTCGACAAACAGAACGCCCGCGTCGAGATCGCCGACCTGCTGCATTTCCTGATCTCTCTTGCCGAGGTGATGGAGGTCACGCCGGACGAGTTGTTCGACCTCTACACCAAGAAGCACCGGCTGAACTTGGCGCGGCAGGACGCCGGATACACGGTCAAAGACGAAACCGACAATAGACACATCTGAAAAATGATTCGCGTCAATGGTATTCTTGATCGCGTTGCGGGGCTCGCCGACGAACTGAAGCTGGCGAATCTCCAGCCGCAAATCGCCGCTTGCCGCCATCAACTCGACGGTGGCGAAAAGATTGGGGTGGCGGTCTTCGGTCGCTTCAAGGCGGGCAAGAGTTCGTTCCTGAATCATCTGACCGGGCGCGCGGTGCTGCCCATCGGCGTGGTGCCGCTCACGGCCGTCATCACGCGGCTGCGCCACGGGCCGGCGGAGCGGGCAGAGGTTCGATTCCTGGACGGGACGGCCAAAACGATTCCTTTGGACGACATCGGCCTTTACGTCGCCGAAAACGCGAATCCTGACAACACCAAGCAAGTCGCCTCGGTGGAGGTGGAGTTGCCGGCGCTCAAGCCGCTGGCGCCGCTGGAATTCGTGGACACGCCGGGCCTGGGCAGTGCCTTCACCCACAACACGGAAGTTGCCCTGAACTGGCTGCCCAACGTCGGCGCGGCGCTGGTGGCGGTGAGTGCCGATGCGCCGCTGTCAGAGCGGGACCTTGCTTTGCTTGAAGACCTGCGCCGTCACACCCCCAGGATCGTATTGTTGTTGACGAAGGCGGATCTGCTCACCGAGCCGCAGCGGGCGGAGGTGATGGAGTTCGTCCGGCAACAATTGCGCCGGAAATGGCCCGACGAACTGCCGGTGTTCTTCTACTCGGTCCGGCCCGCGCTGGAGACGCTAAAGCGCGACTTGGAGAGAAACTTGTTGTTCCCGCTCATCCAGAATCGCGATGCCGCCGCCGGGCAGATTGCGCGCCACAAAATCCTCTCGCTGGTGAGCCAGACGCTCAACTACCTGCAAATTGCCCTGGCCGCCGCCACGCAGGCGGAATCTTCGCGGCAGGCCTTGCGTGAAAAGCTGGCCGAGGAGCGTCGGCAATTCGACCTGCTCCGCGTGGAAATGAGCGTGCTCGCGCGCGAATGGTCGGCCCACGCGCTGGATTGGTATCTTTGCCAACTCCAGCCGGCCCAGCAGGCGTTACAGGGCAAAGTCACCGCCGGATTGCGCGAGCAATTTGGGCGCTGGAAGCTTCGGTTGCCGCCGTTGCTGGAAGCCTGGCGCCGATGGCTGGGCGATTTGCTGCAAGGCGAGTTGAGCGAAGTGTCGCGCGCGCAACAAGCCATGTTCCGCGAGCCGCTGCACAAGGCCCGCGCGCACCTGACGCGCGCGCTCCGCGCCTTTCACGACCGGCTCGCCGAGCACGTGAAGTCGGCGCTGGGCGTGACGCTGAGGCCGCACGAGTTCGTTCTGGAGGTGCGCGAGCCAACCGCGCCGCCGGTGGACGTGGCTTACGCTTTCGACGCGGCCTTCAGCGCGATTGGCTGGCTCATCCCGCTAACGCTGTTCCGCCAGCCGATCGAGCGCGTGCTGTTGCGCAAGGCGCGCTGGGAAGTGGAGAAGAACCTGTCGCGTCTGGCCGCTGACTGGCGCGACCGCGTGGCCAAAACAACCGACGAGTTAAGACGCGAAGCTGAAAAACAGGCGCTGGACGAACTGGCCGCGCTGGAAGAAACACTGGCGCAAACGGCGTCCAAAGCGCCCGCACTGAAACAGGGCATTGATGATTTGGAACAATTCCAAAACCGGCTGCGTGTTGATTGAGCGGCACCAGCAGGTCGAACCTGGGCTGGGGCCGCAGACGCGGACGAACCCGCGTGACGGCTCGGCGTTGCGCCTGATCCCGGCGGGCGAGTTCATCATGGGTTCGACGCCGGAGCAGATTGTGGCTGCTGCCGGGATGGACATCTGGGGCCATCCGGACATGTTGGTCCGCGAGACGCCGCAGTTCTGCGCCTTTGTGCCGGACTATTACCTTGGCGTCTATGCCGTGACGAACGAGCAATTCGCGGCGTTCCTTTCTGACACGCGCCCAACCCTGGCGCAACTCACACGCTGGGCGCCCACGCTGGAACGTATCCTCGCGCCCGCGAGCGCAGGCGAACCGTATCGCGTCACGCCCGGCTTCGAGCGGCATCCGGCCATCCACGTCTCGTGGTTCGGGGCTGGAGCGTATTGCCGCTGGGCCGGATTGCGCCTGCCGACGGAAATCGAATGGGAGAAAGCCGCGCGGGGCGCCGACGGACGGCTTTTCCCTTGGGGCAATGAGTGGCGCGACGACGCATTGCGGTGGCATGCCGGCAATCGCCGCGAAGGCGAGACCACCGCCCCGGTGGACGCTTTCCCCCAAGGCCGCTCGCCTTACGGCCTTTTCCAAATGGCCGGCAACGTGGATGAATGGTGCGCCGATTGGTTCCAATGGGACAGCTATCGCCGCTACGCGACCGGCGACTTGCGTCCGCCCGCGACCGGCGAAGAACGCGTGGTGCGTGGCGGCACATGCCTGCGGTGGCAGCGACACCATTTCCGCTGCGCCATGCGGCGGGGCAACGACCCGGCGGTGGTGAACGTCCTCTACACCGGCATCCGGTGCGCGTGCGACGCGCCCCCGCCGGGCTG
>Ga0315268_10009582_pt1 | contig 10041 bp, 6 predicted proteins | sample C1_top_MG_FD_204535 | JGI IMG/M metagenome (GOLD analysis project Ga0315268, IMG submission 204535) | Sediment microbial communities from Yellowstone Lake, YNP, Wyoming, USA - C1_top | ecosystem: Environmental > Aquatic > Freshwater > Lake > Sediment | place: USA: Wyoming | collected 2017-08-01 | reverse complement strand
TCTTTGACAACCGATTCCGAATGCGCTGTCCGAAATTCTTTCATGCGTTGAGTAGTGGTCAAGCGAACAAGGGCGCACGGTGGATGCCCTGGCGTCAGGAGGCGATGAAGGACGTGGCAGGCTGCGATAAGCTTCGGTGAGCCGCCTAACAGGCTTTGACCCGGAGATTTCCGAATGGGGAAACCCCCCGCGGCAAACCCGCGGGATCCGTCACTGAATACATAGGTGCCGGAAGCCAACGAGGGGAACTGAAACATCTAAGTACCCTCAGGAAGAGAAAGCAACCGCGATTCCCCCAGTAGTGGCGAGCGAACGGGGATCAGCCTAAACCCGGCTTATGCCAAGCCCGCAAGCGTTGTAGGCCGGGGGTTGCGGGTTCTGTTCGGGCGGATTTGCGGATCCGCCGGGAAGTCAAAAACCGGTACCGTAGTCGAAGCGGCTGGAAAGCCGATCCATAGAGGGTGATAGGCCCGTAGGCGAAACGGCACCGGCTTCCTGGAACAGATACCCAAGTACCGCGGGGCACGAGAAACCCCGCGGGAATCCGGGAGGACCATCTTCCAAGGCTAAATACTACCTGACGACCGATAGTGCACTAGTACCGTGAGGGAAAGGTGAAAAGAACCCCAGCGAGGGGAGTGAAATAGAACCTGAAACCGTGTGCCTACAAACAGTGGTAGCCCTATGTCGGCGGCTTGCCGTCGACAGGGTGACCGCGTGCCTTTTGCATAATGAGTCAGCGAGTTACCTTGCGTGGCAAGGTTAAGCCGGAAGGCGGAGCCGTAGCGAAAGCGAGTCCGAAACGGGCGACATAGTCACGTGGGGTAGACCCGAAACCAGGTGATCTACCCATGGCCAGGATGAAGCAGGTGTAAAAACCTGTGGAGGTCCGAACCGGTGTTGGTTGAAAACAGCTCGGATGAGCTGTGGGTAGGGGTGAAAGGCTAATCAAACCTGGAAATAGCTGGTTCTCCCCGAAATATATTTAGGTATAGCCTCGGGGCATTCAGTGACGGGGGTAGAGCACTGGATGGGCTAGGGGACCTACCAGTCTACCAAACCCAACCAAACTCCGAATACCGTCAACTGCTATCCCGGGAGTCAGTCTACGGGCGATAAGGTCCGTGGTCGAGAGGGAAACAACCCAGATCGCCAGCTAAGGCCCCAAAATATGTGCTAAGTGGAAAAGGATGTGGAAACGCTAAGACAGCCAGGAGGTTGGCTTAGAAGCAGCCATCCTTTAAAGAAAGCGTAACAGCTCACTGGTCGAGTGGGTCCGCGCCGAAAATTCATCGGGGCTCAAGCACATTGCCGAAGCTGCGGGTGGCCTCCGCAAGGGGGTCGCGGTAGGGGAGCGTTCCATTGTAGGTCGAAGCCGGACCGTAAGGACCGGTGGACGAACTGGAAGTGCTTATGCTGACACAAGTAGCGATAAAGCGGGTGAAAAACCCGCTCGCCGTAAGCCTAAGGGTTCCTGGGGAAGGTTAATCCGCCCAGGGTTAGTCGGGTCCTAAGGTGAGGCCGACAGGCGTAACCGATGGAAAACAGGTTAATATTCCTGTACCACCATTCCCGCGCTATTACCGAAGGGGGGACGCAGAAGGGTAGGTGAGCCAGCTGACGGACGTGCTGGTCCAAGCCGGTAGGGGGGCTTCCCAGGAAAATCCGGGAGGCCGTTAACTCCGAGAGGTGATGGGGAGGGGCTTCGCCCCGCAAACTCACTGATCCCACGCTGCCGAGAAAAGCCTCGTAGGGAGTTGGAATGGTGTCCGTACCGCAAACCGACACAGGTGGGCAAGGAGAATATCCTAAGGCGCTCGAGTGATCCCTCGTTAAGGAACTCGGCCAATTACCCCCGTAACTTCGGGAGAAGGGGGGCCCTTTGGGGTGAGGAGACTTGCTCTCCAAGCTTCAGGGGGCCGCAGAGAAATGGCCGCGGCGACTGTTTACTAAAAACACAGGACTCTGCTAAGTCGTGAAGACGACGTATAGGGTCTGACGCCTGCCCGGTGCCGGAAGGTTAAGGGGCGATGTCAGGGGGGCAACCCCCGAAGCTTCAAACCGAAGCCCCGGTAAACGGCGGCCGTAACTATAACGGTCCTAAGGTAGCGAAATTCCTTGTCGGGTAAGTTCCGACCTGCACGAATGGCGTAACGATCGCGGCACTGTCTCAACGAGGGGCTCGGCGAATCTGAAATACCGGTGAAGATGCCGGTTACCCGCACCTAGACGGAAAGACCCCGTGCACCTTCACTGCAACTTGGCATTGGATTTTGGAATAGCTTGTGTAGCATAGGTGGGAGGCTTTGAAACCGGGGCGCTAGCTCCGGTGGAGCCAACAGTGAAATACCACCCTGGTTGTTCCGGAATTCTAACCTGGGCCCGTAATCCGGGCCGGGGACAATGCCTGGTGGGCAGTTTGACTGGGGCGGTCGCCTCCCAAAGAGTAACGGAGGCGCGCGAAGGTTCCCTCAGGCTGATTGGAAACCAGCCGTCGAGTGTAAAGGCATAAGGGAGCTTGACTGCGAGACTGACAAGTCGAGCAGGTGCGAAAGCAGGTCTTAGTGATCCGGTGGTTCCGCATGGAAGGGCCATCGCTCAACGGATAAAAGGTACGCCGGGGATAACAGGCTTATCTCCCCCAAGAGTTCACATCGACGGGGAGGTTTGGCACCTCGATGTCGGCTCATCGCATCCTGGGGCTGAAGTAGGTCCCAAGGGTTTGGCTGTTCGCCAATTAAAGCGGTACGTGAGCTGGGTTTAAAACGTCGCAAGACAGTTTGGTCCCTATCTGGTGTGGGCGTTGGAGACTTGAAGGGAGCTGTCCCTAGTACGAGAGGACCGGGATGGACGCACCGCTAGTGTACCAGTTGTTCCGCCAGGGGCATCGCTGGGTAGCTATGTGCGGAAGGGATAACCGCTGAAAGCATCTAAGTGGGAAACCCGCCCTGAGATGAGGTCTCCCGGGGCTTTAAGCCCCCTGAAGGGCCCTCGTAGACTACGAGGTTGATAGGCCGGGTGTGTAAGCGCAGCGATGCGTTTAGCTGACCGGTACTAATCGCCCGTGAGGCTTGACCACTATTCAACGGATGAAAGATCTCGGACACGCAGGGCGGATCGGTTGGCGCACATGGTTGCGCGGATATCCAGCTTTCGGTGGCGATGGCGGAGAGGCAACACCCGTTCCCATCCCGAACACGGCAGTTAAGCTCTCCAGCGCCGATGGTACTGCGGGGTTCCCCCGTGGGAGAGTAGGTCGCCGCCGAATTTGATCTTGGGCCCTTGCGCCGGAAACGGAGCAGGGGCCTTTTCTTTACGAAATGCCACAATCCCGGGGATGACGGAGCGGCGAGCCTATGTCCGGACACAATAAATGGAGTTCCATCAAGCACAAGAAGGGAAAGGCCGACGCCCTGCGCGGCAGGGCGTTCACCAAGATCACCCGCGAGATCATCACCTCGGCGAAGATCGGCGGCGGCGACCCGGAGGGGAACGCCCGTCTGCGGGCCGCGATCCTGGCCGCCAAGGCGGTCAACATGCCGAACGACAACATCTCCCGGGCGATCAAGAAGGGGACCGGGGACCTCGAGGGCGTCTCGTACGAGGAGTACATGTACGAAGGATACGGGCCGAACGGGGTGGCGGTGCTCGTGAAGGTCCTCACCGACAACAAGAACCGGACGGTCGCCGATCTGCGGCACACGTTCACGAAATACAACGGCAACCTCGGCGAGACGGGGTGCGTCAACTGGATGTTCGGCAAGAAAGGGTCGATCGGCGTCCTCAAGGAGTCCGTCGGCGAAGAGAAGCTGATGGAACTCGCCCTCGACCTCGGCGCCGACGACGTCGACAACGATCCCGAATCCCGCGAATTCGAGGTCCGGTGCGAGCCGGAGGTTTTCGAGGACGTGAAGAAGGGCCTGGAGGAGAAGGGCGTGAAGATCTCCTCGGCCGAGGTGGCCATGGTTCCACAGACCACGGTCCATCTCCAGGGGAAGCCCGCCGAAACGATGCTCAAGATGATGAACGCCCTCGAGGAGTCCGACGACGTCCAGAACGTCTGGGCGAACTTCGACATCTCCGACGAGGACATGGAGGCGTTCGGCTGAGGTGCCCCCCGTTTTTCCTACTGCGGGGGTACCCCAGCAGCGCGGAGCTCGTACTGGGGCGCCCTACGACTACGTTACCGTAAGTGAAAAACCCATGAAGAGCATGATACGTGGCCCTCGTCGGATTCTGGGGATCGATCCGGGGTCGCTGCGCACCGGGTACGGGATCGTCGACGTCCGGGGGAACGTGGTCTCCCCCGTGGCGTGGGGCGTCATCCGGCTCGATGGCGAGGCGTCCTTTCCTGACCGTCTCTTCAGGATCCATCGCGAACTCTCCGACCTGATCCTTCTCCATCGGCCGACGGAAGCCGCGGTCGAGAAGGTCTTCCTCGCGAAAAACCCTTCTTCCGCCCTCAAGCTCGGACAAGCGCGCGGCGCGGCGATCGTCACCTGCGGCGTCCACGGCGTCGCCGTCCACGAGTACAGCGCCAAGGAGATCAAGGCCGCAGCGACAGGGTACGGCGGCGCCCCCAAGGAGCAGGTCGCCGGGATGGTCGCCCGCCTCCTCGGCATCCGCGAATCGATCCCCCCCGACGCCTCCGACGCCCTCGCCACCGCCTTCTGCCGCGCCGTCACCCGCGTGGTATCATACCCGCGATGATCGACCATCTTCGAGGACGCCTCGCCGGGGGCGGGAAGGATTTCGTGGTGCTGGAGTGCGCCGGGATCGGATTCCGCGCGCGCATCTCCGACGCGACCCGCAGGGACCTCCCCTCCGACGGCGAGAGCTGCATCCTCCGCACGCATCTCCATTTCCGGGAGGGCGGCGCCGACCTGTACGGTTTCTCCACGGATACGGAACGCGAGATCTTCCTGGCGACGATCGGCGTGAGCGGCGTGGGACCGAAGTCCGCCATCACGATGCTGTCGGTCCTGTCCGTTCCGGGCGTCCTCGCGGCGTGCGCGCGGGAAGACGCCGCCGCCTTCACGCGCGTGCCGGGGATCGGGAAGAAGCTCGCCCAGCGGATCGCCCTGGAGCTGCCGGACCGGCTGAAAAAGGTTTCGGTCGATTTCGCCCCCCTCGGGGGGGAGCCGATGGAACTCCCGACGGCGCCGGAAGCACAGGCTTCGGAGGCGCTCGCCGCCCTCGGGTTCCCGCGGACGCAGGCCCAGCTTGCCGTCGCGGCCGTCCGGCGGGAGAAAGGCGCCGATCTCCCCACGGATCTCCTGATCAGGGAGTCGCTGCGCCGCCTGTCGGGGGGGCGGTAACGCGTGACGACGGAACGGAGAGGCGCGGAGATGTCGGGCGGACGCATCGTCGATCCCGCCGGCGGCGGCGGCGAGAACACCGTCGACCTCTCCCTGCGGCCGAAGCGGTTCGGCGAGTTCATCGGGCAAGCCGCGATCGTGGCGAACCTTCGGACCTACATCGAGGCGGCGATCGGTCGCGGCGAGCCGCTCGACCACGTCCTCCTCTCCGGCCCGCCGGGCCTCGGGAAGACGACGCTGGCCCACATCATCGCGAACGAGATGGGGGCGGGGATCCGCACGACGTCCGGTCCCGCGATCGAGCGGAAAGGGGACATCGCCGCGATCCTCACGGCGCTGGAGCCCGGGGATGTCCTCTTCATCGACGAGATCCACCGGCTGACCCGCGTGGTCGAGGAGCTGCTCTACTCCGCGATGGAGGACTTCGCCCTCGACATCATCCTCGGGCAAGGTCCGTCCGCGAAATCGATCCGCCTCACGCTTCCGAAGTTCACCCTGGTGGGCGCCACGACGCGCACCGGACTGCTCACTTCCCCGTTGCGGGACCGGTTCGGGGTCCCCCTGCGCCTGGAGTATTACGGGACGGAGGAACTGAAGGAGGTGATCCGGCGCTCCTCGGCCGCCCTGTCCATCCCCGTCGACGAGGCGGGTGCGGGGGAGATCGCCCGTCGCTCCCGGGGAACGCCGCGAATCGCGAATCGCCTCCTGCGGCGCGTCCGCGACTTCGCCCAGGTGACAGGGGACGGCACGATCACCCGGGAAATCGCGGATCATGCGCTGCTCCGGATGGAGGTGGACCGGGAGGGGCTCGACGTGATGGATCGGAAGATCCTGCGGGTGCTCCTCGAGAAGTTCGGGGGAGGTCCCGTCGGCGTGGAGACGATCTCCGCCTCCGTCAGCGAGGAGCGGGACACGATCGAGGATGTCTACGAGCCGTTTCTCATCCAGCGGGGTTTCCTCAAGCGCACCCCGCGGGGAAGGGTGGCCACCCCCGCCGCGTGGAAGCATCTCGGGATCGCGGTCCCGAAGACGTCCACCCAGGATGCGTTGTTCGGAGAGACGTGACCGCCGGGTATAATGCCTCTGGGGGTGGAAGTGCGCGTCCTGATTGCCTTTTTTACGCTGTCTCTCCTGGGGATCCTGCCCGGGAGCTCCCTTGCCGGGCCGCCCGTCCCCGGGATCTCGGATGTCTCCGGGACGATCCGTGGTGGCGAGGCCCGGGTCCGCTTCACCCTCCGGAACGCGTTTACCCCCGAAATGGTCGAGGCGTTGAAGTCCGGGATCGAGATCACCTTCAAGACGACCGTCGAGGTCGAGCGGGTCCACAGAAGATGGTTCAACCGGCCGATGGGGCAGGTCCGGTACACCCGCTCCGTCCGGTACGACGCCCTGTCGCGCGTCTACCGGCTCCACCGCGACGACGGGGACGAGCTGCTGGCCGACGTCCTTGCCGCCCTTGACCGGATGACCCGGTTCGAGGTGGTCGTCCCCGTGACCGGAGACGTGGAAAAGGGGAAACCGTACCGGGCACGCGTCCGCGCCCGGCTGGACAAGGTGGGGCTTTCCGAACCGCTCCGATCCATCTTCTTCTTCTCCTCCCTGTGGGACGTCGAGACCGACTGGGCTCGCGGGGACCTCCAGGCCCAGTGACCGCCCCTCCCGTCGGACAGCTTGCCCCGGAGAAGGAGGCGGAGTCCGCGAAGCTGCGCAGGGAGCGGTGGGCCATCGGGATCGTCGCGGTCCTTGTCGCGGTCCTGACGTTCTTCGAGGCCCACATGGCCGCGGTCGGCGGGGCGGTCACGTTCTCCAGCAACATCGTCATCTTCGCGCTGATCAACCTGAACGTCGTCTTCGTCGTCCTCCTGATCTTCCTCGTCACGCGGAACGTCTTCAAGATCCTCCTGGACCGGCGGAGGAACCTCCTGGGAGCGAAGCTCCGGTCCCGTCTCGTCCTCATCTTCATCTGCTTCTCCCTCATCCCGACGATGCTCCTCTTCATCGCCGCAACGAACATCACGACGACGAGCATCAAGTCGTGGATCGGCGGAAGGGTGGGGCAGGCCCTCACCGGCGCCATCGACATCGCAAGGGAACGCCTGGAGGAGGATGCCCGGGCCCTCTCCCCGGCCGCCGAGAGCGCCGCTGCCGGGCTGTCGGGCATGGTCGATCCCGCCTCCTTCCCGCGGGTTCTCGAATCGGCCCGGGGCCTGGCCCCTGCCGGCACCGCCCTGCTCTTTTTCGAGAAGAACGCCGAAGTCGCCCGGGACGGCGAGGTCCCGCCGGCGGTGCGGGCGGAGGTCCTCAAGCGGATCAAGGCGGTGAAGGGGGACGGTGATGGTGACGGGGAGGGGACCCTGATCGGGGACGAGTTCGCCGCCGCCTGGCGCCGTACCCCCGGTGGCGTGATCGTCGTGGCGGTTCGACCTCTCCCTCCCGCGGAGGCGGCGCGGATCCGCGAAATCGCCAAGGCGTACGACGAGTACCACCAGGTGCGGCTCCTGGATGACCCCATCCGGGCCAGCTACGTCGGCATCCTCATCCTCATCACGCTCCTGATCGTCTTCGCCGCTTCCTGGATGGGGATCTACCTCGCGCGGCAGATCACCGTGCCGGTGCAGTTGCTCGCGGAGGGGACCGAAGAGGTGGCCAGGGGGAACCTCGACATTTCGCTCGACTACCAATCCAGCGACGAATTCGGCACCCTCGTCGCCTCCTTCAACCGGATGACGGCGGACCTGAAGGCGATGAAGGGGAACCTGGAGGAAACGAACGTCTCCCTCACCCGGACGTACGACGAACTGCGCCGCCGGACGCAGTTCATCGAAACGATCCTCCACAGCATCTCGACGGGGGTCATCGTCATCGACCGCCACGGCAGGATCGCGATGATCAACAAGGTGGCGGAACGCCTCCTCCGGATCCCCACGGACGGCGCCGTGGGACGAGTGTACCGGGAAGTGCTCCGGGAGGAGCATTACGAGGCGATCCGGAGCCTCTACCGCGAGGCAGGGGAGGCCGCGAGGGGGCAGGTCGAGCGCCAGGTGGAGCTCGACGTGGGGGAGAAGCGGATCGCGTTCCGGGTCAGCCTCACGGCGCTGCGCGACGATGCGGGCGAGTACATGGGGCTGGTCGCCGCGTTCGACGACCTCTCCCAGACGATGCACCTCCAGCGCGTCCTCGCGTGGCGCGAGGTGGCCCGGAGGATCGCGCACGACATCCGCAATCCCCTGACGCCGATCCAGCTTTCCACCGAGCGGATGCAGCGGAAATACGCCGCGGCGCACGCGGAAGACCCCGTGTTCGCCGAGTGCACGCAGGCGATCCTTTCCGAGGTGAACACACTGAAGGAACTCGTCGACGAGTTCACGCGCTTCGCGCGGATGCCGGTCCCGCGCCCCGAGGAGGGGGATCTCCCGGCGGAGATTCGCGCCGTCGTGGACACGTACCGGACGTCCCATCCCGGGATCCGCTGGGAGTTCCTCCAGGAAGGCCCCCCGCGCGTCTGGTTCGACCCGCTCCAGATCCGGCGCGCCGTCACCAACCTGCTCGACAACGCCGCGGCCGCCCTCGGGGGACGGGGGACCGTCACGGTCACGTGCACCCACGACGAGGCGGCGGGGAAGGCGCGGATCGACGTTGCGGACGACGGGCCGGGGATTCCGCCCGGGGACCGGGATCGCCTTTTCGAGCCGTATTTTTCGCGCAGGGAGGGAGGCACGGGATTGGGACTCGCCATCGTGAGCGCGATCGCGAGCGACCACAGGGGCACCGTGCGGATGAGGGACAACACGCCGCGGGGGACCGTGTTCGAGATGGAGTTCCCCGCCCGGCCGCCGGCGAAAGGGAAGACGGGGTCGACGGCGCCGGTCGTCGACGACGGCAGGCGGGAGAGTTGATTCCGGACAGGTTCGGGAAATACCGCGTCCTGCGAAGGATCGCCTCGGGCGGCATGGCGGAGGTTTACCTGTGCCGCCTTACGGGAGAGGAGGGGTTCCGGAAGCGGGTCGCCCTGAAGGTGGTGCACCCGCGGTACGCGGACGACCCGCGCTTTCGCGAACTGTTCGCCCGCGAGGCGCGGCTCGCGGCTTCCCTATCCCACCCCAACCTGATCCAGGTGTTCGATTTCGGCCGGGAGGGGGACGCCCACTTTCTCGCGATGGAATATGTGGAGGGTTGGAACCTCTCCCAGGCGGCGGAGCAGGCGCGTCAACTCCACGTTCCCATCTCCCCGGGCGTCTGGCGTCACTGGGTCGACGGGATCTGGTCGGGCCTCGCGTACCTTCACGAGAAGGGGGTCGTGCACCGCGACGTATCCCCGGCGAATGTTCTTGTGGCCCGCAACGGGGCGGTGAAAATCACGGATTTCGGGATCTCCCGCGCGGCGGGAGATGGGCCGGCGGACGAGGGGACGCGGGCCGGAAAATCCGGGTACCTCGCGCCCGAGCGGATTCGCGGGGAAGGGGCGACTTCCTCCTCCGACCTGTTCGCCGCGGGAGTGATCTCCGTGGAACTGCTCCTCGGCCGCAGGCTGTTCGAAGGGGACGGGCCGGAAGAGACCCTGGAGAGGATCCGGCGATTCGACGCGCGGATGCTCCCGCTTCCCGGCGTTTCTCCCGGGTTGGCGGGAGTCCTGCGGAAGTCCGTGGCGGCGCTTCCGGCGGATCGATATCCCGGCGCGGCGGGGTTTCTTGTCGAGCTCGCGCGGGTCGGCCCTCCCCCGGCA
>Ga0315268_10009581_pt1 | contig 10042 bp, 7 predicted proteins | sample C1_top_MG_FD_204535 | JGI IMG/M metagenome (GOLD analysis project Ga0315268, IMG submission 204535) | Sediment microbial communities from Yellowstone Lake, YNP, Wyoming, USA - C1_top | ecosystem: Environmental > Aquatic > Freshwater > Lake > Sediment | place: USA: Wyoming | collected 2017-08-01 | reverse complement strand
AGCCGACGGCCAGGCCGAGAATGCCGGCGCCGGTCAGGATGGGCGTGATGTTGATCCCCAGCTTGTCGAGGATCATCAGCCCCGCGGCGGCGACGATGAACGCGTTCGACACATTCTGGATGAGTCGGGTCAGCGTCCGGGCCCGCTTCTCGCGTTCGACCGAGTCCGGTGTGTTCGCCTCGCCCAATTGCCGCTCGAACCGGTCGAGCAGCAGCGCGATCGCGCGATGCAGCGCGTACGCCAGCGTCGCGATCAGTAGAACCTGCAGTCCGGCTTGAAAGATCCATTCGACCAGCGTTCTGAGTCGCAGCCCCGTGCGAAGGGGCTCGCCGAACAGTTCGAGGACGGGCGGGACGAACACCATCGTCAGCAACACGAGCGCGACGAAGCGGACGCCGCGGACGGAACCGCGGGTGGCGCGCGCCGCCGACTCGGAATCGGCGGCCAGCGCCCGCGTGAGAATGCGGCGGGTCAGACGGGCGATGATCTGCGCGCAAAGCGCCGCCATCGCCAACGCGATGACGAGCGCCTCGACGGTCAATTCAAGATTCGGAATGTGCCCGAACAGGCGATGGAGCAGGCCCATCCCCGGAGGGTATCAAACTCCGTGGCGCTGAAGGCGACGGTAGAGCGCGGAACGGCTGAGGCCCAGCGCCTTGGCGGTGCGACTCACGTTGCCCTTGAAGCGAAGCATCGCCTTCTTGACCAGCGCGCCTTCCACGTCGACCAGGCGCATCTGCTCGTACGATCCCGCATCCACCGGCGTCGCCGTGGCCCGCAGGCGGTGCACCTCGGCCTCGAGATGCGACACCTTGCGCAAGGCCTGTCCCAGCTCGGCGTGTGACCTGAGCGTGGCGACCAACCGCGCTTCTTCCCACGGCTTTTCGATCAGGTCGCGCGCGCCGCGCTTGATCGCTTCACGCGTCAGTTCGGGCGTCGCCCACGCCGTCATGGCGACGATGGGCAGTTGGCCGTGCATCTGGCGCAGTCGGCTGATCAGGTCAAAGCCCTGATCGCCGCTGGTGCGGCCCGCGTCGTAGTTGAGGTCGATCAGGGCGGCGTCGATCGGGTGGGCCTCCGCGGCGCGGAGCGCTTCGATGGGCGTCACCGCCGGCACCACGGTGAAGCCCTGGGAATCCAGCAGCAGCCGCAGCGCCTGGAGCGTGTCGCGGCGATCGTCAGCGATGAGCACGCGCCACGTCGGAGCGACGACTGGGCGCGGAGCCGGCCGGGTGGCCGGGAGGGTCGGAGCAAACGTCGGGGATGCAGCCATGTGGTCAGTCCTGTCTGAGTGCAAGCAACGGATCGATACGGGACGCACGGCGGGCCGGAATCAGGCAGGCTGCGGCCGCGACGAGCGCGAGGATAAGCGCGGTGCCGGCAAACGTCCGTGGATCCACGGCCGGCACGTTGACGAGAAACGCCGAGAGTCCGCTCTTCAGGGTGAGCACGAGTGCGACCGCGAGGCCGAGGCCGATGCCGAGGCCGGTCGCCACGACCAGCATCGACTGGCCGAGCACGAGTCGGAGTACTTCAACCGGCCGAGCGCCAAGCGCCATGCGCACGCCCAGTTCGCGCGTGCGCTGGCTGACGGTGAAGCTCGTCACGCCGTAGATCCCGATCGCGGCGAGCAGCAGCGCCAGCGCGCCAAACACGCTGAGCAGCGAGGCCGTTGTGCGTGAGCCATCGAGCGAGCGGCGCACCTGATCTTCGAGGGTGCCCGTGTTCAGCACCGACAGGCTGGGATCCAGCTGGGTGACCACCTGACGGACCGCCGGCAGCACCATGGCCGCGCCCGCCTCCGAGCGCACGAGCAGCGATGCCGCCGGACGGTAGGTCTGACGAAGCGGCGAGTAGATGATCGGTGTCGGCGCTTCCGCGAGGCTGTTGATCTTGGAGTCGGCCGCGATGCCGATCACTTCCGTGGCCGCGTCGTCGCCGAAGAAGCGGAAGCGTTCGCCGATCGCGCGTTTGCCCGGCCACAACTGCCGTGCGAGTGTCTCGTTCACGACCGCAACGAGCGGGGCGCCCGTGTCATCGCGATCGTCGAAGTCGCGCCCTTCGCGCAACGGAATCCCGGCGGTCTTGAAGAAGCCCGGGCTGAGGTAGTTGACGCCAACGAGTTTGCGGTCGCGTCCGGTCGTGTCTTGTTGATCGAGAAATACACTGCGCTGAAACTGGACGCCGCCGAGCGGCAGCGACTCGGCCACCGCCGCGTTGGTGACGCCCGGCAGCGATTCGGCGCGAGCGACCAGATCGCGGTAGAACACCTGGCCGCGCGCCGGCTCGTAGCCTTCGCGTCCGAGATTCACGTCGAGCGTGGCCACGTGGGCGGTGTCGAATCCGGGCGCGATGCGGCTCGCTTCGCCAAGGCTGCGAATCACCAGGCCCGCCGCCACCAGCGACAGCACGGAGAGCGCCACCTGGGCCATGACGAGGCCCTTGCGCAGCGTGAACCGCCGCCCCGCACCGGTGGGGACCGTTTCATCCTTGATCGACGAGGCGACGTCGGTCCGCGACGCTTCGAGCGCGGGCGCGAGGCCGAAGATCACACCGGTGGCAAGGGCCAGGCCGGCCGTGAACCCGAGCACGCGTCCATCGAGACCCAGCCCCAGATCGCCCATCGGCAGGGGCAGCGGCAGCTGCGACGTCGCGATGACGTGGATCAGCCACTGCGCCATCAACAGACCGCACGCCGCTCCGAGCACGGCGAGGACGATGCTCTCGGTGAGCAATTGCCGGACCAGCCGGGCGCGATCGGCGCCGATGGCCAGCCGCACGGCAATTTCGCGGCGGCGCTTGGACGCTCGCGCCAGCAGAAGATTCGCGAGGTTGGCGCACGCGATCAGCAGCACGATGCCGACAACGCCGAGCAGCATCGCCGCGGCCGCGAAGATCGTTCCCTGACCGTTGGGATCCACCCTCGACTGGGTCACCGGCAGCACCGTTGCCGAGCGGCCCTTGTTGTCGTTGGGGAAGTCGCGCTCGAGGCGCGCCATGATCGTCTTGAGGTTCGCGCCCGCGTCGGCGATGGTGCGGCCGGGCTTGAGTCGTCCAAACGGGAAGAGGAACAGGCCGCGGCGCTGCTCGTACCAGTCGAAGCCGGGCTGCACCACGCCGTGCATCATCAGCGGCACCCACAGCGGTGGCGCGATCGGAAACGTGCCGGTGAAGCCCTTCGGCGCCACGCCGACGATCGTGAACGGAATGCGATTGAGTGTGATCGTCTTGCCGACGATGGCCGGATCCGCGCCCATGCGCGCCAGCCAAAACGGATAGGACAGCACGGCCACCGGGCTGGCGTCGAGCGCCCGGTCTTCATCCGCCCGGAAGCCGCGGCCCATGGTCAGATGCGCGCCGATCACGTCGAAGAAGTTGCCGGTGACCAACTGCACCTCGAGTTGATCGGCCTTCCCGTCGGCGTTGAGGCGGTTGACCTGGCCGAACGTCACCGCGGCCAGATCGGTGAAGACCTCATTGCCGGTCCTCATGTCCTTGAAGTTCAGGTGCGAGACGGGGATATTGCCGGGGTTGCGCTCGTCTGTCTGGAAGACCGCGACGAGCGACTTGGCGTCATCGACCGGCATCGGCCGGAGAAGCAGCCTGTTGATGACGCTGAAGATCGCGGTGTTCGCGCCGATGCCGAGCGTGAGCGACAGGAGGGCCACGGCCGTGAAGCCGGGACTGCGGCGGAGGAGCCTCAACGCGTATTGGATGTCTTGCAGCAATGCCGACATTGAGATTCCCCCGCCTCGTTGCGTTCTGGACTAGTTGTCCAAATGGAACCCGCTCGCTTCCAGATCCTTCTGTCCGGCGCGGGCGGCGTCCTCTTCCACCACGCGTCCGTCGAAGAGATGGATGGAGCGTTCGGCGATCTTGGCGTAGCGCGGATCGTGCGTGACCATGCAGATCGTGGCGCCCTCGCGGTGCAGCTCGCGGAGCAGCTCCATGACCGCTTCGCCGTTCTTCGAGTCGAGGTTGCCGGTCGGTTCGTCGGCCAGCAGGATCGATGGCGACCCGCCCACCGCGCGGGCGACGGCCACGCGCTGCTGCTGACCACCGGAGAGCTGGCTCGGCAGGTGCTTGGCGCGGTGCGACATGCCGACCTTTTCGAGCGCGGCCATCACGCGTTCCTTGCGCTCGGCGGCTTTCATGCCGCGGTAGGTGAGCGGAAGTTCGACGTTCTCGTACACCGTCAGGTCGCCGATCAGGTTGAAGCTCTGGAAGATGAATCCGATCTCGCGGTTGCGCACGCGCGCGCGCTCGGAGAGCGGCAGATCGGCCACCGAGCGGCCGTTCAGCACGTAGGTGCCTTCACTGGGCGTATCGAGCAGGCCGAGGATCGACAGCAGCGTCGACTTGCCGCAGCCCGACGGCCCGGCGATCGAGATGTACTCGCCGCGCTGGATATCCAGGTGGATACCCGCCAACGCGTGGGTCTCTACCTCGTCGGTGTAGAACACCTTGGTGACGCCTTCGAGCTGGATCAGCGAGTTGCCGGTACTCATGCGGTCTCCTTGTAAGGAACGGGACTACTTCAGTCTTACGCGATCAAACGCGTCGTACTGGGACATGTCAGAGAGGATCACCCGATCGCCCGGCTGCAGTCCGTCAAGAATCTCTACGGTATTGACGGAACTTCTGCCCAACTTGACGGTCACGCGCGTCGCTTCCTTGCCGTCGGCCGACACCTTGAACATCCCGACCGTGCCGTTGTCCTGGCCAACGGACGGACGCCCCACGTAGACAATGTTCACGAGCTTCTCGAGCGTGATCGTGCCGTCGACGCTCAGGTCCGGGCGCGAGCCGGGCGGCAGCGGGCCCTGGAGCGTGATGTCGACGCCAACCGTGCCGCCCTGCGCCGCCGGATCGATGCGCGCCACCACGCCCTTCACATGGCCGTTTCGCGTGTCGATGTCGGCGGCCTGACCCGGCGCGAGGTCCTTGGTCTGCGTTTCCGAGATCCGGATCTGCGCTTTGAGCGACGTGGGGTCGGCCACGCGCGCCAACTGGGCGCCGGCGCCGACCTGCGCGCCCTGTTCGACCGGCACCACCTGCAGGATGCCCGACATCCCCGCGCGCACGTGGAGTTCTTCCATCTGCTGCGTGACCAGATCGAATTGCGCCTTGCGCTGGGCCACGTCGGCTTCCTGCGGCGCGATTTGCGAGGCCAGCGTGCTCTGGCTGTTCTCGAGCTGGCTCTTGGCGAGGTCGAGGCGGGTCCGCGCCTGATCGAGCTGCGAGCGATAGGTCTTGAGCTGCACCGCGCTGATCAGGTTCTGCTTGGCCAGCTCTTCGTTGGCGTCGAGCGTCGCCTGCGCCAGGTTGAAGTCCGACTCCGCGTTCTTCACCGCGGCGGTCTGGGCGAGGACCTGCTGCTTCAGGTCGGTGCGGCGGTTCTCGAGCGTCGCCTGGCCCGACTTCCAGTTGAGCTCGGCGGCGCGAACCTGTTGCTGCAGGTCGGGATTGCTCAGCTCGAGAATCACGCTGTTTGGCGTTACGACCGCGCCGGGGCGAAGAATGATCTTCTCCACGCGACCCGCCGTGCGGGCCGGAATCCATCGGATGTCCTCCGGAACGAGCGTTCCGGCGCCGCGAACCTCCCGCACAAAATCTCCTCGCTTGACCGTGTCCTGCCACGGCTCGTTGTCAACCAGCGGGGCCGCCGGCCTGAGCCGCGTCACGAAGAACGTGAGGCCGATCAGGACCACGACACCGATGGCGCCGAAAACGATTTGCCGCATCTTCTTGCGGCGGAGAATTGCGGGATCACGCTTGACGTCCATGGCCATACGTCGTACTTCCATAAGGAAACTTCGTGCCAGAACGTCGAATTCGCTGCAACTCGTTGAAAACAATTACGTTGAGCGCTGTCCAGGGTGAACGCCCCGAAGCCCCATCCGCGCGCTTTCGGGAATACAGAATCCCGATAACGAGCAATTGGACGGGCCAAGGGCCCGACTGGTTTATCCGCTTAGGGCACAATAACGTCACTGGGATGCGCCAATGTCGAACTTGATTGATTTGGGGTGGGACGACGTGTGGGCCGCAACCTTCGAGGCGGTGGCGCAGGAGGGCGACACGCCGGCGCGCGTCTCGCTCGAGCACAACCATGTCTACCGCGTGCTCGGGCCCGAGGGTGAGCAACTGGCCGAACTCTCGGGGCGGATGCGCCACGAAGCCGCGGGCCGAAGCGAGATGCCTGCGGTGGGGGATTGGGTCGTGCTGCGCCCGCCGCACGCCGAAGGGGCGCGCCCTCAGATCCGGGCGATTCTGCCGCGCCGGAGTGTGTTCTCGCGCAAGACCGCCGGCCGCGGCACTGACGAACAGGTTGTGGCCACCAACATCGACACCGTTTTCCTGGTGACCGGCTTGGATCAGGACTTCAATGCCCGGCGCATCGAGCGCTACCTCGTGATGGCGCGCCACAGCGGAGCCCAGCCGGTCGTCGTGCTGAACAAGGCGGACTTGCCGGTGAACGTGGCCGGGGCCATCAAGAAGATCGAGGAGCTGGCGCCGTCGGTGCCGGTGCATGCGGTCCACGCCAAGGGGGCGGATCCTGACGTCAGCGCGCTGCGCGTCTATCTGGGTGCCGGGAAGACGGTGGCGCTCCTCGGGTCGTCCGGCGTGGGCAAGTCGACCATCATTAACGCGCTCGCCGGCGAGGAGCTGCTGAAGACCGCTTCGGTTCGTGAGAGCGACGGCCGTGGGCGTCACACCTCCGTCCATCGCCACCTGATCGTGCTCGAGGATGGCGGCATCGTGATCGATACGCCGGGCATGCGCGAGATCCAGTTGTGGGACGCGGCCGACGCGGTTGACGAGGTGTTTCCCGAAATTGAAGCGCGCGCGGCCGCGTGCCGCTTCCGCGATTGCCGCCACGACAGCGAGCCCGGATGCGCGGTGAAGGCCGCGGTGGCCGACGGCACGGTGGACGCCGATCGCTACGACAGCTTCATCAAGCTGCAACACGAGCGCACCGCGCTCATCGCGCGGCAGGAAGAGCGCGGGCTGATCGAGCAAAAGCGGCTGTCCAAGGTCATCAGCAAGGCGAGGAAGACGATCCTGAAGGGGTGGGGACGGTAAGGCGCGAGGCTTCGCCGGTCGGCGGTGTGAGGGCTTCGCATTGTCGGCGGTGTGGAGGCTTCGCCGGGTCGGCGGACGGAAGCGCGATTTCGAGGGCCAGTTCCCCGAGGCCCACCACGACGTCAGCGCAGCCGCTTCTTCGCTGACCGATCCACCACCGCCATTCGCCGGTTCGCCTGAACGGCTGGGTCGCCACGCCGTCATAGCATGGCGACCATGGACATTACCGAAGCGCAGCGAGAGGTGCGGACACGATTCGTCGGGGGCTTCTATGGGCAACTTGTCGCCGGCCTGCTGTGGCTTGCGTCGGCGGGCCTGGCGACGTGGAATAGCCCGCGCGTGGCGATCGCCACGCTTGTGTTCGGCGGGTTCTTCATCTTCCCGCTCACCGAGGGGCTGATTCGTCTCGGAGGCAACACGCGCCCGCTGAGCGCCGCCAATTCCCTTCGCGACTTGGGTATGCAGACGGCGTTCGTTCTGCCATTGTCGATGCCCCTCCTGGTTCCGGTCACTGGGTATCGCCTGAGTTTGTTCTATCCCGCGCTGATGGTTCTGCTCGGCGCGCACTATCTTCCGTTCGTGTTTCTCTATGGGATGCGGATGTTCGCCGTGCTCGCGGCCCTGATCGCTGGTGGCGGACTGGCCATCGCCGTGGAGTGGCCGCGCAGTTTCAGTGCTGGGGCGTGGTACACGGGTGCGATTCTCCTCGCGTTTGCCGCGATTGGCAGAGCGATTGTGCGAAGGGAACGTCATGCTTCCGGTACCTAGCCAGCGCATGGAGAATGCGAGCTTGCCGATGACACCTCCGGAAACATCGCCAGGCTTCGCGCTGGAAGTGCGCGAGGCCGCCAAGAAGTTCGGCACCACGCCGGCGCTCGCCGGCGCGTCGTTTGACGTGCGGCCGGGCGAACTGCTCGGGCTGCTCGGGCCGAACGGCGCCGGCAAGACCACGATGACCAAAGCCATCGCGGGCCGGGTGGCGCTCGACACCGGCACGATCCGGCTCTTTGGCCGTCACTTGAAACGCGCCGACGCGCGTCCCGAACTCGGCGTTGTCCCTCAGGAGCTTGCCGTTTACAAACTGCTCACGGCTCGAGAGAACCTGTCGGCCTTCGGCGCACTTTATGGCGTCTCGGGCGCGGCCCTGCGCGAGCGCGTCGCGTGGGCGCTGGAGTGGTCGGGCCTGGCGGATCGCTCGAATGAGCCGACGAAGAACTTCTCGGGAGGCATGCGGCGCCGGCTGAACATCGCGTGCAGCTTGCTGCATCGACCCAGGCTGGTCCTCCTCGATGAGCCCACGGTGGGCGTCGATCCGCAGAGTCGCGAGCGCATCTACGAGATGCTCGCGGCGCTCAAGGGCGACGGCGTGTCGGTGGTGCTGACGACGCATCAACTCGAGGAGGCCGAGCGCAGATGCGAGCGCATCGTCATCATCGATCACGGGCGCGCGGTGGCGGCCGGGTCGATGGCCGAGCTGGTGGGGCAAGCGCTGGGCGCGGCGCGTGTGTTGGCCGTACAGCTCGGCGAACCTCTGGCGGCGGGCGTCGCGCTGCCGTCCGGTTGCGTCACCGACGAACACCGCGTGCTCGTGCGCGCGCATGTGCGGGACATTGCGCGAGACGTGCCCGACCGGCTTCGCGAAATCGCTGCGCTTGGCGCGGTGATCCGCGGGATGGATGTGACGGGCGCGAGCCTGCAGGACGTGTTCATCGCCCTCACGGGCCGGGAGTTGCGCGAATGATCGGCACATTATTGAAGATCAGCTTCACGAACCTCAGGCGCGACCGCGTGGCGCAGGCGATGACCTTTCTGCTGCCGGTGCTGTTCTTCTCGATCTTCGCGAGCGTGTTTGGCGCGCAGAAAGATCCGACCCGCAAGGTGAACGTGGCGGTGGTCGATGAAGATCAGTCGCCGTTCTCCAAGAAGGTGGCCACGGCACTCGCCGCCGAGGGCGGTTTGGCCGTCCGACTGACAAGCGGGAAGAACGGCGAGGGGAGCCCGCTCACTCGCGCGGCCGCCGAGAAGCTCGTGCGTGACGGCGCGCTGCCGGTGGCGGTCGTGCTGCCCAAGGGCCTCGGCCAGAACGTCCGGCTGTGGGGCGGAGGCGGAGACGCCAGTATAAAGGTGCAGTTGCTCGCCGACGTGTCCGATCCAATTGCGCCGCAGGTGGTGCTCGGCTTGCTGCAGAAGGTGAGCTTCACGGCCGCGCCCGACACGATGGCCGATCAGGGGCTGCAGATGTTCGCGCAGTACGGGGGCGGCCTGACGCCCGCGCAGCAGAAGTCCCTGGACCAATGGAAGGCGGAACGACAGCGGCAGGACGCGAGCGGCGCCGGGGCAGGGACGGGGGCCGCCATCGGTCTCCCCACTGAAGTGATCAACGTCTTGCAGCCCAAGTCGGGCGACACGTCTCTGGTGTCGTTCTATGCGGCCGGTGTTGGCGTGATGTTTCTGCTGTTCTCCTGTTCGAGTGGCGCCGGGACGATGCTCGATGAAGAGGAGTCGGGAACGCTCGGCCGGTTGCTCGGCTCGCATGCCGGCATGGGCGGGGTGTTGTTGGGCAAGTGGGTCTTTCTCTGGCTGATGGGCGCGATGCAGCTGACGGTCATGTTCATCTGGGGCGCGCTGGTATTTCATCTGCCGCTGGCGGCGCATCTGGCGGGATTCTTCACGATGACGTTCGTCACGGCCGCGGCCGCGGCGGCGTTTGGCATGGTGCTCGCCACGGCGTGCCGCACGCGCCAGCAGCTGGGCGGGATTTCGACCATCGTCATTCTGACGATGTCCGCGCTCGGCGGCAGCATGTTCCCGCGCTTTCTCATGAGCGACACGATGCAGAAGATGGGACTCATCACGTTCAATGCGTGGGCGCTCGACGGCTATATCAATGTGTTCTGGCGCAACGCGCGTGTCATTGACCTGTGGCCGCAGGTCGCGGTGCTGGTGACGCTGACCG
>Ga0315268_10009580_pt1 | contig 10042 bp, 17 predicted proteins | sample C1_top_MG_FD_204535 | JGI IMG/M metagenome (GOLD analysis project Ga0315268, IMG submission 204535) | Sediment microbial communities from Yellowstone Lake, YNP, Wyoming, USA - C1_top | ecosystem: Environmental > Aquatic > Freshwater > Lake > Sediment | place: USA: Wyoming | collected 2017-08-01 | reverse complement strand
TCTCCTCTCCAATTTCCTTTCCTTGGAAGGTGTAGACCATCGGCCAGTTTCGCTCGCGTGGAGGTTGGGGGGCTTCCGGTCGACTATCCATGGGGGCGCTCCTTCTGGTTCGTGATGACGCTGCCCTCAAAGTGGGTCGCCGCGGCCCGGATCGCCTGAGCGATGGCGATTGCGACCTGGTTCTCGGGGTTGTCCGGGTACAGGAGGGCCAGGGTCCGGGCGCTCTCCCGGTACTCGATGGTGTGGGGCGGATCTCCGTGGAAGCCGAGGACGATCCGGACGATGTGCTCGGAGGGCGGGGTCTCCCCGATCAGGGCGATCTTCGGGGTGTCCAGGTCGGGGAGGGCGACTTGCCCGCAATAGCGGACGATGAGGGTCAGGTCTTTCACGCTAGGCCTCCTCGTAGGTGGCGAGGAAGGCTTCGCCGTTCACTACCTGGCGCTCTCCCGAGGGCAGGGTGACGAGGAAGTCTCCGGGATGAACCTCGATCTAGTTTCCCGCGGCCGAGAGGTTCCGGAAGACCCAACCGCGGCGGAACCGATGCGCGAAGGGCCCGGGGCCCTCTTGCAGGCTTAGGTCCACGACGTTGGCGCTGTGAACCTGGAACATCTCCTCGACGAGGCGGGTTTCGCCCCCTCCGGCATCCCTGGCCTCCGGGGCGTCGAAGCGGACGGCGTCGATGTAGGTCGGCTTGGTGCGGTATCTCATCGTGTGGCTCCTGGGAATTCCCTGACCATGTCCGGGCCCATGATGGGCTCGAGGCTCGATTTCATGAAAACAGCGATGCTCTTAGCCCGGCAGTCCTCGACGATGGCGTCGATCCAGGAGCGCTCGGGGGCCACCTTCCCGGCCCGCCGGCCGGACTCGGCGCCGAGGATCGCCCAATCGAAGCCGAAGTCCAGGGCCTCGAGGGGGCCGAGGAGGGGCTCGATGGAGACGAAGGCCGGGCCTGACCCGGGGTGATCAGGAGCCAGAGCGGGAATCCCTCCGGTGGAGGTGACTCCGAGCCAGGCGTTCCTGGGCCATTCCCAGTGCTGGTAGATCTCCGGTCGCTTCGTGAGGAAGAGGAAGCTGTGCTCCGGGGAGGCCTCGATGCGTGTCAGGACCTTCTCGATCCATTCGCGGGCCCAGTCGGCGATGTCCGACATGGAATTCACGAAGATCCTCGAGGGTCGCGCCGGGAACTCCCGGGCGAAGTTGCGCTCGATCCAGGTGGGGACGAAGTCGTCCCGGCCGGCTACCTGCATCCCGAAGCGCTTGGCGGTCCCTCGGGCGTAGCAGTAGGGGCATCCGAAGGTGCATCCCCAAACCGGGTTCCAGGTCGAGTCGGCCCAGTCGATGCGGGTGGGATTCATTTTCCGGCCGGGCATTTCCCCTTCCTTCCCTCGGGCGGCTCGGGCGCTTCCCAGTAGGGGCAGTTCAGGATGATGGTGGGGCGGTCGTTGGTGATCCAGCGGTGGCAGTTCTTGTGGGCGTTCTTCGCGCACTTGAGGCAGTGGCAGACGCGCGGGCTCATGGCTCCCCCTGCTCGGGCTTGCGGGGGAGGAGGGCGCGGGCCTTGTGGAAACAATGCATTCTAGTTGTTTCGCAAAAGTCATCCCACTCCCTGCTCTCGGGTGCCGGGGGCTGGCTAGGGATTCGGTTGGCGCATATCGTGGTCTTGACTCCGGTGATGCCGATTGGTGCATGGTTGCCGCAGGGCCACTTACTGCATCCGTCGCAAAGGTTCACCTCCCCCTGCTTCTCGGCGAGGAGCCGCTCTAGCCGGTCCTGCATCATGTGCGCGGCCCACTGCGCTCCGTCGCGCTCGCCGATGAGTCGCCCCCGCTCCTCGGCCCACATGGCGCGGCAGCTCTCGATACTCGCGCTGTCGTTATCGATGGCGCATTCTCCGCCCGCGTCATAGCGGCATCGCGGGGAAGTCTGTCGCGAGGCGAGGAGGGCGGTCATGTGCTCCTCGATGCAATCAATTAGACCATTCTGCGTGGTGATAACCCATCCGTTTGTCAGGTCTCGAAACAGCGCTTCGGCCGCATCGCGTATATTAGTCATATAGACTCCTGGCGAAACCTCCCGTAGCTCCCTCGCGTCCGATGCGGGGGCGGGCTGGGCGAGTCTGGCGCGCGCCGCCTCCCTGCACGCGATGATCGCCTCGCCCCAGTAGGTCCCGGACTGCGGGGGGATCTCGTCCAGGGCCTGGACGGCTTCCTCGAGGGTCATGGGCCTACTTATCCTCATTCTCGTCTTCCTCGCGCTCGTCCCAGCGGGGGAGGGGCTCGGGGTTGATGTCTTTCTCCTTGAGGCCGTTCGCTTTCGCGATCTCCTTCGCCTTGGACTCGAGGGAGACGCCGAGGGCTCCCGTGATGAGTCGGAGGGAGCGGGGGACCTCCGGGCCCTGGTTGGGGTTCGGCTTGAGGTGGGGGGCCATGGCCTGGACGAGGAGGAAGCGGTAGAGGTCGTGGCTGTCCATCTTCTCGAGGAGCTTCAAGAGGGAGGGCCAGTTCAGGCGGTCCGGGGCCCATCCCATCGCGCGCTTGATGGCGTTCTGGGCATCGTTTCCCGCGCGGTAGTAGAGCTCGGCGAAGCAGAGCCGAAGGACGGAGTGAGGGTACCCGTGGTGCGCGAGGTCAGACTTTCCCGCAGCCTCAATCGCATCGGAGAAGATCGCGTTGTGAAGCTCGGCGCGGGCCTTCCCAACTGCGAGCTCGTGCTTCCGGGCGGCCTTTAGCTCCTCTTTCTGGTCCTCGTTCTTCTGGGCTCCCTTCAGGAGCTTGCCGTAGGTCACTTTCCCGGCGTTGGGCCCGTCGACATGGAGCACCGGGCGGGCGTCCTTGTCGCTCTTCTTGCAGTCGGTGATGTCGTGCTTGTGGATGGTGCCCCTCGGCTGATTCCCGTAGGAGGTCGTGACCTCGATGGGCTTCTGCTTGGCGAGCTTGACGCGCTGCCGCTCGACGATAGCCTTCCCCTTGTTCTCGAAGCACTCCCGGTCCATGCAGGCATCCGCGTTCGCCATGTCCTGGAAGAGGAACTCCTGGGCCCCAGTCCGCTTCGGGCAGGTGAAGCAGGCTCCGGCCTCGGGGAGGAGGGTCGCGTCGTCGAGTTTCCACTGGACGTTCCGGAGGTTCATGAGGAGCTCGGACTTGATCCAGTCGTCGAGGTCCTCGACAGTCACGGGATCGTAGCGGGAGGCCTGCTCGAAGTGCTCGAGGGCCTCATCCTGCCGCTCGGGGTCGAGGCGCGCGATCAGGGAGGCATGGCCGAGGGTTAATGTCCCATTGGCGAAGAGGTCTCGCGCATCGTCGATGAGGTCCCGGAGCCGGAGGCGCTGGTAGATGAGGGCGGGAGACCTCCCCGTTTCCTCGGCGATCCGCTCGGCGGTGTAGCCCTGCTCGAGGAGCTCCGAGAAGCTCGCCGCCTCGTCCAGGGGGTGCACGTTCTCCCGGGCCAGGTTCTCGACCGCATGGATGAGGAGGGCCTCGGAATCCGACAGGGTGCGGACGATACAGGGCAGGGTCTCGCGGCCGGCCAGCCTTGAGGCCTTCCAGCGGCGTTCCCCGGCGACGATCTGGTAGATGCCCTCCTCTAGGGGGCGGACGACGGCGGGCTGCTGGACCCCGATCTTCTTGATGGTGGCGGCCAGCTCCTCGAGCTCCCCCCGGGGGAAGCCTCCGACCTTGCGGTTGCCTTCGCGGGGGACGAGGGCGTCGAGGGGGATCTCCTGGATGACGTTGGTCTTGTTCATGAATTCCTCCTGAGCGGTTCAAGGATTCCGCGGACGTTGCGGATGAGGGTGACGACGAGGTCCGGACCCTGGACGAGAGCATGATCCGGAGGGATGGACGGGGAGGTCTGAATATTGAAGAGCGGCGCCTCCTGGAGGGCTTGCTTCTGGCACTCGAGGGCGTGACGCTCCGCTTCGGCGGTGATCTGCCGGACCGCGGCCTCGACGAGAGGGCCCGCCTCGTGGAGGAGGAGGACCTGGGTCCGGATGAGGTTCACGTCGATCATGTGACCTTCTTTGAAAACTGCCGGCACTTTCTTGCCCGCTCCGCGTTCGCTGTGAGGTTGGCTTTCGACGCGACGAGGTAGCGGGCGAGGGCCGCGGGGTCGATGTAGACCTCCCGGCCGATCCGGATAGCCTCGAGGCGGCCGTTCGTGATGGCGTTCCTGATCGTGAAGAGGGAGCGGGGCTGGCCGATTCTGGTCAGATATAAGACCGCCTCGGATTTTGTGAGGGCGCCGGCGGGGCGGTTGTCCACGCGAACCGGGGGAGCCTTCTTGATCTCTCGAGGAAGGCGTTTGGGGTGGTATTCCTTCTGGTTCTGCCGCGCGTAGGCGGCGCGGGCTTCACGGTTGGCGGCCTTGCGCTTCTCGGTCTCGATTCGCCTATTCTCCCTGGCCTCGTCGCGAGCCTTCTCCTTGGCTTCGCGCTTCTCGGCCATCAGGATCTTTCGGGCTTCCTCGCGGGCCTCGCGCTCGTCCTCACCCTTCACTTCGCGGAGCTCCTGGCTCCAGTCTCTGGAGGTGAGGCGGAGGTGGGCCGGGCAGGAATGCTCGGGCCTGCCCGCTGACCGTTCCACGTGGTTCTCCACAGAGGGGGGGATGGTCATTTCGTGGCCCTTCCGGTGATCCAGGCCTCGAGGACTGACCCCTCGGGATTCGAGAGGTCGTAGAGCGCCAGGAGGAAGGCGGAGAGGAGGAGGGCGACGAGGGCCAGATTCATGGATTTCCTCCCGGGATCGGGAGCCACCAATTCGGGGGCCCATTGAAGAGACTCACCTCGGTTCCCCGGGGGCCGTACTCGTAGAAGCCGTCGCCGATGCGCTCGACGGGGGAGGAGACGAGGCGGCCGTCCCGCGCCTGCCATACGGCGATGACGGGGGTCGCCTGGGGGATGCTCATTCCGCCCTCGATCCAGTTCTGGTTGGGCTCCTCGGTCGGCGGGAGGAGGGCCAGGACGGCGATGATCAGCCCGACGGCGGCGTAGATGGCGAGGGTCTGGATCCAGGGCTTCATGGCTGGGGCCCGTAGTGGCGGACGTGCTCCGGGGCGGCGGCGGGGCGGAGCTTGGGGAACTCCTCGACGATCCGCTTGTGGACCGCGTCGAGGGGCGTGTGAACATAGCCGATCGGCGGGGAGTCGAGGCCGCGGCGCTTGTACTCCTGCTCCAGGGCGAGCATTTCCGCCCCGGAGAGCTCGAGGGTGACGACTATTCCAGGCATTTCAGCTCCTTCCGCAGGGGGGCGTTTTTCGCCCTCCATGAGCGTATCTGCTGGATGAGCCACTCCCGCGGCATGCGGGTGGCCCCGTAGAAGGCGGAGAGCGTGCGGAGCTCCTCGATGGTCTCGGGCCCGAGCTCCGCGGTGAGGCGGGAGGTGTACTCGTCCTTATTCCCCTCGAGAGTCCAATTGCAGCGCTTACATTGGGGGCGGATATTCCGGAGGTCCCACCTGGTCCCGCGGTGCGCGCGGACGAAGAAGTGGCCGGAGTCCATGGACTTGTAGTGGCTCATCCGGCCGCAGGTGTAGCAGGGGATGAGTCCTCCGAGGTCCAACTCGACGGCGGGCTTCCCGCGGACCCAGAGGGAGACCTCCGCGTCCAGGAGGTGCTCGAGTTCCCCGTGCTTCATGTCCTCGAGAGCGCGGCGCCCTTCGCTGGGTGCCTTCGCCTTCTTCGGGAAGCGGTGGAAGGCGGATCGGTTCATACGGGGGCTCCTTCGCGCCATCGTTCGGTCTTGAAGTCGTACTCGAGCCAGAGTCCGCAGGTGGGACAGCGGGCAACGGCAAGGTGGGTGTCGGTCTTCAGGCTTTCCCCGCAGCCCGGGCAGGGCCCCGGGTCGGGAGCGAATCGGGTAGGGGCTTTCTGGGAGCGCTCCGCGAGGTATTCCTCGGCCGCGTCGTCGTACTCGAGGAGGGTTTGCTTGAGGAGGGCCCGGGGGTTCTTGGTGCCGCGCTTCTGGGAAACCCGGCGGCCGCAGAACGCCAGGAAGCCGATGTCGAGGTTGTGGGTCGCCATGCGGAGGGCGAGGAGCTCCAGGTCCTTCCGGGGGAGCATGAGCCCGAGGTGCTTGGTCTCCTGGGCGAGGTTATCCACAGGCAGGCCCTCGCGCGCGTGCTGCTCTTCTCTACTCTGCTCTACTCTGCTCTGCTCTGTGTTGATTCCGGTATCTGAATAGTCTTTCCCGTTTCCTGATTCCGTGTTCTGGACATCTTTCCCTTTCCGGGTGTTGTAATCCTCCCGATCTTCGTTCCTTTTCTTCTCGACCTTGCGATAGGACTGGTCGGTGTAGTCGGACCATGCGATGCCGTTTTCGTAGTAGATGAGGCCGCACTCGTCGGCGTTTGAGAGGTAGGCGAGGAAGGCATCGAACTCGTTCGGGGTATATCGCAGTTCACCCGCGTAGGCCGATCGATTCTTCTTCAGAGACAGGTCGAGTCGTGCCCCTGGTTGATCGGCCATGATCTCGAGGAGTGCGTTGAAACGACCGTAACCCTCATAGCCGTATTGAGCGATGAGGGCCTTCGCCCCTGGAGAATTCCGGGCGTCGCGGGTGTGCTTGAACCAGGGCAGATTCTCTTTCATGGCGTTCGCACCGTCTCCTCAGCCAGAAGCTCTGGCTGTCTAGCCCGCTCGATGATCCGCAAGAGCTGCGGGGCGTTGGTCTTGCACCACGTCGCGCATTTCGTTCCCATTCCCCGGCGCCGGCTCTCGGCGCTCTGGAGCCGGCGTCCGCAGTGGACACAGAAGTCGAATTCTCCCTTTCCCATTTCATTCCTCGATAGGCGGGAGGCCGAGGTGACGGCCTTCTGGGGTGGTCCGGGTGCGGGTGCATCGCACCTTTCCCTTCCACTCTCCTGGGGCAAGCGGCCGGAGTCCTCCGCTCGTCCTTTCGGGACCCGCCTGGGATTTACTCTTTCGCTGTCGCTTTCTTGGGCTTCGTCTTCTTACCGCCGGGGAGGAAGCCGAAGAGGGAGGGGCGGGCCTCCACTTCCGGGGCGGGTTCCTCCATCGGGAGTTCCGGTTGTTCACGGTCGCCAGAGAGGTATTCGCTGATCCGGTTCTCCAGCAAATCCACGGCCGCGAGGAGCCGATTGAGCGGGTACTCCGGATCGGGAAGATCCTCTCCCGGGGCGATGTAGGGGAGCCGCTTCACGCGCGGGGGGAAGACCCTGATCCCCTCAAGGGTCTCGAGGCTGATCTTCACGAATTGGCCGTCGTCGTTTTCGCTGAAGTTCAGCTTCCGCACGATGAGATTGAGGTCTCCCAACTTGAAGTGGTTCCGCACCTCGAGGGCGACGGTCGCGGCGTCCGTATAGAGCCTCGCCCGCGGGCGCTCGTGGGTGCGGATGGTCGTCGACTCCTCGCTCTCCGTGGCGTCGTTGTGGTTCAGATAGGTGGCGATGACCGCATATTCGCCCTTCCCAATCTCGAATTCTTTAGCCTTCACGCAGTCCTCCTAGAGCTTCTCGTAGGTGATGCCCTCGGCGTCCATGTAGGCGCGGAGGGCCCTGATCTTCTCCCACGGGCCCCGGACCCGGAGGGTGTACACGACATAAGCGGGTTCCTCGGTCGCCGAGGTGTCCTCGGGGGGAGGGGTTTCCGCCTCCGCGCTGGGGAGGGGGAGCTCCTGGTCCGGGGGGTCTTCCTCGAGCCCTTCGGGGGGGCAGGGCTCGGCCTCGATGACCTTCTTGGCTTCCGCTTCGGCCGCGGCGAGGCGCTTCCTGTTTTCCTTGAGGCGGTCGACCTCGGCGAGGGCCGCGTTCAGGTTGAGGGTCTGGAGGTAGTGGGCTTTCGCCTCGGGTTCGCCGAGGCGGTCGAGGACGCAGAGGTCGTCCTTCGTCGTCTCGATGCGCCCGATGATCTCGGCCTGGACCGCCTTCAGCTTCATCGTCTTGTTCAGCCAGGCGGGGCTGAATATCTTCTCGAGGGGGAAGAACTCGCAGTTGAGGGAGGCGAAGAATTCTTCGATCTGGGCGCGCTTCTCGTCCTTCTCCTGCTGTTCGACGGCCTTCACGAGTCCGTCGATCGCGGCGGAGGCCTTCTTGATCTCCTGGCAGGTCTCGGTGACGAGGGCCTTGAAGGGTTCGAAGGGAGCCATGAATTTCCGCTCGTACTCGAGGCGCTGCTTGTTCAGCCTCTCGGCGGCCGAGTTGAGGTTTGCCTTGTCGCTCTTCGCTTCGGCGATGTTGTCGGGGTTGTAGTTCTGGATCTGGTAGTCCTGGAGTTTGGCCTTCACGGTCTCCAGGAGCGCGCGGGCGTTCGACTCGAGGGTCCCGAGGTTGAACTCGGAAACGACGAGGTCAAGGGTCTCTGTCTGTTCCATCGTTGATCTCCTGGGAGGGGCCGGGGGAATCCCGGCCCCTGGTGTTCATGCGTACCTGCGCTCGATCTCTTCCTGGATGGTCTGGACGTCGGCGAGGGTCTTCGTCTTCTCGAGGCTGTCGAGGTACCAGGGCTGATCCGTTTTCGGAACCATGCCGATGATGACCTCGCGCATCTGGGCCTTCGCCTCGGTGAAGCGCTGGGCCTCGAAGACCACCTTGTTCGCGGCGGGGCTCCCGGTCTGGGGCTTCCCGGTTACGGTTTTCGCGGCGGCGCGCGCCTTCTCGGCGGCCGTCGCGGGGGGCGGCGCCCCGGAGGCATCGGGCTCGAAGAAGTCCTCGACCCCGGCGTAGCCGTCGCGGATCGAGTTGTAGACCTGCCCGAGGGCGACGATCTCCGCGGCGCTGACGGACTCGAGCCGGTGGCGGAGGCGCTTCTCGATCTGGATTTTCGTGACCTTGTACTCGGCTTCGAACTTGGCGACCATCCTCTCGGCCGCTTCTCCGACGTCGCCGATCTTGGTGTGGATGGTCTTCTTGCAGCGCGCGACGGCCGCGTTGACGACATGCCCCGGGATGAGGGCGAGGATACAGGCGCGCTCCCGGCGGGAGCCGGCATTCGCGGCGACCTCGTAGATGTCCCGTTCCTCGGTGACATTCTGTTTCCCGCCACTCTTGGAGTCGCGGACGTGCTTGACCTTGAATTCCTTCCGACTCATCACGTTCGTCTCGAGGTCCCACGCATAGGTCAGGAGGCTCGAGGTATCGCCGGCGCGGTCGACCTCTACCGTTCCGCTCACCATGTTCCCCCAGTAGCGCTTGAGGACCTCGGCGAGGCGGATGCTCGGTCCCTCGACTTGCATTCCGCCACGGGGGTAGCTGTAGAGGGCGACGTTCGCGAGCTCGGGGATGTCGCACTCGGTGAGGATCCGTTCCGTCGCGAGGAGAGGATCGCGGGGGAACTGGCGGGCCATGATGACCTGGGCCTGGACTTCGGTCGCGGCCCGGGAAGCCGCGACAGCGACTCCGGACTCGTTGCTTCTGACCGCCACGGCGTTGCCGTAGGGATTCGATCCTTCGTCGTGGTCGCTCATGCGGTCCTCCGGAAGCTGTTGGCTTCCTTCCCGAGGCGGAAGACGCGGAAGGAGGTCGTCTTCTCGTAGCGGGAGGCGAGCTCGGGCTCGTCCTGCTTGAGGGCGGCGGAGTCGAGTCCGGTTCGGCTCTGCTCCTTCCAGGTGCAGACGGCCTTGCCCTCGACCATGAGGGTGTCGCCGAGGTCCTGGAGCGCTTTCTTGAGTTGGAGCTCGAGGGCGTCGGCCTGGGTTTCGAGGACCTTCAGCTCCGCCTTCACCATGGCGAGCTCGGCGGCGGTGGCGCCGTGAAGGGTCGTGCCCATGACGGGCTGGGCCGGAGCGCGGCCCCAGCGGAGGGTCGCCTCGTCGAGGGTGATGGGATCGGGCGGGGTCCGGAGCTGGCAGAAGGTCCAGAACTCGAGCTCGGCCGCGATGAGGTCGGTGATGAACTCCTCGTCTCGAGGCACGAGGTACAGGCGCATCCGGTTCCCGCCGATGAGGACGGCCACTTCGGCGAAGGTGTCCCCGGTGTCCTTGAGCTGGTGCTGGACCTGGGCGTAGTAGTGGGGCGGGATCTCGGCGGTCCCCTCGGGGCCCCACTCGGCCGCGTTCGAGGCGTCGGTCGTCTTGATCTCGAGGACCCCGCCG
>Ga0315268_10009579_pt1 | contig 10042 bp, 2 predicted proteins | sample C1_top_MG_FD_204535 | JGI IMG/M metagenome (GOLD analysis project Ga0315268, IMG submission 204535) | Sediment microbial communities from Yellowstone Lake, YNP, Wyoming, USA - C1_top | ecosystem: Environmental > Aquatic > Freshwater > Lake > Sediment | place: USA: Wyoming | collected 2017-08-01 | reverse complement strand
CTGCTCGACGAACTGCGAGCACAGCACCCGGATCTTCCTCCCCTGCCAACAAAAATTGCATAATACAAAAACATATGTTTACAAATAAAAAAAACGAAATCCCGGGAATTTCCGGCAACAACGCCTTTGCGGAAAAAAGGCTTGTTTTCATGGGAGCTCCGAAGCAGGAAACACCTCCCGCTGCGAAGGAAAAAAAGCCGGCCGTTACGGAAAAAATGCCAACCCTGGATGCAATTGCGGAAAAGCTGAACAAGAATCCTTCCAATCCGGGCGTGAAATTCAACGCCAACCTGGACACAAACCTTGATGACATGGCCACGGTCCTTGAACTGACCGATGACCAGAAAACGCGCTTCAAACAGGAACAAAAAGAGGCCATCAACGACTCGCTGCGCAGACAAGGCTTCGATCCGATTGTCACCCCCGACACTTATTGGGGCATGCTGGGAGGAGGCTCCATCACACCACCAATCGAAAGAGTCACGATCAAAGACGGCAATTTTGCTTTTTTCAGGAAAGGGAAAGACGAGACGGATAAGATCCTCGGTTCACTAAGGTTGAAAGCCGGCAACCGCGGTACCCCGGTCAACGTCGAACCCGGCAAGGAACCGGGCAAAAAAGAACCCTCACAAACCTTAACAATAGCGGTTGATGAACCCGGCAAAAAAGAAGCCACTTCTGAAGCAAAACCTGCAATCCAGAGCGCCATTTCGGAAGGTGAAAAAAGAAGAGCGGCCGCGGCAGGACAAAAAGAAAGAATTGATGCCCTCGAGAGAAACGGCCGATACGGCGACGGAGTCAAAAGCTTCAGGGACAACACCGATTTTGAAATCAGCAACACTCTCCTGGCACTATTGGATGATCCCGCAAAATGGGCGGAGGCCTGGGAAACCCCGGGAGCAATCAGGGGGCTGGAACAATTGAAAGGAGTAATTTTAAACGAGCCGATCTTCAGCGCCGTCAAAAACGAACCGGAAAAAATCCGGACGCTTTTGCGCAAAGCCATCACCGGTGAAAGCATTTTGAACTCCGATAAATATATAAGTTTCAAGGACCTTGTTAATGAACTGATGAAGTCCGGAGGATTCAGGGCTCCTTCCCTTTCCAGCTCAGTCGAATCAACACAGAGCAGGCTCGATGCCATCGCCCATAGATATCCTTCACTTCTGAAAGCTGAGGACGCGCCCAGAATCTCCAATTTGAAAAAAAGCCATCCCAACCATGTCAAAGCGATTGATTATGCAACCGGTTTTGCGCGGGCTTTGAATAGCAACTCCCAGGGCGTGACTGATGTATATATGTATAAGGTTGATAATGATGACGGCAATAACTCCGTCGACCTCACGGTAAAATTTGAGGGCAACGCATATATAGTTACGGTACTTGAAAACGGACAAATCAACATCTTCGGTTATCCGAGCGCCAGGCCGTATGCCGAAGGACATAAAGGATATGATAATTCAAAGAAATTCGACGAAGAACAATTGGTGCTGAATATCGGGAAAGATGATGACGCAAAAGAAAAACGTTCCAAAACAATGGATTTCAACAAAGGCCAGAAAGAGATAGCGGCCTGGTTCAAAGACGCAGTCACTCCTCCTCTTACTTATTCTGAAGTCAAAGACAATTTCAACGAATACTTTGACGAAAACGGCCGTCCAAAAGCAATTCTTGGGAACAGACCGGATTTAGTCAAATACTATCAGGACCTGATGATCGGCGGACAAAGGCTTCTGGAAGCGACAAGATTCCTCGAACACAGGCCGGAAGCTGTGGCTGAAACCGCCAATACGGGAACAACGCAGCTGTTGAGACAAGCGCAGGTGCCATCCGTCGTCACTAACTCAACCGACGCCTGGAACGCCGATGAAGTCGTGAACCTCGCTTCAAAAGGCAATGGAGTACTTGCCCTGAGGCCCATTGCGTTTGCAAGCCTGGGCAACCACGCCGGTCTGCAGATTGAGGATGGTGTACTGGGACCCGAATACTCAAGCCAGGTTCAGAACAACAAACCACTCCTTTTCAAACTTCTTTTCCAGAGCCACAGCATCAACGAACTGCTCAGCTTCGGATACGTCAAGAAAATGGCGGGCACTGGAGGAAAAGACTCCTATGTCATCACGACCTTTCCGCCAAACATGGTTCGCTACCTTACATTTAAGGGTCCTCGCAACGCCTCGACAAATCTTGAAATCTTCATCAGAAATCCGCAGGCCAACCTGAGCGAAAGCGCAGCGCTTGATTATATCCGCCCGCAAAACAGGCTGGAAGGGGTCGTCAGCGATATCGCCAATCCGGAAGAAACGGAGTTCCGCCGCGCCGACAGTTTCGGCAACATGTATGACCAGCTCCGCACCGTGGACGAAGGTAAATATGAAAAAGCCGCCCGCATGACCGACGGTTTCAGCAAAAAACTGGGACCTGATTTCGAAGTCAATTACCTCGGACATATTGCCAAACGCGGAATTTACGGACCAAGCATAAAACTGGCAATCAAGACCCCGAAACACGGAATTGTAACAGCATATATTTGTCACAAAACAGGCTTTGGCCCCAATGCCGTTGAAATCATCAATCCCCGCGGAGAAAGCGAATATAACATGCATACCGAAGGAACTTTCACCGACCCCGATAACGGTCCGGACAACCATGTCCGCACCGAATTCCTGGCCAGCTGTGAAAAACTGGGCCTGCGCGAACGCACCTGGCACGACGTGGCCGAGGACGCCGCCAAATATGACGGAGTAAAGGAAAGTCCCCTGCTTCGAACCATGAACAGCGTTTTTGCCAAGGCGGAATTGAATAAACTGCTACGGGAAAGAGGCGTCATCGACGAAAGAGGCCAGTACAGCGAAGCAAAACTTTATGACACGCTCAAATACCTTGCCGAAAAAGGATATTCGCAAAAAATGGATATATTGACCAAAGCCAGCGCCGACAGCGATAAGAATACTTCACCGGATCTGACACAAAGAAGCAACGCTTTTGACGCGACATTAGGTATCGAACCGGGAAAAGACATTAAAAACATAAATTTCACCCTGGCCGACCTTTACAACCCGACAAAAGGTCCTCTCCTGATGGAACTTATCCAAAGAGGTCTGGTTGAGCACATTGCCCAGAAAGAAATCGACCGGAAGGCCGACATCAAGGAAAAACTGGATAAGGCTTATAAAGAATTTGAGGCAGACAAGAAAGAAGGTCTGCAGAAAGCTCTTGAAGCTATCAGAAAAGCTTATGAGAAGGCAGGAAAGGAACCTCCTCCAAACCTTGAATACACTTTTAAAGAAGAAGTCTTCCCGCTGATGTTCGCCCTCGGATTTGACGTCAACAGCGGAACGCTCGGACTAGGAGTCGGAGCGGTTTTCCCGATTGACCTCCCCGGAGGCGCCGGAAAAATCATCATCGGCGGAGGCGCCGGAGTGGGGGTAGGACCAAACAGTCCCAAATTGGGCATCGGAGCTTTTGCGGCTTATGAGACGCCGAAATGGGGCAGATTCAGCCTGATTGTCGGCGGTGGCGCCGGAGTCGAACTGACCGAAATGAAATTGGGCGCATTTTACGGAGGAGCCCTGAACATCGACCTGGGTGGCCGCAGGTTTAATCATAAGATAACAGCCGGGGTCGCCATGCTTGGAGGAGTAATGCCTCTTCCTTCCTTGCTCTTCAGCTACAGCCCTGACCACGCTTACAGGAAAGAGGAAGCCATGGACGACGCGATGCAGGCATTCGACCTCACCGCTGAAAACCCGTCCATTGAACAGATAAACCAGAAGCCATGGATCAGATCGGCCATCCTCCAGAAGCACAAGGCCGATTTACAAAAGAAATTCCCAGGGAAAAACATTACGGAAATTCCTTCTCTTGATTTATTGAAAGCCCTCGGCCCGGAAACCGTCGCAAACGATTACAAAGCCATGCGCAGACAGATGGCCGTTGAAATCAACCGTAAATATGACCCGTCGCCGGCCGACCCCGGAGCAACCTTCGGCATCGGTTACGATTTTGAAAACGACCGGTTCGTACTCGGATATATGCCGAACTTCGTCAACTACTCCGAGAAAAAAGTTTCCGTATCCGAAACCAAATCCAGGAGTTCGAGGGAGGCCGAAATCATGGCCGAACAGAACCTCCAGATACTGGAAAGGATCCGCAAGGGCGAACAGATACCCGAAGCCGAAATCAAGAAACTTGAGCAGGCCGGAGCCGTATTGCGGCTTGCCGGAGGAGCACTCGGGGTTACCCGCCCACGCGAACAAGTCCAGGTATCGGAGCGTCCGCGTAATAACGTGGAAGGAATCGCCGGACTGGAAAATGAATTAAATGCCATGTACAGGCCTCTTGGCCTTCGGGTCAAATTCGACCGGGGACTTGGATTGTTTGAACTTTCCTTCCTCGACTGGAACCAGCCGGCTCCGACCAACTATGAAATTGCCATCGATCCGTACATGCAAAAAGGCGGTCTGATGATGCGTGACGGCAGACTATATATAACTTCAAATTTTGAGAAAAATAACCTCTTCACGATCCGGAGAAGCGACTACGCCTATCCGTTCAAATATCAGGGAGCGGACTTCCACACCCTGGTCACGATCAGCGATGTCCCAACCACAAGCCCCGCCGAAATCTACCGGAATTCACGCTTCGTCCTGAGATCCACCTGCGGACAGGCTTGGCAGGAAGGCGAAGGATTAAGCGGAAACGGCCGCAACCTGTTCGCCCAATCGGCAAAAGACAGACAAAAATACAGACTCAGCAACGACATGTTCAAGCCTGCGGAAACAGGGGTACCGCCGCCCGATGCGGCGCAGGAAACACAATTATTCCAGAACCCCGATTCGCCATACAAGAAAACCACAGTCGCGGTCGAAAAAATTTCCGGCGAAAGGGCATCCCAAATCAAGGATTTTGTCGCCAAAATCATGGGTCCGGACGGCAGAACCGGCAAATTCGCGCTCGAGTACAGGAAACTGAGCAATGCCGAAACCAACACCCGCAATTATGAAAAACTGACCGCGAGAATCAACGAACAATGGAAAGAAATTAACCCGAACGCAGCTCCACTTTCCTCCGAGGAACTGAACCTGACGCTCAATACCCTCGCCGACACCAGCTTCAGCGAACTCGACAATGTCTGGTATGTCAAAGCGGCCAAACGCAAATATGACAGCAATCCAGATAATGCCGAGTATAAAAAAGCATATGAGGACGCGAGGACGAAGGCATTTGAAGCCAGGCTGGATTCCACCAAAAAAGCCCTCACCAGACAATTTAAGGCGATGGTCGATGAAAACCACCGACACCATCCGGGAACGAACGACCCTCAACGCATCTTGAGGAGCGCCGAGGAAATCGCGAATATAACAGTTGAACGCGCCAAAACAGTCAAAGTCAATAACCCCAACCAGAAACCGATTGCGGAAGTGGACAGGTTCCTGTCGCTGGCCGCGACCCTCAGCCAGGAAGGCCTACGCGGTTCTTCATATACCGAATTCGCAAATGATCCCCTCTATGCGCTGATCCCACACGACCCGCCGGTTGATTATATGAACATTGCAAAAAGCGCGCCGGAAAGCTATGAAGCGGACCTGGTCAGGCTGGCGATGGAGGGAATGAGCCCGATTGTTAACGAAAAACTGATCTTCAACGCCGACGACAAGGTGGAAAATTTCGCCGAAGCAAAAAATTTCCTGAACTCCGAACTTTCGCTCCAGATTTTCAGCATGATGAACGATCCAAAAGCGGGATTGATGTTCTCTGCACCTTCCTTCCGCTACGAAATAGCCAAAATGATGGGCGCCCGCGATTCAGCAGAAAAACTGCAGCAAGTAATAACAGCCGGCAAACCGAATACGGAACTTGCATTGTTACAGCTTCATAATATCGTCACGGGCATCCGCGAAGCGGAACTGCGCGGTGAAAAAAATTATGTTTCTTATTACAACCCCAACTTCATCTTCCATCTTGATACAAAAGTCGAAGACGGCGTTTACCGCAGGTGTACGAACTACACCATGTGGATTACCGAACATATTTCGGCGGAAGTGAAGATACCTTCCGTACCGCCGCCAAACTACGCGGGTTTCGCCGCTTACGGCCATTCAACCGCAACCGTGGCGGAAACAAGCGCTCTACAGTCTGCAACAATCTTCCGCGTCGGAGTGGGAGTATCGGCAGGACCACCGGCGCCGAAGCCTGAGACGCCGGAAGAGCACACTGGACACACAAACCCAGAACCTCCGCAAAGCGATGCTCCGGGAGTCGATCTGTCGGGAGGACGCAAATTCGGCGTAGCCAGACAAAAACCGGTCGAAACCGGTACTGCCGGAGAATAAAAAAAATTATAAAAAACACCCATGAAAAACAAAAAAACAAACATCAACGTCATCATTGCTGCGATAGTAATCGTAGTCCTGATTGTTGTGGTCCTGATCTGGAAATCCCAGCCCCAGGCTCCCTACCTGCCGGGCAAAGTCATTACATCCACATCAATTCCCGACGGCCCTACGGCCGGTGAATGATCAAGTTAACCCATCACCCAATGAAAAACACAAAAAAACACCAAATCTTCCGTACGATTTTTATTACCTCAATCGTACTTGCATCGGCGGTTTTACAGGCACAAGATGCACTGGCTCAGGCCGTATACCAGCAGACCTGTAAACTCGGTGTTTTTCCGTATAGCACATCGGGAACATACAAGGATGGTGATGCGGCAAACCCGTATATTAACTTCCTCACAGACAGCACCTGTAAAAATCACCTTCTGTATCCGCAGGCGCATAACTGGACGGATACCAATGTCTATAACGTTAAACCGCCTTCAGAAACGGAGAACACAATCAACGGGAACGCAATCACAATCCATGCGCCGATTTCAAACCACTCGCACGCTTATTTCAATGACACCCCGGAAGACAGCACTTACTACACCAAGTCTTTCACGGACCAATTCGAAATCCAGATCCAAAGCGACGCCTGGGACAACATCTATCTTGACCAGATTTCATGCGATATAACAGTGCCAGACGGCTACGCCGGAGACACCTCCGACCTTCTTGATAATTGCGAAGGATCATCTCCCCTGTTTGGCGGGACAACAGCAACCAAAAGCTTCGACTACGGAAAGAAGACTTTGACGATAAATTTCCGTTTCGCTCCCCCCGGTGGGAACGGCCGCCCGACGCTTTACGGCAAAAACGGGAATGGTTTTGTCACATATAAAGACTATAACAATGATAAAATTGTCCAGCAGGCCTCCGAAAAACTTAATACGTTCGACGTAAACGGATTCGACCCGTACAGCCATGAACTTGAATTCGCAGTAAACCTTCCCACAAAAGACGCAGGCACAATCTGGAGCGCCACGACAACTTCACGCGCGCTGATCCGCAACCTTGCTTTAAAAAGAACTCATTATTGGGACAATTTCTTTAAGGGTTGTATCGGCAATGACGTTAATAACGCCGACAGCGGCTGGTGCTACAAGAATGTCCTTCCCGGCTACCAGATAGCCCAGGTAACGAGCGGATCTGGCACCTATGATTATTTCTGGTATCCGATCGGTTCGGTTGCAAACATTTGGAGAAAGCCGCCACCGCAGCAATCCTGCAACTCCTTCCAGATCAGCCCGATAACACTGACCGAAGCCGACCTGCCAAAAACGATTAATATCACAAACGTCAGTACCACCGGCGGACTCCTGCTTGATTATAAATGGACCGCGGACAATACCGGAGGATTCATCAGCTTTGACAATGACCCCGCCTATACCGGCAACGCCCGCTTCACATCGGCAACATCGGTAACCATAAAGAAAGTGAAGGATTTCACTGGAACTATCACCGTTTATGTAAACGCCGTAAAGAAAGGAACGACCGCCCCGGTTTACACAGGCGGATGCCAGCAACAGTTAACACTGACCAAATCGCCAAAAGATTGTGTAAACCTGACTTTGAATCCTACCGGACCGTTTACAAGCGACAATATGCCGAAAACGATTACCGCAACTTCCACGGCCACCGGAGGACTTCAGCTCGTCAATAAATGGACGGCAAGCGATGTCCTAAGCACCGTCCGCTTCGACGATACCATGACATATACAGGTTCACCCTATTTTGATCCCAACAATACCACAAAAATCGCTCTTCTTAAGGCGATTACAAGTCCCGTCACAGTTTATGTGACGGCGGCTGACGCCACAACCCACCAGGAATATCCGGGTATAAACAATGTGTGTAAAAAACAGATTGTAATTAATCCAACCCCGGTGCTGTCATGCAACAGCCTGACGATTTACAGGAATAACGTCGTCTTCCCAAACAGCATCAATTACGGTGACCCCACCGATAACCTCTATGTGCAGGTATCCAAGGACGCCGCGTTGAATCTGGATTATCGCTGGTCAGCAACCCAGGGATTATTCAACAACACCTCCAATCCGCTCACCACCCTGCTGGAAGCCACAAAAGTCAATTACAGCGGCGCATCACAGACAGCAGTTACGACGGTCAAAGTGGATGGATATGACGAGACCAAAGGGCCAAACAGCACAGTGTTTTGTTCAGATCAGTTCAATATAGCTCCACCTCCAACTTCAGCAAATTGTTCCAAGCTGAATCCCACCGTGGATGGCTCAAATAGTGGAAACAGCATAACCTTTAACGCAGGTACAATACACACGCTGGCCGGGGATCCATCAAATACGGATCAAACCAAGCCTGCTGAAATCACATGGTCCGAAACCGGACCGGGATATTACACGGCAGCCGTCGGAAATCCTCCGGGCTGTCCGACACCTGTTGATAACATCACCTTCGACGCACCGACAAGCTGCAAATACGTATATCACGCAGATCCGAACGGACAAGGCACCGCATCATTTGAAGCCAAACCGAACAATGGCGGAATCGCAGCCTGTAAGGCAAACATTTCCGTCACATCCCAACCACCGAGCGGCCAGTGCGAAAACATCAACGCCTCAGTCTCCCCATCACCGGTTCATCCCGGAGATGCGGTCACGATCAGCATCAATCCGACTTATTCCGGCAATGTCTTCCCCGATTCGGCCACCTGGACCGAAAACGGCAGCGGATCATTCACCGGAGCCAACGGAGGCGGAGCACAATGCCAGATTAACCCGGGCCTGACGCCTTTCACAAGAAAAGTCATCGCGCCGGACAACTGTAAGAGCTACAACTACACCGCGGGCGCGGCCGGCGACACGGTAACGGTTTCGGCCCTGCCCTATCCAAACGTTAACCAGAACTGTATCTATAATCTGACTGTCCAGGGACAGACCATCAACGCAAGCTGTTCCTATGCCGAACTGACCCCTTCAACTCTCGACCTTGACGGCACAACCAATCTGACAGCCACAGTCCACTTCGACCAGAACGTAAACGGCCAGGTAACCATCCAATGGAGCGGAGACGGAACGTTTGATCTCGTTACACCCCAAAACACGCAAACCAAAACAATCACCAACAACAATTCAATCACCTTCACGACCGTTTTCCACACCAACAATATCTATCAGTCCCAGGCAAGCTTTGTGGTCACACAGGTTCCCGCCGGTGTAAACAATTCTTATGCATGTTCCGGACAAAACCATGTTTCCAAACCGCCGGAGAAAGAAAAATGCGAAGACCTTTACCTCGATGAACACGATTACCCAAACTACACCGAAGTTTGCGCGGTAATCACGGGCCAATTCGACGGACTGCTCAAGTGGGTCATTGGCAATGTAACAAAATCCACATACCAGCTTTGCCAGAACGTACCTCAATACACATTTGTTTCGGTCTATGCTACCGATAAGTGCAAGGACAGTCTTACCACAAAAGCGCGCCCCCCAAGGGCCTACAAAGGCGTCCGCCAGTCAAATAAGGGCGGAAGTTACGTAAAAGTAATCAGCATACCGTCCAATAACAAAGATGTTGACTACCAGCTGACCTTTGAAGCGGACCGAAGCATCCCGACAAGCGCAAGAATCACCGACACCATCAGCCAGGGATTCATTGACGGCATAACGCAGCCGACC
>Ga0315268_10009578_pt1 | contig 10042 bp, 8 predicted proteins | sample C1_top_MG_FD_204535 | JGI IMG/M metagenome (GOLD analysis project Ga0315268, IMG submission 204535) | Sediment microbial communities from Yellowstone Lake, YNP, Wyoming, USA - C1_top | ecosystem: Environmental > Aquatic > Freshwater > Lake > Sediment | place: USA: Wyoming | collected 2017-08-01 | reverse complement strand
TCTCAAGGGGAGCGGATCCCGAGGGGGTTGCTAGAGAACTCCGGTGGCAAGAATTCGAAGCCCTCGCGGCTCAGATCCTGAATCGAGATGGATATGCAACCGTGAACCACTTCATCTTCAAACACGCCGCGCGCAAGTACGAGATCGATGTCTTGGCCGCGAAGGAGACAATGGTTCTTTGCGTCGACTGCAAACACTGGCATCACGGTTGGGCACAAAGCAAGATCATAACCGCAGCTAGGAGCCAGTTCTTGCGGGTTCAGTCTCTATCTGAGGTCTTTGCATTCTATGAGAAGAAGCATCATGTCGCCAGCCGGCAGTCACTTCGGCTTCTCCCGATTGTGCTGACGCTCGCTGACGTGTCTTCTAGGCTAGTGGGTGGTGTCCCGATTGTCTCTGCTCTCCGTTTCAGGAATTTCCTCTCCCAAGTTAGCCCGTGGGATGAAAGGCTACGCTTCGTCGATGTCCCGGTACGCTCGCAGGCGCTTTTGGTTTCCTAGGTTGTCGATCCTACTTCTTCGACTCCAGCTCTTCTCTGAGCGTCCGTCTCAGGATCTTTCCGACGAGTGTCTTTGGTAACGAATCTCTGAACTCAACCAGTCTGGGAGCCTTGTAAGTGGCTATCTTCTCCTTGCAGAACTTGATGATGTCTTCTTCAGTCACCTTTCCTTGGTACCCCGGCTTCAAGCTCACATACGCTTTGACGGTCTCGCCCCTGTATGCATCGGGGACTCCCACAACCGCCGCTTCGTTGATGGCTGGATGCTCGTAGAGTACTTCCTCCACTTCACGCGGCCACACCTTCAGGCCTGAGACATCAATCATATCCTTCTTTCGGTCCACGATGTAGAAGTAGCCATCTTCATCCATCTTGGCGATGTCACCTGTGTGGAGCCACCCGCTCTTCAATGAGATCTTGGTTTCTTCCGGTTTGTTCCAGTAGCCTTGCATGACTTGCGGGCCTTTGATGGCTAGCTCGCCCACTTCGTTTGCTTTCAGGTCCTTTGTGCCAGTTTCAAGGTCAACGATCTTGGCGTCTGTATCGGAGACTGGGATCCCAATGGATCCAGGCCGGTTCTTCCTTGGGTCGTCAAGGGGGTTGACGTGAGTCACAGGGCTTGTCTCCGTGAGGCCATACCCCTCCACGAGGCGGCCTCCTGTCAATTGCTCGAACTTCTTCTGGACTTCAACCGGCAATGCCGCTGCGCCTGAAATGCAAGCACGCACGCTTCTGAGATCGTACTTCTTCACATCAGGCCTATTGATCAGAGCAATATACATCGTAGGGACACTGCAGAAAACCGTCGCCTTGTACTTGCTGATCGCGGTCAGTATACCCTTGGGGTCACGCGGGTCTGGGATTACGATCATGGTAGTGCCTGTCAGGATGGGTGAGTTCATGGCAACGGTAATCCCGAAAATGTGGAACAGAGGCAACACGGCGACGTGAATATCGATTCCACGACGAATCGGCAATTCAACCTCACATTGGGCTGCATTCACGATCAGGTTCCGGTGGGTGAGCATCGCGCCCTTCGGCACACCTGTTGTTCCTCCCGTATACTGAAGGAGGGCGATGTCATCCGGCTTGACTTCGACTGCTTTCGGATTTGGCCCGTACTTCTTCATTATCGAAAGGAAATCGAGTGCCCCAGGGCATTCGTGCGATTTGACTCCCTTCAGCGGCGCCAACGTTCTTAGCAATGGGGGAAGGTAGTCCCGTGGGCTGGTAGTGATCACGTTTCGCAGCTTCGTCCTCGCTCTTATCTCCTGAGCAATTGGATACAGCGTGTCCATGACAACAAGGGTCTCCGCCCCGGCATCATTGAGCTGATGCTCAAGTTCCCTCGCCTTGTAGAGGGGGCTGCAGGTCACACATGTCGCCCCCGCGCGAAGAGTCCCATAGAAGGCGATGATGAATTGTGGGAGGTTCGGCAGCTGTATTCCTACTCGATCGCCCTTCTTGACCCCCAAGTCTTGCAGCGCTGAGGCGAATCTGTCTACCATCTCATCGAGTTCTCGGTATGTGATGCGCCTTCCAAAGTAGATGATTGCTGCATGGTCTGAGTACTTCTGTGTGGTCTGTTTGAGCATTTCACCCAACGTAACGTTCGGATAATCTATTGATCTCGGGACTTGTGTTGGATAGAACCTAAACCATGGTCTTTCCAAAGAATGAGCACCAACCTTGGTACGCGGGTCAAATGTATAAAACGCTACCTGCCGTGTAACCGTCTATTGAGATTCCGGTCGCCGTTCGAGGAATCGTTTTGCTCGATCGCCACACCGCGAACCTTGCGGGTGGACTTGTTCCTGTTGCTTACGAAGGATGAATACGTAGGCGCAACGGACCTCGGCAGTCGGGCAGAGTGTGATCTTGCCAGTGCAAGATGGCTCGGAGATGCGGCTATCGCTCATCAGAGAGAAAGGGGGGAAAGAGGGAAAGAGGGAGTAGGCGGAAACGCGATACTCCCGAGACCTGCGAATCTGCAACAGGTCAGTCTATTTTCCTGCTTCTTCCCATCTTCTCCAGGCTGAGAAGTCTGATCCGAGCAATTGTAGGGCGATTACGATCTTCTGGGCGTTTCTGGTTCCCTCTGCAACAACCGCCTGTCTAGTCGCTCTGAACGCCTGTTGTACGTCGTAGTCAGTCGTTGTGCCCATTCCACCGAACCACTCCACCACATCGCTGATTGCTTTCATGCAGGTCTCAGAGGCGACGAGTTTGGCGCAGGATGCGGCCATCATTGCGTCATAGAACGAAGCTCTGCCGTCGTGGTATCTATCCACGAGCCATGCGGCACGGTAACACAGCCATCGGGCGGCCAGTACATTTGCATAGTCTTCAGCGAGTTCGAACTGTATTCCTTCGTGGCCAGCCAAGGGTCGACCGAAGGCTCGTCGCTGCTTAACGTGTTCCATGCCTGCTTCGAGACATTTTTCTGCACTAGCCACGATTGTCATTGTAGTCGGAACTCGTGCGTGAACGAAGCACTCGTACGTCATCTGATATCCTGTTCCTTCGAAACCTATGAGGCAGTGCTCAGGGATCCTCGTGTTGTCGTATCTCACGCCTCCCAAGTCGATTCCCATTCCCTCGTAGAGCGAGGTTGTGATGCCGTTCGAGGTGGTCGGAATGTAGACGAGGCTGAGGCCCTTCGACCCTAGCTCCGGCTTCGTCTTGACAGATGTGATGAATCCTCCGCCATACTTCATGGCTTCCGGGACGCAGCTGAGTATCTGCTTCTCCCCGTTGATGATGTAGTCTCCGTTGCTCTTCTTCGCGGTGGTAGTGATTGCTGTAAAGTCAGTGCCGCAGCCGGGCTCAGTGTTGTGAAGTGGAGTTATCCATCCGTCCTTGACGACCTTTGGGAGAACCTCGTCCTTCAGGTCTGCGTTTCCGTAGACGTTGATAACGCGGGCGCACGCAGCCCCGTACCAGACTGGAATTGACATTCCAGTTGTGTCCGCTTTCGTAAGCTCCTCCACGGCGATCGTGAATGTAACATAGTCTGCGTCGCTTCCGCCCCACTCCTTCGGGAGCAAGAGTCCGAATAGGCCTTGGCTTGTTATCGCTTTGTGGACTTCAGGCGTAATCATTCGCTCTTTGCGTAGCTCCTTGGCTTTTGGTGTCAGGATCTTTGCAAAGTAGTCCTTCAGTGTTCGTCTGAAAAGCTCCTGCTCCTCGGTAAAACCGAAATCTATCGGCATGATAGGTCACTTTCCTTTGAATTCCGGCTTCCGTTTTGACATGAAGGCTGATACGCCTTCCATCACGTCCTTTGTAGAAGCCACTATTCCGAATGCCTCGGATTCAAACTTGAGTCCTATGTCGAGCGGTACCTGCGTGGCGTAGTTCAGTGCGCACTTGGCAGCTTTCAGTGCAATTGGCGGTCCGTCTACGAAGTTCTTCGCGAACGCTTTGGTTTCCTCAATAAGTTTAGCCAGAGGCACGACCTTGGTCACCAAGCCAATCTTTAGCGCTTGCTCGGCCGTGATTCGGTCCCCGAGCATGACCAACTCCTTCGCCTTGGCAAAGCCGACGATGCGCACAAGTCTCTGAGTTCCCCCCCAACCTGGTATCAGGCCAAGTTTGATCTCGGTCGGTCCCATCTGAGCGCTCTCAGAAGCGATCCTGAAATCGCAGGCTAGAGAGAGCTCGAGGCCGCCTCCAAGTGCGTAGCCGTTGATGCAGGCTATCACGGGTTTGCCCATTCCCTCGATTTTTGAGGGAACTTCGTGGCCTTTCATCGAGCCGTCGGTTGCCAACGATGGGGTCATGCCTGAGAACATTGACATGTCTGCTCCTGCGCTGAAAGCTTTCTCTCCGGCCCCCGTAATGACGACGCATTTCACTTCTTTGTCCGAATCTAGATCGTTCAAAGCTGAGATGAACTCATTCATCATGTCAAGTGTCATCGTGTTGAGTCTGTGTGGTCGGTTGAGTGTGATCCAGCCTATTCCTTCTTCTTTCTTTACTATGATGTCTTCGTACGTCTTGCCTTCACTCAATGGTAGGAACCTCTAGTGGGAGAGCAGTTCCACTATCCACTATTTGAAACCCTCTGCAGGTTCTGGCGAGGATGGCGGCGGTAGGCTCATCACTTGTACTTGTGGAATCCTTGTCCAGCTTTCTTTCCAAGCCGCCCGTTCTTCACGTATTCAAGAAGGAGCGGGCAGGGCTCGTACATCGGTTCTGGGTGTTTCGCATGTAGTTCGTTCAGATTCTTGACAACTGTGTCAATACCCATCTTGTCGGCGAGTTCACACGGGCCTGAGGGCCAGCCAGTTCCGAACTTCATCGCTGTGTCTATGTCAGCTGGGCTAGCAACATCATCTTGGATAAGCCATGCAGCGGCGTTCGCGGCCATCGTGTACAGCCTGTTCGGATCGAACTTGTCAGCGAGTTCAAACGGTATCCTAGGTCGCCCGGCACTCCAAGGGTAAAACCCCTCTCCGGTCTTCTGACCGAGTTTGCCGGCCTTCACGAGAGGTTGATAGATCGGACATGCTTTGGCCCGTGCGCCGAAGGCGTCCTCCATTTCTTTCGCTACGCTGTTGAGGATGTCAAGACCGACGAAATCCGCTAGTTCAAATATCCCCATCGGTAAGCCTGCCTGATACTTCATCGCCGCGTCAATCTCATCTCTAGTCGCTTCCTTCCGCTCGACAGCCCAGAATGCTTCGTTGAAGACGGCGGCGAGAATTCCGTTTACGATGAATCCTCTAACGTCCTTTTTCACCAGGACGGGTGTCTTTCCGAGTTTCTTGGCAAGATCCAATGCGAATTTAGTTGTCTCGTCGCTGGTCTGTGCGCCCTTGATTATCTCAAGGAGCGGCATCATTTGTGGAGGGTTGAAGAAATGCAGCCCGACGACCCTCTCAGGCCTGCTCGTCATCTTCCCAAGCTCGGTGATGCTCAGCGTCGAAGTGTTCGACCCGAGGATCGCATGTTTCGGTGCCAGCTTGTCTATCTGTGCGAAGAGTTTCTTCTTCATCTCGAGATTTTCTGGTGCGGCTTCGACGATTAGGTCTGCATCCTTAAGGGCCTCGGTCATGTTCGTGCTTGTGTGGAGGCGCGCCACTGCTGCATCTGCATCTGCTCTGCTGACAGTTCTTTTCTCCACGAACTTATCGATGCTCCACCCTATCTTCTGTTTGGCTTTCGCGAGAATCTCATCGTTGATGTCGACTAGAGTCACTTCGGTGCCAGTCATTATGAGTAGTTGTGCTATTCCGTGGCCCATCGATCCGGCCCCAATTATCGCCGCCTTTTTGAGAGGTTGTGTGCTCATCAGGATCACATCGAGTATTGTCGTCCACGTTCGAGTATTTCACTTATTGGATTGGCACGAACTCGTAGCTGGCTCCTTCAGGCGAAGGCTTACCCACAAGCTTCACTTTCATGCCAACTTTGGCTTGACCCAGTTTCACACCCGAAAGCCATGAAAGCACCTTCACTCCCTGATTCATCTTGGCCACCGCGACTGTGTATGTCTCGTGTTCGGAGAAACTCGGCGGTCGAACGATTACATGGGTGAAGGTCTCGAGCTCGCCCTCATCGCCGGTAAGGTCTATCCAATCCATCTCTGATGTTAGGCATTCTGAGCAGTCTGCGACCGGCGGGAAGTACTTGTGTCCACATTTCTTGCATTTCGTGCCGTAGACTTTTCCGTTTTCGAGCTCATCCCAGAACCTTGATGTCTTGTTCGTTGGGATATCGAAGATGAACGTGACTGGTCTAGACTTCAGGGCTCTTGTTGGAGGACCAAATGCCATCTCAATCCCTCCCAAAGATTGTGACATACGCGTAATGTCCGGTTCCTCCGATGTTGTGGGCGAGGGCGTTGCCGTGTTTGACGGGCACCTGTCTCTTGTCCGCTTGTCCCCGCAGCTGGCGTGTGGCCTCTGCAGCCATCGATACGCCAGTCGCTCCAATCGGATGCCCCTTCGCCTTGAGGCCACCGTCAACGTTGACGGGTATCTTGCCGCCGATTTCGGTTTGGCCTTCACGGATCATCTTGGCTGCGCCTCCCCGTTCGCAGAATCCTAGGTCTTCATAAGCGAGTAGCTCCGCAATCGTGAAGCAGTCGTGGACTGTCGCAACGTCCAACCGGTTCGGTTTGAGCTTGGCGGCGGCGTATGCGTTCTGTCCGGCGATAGTGCCGGAGCGTAGAGACGTGCAGTCTTCGCGTTTGCTAATATTGGCTGTGCCCGAGCACATCCCAATCCCTTTAATCCAGATAGGCGTGTCATTCAGTTTCTTCGCTTTATCTTCAGCGGCCAGAACGATCGCAGCGGCTCCGTCACTGACGGGGCAGCAGTCGAAGATCTTCAATGGCCACGCTATCACTCTTGATGAGAGAACGTCCTCGACCTTCACCAAGTTCTGAAGATGAGCATACTTGTTCATCGCACCATATTTGTGGTTCTTCACAGCAACCCTGGCAAGATCTTCTTCTGTGGTTCCGTATTTCTTCATATGCGCGGTCGCATGAAGTGCGTAGTATGCTGGGAACGTCATGCCGAAGTTGTGGAACTCCCAGAGATAGTAGCCAGCTCTTCCGATCAGCTCAACGGAGGTGAGGATATCAACTTCGGTCATCTTCTCAACCCCGACCGCCATAGCTATGTCCGTTTGACCGCTTGCAATTGCATTGTATGCGGATGCAACAGCGGCGCTTCCTGAAGCGCACGCCGCTTCGCACCTTACGAGCCCGGCACCCGTCAGACCTGCATATTCAGCAATCACAACTGCTGGAAGGAACTCCTCGTACCATCCGCCTGCGGTTCCGACACTCACAAAGCCGACATCCTTCTGCGTAATTCCAGCGTCCAGGATTGCCGGCTTTATTGCTTCAAACGCCAGTTCCGGAAGGTTAGCGTCACGGCGGTTACCGAAGACGGAATGTCCTATCCCCACTACGGCAACTCCTCGAGACAAGAATCTCACTCCAAAGGAAATGCGCACGAAGCTAGACTGGGGCCCGCTTAAATCTCTTGTCAAAGGCGAAGAAGCGACTTGAGAAGGTGGAAAGCACGCCTGTTACGGGAGTTCGCAGCCCTCTAGCCATATGGAGGCCAGAGTCTGGAAATCTGGAGGCACCGCTTCTCTGTCAACCACCACGTCCAGCACGGCTGGTAGTCCTGAGTCTACGGCCCTTTGTAGGGCCGGATGAATCCCAGAGGGTTCTTCAACTCTTTCACCGTGGCAGTTCATGGCTTGAGCAATCCTATCGTACCGGATGTCGCTTAAGTCAACTCCGATATGCCTTCTTGAATAGGCGAGCGTCTGTCCGGATCTTATCATTCCCCAAGCGGAGTCGTTTGCGAGGATGAATGTCAGCGGCAACTTGAGACGACTGGCAGTCTCTAATTCCTGAATGTTGAAGCCGAAAGCTCCGTCTCCAGTGATGCAGTAGACTTGTCGCGAGGGCGCCGCAAGCTTCGCCGCGATCGCGTAGGGTATTCCCGATCCCAAGTGGCCGGAATCTCCAGACGCGGAACTCAGGTACGTGTTTGGTTCGTACACGCGATTCAGATACAAGCACCATACGGTGGTGTTTCCGCCGTCAACCACCGCAATCGCGTCTCTCGGAAAGAACTCTCTCACCTCTCTAATCAGACGCAAATGATGAATCGGCACACTCTCGGAGCGAGACATCTGTTCGAATCCTTGGAGCCAGTTCTTCTCCACCTGCTTGTACTCGCGAAGAGATGCTCGTTCCTCTTTCCTTGGAGAGTGTTCCCTGACGGTTGCTAGGAGGGCATGAAGTGTTGACCGAGCGTCTCCGACTATGCCGATGTCCACTTGACGGTTGAGACCGATCATCTCCTCCGACGCATCTATTTGGATTAGCTTCTGATGAGCCGGTTCGCCCCACGCGAGCGGAGGTTGCCCCCACATTTCCAAGTCTCCGAGCCGGCCGCCAACTAGAAGCACAACATCCGCCTCCACCTGCGCGACAAGGGCGCCACTACCCGGACAAGCTGGAATAAGGCAGAGAGGATGATCCTCAGGGATGGCTCCTCTTCCCGTTGTGGACGTCGTCACCGGCGCCTGCAAATAATCTGCGAGTTCAATGAGTTCCTTGGAAGCTCCTGACCGAAGTACTCCCGCTCCCGCATGAATGAGAGGAGACTTTGCATCCACCAACATTCTGGCTGCTTGATCGAGAAACGAAGCGTTGCCTACGGGTCGTTCAACCGCTCTGTAGCTTGACGGATGAAGAATTCTGACGTCGCTCTCTTCTCCTGTCTGATAGAGGACATCTGCGGGAAAGTCAAGGTGAACCGGGCCTGGTCTTCCTGATGTCGCGGCGCGAAAGGCACATTGAGAAAGTTCGGGTATGCGCCTCCAATGGGAGACAATGGAATTCCACTTTGTAACTGCTTTGAAGAGTGAAAGTTGGTCCAAGGCCTGGGTGGAGCCGTGGTCAGGGTACGAGCGCCAAGATTGATTCTGCGCCGTAATCACGAGCATCGGAATGCTATCGGCGTAGGCAGCATATGTTCCACCGACCAGATTTGCGGCTCCCGGCCCCACCGTCCCGAGGCAGACTCCAGGCTCTCCAGTCACCCGGGCCCAAGCGTCAGCCGCATGTGCAGCCGCCGCCTCATGCCGCATCGTGATGAACTCAATGCGCTTATCGTGGTAGATGGCGTCCAGAATCGGATACAGCTGGTCACCAGGCACACCGAAGACATACCGGACTCCCTCTTCGACGAGGCACCGCTTCAGAACTTCACCGCCAGTCAGACGAGTCATGCTGACTGGTTTCCTAAGGCGTGTACTTGTAGCTTGCCATGGGTCGCCTTTCGGTCGAAGGCGTGATTGAGGATTGCGCTCATGTTCTGCACTCTCGCCCCTTGGGGTTCAGGGCCCTCACGCCAAGCATTTGGCTCAAGCAGTCCGTGCCCTGCAGGCTGGAGATTAGGCCGAGCCATCGCATAGATGATAGGCCTTTTCTATGTCCTGCAACGGACTGTTGCTATCGATGGTGATGTGTTTGGCGAAGTTTCCTTCTGAAGAATGGGCTAAGCTCTTTATGGAGCAGCTTAACGCGAACAAGAACTACGAAGAAGCAGCACAGACGTGGGAAGGCGACTTTCTTTTCATCATCCAAGCCGATGCCGAACTGAAGGAGCCGGCGACCATGTACATGGACCTGTGGCATGGGAAGTGCAGGGGCGTTGCGCTGGTTAGGCCGGGCGAGGAGAAGAAGGCAGCGTACGTCTACTCTGGACCCTACGAGAATTGGAAGAGACTGATAAACAAAAAGATCGACCCGATTCAGGGCCTGTTGACTGGGAAGTTCAAGCTCCAGGGAGACATGGCCAAAGTACTACGTGCAGTTAGGGCTGCAAAGGAACTGGTTGAGACTGCAAGCAAAGTTCCCACAGAGTTCGTGTGATCTCCAAGTCTCGCAGGTCTGACTTGGATTGTGGTTTTTTACCAGCCCCAAGATCGCATTCGGCGAGGACTCTCTAGAGCAATTGAACGCTATCGAAGGCAAGCGCGTGCTAGTAGTCACCGACCCGA
>Ga0315268_10009577_pt1 | contig 10043 bp, 22 predicted proteins | sample C1_top_MG_FD_204535 | JGI IMG/M metagenome (GOLD analysis project Ga0315268, IMG submission 204535) | Sediment microbial communities from Yellowstone Lake, YNP, Wyoming, USA - C1_top | ecosystem: Environmental > Aquatic > Freshwater > Lake > Sediment | place: USA: Wyoming | collected 2017-08-01 | reverse complement strand
CCCCTGCCCACGCCTCTCCACATTGAGCCTGAAATGGTATCGGCCAAGAACCTGCCGGACAAGCCCACGCCGAAGCCCCTCATCATCCCCCATGAGGATGTGATCCCATTTTCTGGATATGTCGAGGATTGCCGGATATGCAAGGCGAAGCTGGACGCATCCCTGATTGACAATGCCAAACTCACGAAAGAGCGCGACTTGGCCGTCAAGACCGTGAAGGGGGGTAGCTGGATTCACCGAGTAGTCAGAAATGCGAAGTGGTTGGCACTTGGAGCGGCGGTAGGAGCCGGAGCTGTGGCTGCGGCAAAACACTAAAGGAGAAAAACGATGGGATACTTTATCGCGGTAATCGGCAGTTTGATTGTAGGTTTCGGGCTGGGCTACGGATTTCGGGGCTGGACGCATAAGCAGATTGGCAGTGCGGCCAAGATCGTCGGGGAAGTGAAGTCCAAACTCTAGTCGCCAGAGTAAAGGGAACTACATACTTAACTCCCTTCGGGGAAGAAAGCAGGGAATATGCACTATGCAAACGGACGTGAAGCGAAGAACGGAGACAAGGTCGTGCATTTCGGTTACAGCGGCCCGGCGGTAGGCATCCTCTACGATGCAACGGCAGGAAATGACTACTGCAACGGCAAGATCGCCGTGACGAAACCGAACGATCCATGCCCGAACCTGAAGGAATGCCTGTATCTTGAGGATGTACTAGCTCTGCTTCCCGCTCAGGAAGGAGTTCTAGCAGGCACGCATCCCGATCTTTTAAAGAGAGTTGCACTTGTGCCCGATACCTCAAAGAAAGAAACGGTTTAGGGAGTTAAGTATATAAATCCCATACAAGGCCGTATTTGAGGACTTGAAGGGCCGCATCCATCTGTCCGGGTGCGGCCTTTCTGCTTTTGCACACCCCCGAAAAAAGATTATTAAAAAGGTTGACACGGTTCTGCTGGTTCGTCTATGCTGCGGTTATGGCGATAAAGGTACAAACCCTAACGGCCAGAGTCGAAGCCGAGGTTAAGGCAGAAGTCAAGGAACTGGCCCGCCGTGAGCAGCGCACCACCTCTCAGACCGTAGCCCTCCTGGTAATCGAAGCCCTCACCGCACGGCGATCCAAGGAGAAAGCGGCATGAGTGCTGAACGCAGAATCACGGGTGGCCCAATGTATCCCAATCGCTTGACGCTGCCAACGGGCTACCAAGTCGCACCGGACGGAACAGACTTCGCGCCTGGGCTGGTTGGCTCAGGCCCATTTGCTGGCAATGAAGTTACGGTATGCCTGCTTCCAGGAGATGAAGGCGAATGGTTCAAGAAGCAGATCGCGGCAGGGCAAGGTGGATGGACGGCTTATCCATCAAAGGAACAAGGCCCCGATTCATATTGGAAATCGTCTAAATGGAAATCCAAAGAGAAGGTGGCCTAAACCATAACGGGCAAAAAGTAGCAAGAAATGGCAAGAGGTCCTAGTACGGAGGGGGTGGGGGATGCTGAAACTAAAATCAATCAAGCTAGAAGCTGCTGCGTGCCGTAAAGCGTTCAAGGGCGTTCCTGTGGGTAGTTTGGTGCTGCATTGCCACCATGAATTGCTCATGGAAAAACTGACTGAGCCAGCTGAGGATCGCATTGCATACATTCTGAGCGATAAGCCAGAACATGAGCAGGCATTGCGGCTACGCCTCTTCCGGCCCCTCACCCCGGCCAGCAAGACCTACGACGAATCCAGCGTCATGGCCCTCGTCATGGCCCTCAAGACCTACGAAGACGCCATCGCCCTGACCCGCGTCATGGCCAGCAAGGCCTACGAAAAAGCCCCATCCCTCGTCATGGCCCACAAGGCCTACGACAAAGCCTACGCCACGGCCATCGCCCCGGCCAGCAAAGCCTACTACGAAGCCACCTCCCCGGCCCATGCCAAGATTTGCGTGAAGGGTTGCCCGTGGAACGGGGAAACGATTTTTCCGAAGCGGGCATTGCGGCTACGCCAGGGGTGAGTGGATGCTCAAGCCAACCGAAGCATTAGCGGAAGTAGCCGATCTTCTGGCGCAGACGGTGAAGAACCCGTACCGAGAAGAATCTATGACGCCAACGGAACTGGACTCCTGGACCGACAGAATCCTGCGGTGGGCTGAAAGCCAGAAAGTGGAGTGGAATCATGGGCACAGATCCTAACGAAGACATGGCCTTTCGAGCGGGGTTGGATACCAGCGAGGGCGGGGACATTTTGACGGACGCCGAGATAGAGGACTGCGGGTGCCCCGCAGACAAGCAAGTAATCAACCTGGAAACGAACCGGATGGTCTGCCGAGTCTGCGGCAAGCCTGGCCGGAGCCTGAATCATTTTGTGTCAGAAAAGTTGCGGGTGGCGTAACGCCGGAGGGGGTGGAAGGTGGAAACGAAACGGGACGAAGAAACATTCTACTTGGATGAAGCAAAGAAAACAGAACTACCGCGAACAAACGAGCGGCGCATGTCGGTGGCTGTGCGCCATTCGGCAACGCTGGGGAAGCTGGCCGAAGCTCTCTGTGGGGCGCAGATGAAATTCGATCCGCTCTACAAGGAAAGCGAGAATCCGGCCTTCCGCTCGAAGTATGCTGACCTGGCAACCGTCATTGCGGCCACTCGCCCAGCCCTGGCGCAAGCCAATCTGGCCCTCATGCAGATGTCCACGACGCACGGCAAAGATCTAACCCTTACCACGCTCATGGCTCATTCCTCCGGGGAGTGGATTGCCAACGACCTGACCATGCCCGCAACGATGCGGGAGCGGTTTGACGCGCAATCGGTAGGCTCGGCCATGACCTACGCCCGGCGCTACGCCTGGCAGGGAATAACGGGGGTGGCTGCGGACGTGGACGATGACGGAAACGACGCAGTGGGCATCGGAAGCAAGGAAGCTGCGCAGGCGGTAGGAAAAGCCAAAGTCCAAGAATTCCAGAAAAAAATAGCCGCCCAACAAGCCGAGAAACAAGTTAGTCCCGAAGCGTGTGCCTCGCTGTTCTACGTCTGGTACGACGAAAGCCAGACGGCGGTTATCAGGGGCGATGGCGGGCTAATGAAGAAGAACGAGGACATTCTCAAGCCCCTGAAACTCGGAGGCAAGCTCGTTGCCAACGGCGAGCAACTTGAGGCTCTCAAGTTCACTCTTGGCGAGCGGGGCGTGCCATTCCGCAGCCTGCAACCTACAGAGGAGGGCGCATGACGCTTTCGGCTGGGCGGCAAATCCAGGGCCAAAAGGAACCAAAGGCGCAGATTCAGGACACGGCCTCTGCCGCCCAGCCGAGACAACTTCGCTTGATAGGCATGAACAGGGCCAGCCACAAGCACCGCGAGGCGTTAAAAGTGGCGCAGTTGTTGGCTCAATTCCTTGCCCGCAAGCGTGTAGTAATAAGCGCGGACGATGTGTTCGAGTTTATCAAGCCGGAAGCCCTGGGAAACGCCGCCGGTTCTATCTTTTCCGGTCCTGAGTGGCAAGCGGTGGGGATTCGGCAGAGCACGCGGCTGGGAAGGCGGGCAGGGATTCAGAGGACGTGGGTGCTCAATGGCCACCGTTAAACAGGCCTTTGAGTTCTACCGCAAAGCCCTCCGCGACGGTAAGGGCGACATGAAAACGGGCCATCCCTACATCGCTGAAGAGGAAGAGCGGAAGCGGCAGGACAACGCCCCGGACGAACAGGGAAGGCGCAAGACGCGGATTGCCTGGGATGCCTGCGATGCCGATTCCTATACGGAATGGCAGGTTGAGCGGGGCAGGTGGATGGGCAGGGCGCACAAGAACCCTACGGTCTGCACAGATGCGCAGATTCTGGCGCTGCGGCGGTACAAGCTGGAAGAAATTGACGCACTGATACAAACCCTGGGCGAGGCGCGGGCCAAGATCGAAGCGGCTAAAGCGGAAGCATCGGGAGTTCCACGGGCAGTCATTCCAGCATGGCAGGAGGCGAAATGAATAGAATCGTACCCATCAGCAGTGTAGCGGAGTTCCACCGCCGCGAGGAAGAGCAAGACAGCTACCAAAAGGAAGCCCTGCGCAGGTTCTATGAGCGCGAGCGGCCGGGGATGTTTCTCACCTGGCAGAGAGCCTTTAAGTTCTTCGCCAAGATCTGCTTCATCGCCGTGGTTGGCTACGGCTTCATCATTATGCTGATTCCCGCGTTGGAAGAGTTCGGGAGAATTGTCCGGAAGGCAATAGGGCTGTGACGCGCCAGGAACAACTTCGACGGCTGGACGCCCGGCTCAAGGCGTTCCACCGGGAGGACTGGCTACTGTTCGACGTGTTCTGCGCTGGAATCGGGCTCATCCTGGCCGGAGGGTTTCTGGCGCTGGTGAAAATCATCCTGATGGTGAAAGGGCTGTGAGGATGCTGGACCTATTCTGCGGACGGTTTACGAAAGCCCAAGTTCGGCTGGAGTTGAGATTCCCTTGTCCATCAGCCTGTGACAGGTTGGACATAGAATCCAGATCATGTGCGGTTGGCGATGTTCTAGGTTGCCGCCTATTATTCCGCCGATATGTTTGTATTGAGGGCGGTGGGAGATTTCTACGACCCGAGCTTCTCCGCACGATTGGCAAGCTCGCGGCAAATGTGGATAGCGCCGCAACAAACGATCTAGTCGCCGATCACGAAATCCAGTGCGAGCTTCATAAGCGATCCGATATTGTGCGTTCTTTCGAGGATTATTTTGGTAGAAGTTTTTTCTCTGTTGCCACGCAGCTTTCTTCGCGCAGTCGGGCGAGCAGTAGCGACGATTTGAGTCTGGCCATTGAATATCGAAGTGTTTGCCGCAGGTTTGGCAATTTCTACCGATCTCTCGCAAGGTTGGTTTCCCTTTTCGTCTGCGGTAAGACGCTTGGGATGCACATGAACCTGAACAATGCCGCTTGTCAGGGCGGTTGGCTTGAAAACTGCCGCCGCATTGTTGGCACAATAGGTCACGCATAATGGAAACTATAACACAAAGACCGTTAAGGATGTTAGATTTGTTCTGCGGAAGACTTGGATGGTCTAAGGCGTTCGCGGTTAGAGGATGGGAGTGCGTGGGAGTGGATTTTGTGAAACCGCCGGAAACACCCGAAGGTTGCGAGTTCAAGGAAATGGACGTGCTGCTGATTAACCCGGAGAGTCCGGCTTGGCTGGCATGGCTGCGTGAGTTCGACTTCATATGCGCTTCTTCTCCTTGCGAACAGTTCTCCATCCACGGCATGAAGCACTTCCACCCGAACCCGAAATATCCAGCGGACGGTATCAAGCTGTTCGAGCACACACGCTTGATCTGCGAGGCGTCCGGCGCGCCCTACGTCATGGAGAACGTGCGGGCAGCGCAGCAGTTTGTCGGCAACGCGGTGCATCACTGCGGTCCGTTCTATCTGTGGGGAAGCGGAGTTCCGGTGCTACTGAATCAGGGAATTTCCAAGAATCAGCACTTCCGCGCATTACCAGGAAATGTGATGGAGAAAATTAGAAAACGAGGACTGGATTTAAAAACCGAGCGAAATAAATATCAAAACGGACAAACACGCAAAGCTCTTCGAGAAGGCCCCGGAGAATATACAAGCACATGGTCTGGAAGCAAGGCGCGGGCGGAAGCGACGGCACTTGCGGCCACCATCCCTCCCGAACTGGCCTCTTGTGTCTGTGATTACGCTGAACGGATAACCGAGCGAATTTGTGAGCAGAGGAGGGCGAATGTGGATGAGTAAGGAAGCATATGTGAAGATGATTCTAGAGAACAAGATCCAATTAGCCGAAAACGCCGCCATCCTGGACAGGCTAGAGCAAGGCCAGTACAAGCTCATGCAATCGCACGCGGCGCTGGAAAGAAAGTTCACGGAGTTAGATCAAAACTTGGCGAATGCACTACGGACGGACGGCATGCTGGGCAAGAAGTTGGACGTTCTTAGCGGCCAAGTGGCGCGGTTGGATAAAAAGGGGCGTAAGTGAAACCCAAAACAATCAACAAGGTCTGGAGCCGTCAATCCTTCTCGCTTAGCGAGTAAATGAAGGGCGTGAGTAATGGGAAGGACAGTTCATTCAGGTGAAACGGGCGCTCTCGAAAGAGTTCTCCGGGCAACGGGCCAGTAATAGATCTGGCGGGGAGTTTTTTCCTCTACCACTACGTCCCGGTCACTTTGCATCATTAAAAGTGCCTGAGTCAAATCTGAAGGTGCTGAAAGATGCAAGAGGGAAGTGGGTGTATCTAGGGGGCGGTAGATGGAAAAAGGCTTCGAACTTCCAGAATGGATACCAAGGGAAGCGTGGGACGGATGGGTGGAGATGAGAAAGGCAAAAAGGGCCACTTTGACAGACCGGGCGAAGCGCATGGCGATTGGGAAGCTGGAAGAGTTGAGGCGAAGCGGATTCGAGCCTGGGGCAGTTTTGGAGCAATCAGAGTTTCATTGCTGGGTTGGATTATTTCCAGTGAGGGGGACAAATGGAGCAAGCCAGGGAAATCGTACAAAAGCCGATGAACGAAGTAACCGAAACGCCGCAGCTCTCAGCGAAGTTCTTGGACTCGCTCAAGGCCAACTTGGCGGTGTTCGGAGAACTTTACCGGCAGGAACTGACCCCACTGGCCGTACTCGCCTACCGTGAGGCGTTGAAGGACATGAGCGTGAAGGCGATGAATCTGGGCTTCGAGTTGGCGCTGAAGAACTGCAAGTTTCTGCCCACGCCAGCTGAGATTAGGGAATGGGCTGGAATCGCTCTGGCGAAGCTGCCAAAGCCTTCTGTGAGCGCGGAGACGTGGAATTGCGAGACGTGCAGGGGAACGGGCTGGAAGGTGGTGGCCCGGACGGACGGGCCGGGAGAGTGGGCGAAGTCGTGCGATTGCAGGAGGGCGGGATGAACAGCACAGCAAAAAGGAGAAAACCGATGAACGCGAAGGAATTCTACAAGCTATGCGACTCGCTGGGCGCGTGCCCCGAAGGTTTGGTGTGGATTGAGGGCAAATCTCTCCGCAAATTCTGGAAGACTTGCGAGCGAGCCGATTGGATGCTATGGCTCTGCGGGAGAATGTTAACAAAACCAGGCTGGCCCGGCAGGGAACAACTTGTATTGTTGGCCTGTCTGTGCGCGGAGACGGCGCTGAAATTCGTACCGGCGGGAGAAGATCGTCCGCGCAAGGCGATTGAAACTGCGTGCGCTTGGGCTCAAGGAAAAGCGACGCTGGATGAAGCGCGAAACGCCACCTACGACGCCGCCTCCGCCGCCTCCGCCGCCTCCGCCGCCTCCGCCGCCGCCGCCTACGCCGCCTACGCCTCCGCCTACGCCTCCGCCGTCGACGCCGCCTCCGCCCCCTCCGCCGCCTCCGCCGCCGCCGCCTACGCCGCCTACGCCGCCTCCTCCGCCGCCGCCGCCTCCGCCCCCGCCTACGCCTCCGCCGTCGACGCCGCCATCGCCGCCGCCATCGCCGCCGCTAGGAAATCAGCATTGCGTAATATGGCCAAAATGATTCGCCACGCGATTCCCTGTCCGGTAAAGAATAATGCGAAGCCGCGCAAGGTGAAAAACTGACATGAAGAAGAAGCTCAATCCCGCGAACATCCTCCTAGAAAAGCACCTGGCCGAGCTGGAGTTGGCCTTCGAGCGCGAGTTTAAGTTTCACCCTGACCGGAGATGGAGAGCTGACTACCGCCTTTGCGGAGTGCTCAAGGACGGGCAGGAGATTCTAGTTGAGATCGAAGGCGGAGTCTACACGCAAGGCCGCCACACGCGAGGGAAGGGCTACGAGGCCGACATGAGGAAATACAATTCCTGCCAAGCTCTGGGCTTTCGGCTGTTTCGGTTCAGCACGAACATGGTCCTGCGCGGCGAGGCGAAGGCGTTTCTGGCGGAGCATCTGCGATGAGCTACACAAGGCGCAATCTGGGAGTCAATAGCGGCACGCCAAAGTATTGGAATCTCTACCGCGCCTTGCGCCGAAAGGAACCGGAATTCGTTGCCCGCAAGAATGAAACGGAGAAGCTGCGTCGAACGAGGCTCATAGAAGCCAAGATTGTATGCGAAGCGAAGCGCAAGGACCGCGACAAGCCCAAGTGCTTCTACTGTGGGCGTGGGGGGGAAAATCTTAAGACAATCAGCCGCAATGTGAGCGAAGGTGGGCGGCTGGTCGAGCGTCAAGTGTTGTGGTGCGGGAGTTGCTGATGTTTCCAAAGCCGAAGCGGAAGAAAGGGCGAGGCTGCCGAGTGAGCGACAGATGCGATGACCTGAAAGCCATACGGGGCTACACAGATCCAAAGAGCTTCGTTCGGCGCGATGGTTCGGAAAGCCTGGCCGGGAAGGACTGGACCCGGCGCAAGGAAGAGCTGGGAGAGCGGGCGGGAGGGCGATGCGAGTTTGTCTGCGGGGGGATTCGATGCGAACAGCCTGGCGATGACCCAGACCACGTGATTTGCCGCAGCGTGAAGAGGGATGACTGCTTGTATAACTTGCGACTTCTCTGCCGAGAACATCACATACTGATTGATCCCAGGGTGCCCCGGTGGGGTAAGCGCAAGCGCGGCGAGCAGGTGAAGCGGGTAGGGATTCGATTTGGAGGGGGCTGAGATATTGGGTTTCGCTGGCGGCTGAAGCACATAGTGCGGTGAAGCGGAGTATAAGTTGTTCCGTGAGAGCCGATAGGCCGCCGGTGAAGATGCGGGTGCTGCGGAGAAGGTCAGTCATCTGGCCAGCACCCGCAAAAGTTTCGGGTCTTGTTTGCGGTCTATGTCCTCCGAAGGTCTCGGAGTCGTCGCGCTGCAAACAGGATGAAGCCACGCCCGCCGTGAGCGTGCCGAAGATTCACGGCATGAGTTTCGGGCCAGCGTGAAGCCGCGCATAGAGGAGGCCGGAAAGTATGAACGAAATTAAAATTTATCAAAAGGACGCTCTGGAGTTTCTTGCCACAGTAGATGATGAAACGGTGGATGTAGTTGTGACCGACCCCCCATATTGGACGCTGGATAAGTGGCGAAACATTGGAACGACTACGCGCCTTGGCGGCCATCGTAACAGGGGCGAGCAACGCGATGAGATGTTCTTCGAGACGATTGACCAAGGCTATCTCTGGCAGTTGTTCTTGGAACTTGACCGGGTGTTGAAGCTCAATGGTCATTTGTATATATTCTGCGACGACCAAGTTGCGCCCATTCTATTGAACTGGATTCGTGAGGCCAAGGATGAACACCGATTCGAGGATGCTCACATGCTCATTTGGGACAAAGTTAATCTTGGTATGGGATACCACTATCGCCGCCGTTATGAGTGCATAGTTTTTGCATACCGAGGCAAGCGCAAGCTCCGCGATCTTGGCATGGCTGACATTCTGATCTGTAAGCGCGTGACGGGCGGTTATCCCACAGAGAAGCCGGTTGCCATTGTTCAAAATCTCGTGACGCAATCGTTGAGGGTTGGCGAGACTTGTCTTGACCCATTCGCGGGTAGCGGAGTGCTGGGTGCGGCGGTCCCCTTTGAGTACAACGCAAAAATTATACTCAACGACAAAGCACAAGAGGCGATGGCATGGATGCAAGAAAAAACATTCAATGCGGGGATGTTTCCGCTGGTGGATTGCGTGAAGATAACTTGGCTTGATAATGCGGTGAAGGAAGATGAAGATCGCGCAGAACAGGTTTCGGGCCAGCCGCCGAGAAGGAGAAGCCATGACATATGCTGACTACGAGGCGCAACGCGCTTCACTGATACGATCGATTAATAATAAGGAGAAGCCATGACCCACCCGATTGACGTGAAGGCGCTGAAGGAATTGTTGGAGAAGGTAGGCGTGCTTGGTGAGTTGAAAGCTACTCGCTCATGTTTGGGGTGTATCCCACAGTATGAAATCAGCGCAAGTAAGAGCCTGTTTTGGTCGGACGTTGGCGCGCCAAGTGAATCGCCCGAAATAGCCAGAGCTATCGCTGAACTCATCGCCGCCGCCGTCAACGTCCTGCCCGCGCTGCTGGCCGATCTTGAACAGCGTGACGCCAATGACAAGCTGGTCCGGGAAGCCATTGAGGCGCTGAAACTTCTAGTGCATTTTATAGACACTCACGGGAATTGCTGCTTTTGCGACCAA
>Ga0315268_10009576_pt1 | contig 10044 bp, 6 predicted proteins | sample C1_top_MG_FD_204535 | JGI IMG/M metagenome (GOLD analysis project Ga0315268, IMG submission 204535) | Sediment microbial communities from Yellowstone Lake, YNP, Wyoming, USA - C1_top | ecosystem: Environmental > Aquatic > Freshwater > Lake > Sediment | place: USA: Wyoming | collected 2017-08-01 | reverse complement strand
CAGGCATGGGATCCTCGCGGCTGGTTCTGGTCTGTGGCAAGGGCTGCCAGGGAGAGTATATTAAAATTAAATCCGGATGAAAAATTACCTCCTCCTTGTCCGGGTACCATGCCCGAGGAGACAGTCAAAATAAAGGTAAGCCAACTTCCTACAAAAATAGTCTTATATGACGAGGGCAAAGAAGACTTTGTAAATTATGAAAAGTACGGCGAATTTAAAAATGTAGGAACAAAAGATTATCAGTATGTTGTAAATGATCAGGAAGGTTTAATTCAGGCAGTAGGAGAGGGGATTTATCCCAATACAAGTTCTGTAAGGTGGGATCCTGAGTTTAAAAAAGCCATGAAGGAAAAGCGGCTTGAAGGTTCACACTGGGATTTTGTGCATTCTGCTGATTTGGAAGCTGCATTTTTAAAATGGTGTATTGCTTCTGAGCCTCAGGGGGTGAAATTATTTTATACAGCCTTATTATTGGAAAAGTCCGGGTTAATTAAGCATGCTATCAAGTGCTATTATGCTATTGTGGTGCATTTTCCCGGAAGTTACGGCTGGACTTATTGGCATACGCCCTGGTATGTGGGGCAGGCAGCGATAGCCAAGATAAATTATCTGTTACACAAGAATCCGCAGATCGGATACAAATTAGTAGATGCCGATATCCGCATAATCAATGGTTATGATAACGATGTTTCCAACGATACAGTAATTACTAACCCGGGCAGATTTGTAAAATTGAGTTTTCTTGATAAATTTAAGTCAAAACCTTCTAAAGGCCTCTTAAGCATAAAAAAGCGTAGCGGTAAAGGCAAAGTGCATTTAATCCAATATGAAACCAGCGACTGGGAATTAATCGTGAATAACAAGCCTTTTGTAATCAAAGGCTTGACCTATGCGCCTACGAAAGTAGGCGAGTCTCCGGACAACGGCACAATGACTGATTGGATGGAGGATGACTTTAACCATAACGGCAAAGCCGACGGGCCGTATGATGCCTTTGTAGACAAAAACAAAAATAATAAACAGGATAAAGACGAGCGTGCTGTCGGAGATTTTAAATTAATGAAAGACACGGGTGTAAATACTATAAGGCTTTATCACCACCCTTATAAAATACATAAAGAAATTTTACGCGATCTCTACAATAATTACGGGATAATGATTATAATGGGTGATTTTTTAGGTAAGTATGCTTTAGGTTCAGGAGCCCCCTGGAATCCCGGCACTGATTATACTAATGAAGAGCAAAAAAAGAATATGATGGAGTCAGTCACAAATATGGTCTTGGAATTTAAGGATGAGCCGTATATATTATTCTGGCTTTTGGGTAATGAGAATGTTTATGGTTATGCCTGCAATGCCAATAAAGAGCCGGATGCGTTTTTTAAGTTTGCCAATGCAGTAGCCAATCATATCAAATCAATTGATCCCCAGCATCCCGTAGCGATTTGTAGCGGAGATATATTATTTTTAGACAAATTTGGCAAGGATGCTCCTGATATTGATATTTTCGGCACTAATGCATATCGAGGTGATTATGGGTTTGGCCGGCTTTGGAAGAGCGTAAAAGAAGAAGCGGATATCCCGGTATTCATTACTGAATATGGCTGCCCTGCTTATGCTGAAGGGAGTTCTTTAGACAGGGGAGAACAATCTCAGGCCGAATATCATCAGGGCTCCTGGTGGGATATCGAAAACAATGAAGCATTCCATGCAGGAGTGGGCAATTCAATAGGCGGAGTAGTTTTTGAATGGCTGGACGAATGGTGGAAGGCATATGAGCCATACGTTCACGATACCAAAGGTTTATTCACCGGGCCCTTTCCCGACGGATACATGCATGAAGAATGGCTGGGGGTATGCGGCCAGGGAGACGGAAAATCAAGCCCGTTTTTAAGGCAATTACGTAAGTCGTATTTTTTATATCAGAAACTTTGGAAATAAACCCCGTTAGAAACACCAAGCAGATAAATGGTAATACAGTAGTTTCTAACGGGGTAAATAAGCGAGGTAGAAAGGAGGAAACACACATTAAACATTAAACATTAAACATTAAACAATTAATAAGGGAGGTGTGGGTATGAAAAAGTTAATGGTAGTATTGATGGCGTTGATTTTAGCAACGCCGCTGTGTGTCTTTGCGCAAGAAAAAACCGAAAGTCAAGCTGCAGCACCTGCTACTGAAAAACCCAAGGAGTTTGTAGTTTATGCGGATAAAAATGCTCGCGACAACCATTACATTCCTTCGGGTTGGATGGGCGATTACGGCGATATTAAATTGAACGACCAATTTGCCGAGAATCCTCAATCAGGGACAACCTGTATGCAGTTTGTTTTCAGCGCAAAGAAGTCCCAAGGCCAGGGTTGGGCAGGCGTATATTGGCAGAATCCGGCTAACAACTGGGGAAGTAAAAAGGGAGGTTTTGATTTAACCGGAATGACCAAGTTAACTTTCTGGGCTCGCGGTGCAAAAGGTGGGGAGATAATCCAGAAAATTATGGTAGGCGGAATAAAAGGGATATACCCTGATTCAGCAACCGTTGAAATGGGGCCGGTAGAACTTACCGATACATGGAAACAATACACAATTAATCTTGCCGGCAAAGACCTTTCCTATATAAACGGCGGTTTTGGTTGGGTAACAACCTCTGATTTGAATCCGGATGGATGTACGTTCTATCTGGATAATGTAAAGTTTGAAGCAGATCCAACCATGAAGCCCGAGGCAAAGAAACAGGAGGGCATGCCCTTTTATGTATATTCGGACCGCTCTTCACCTAAAAATCACTTTATTCCTTCGGGTTGGATGGGCGATTACGGAGACATTAAATATGAGGGTAGCTCAAAAGAGGATCCTTATTTAGGAGATACCTGCATAAAGATAATCTACAATGGAAAAGCAGCTCAGGGTGCCCGTTGGGCAGGTATATTCTGGCAGAATCCCGCTAACAACTGGGGTTCGATTGACGGTGGATTCGATCTTTCCAAAGCCGTGAAACTAACCTTCTGGGCGCGCGGTGTAAAAGGCAGTGAGCGTATTGAGGAATTTAAAGTCGGCGGGATTATGGGTGAATTTTCCGACTCAGATAGCGCCAGCATTGGGCCGGTTATCCTGACTAAAGAATGGACGCAATACACTATTGATTTAAAAGGCAAAGATATGTCCTACGTCATCGGCGGTTTTTGCTGGGCTACAAATATCGACAATAATCCAGACGGCGCGACGTTCTATCTTGACGAAATAAAGTACGAGTAACTCGTTATAAAAGGTTTTCGGTTACGTAGCCCGTATCGTTGTTTGGTTACGTTGTTCGTCTTTAAAGACGTAACCCTAACCCAACAACGAAACGGGCTTCGTTACCCTAACCCAACAACGTAACCCAAGTATTACTTTGAAAAAAACAATCTATTCTTTAATAATTATTTCTTTATTCTTAACCACAGGCATGGCATCCCGGCCAAAGCCCGCGGTTTACATAAATAAACTTAAAGGCAGCCGGTATCAGCTTATCGTAGACCGAAAACCCTACATTGTAAAAGGCGCCTGTTACAACCCTATACCCGTCGGTCAAAACCATGAATATGATTGGTGGTCTGACCCCAATAAGCCATGGCTGGTTGACGGAAAATTAATGAAAGATATGGGAGTAAATACAATAAGGATTTATCAGGCCGGTGAAAATCCCGAAGCAGTAAAAAAGGTAATTAAGGATTTATACGACCTCTATGGCATCCGTACAATTTTAGGGGATTGGCTCGGCTTCTGGGAATATCCCTGTCCGTTTTACGGGGATAAAGCATTTCAGGATAAAATCAAAAAACAAGTTTTGGATATGGTTAACCTATATAAAGATGAGCCGGGAGTCCTGCTTTGGATATTGGGGAATGAAAATAATTACTCCTGCCTTGGCATGATAAACAAATGGTCTACTGACGAGATAGATAAAGAAACCGACCCGCAGAAGCAGAAAGCAATGCGCGCTAAGATTTATTATTCCTATGTAAATGATTTGGCAAAAGAGATACATAAAATCGACCCTAACCATCCGGTGGCTTTAGGGAACGGCGAATTAATCGGTTTGGAATTTGCCAATCAATTTTGTCCGGATATAGATTTGGTTGCTTGTATAATTTACAGGGGTAGGACTTTCGGCAACTTGTTTAATTCTTTGAAAGCGACTTTTGATAGGCCCATTATTTTATCGGAATTCGGCGCAGACGCATACGACGCATATCAAAAAAAAGAAGACCAGAACATGCAGGCTTTTTTCCTGGAATCGCAGTGGCGCCAGATTTATGAAAATTTGTATACCAATAAAACAGGCGCGGGAAATTGCATAGGCGGCACAACCTTTGAATGGACGGATGAATGGTGGAAGCACGAGGGCGGCCCAGACAGCTGGAAGGTGCACGATATAGAAGCGGGTTGGTCTAACGGCAGTTATTATTTTGATATAAAAGCCCTGGACAACAAAAATATGAATGAAGAGTGGTTTGGTATTGTCGCGCTATCCGAGCAATTAGAGAATGGCATAAATAAACGCATCCCTCGCAAGGCTTATTATGTAATAAGGGAATTCTGGAAAAATCCCGTATTAAATAATAAGAATAAAAGGAAGGTTAAATCCAAATGACAAAATTTAAAAAAATAGGGGACGGTTCTATTTTTTTCAACGCACGGGGCTATTTAAAAAATAGAACCGTCCCCTTTATTTTACTATTTATGCTTTTTGTTTTGCGCTTTTCCTATGCTCAGGATAACGAAAAATTGGTCGCCCTGAGCAAGCAGATTATCGAGGCAAAGACATACGATGAATTCTACGCGCCTTTTAAAGAATTATATGATTTATATTTTTCCCGCCCAGCGATTAAATCAGAAGGCGGGATCCCGCTAGAGGCGGGAAAGGATAATAAATATTCCGGTTTTGTAGATTTTTTAAACTCAATTAAACCTAAGAATGAACTGGCTGAACCGTTTATAAGTTATTATATTGCCTTAACGCGTTACAATCAGCTTAAGTATCTTGAAGAAAAGCAGGCCTGGGATGAGTATTTTGCGCAGGGCAATAACTATCGAGAAGAAATAACCGCGAACGCCAAAGGCGCACTTGATAAAACTTCCGTAGTTGAGCCAGTCAATATTTATGCGCGCCTGTTAATTTGGCAGTTCCATAAAGACCAGCAGGATGCATTTTCCGATGAATCTTTGTCGGATTTGGTGAGCGCGGTTCAGGAATTCGCAAAAAGCGTAAAAGACACTAAACCCATAAAAGAGGTTGCGGACAAACTTTCAACTTATGGAGAAAAGGGGAAATCAAGAGAGTTATACAATATCTATGCGCAGAAGTTAGCCGCATCTGATATGAAAGACGATGCGTTTTTCAATGCTGCCTCGAATTTTTATAAGGAGGGAAATTTAGAATTAAGCGAAACCCTTTACGATACTTATATCGCAAGGATTTCTAAATCTGTGCCAAAAGAAAAATCAGCGCCTGTTTTGACAGGTATTGCAAAGTTATTTGCCTATAAGGATCAGGGTGTAAGCGACCCGCTTTACGCAGAAAAGGTATTCAAAAAAATAGAAGAATTAGGCGCTAAAGATGTTTTTGATCAGGAACTAATCTATTTGCGCGCCTTTAACTTAGAAAAAGCAAAAGAGTTTAGAGAAGCCAAAGATATTTATGCGGATTTAATCAGGCGTTTTCCCGAAACAACCCATAGTGACGAGGTTATTTTTAAGTCAGGAATTATCAGTGCCTATGTATCAGGAGATATAAAAACAGGAAGGGAATATTTCGAAAAATTAGCTCAAAAGGAAAAAAATTTAAGCCCTCAAGTGATTTCGAGCTTATATCAGTTAGGGTTGCTTAGCCAATGGCAGGAAGATTTCGGCAAAGCAAAAGAATATTACAATAAGCTTATAAATGCCTCGGGTGAAAATTTTCAGGACACAGTTACGTTGGCACGCGAAAGATTAAAAGAGATAGAGGAAGGAAAGCCCATAGAGTATAACCTTAAAACATTTTTGGATGTTTCTTTAAAAGAAAATTCTCTGTATAACATGGCTAAATCGGATTTAAAATCTTCAATCTATAGATTAAATAAAAATCAGGATGATAATATAACTTCCAGTGTTTCTCTTCCGGAAAGCGGTTGTATGCAAATAGAATTGCAGTATCTCTGGTCAGGCAATACAGGAGCTACTAAGCCATCTTCCAAACAGTCATCTTTCAATACATCATACGCCTCAGCCGGCACCAAAGAAATAAATCTGGTAATAGTCTCACCCACAGGCATAATTGACCGCAATATTGATTTAGTGGATGTAAATTAACCCTTCATTTGCCCCTTCAGTCATTACTTATTAAAAATACTTGACTTATATCACCTTTGGTAGTATAAGTAAGGACATAAGTTATGGAGAATAAAACTAAAAATGTATACGACATAACTTATATGTCCGAACTTACCCAGCCCTTGCGCGCAAGGGCTGGGTTAATTCGCGCAAATAACTTACTCACACTAACGTGTTCGTAAGTTATGCGCTCATTTATGCCACGGAGAAAGATGCGAGAAACTAATGCATACTATGGACTTCCAAAAAGAGCAACTCACGGAAAAAGAAAGACGTAATATTGATATTTTAGAGATCTTAAGAAAACGTGGACCTGTAAGCCGCCCGGATATTTCTAAAGAGATGGGTATAAACGTAGTTACCATCTCTAATTATATCGATGAATTTTTGAAAAGAAATCTCGTATATGAAAAAGAACTCGATGTATCCGAGGGCGGAAGGCGCCCGGTGCTTCTGGATTTAAATCCGCAGGCGGGTTTTGTAATCGGCGTGGGATTAAATTTAATGAATATGGTCGGGCTCTTGGTAGATTTAAAAGGCAACATCGTTACCAAAACTCAAATTGCACGGCCCAGAGCTTCAGTCAAAGAAATATCAGAATGTTTATTGGAAATTGTCCGGGAGATTCTCAGGCGCTCAAAAGAATATACCCCGAATATCAGAGGCATTGGCGTCGGTATCGCCGGCCTGATTAATAAAGAAACCGGCTCCATTCATTGGCCGCAGAAAATGGACCATTATTATACATATGCGTCGGTAGATTTGCCGCTTAAGGGGTTGATAGAGAAGGAATTTAATTTACCTACATTAATTGAGAACGATGCTACAGCAGCCTGCTTTGGCGAGCATTGGCTGGATTTGGAATACGGTTACAAAAATATTATTTACATGTTCTCGGGCGTCGGGTGCGGCATAATGATTAACGGGGAAATTTACCGTGGCGCGCAAGGCTATGCCGGGGAAGTTTCAATTTATAATTATAAGGAGCAGGACCTTTTTAACTGCGCATTCGGCAACACCTGTTTTTTAAAACGCTGGGAAGTGGATTTAGGTGTCCTTGAAGACGTAAAAACAATGCTAGCCCGCGATAAAGATAAAGCAGCAAAGTTTTTTAAACTCACCTCCAGCAACATAGACAACGTTGATTTAAAGAGCGTATTTATTGCAGGTAGGGCAAAAGACGAGATTGCGCTTGCCGCTTTAGATAACGCCGCAAAGCGGCTAGGAATAAAAATTGCCTATTTAGTGAATTTATTGAATCCGGAAGTTGTTGTCGTGGGCGGAGGTTTTGAAGAAGCAGGGGAAGATTTTTTAAACAGGGTTAATTCCACTATCCGAGACTGGGCATTTAGAGAGGCAACCGATAATTTAAGAATAGTTTATTCCCAATTAAGAGAAAATGCGGTAGCGCTGGGCGCGGCAAGCCTTGTAATGCAAAAGGTGTTCGCTCAATTATGGTAGTAACACCCCGCGTTTTATAATGCACCCAGCGTTAATTGGAATTACGCTGGTGTGCGTTTGGTAACGCATTTTGCGCGGGTGTGTCCTTGTGGACAAAGGGGAGGTGAAATGGAGCAAAAGATAAAATTAATTCTGGTCGGCCTTATAGGAATATCCGCTATATTTATTTTTCTTTTTCTGAATACATTAAGCTCCAAACAGACGGTAATCCGGCAGCGGGATGATTTAGCGCAGCAAAACGATTCTTTGAATAACAAGATCCAAAAGCTACAGATGGGTCTACGCGATTATGAGAACAAAATAGATTCTTTGAATAAGGACTTAAGCAGGGTTACAAAAGAAAAAGAGGATCTGGATAAGAAATATGAGTTAGCCAATAAAGCAAAAGATGAGTTAGTCGACAGGCTGAAATCGCTTCAGAGTAAATTATCAACCCCGAAACAGGTTGAAACTGTTGCACCCCAGTCCACAGATGCTTATTGGGCAGGGATTTTAAAGGCAAAGACAGATTTGGAATTACAATTAGCCGATATGCGCGATGATTTAAAATCAACCCAGATTAAAGACGAACAGTTGCAGAGAGAAAAGAGCACTTTGGGTTTAGATGCCAATAATCTAAAGCGTGAAAAAGAAGACCTAAAACGGCAGTCGGATTATAACCAAAAATTAGCGGATAGCCTTTCGCAGGACCTGGTCAGAGAAAAGAATGATAAAAATAAGATACTGGAGGCCGTTAAGTCCTTAAGAAGCGAAAATTCTATGCTCTTGCAGCAGATGAAGAGCTTAAGCAACAGAAAGATCACCTTAGAAAATAAACTTCAGGTACTTCAGGAAGAAAAGGTAAATCTTCAGCGAAAGTTTAATGAGATGCAGATAATGTTATCGGATAAACTTACCCAGATAGGAAACCTCAATAAACAATTAACTGAAATAGCGGCTGAAGAAAAGCCTAAGAGAGAACTCCCCTTACAAAAAAGAGAATCCGTAGAATTGCCTCCGATAGTTGTCCGGCCGCAGGCCCAGCCAGAAAATTTGCCATCAGAAAATATGCCCCTTGACGGAAAAGTATTAGCGATAAATAAAGAAAACAATTTTGCGATCATTAATTTAGGCCTGGATGCAGGCATAAAGGTAGGCAATAGATTCCGCGTCAGTAGAGACGGACAATATGTCGGTGATATTGACGTGATGGAGGTCCGTAAGAATATTTCAGCCTGCGATATAAAGAAAGAAATCGTTCCGATACAGATAGGCGATTCGATACTAAAGTAAAAAGTTGAAAGCCAAAAGTAAGAAGTTTTAAGCTTTATTTTTTATAATGGTCCGCCTTAAAAAACCCCCCTCCAAAACTATATCCATTGAAGATGTGGCGCGTCTTGCCGGCGTGTCAATTACCACAGTTTCGCGGGTAATAAACAAATTCCCCAGCGTTAAGGAAAAAAATCGTCTCAGGGTTTTGGATGCGGTAAGAGAGCTTAAATTTCAGCCGTCGGTATTTGCCCAGAGGCTTGCTACCGGAAGAAGCAATGTCGTGGCATTGGTTATTCCGCGCTACGAAGGGGTATTCTATTCATTTTACGCCCTGGAATTGATTCGCGGTATCGGTACGCTTTGTTCAGTCTTAAAATTGGATTTATTGTTACATCTTACAAATGCCAGAACCGCACTTAATTTAAAAGGAATAGGAGGAATAATTTTTGCGGATATCATAGGGAACCGGCATCAATTAGAAGATGCACTATCCGCGGGTATACCCTGTATAGTAATAAATAATTACGTTGAAGATTTAAATGTAAGCTGCATCGCCATAGATAATGCGAGCGGAGCATATGAGGCGGTGAATTATTTAATCAGCTTGGGGCATAGAAAAATAGCGCATATAACAGGAGACTTAGTTACTCAGGCAGCAGCAATGAGGTTTGAGGGATATAAACGCGCGCTTAAGAAAAATAATATTCAATTACGCGAGGATTACATATTTAAAACAGATTATTCAAGGGGCCAGGCAAGGCAGGCTTCAGAAAATTTGTTTAAAATGAACGATCCGGCAACTGCAGTATTTGTTGCCTCCGATTCCATGGCCATGGAAGTAATGGCAGTGGCACGTGAATTAGGTAAGAATATTCCCAATGATTTATCCATAATAGGTTTTGATGATAATCCTTCGGCCTTGATGCGCCGGTAGCATTAACAACTGTAAGGCAGCCGCTAATTAGAATGGCAGAGGAAAG
>Ga0315268_10009575_pt1 | contig 10044 bp, 7 predicted proteins | sample C1_top_MG_FD_204535 | JGI IMG/M metagenome (GOLD analysis project Ga0315268, IMG submission 204535) | Sediment microbial communities from Yellowstone Lake, YNP, Wyoming, USA - C1_top | ecosystem: Environmental > Aquatic > Freshwater > Lake > Sediment | place: USA: Wyoming | collected 2017-08-01 | reverse complement strand
AGTAACAGTGCCAAAGACAGCATCGAAGCCAGGCAGAGACAGGGATGCTCCAGTGCGGAAGCTCCCCTCAGCACATGCCTTGCCGTTTTGAATGGTTTGATAAAAATACATGGTCTGGGGCTTAAGCCCTTTCAGAGGCATGTAGTGAGTGGTACTGCTGATGGCTTGTCCTCTATCGTCATATCCCACATTCATTGTTCAGGAGTGATTGACTCTCTCCGTATCGAACCTCAGCCACAAAGGGATAACAGGATACCCAGGAGATGTTGGCCGAGGTACTACTGATATTGCTGATCCGCACATCATCACAGGTATCATCTCCTCCTGAGCAGGTCAGTGTAAGCTCATAGGCAGGGGGTAAATTTTTCCCCTCAGTGCACACTGACAAGTCAGCCTTGCAGCCCGCTGCACCGAGTGCACGAAACTGGACCATGTCAACATCCAGAGAGTAAGCGAAAGCTTTCAAAGCGTCCTTCGTTCTGCTATTGGCTGCATTGAAGTTAACTATTGCCGTCTCCGTTCCCCAGATAAGAATAGACTGCTCAGCCGAATTTTCTGCACTTCCTTCACCATCTTTATCCTTTATGGACATAAAGACAATAATATCCGTTGCAGGTTTTCCATCAGGTTGAAGCACCCTGGCTTGAATCTGGTCGCTGAGTTCTCCCGGGCTCGGAGAAATATTTTTACCTGTTTTAACCTGATAGGGGCTTCCCTGCTGGTCATACGTTCTGCCGCCGGAGATGATCGTAAAATAATAGAGCGTTTTCTCAGCCAACTCCTTTACCTGCACATAGTGAACGTCATTCTGAATCTGCTTCTCACCCCGAAGGTCATAAGCGCTGCCAGTCAGATTATTTGGATCGGTACCGAAGTGAACCTCGCCGCTCTCCTTGGCCTGACTGATCCATGAAACCGTAAATCCTCCTCCGGTCAGATTACTGATAGTTATATCACTGGGTAGTGGTAAACAAGTAATGCTGTAATTAACCTCATATAATCAATAGATTATGGTTTGAGGTGTATTGAAGTCTAACCTCGTGTAATCGATATGTAGATCGCAATAGCCTCAAATTTTATAAATAAATTATAATATATGCGTTTTTTGGGACTCCTTACAGGCGATTTCGCTATGATTACTTCCATGATAGCCTGAGAGGGCTAATATCATTAACATCTTGATATTGTTTGTTTTTTAAGTAGCATTACTTGTTTAGCACCACCGAAAATATAGCCCCGTCCTCAACTTTTACTTGCTCATAAAAATACTCTTGTCTGCGGCAGTTACGGCGATGACTACAGTTACGGCGATGACTACAGTTACGGCAATGATCCTCGTTCCGGCCATCTCCATACCAAACCAGATCATATTCGCTACTCCTGGCAGTCGTGGGAATCCATGTCATAGCTCCTGGGTTCCTGCTTCCGTATCCATGCCGCCGTTAATGTGGGAGCCGAAACCATATACCAAAATCCTGGGAGCAGGGAGGCAGTGGCCGAAATGATGGCCAAGACAGGCAGTTACTTTATGTACATTTCCACTTTTGCTTCTGAGGTATTGGAGCCATCGCCCATTTCCGTTGAGCCATTTTCCGAGCCGCTGTGCCAGAGAGTTACATTCATCACCTTTCCGCCACCAACAACCAACGTAGGCCCGCTGGTAATCGTAGGCCCGCTGTCTATCGACAACCAGGCATAGTCGGCACCTGACAAGCTACAGCCACTCGTTTCCTTGTGGCCATATACAGTTGTAAAGGTTTTACCATCAACATTCTCAGGTACCGGTGTTGACATATTGTGGCAAGTTCCTGCAAGAGCCTCGGCCTTGCTCAGGTAGAAGGAAGTGCCTGTTGTCTGGCCTCGTACACGGAATTTTGTCGATATGGCATACAGGGCAGCGTACCTGCTCGTATCCATGTAACCGCTGCTCGATGGCATGACCACCCCGCTCAGGCTGGGAGCATCCTTGACCATACTTGCCCATAAGGTCCAGCCCCCGCCGTCAGTGGTCATATCGCAATAAGCCTGATAGGCATTGTCGGTTGAGCCGCCATCTGGATCGATCCAGTAGACACCGTTGCCGGTAGCTGCCCCATTGTCGAGGATAGCCTTGCAGCTTCGCCCTGCTGTGGATTGGGTAAGCCCCTCACTGGCTGCAAAGGGTATCCATTTGGTCCCGTTGCACCCCTCAAAGAAGGACCCTGTCCAGCGGATTGTCCCTGCCTTGGTACTATCACAAGCGGTTGAATCATTACCCACCTGCACTCCGCCATTCACTTCAATCTTTGACCTTGGGCTCGTCGTGCCAATACCGACATTGCCCGAAGAGCTAACCGTAACCTGCCCCATGACGCTTTCCGCCTCCCTGGCCCGCTCTGCTTCCACTGCATAGCCTGCCTTGTAGGCGTATGCCACACTGCCAAGAGGCTGGCGTGGGGTCATCTCAACCGGCGAACCTTCTATCTTGATCCCCAGATACCGGGCCGCGTGCTCGGTAAACACCTCTGCCGGAATGCCATCACTACTCACCTCATTCCCCTGGTAAGTTCCTTCTCCTTTGCCCAGATACACGGAAAAAGTGCCATTGATGATGTTCACCTGCTGGGTCTGGGAATAGATAGGGCTTCCCCCTGTGGCTGTGTCATACAGGGAAAAGGTGATGGATTTTACATCATTGACCGGAGCACCGCTGGCCTGATCTGTTAACCTCCCTTGATAGTTGATGTATGGCGGGATGGATTGAGACTGGGCAAAAGCTAATGATGCTGAAAACAAGAAAATGGCTGCCGATAAAAAAACAGCTACTGATAGCATAACATTTGAAAACAATGGACTAACTTTACTCCCCTTACTCCCCTTACTGCCCTTACTGCCTCTACTATCTCTACTACCTTTACTGCCTTTCCTAACCATCACTGGACCTCCTTTATCGACCATACTTTGGTCACGAATATGTTATTGCTTATTGCGGTCATGATCGCCGTTTCGGCTATTTCTTCATTCCCGCGAAAACAGGAACCATGCACTCACTTCTGGATTTCCGCTTTCGCGGGAATGACGGGAATGACATGGAATACTAAAACGAATGGCACTTACATAAGCCAGGTTTGTAATATGGACCCTTGTGGTGGCCGAGCAATCTCCTGCATGGCCGCACAATCCCCTGCGTGGTGGACACGCGACTCCCGGCTTGGCCAAAGAAGCAGGGCAGCCTTTGAGGCGTCGCTTAGTCCACAGCGCGGCAATTACGTGACCAGTTAAACTTGTGGCTTGGTGCTACCGCATTCAAAAAGCATTTGTTGTGCTTTCGCACTCCATTGTGGTGGACACGCGACTCCCTGCTTGGCCAAAGGAGCAAGGGAAACCCTTGAGGCGCTTAGTCCACCCTACCTGTTACTCCATGTTATATGTAGGGTGGACTAAGCAGCGGGACGCTGCGTGTCGTGCGACATGGCCCATACCAATCTCACCTCTTTCACTGCCGCCCCCCCTCACCACCCTTCATTACCCGCCCCCCACCTTCCCGCATACTCACTGCTCTCACTCTCCTTCCTCAGCCGCTCACTTCAAAACATCCACAGTCTGGGGCACCGAAGCCGCTCACTAGTCCCTCACTGCAAAACATCCACAGTCTGAGTCACCGACTGAGTCACCGTAGCCCCTCACCGCAAAAGATCCACCGTCTGAGTCACCGAATCATAGCTGGTAGTTGTACCGGTAGTTGAATCCACGCGGTAGATAGTCAAGGTAACCTGGCGATAGCGGCTGATATTATCGAACGGGCCTATGAAAACATGCTCGACGACCGGGCCGTTGGCGTAGTTGGCTGTACTCGATTGCTTTGAACTACTCGTTGTCGAGTTATTTTGGTCAGTATTTTGGCTGCTGACACTGAAACTCTGCTGATCCCAGCCTTCGCCGAAGTTCCAGGAGCACATACTCCAATTGATGTTCTGGCCTTTGGAGGCATTGGCATTGAAGCGGATTCTGACACTATTGGCATTCGAACTACCCGAACCGGTCGAGCCACCCGAACCACCCGAACCATCGGAACCAGCCAATTTCTCCCAGGTAAACTTGGCCTGCAGGGGATCTGCGGTAATATCTATTTCCATCGTAGTGCTCTTGGTCTCCTGCATAATTGTTCCGCTCTGGCGGCAAAGGGTTAAAATCACTGGATAGGTATGTTTCCGGCTGTCACGATTATAGCTGTGGCTGACGAGCGGGCCATAGCCTTCGGCGCCGTCTCCGAAGCTCCATTTCGCTCTATCCCAGAGGATGTTGCTTCCCTGAGACTGGGTTGCATCGAATACTACAACAATACGCCCGGCATCCTCTTTGGTGGTATACTTGATGGTGGGCACCAAGGGATCGGCAGCCAACCGGACATAAACCTTTTCTTCAGCCATATCTCCGATCAGGCCCCTGGCATTGAGTCTGAACATCTCCAGGATCACCGGATGCTGGAAAACATCGCTTTCCGGCAAATAGGTAAAACTGACGACAGGGCCATATAAGACCTGTCCGTAATCAGGGAAGTGCCAGGTACATCTTGACCAGTCAAGGTCACTGCCAAGAGACTTTCCTGCCCTGAAAACGACTGTCTGGCGGCCATCCGTCAGCTTTTTCTCAAGCTGATAGTCGATTACTGCTTTTAACTGGTCTGCGGCAATATCGATAACCTTGGTGATGCTCTTACTCTCTCCATTGTAGCGGGAAATAGTGAGGGTAACCGGGTAGGAGCGATTTTCAGCGGTGATATCGTACTTATGGCTTATGGAAGTTCCCTGGCCCTGATATCCCTCCCCAAAATTCCAGATAATGGCCTGCGGCGTCCAGTTGATTCCCTCTCCGCGCGATTGCAGGGCGTCGAAATGAACCATATTCCTGTTGCTCTCATCCAGGCGGTAGCTGATAACCGGAATCAGGGGTTCGCCCTGAATCTGGATTTCCTCGGTGATACTTTTCGTATCCTGGGTGCCGTCCGGGTTGGCACGGAAGATAGTCATAATGACCGGGTACCTGTTTACTTCCTGCCTGACCGGAAAGGTATAACTCACCGTGGGGCCGTAAATCGTTGCAGGAGGTGCAGGAACAATCGCGCCGGTATCGGGGAACTCCCATTTGGTACTCTGCCAGTTAATGCGGCTTCCTTCCGAATGATCGGCCGTAAAGATAAAGGTGCGGCAATTGGGATCGCTCCGGACAGCCCGCTCATAGCTGATCAGAGGCCGGAGCAGGTTTGCCTGGATGTTAATGATCTTGCTGGTGGTGCTGGGCTGGTCGCCCACGTTCGTCCTGAAGACGGTGAGCATGATCTGTTCATACTGCTTCGCTCCCCGTCCCTGGGAAGCATACGTTCTGACTACCTTCGGTCCCACAAGCTGAGCACCATCACTGAATCGCCATCTACAGCTATCCCACCTGAGGTTGCTTCCTCTGGATTGCTCAGCACTGAACTCGATGGTGGTAAAACCATCCTTATTTAAGTCGATGATCTTATAATCTATAACTGCTTTCAGTGGATCTCCGGCCAGGTTGATGGTAGTGTCGGCATCTTCTTGATCATTGGGCCAAATACCAGGAGAAGGATGACCACCGCCGCAACTGTAAATGATTAAAGATACCTGATAAACCTTATCCTTACTGGAAAGTGCATAGGTATGCTCCACGTGATTTCCAGTACCACTCTCCCCATCTCCAAAATACCACCTGGATAAATCAGTCCACAATCCTCCGGGAGTATAGCCAGGGGGATTAAAGGATGTACCGACCTCAGTTGGATCGTACCAGAATTTCACTATTCCCTGGTCTTTGTCTTTAATCTTCCACTGAATACGAGGTGAATTGAGGTCTTTGGGGATCATGATTTCCTCTTCACGATGATCAGTATCGACCTTTGCGGGTTTGTTCTCATCACGCCTGCTGACATCCAACCGGACAGTGTAAGTTCCCGAATCCTGATACTCTATAGTGACAATTTTATTTCTGGGATCAAAACCCGGTATAGCGCCAGGACAGGACCAATAATAATCGGATCAAGAGCATGGTTATCAGGATCGAGGAGCCTGAGCAGGTAAATATCAGAATAAGAATTGCTGCTCTAGCTATGGGAATAAACAAGCCTGTCGCCATTGCCGGAGTAATATGGGGCTTCAATCTCTCCATCGAATTCCCTTATCACCTGGAAAGGTTCGGGCTTGCCCAGATCGAGACTGACCAGAGATTTCTCCTTGCTTCCTTTTCTCAGAAGCTCCGGCGAATCAAGGATTGAAGCGATTTTGCTTCCATCGGGGAACCAGCAGGGGAAATTGGTCTTTCCGCTCGACAATTTTTTTCATCTGCCATTTATTAGGATCCAAATCGAATTCGATGGAGGTCAGTATTTCTCCCTGAGAACTGCTGTCCTTTCTCGCCCTGACAACTAACCGGTGTTTGGCGGGAGTGATTGTCTTGTTCAGTTGATAGTAAACGCTGCTCGTCGCGCTCCAGGGGCTCCATTTATTAGGATCAAGGGCAAGGCATTCCCCCCCGTCCAACTGGTAGGAATATTCCTTCATTTCATGCTCAGGATCAGACCAGGAAAGAGATATGGGGCCAAGAGATATGGGTTTATTTGGATCCTTATTTCCTTCTGCCAATTTTGTCAAACGGGTGGAGAAGGTAAAGTCCTGATCGAGGCTCACATCATCCATAGCCTGAAGCACAAATTCGACATCTTTATAATTGACCCTCCCCAGGGGACCGCTGAGAATGGTAACTACAGGAGACTCTTTATCGATGAGAAGACTTCGGGAGGAGCTGTTCCCTGCCTTGTCCTGGGCCTCGACAACAAAATACTGGCATCCTTTGTCCAGTGATGCAAACGTTTCTTTTGCCTGGCCGGGCTGACGGCCTGCCCAATTACTCCATTGCCCGCAATCCAGGCGGTATCTGTAGACCAGTGACCCGGACGGACATAGATTATCTTCACCTTTCCAGGACAATATCAGTGGAGTAAGGCTGGCCAGATTATCCTGATAAAGCTGAATGGCAGGTGAGGCAGTATCGACAGTGAAAAACGCGGATACTTCAGGAGAGCCGAGGTCCGTGCTCTCCGCCCTGAGACGGAAAAGGTAAAACCCATCGGTCAGGTTCTGGAGGTCAAGATAACGGTCAGTTGTGCTCCCTGATCGATACTCTTTGCCTGAGAGCTTATAGGAATAGGTGACCAGGCTCAAAGATCCGGGATTCTCCAGGTTCCAGGTGACTTTGAGATCTGGCTGTGAGATGTAATCGCCCGGTTTGACAGGCAGATCATTTACCCTGGTCCTGACTGATAAGTCCGTTATCCTGAGATAATTCTCAGGAGGCGAATCGCGGCGCTCAAGACAGAGGGACCGGGTGAAAACATGGCCGACATCATCAGTAACCGAAAGGATAAACCGATTGAAACCCGGCTGCAAAGGCACTGGTTTTAATTCGAACCTGCCGCCAGCATCCGGTTGAGCTATGGCTATTTTTTCGTGGGAAGGATCAGCAGTTAACTGCACCTTATGCACCATGACCCGTGAAACATCCTGCACAGAGAATGCGGCCAAGGCATCCAGCACAGATGATGTATCCTGCACAGATAAGGCGTCCTGTATAGTTGAGGCGTCCTGTATGGATGAAGCGTCCTGTATGGATGAAGCGTCCTGCTCAAACGAGGCGACCTGCGCAAATAAGCCGGCCTGCGCAGATAAGGCACCCTGTACAGATGAGACATCCTGCGCAAACGAGGCGACCTTCGCAGATAAGGCACCCTGTACAGATAAGGCGTCCTGCACAAACGAGGCGTCCTGCGAGTCATCCTGCACAGATAAGGCGTCCTGCACAAACGAGGCGTCCTGCACAAAACCTGCAACCTTAAGCGTATCACCAAGTGTCCATAGACACGATTCTCCCTGTGGCGGAAGACCAGGCTCGGTGAGCGTGACCACAGGGTCTTTCCTGTCAACCATAAGTCTCAAGGTCTCGGAAGCCTTCTGACCTGAATCGTAGGTTGCCTTGATTTCAAACCGGTTTTCACCCTCAGCCAGAGGTAAGGCTGATTTACTCTCGAACTTCCTGTAGATTCCGTCGGTCGCCTGGTTCAAAATAGTGACTTTCGCATCCTGGCCATTAATAGTCACAGTTACCTTGGCCGAGGGAGAATATTGATCCTCAAAGACTCCAGTGACGAAATCCGCTATCTGCTGCTCTCGTGTATTTTTAGCTGGCCTGCCCGGCCCCTTGCCTTTATCTGCCGGGATAATCTCCCACTCTTTGCCCACGATCGATAAATACCGTGTCTGCAACACAGAGTAAGCATGAGAGTCCTTCTCGATCTTGTCGTAAAGCTTTATCCCTTCTCCATTGGCCTCTGACTCAATCACCGAATCAGGGTTAGGGAAATACGTCAGATACCCGGAAAAATAGTCCACATCCCTTTCGATTGTGGCTATTTCGTCCTTAAATCCCACTTTATTCTTTTTCAGCTCTTCATTGGCCATTTTCAAAACCTAACTCATCAGGTTCATAGGTTCATAGGGGCAAAGGCACAAAGTTGTCTTCATTTTTCTCTGTACCTCTGTACCTCTGTACCTCTGTGCCTTTGTGCCTCTGCGCCTGCCTGAGTAGTAACTTTAAAACCTGTCCAGGGCATAAGCGGATTCCCTCTCTGAGGCAACCTCAAACTCGATCTCGATCGTGGTAACCAACTCCTCAACCGCATACCGGAGAGCGCTCATGGCGTCGTCGTTAAACGGGACCGGCTCATCAAACACGTTCCCATTCTTATCTTCCTTGTACTTATACGCGCCGATTTCCTTGACCGTGTTCACACACTGCGGGTGAATGTGAATCCGGTGTCGCTTCACCCAATCGATGCCGTCTTTGACGGAGCCGGGTCCCTTGATCGAGGGCTTGATCGCTATCCCTGCTTTCCTGAATTCCTCGATCCTGGCTGGCTCTGCGCTGTCTGCAGTAATTGCCTGCCTTATGCGCTTTTCCCTGACCAGGGAAATAAGCTCATTATTGGTCAGCCCCTTTTCGTAGATCTCGTCAAAGATATACAGCTCATCATCCTTCACCCCTACTCTGACCAGGGCACTCGGATGGTTAAACCCGAAATCAAGCCCATTGAGCACAGCATCGTAATACTGATCATCAACAGGGACCTCCTCCTCCACCCAGTTTTTAAAGATAAGGTTTTGCAGCACTCCCCACTGGCCCAGAGCATACACTTGATAATAGGTCTCGTCCTTGTCCCTGAGCCCTTCCAGCACTTTGATGTATTCAGCATCCAGGAACCTGTTATCCTTATACGTGCTGTGACATATATACGTAGATTCCGGACGAGTATCTATAGACTTCTGGCGAATATCTGGAAATTCCTGATGAATATATGGAGATTTCTGACGCATATCTGTAGATTTCTTACGAGGTTCGAAAAAGTAACCATGAAGCCATGATGTCCTGGAAATAGGGTTGAAGCTTAAAATAATCTGCTTATAGCTCGGAGTGTCCCCCCGGAGCCTGAGATCCACTTGGAGGAAATCGTTCATGCTCAGCTCTGTAGGCTCCTCGATCCAGACCGACGTGATCCCCTCAATGGACTTTAACTTTTCCGGGTCATCGACCCCGCTGCAAATAATCTCAGAGCCGCCTACAAAGGAAAAGCTCATATCCGTTTTATTGGCCTGGACGACAGGGCCTATTCCCCACCGGTCAATATAAGCCTTGAGCAGGGCGAAGACCGATTTTCTCAGCGCAGGCTGGGTCTTCCTGAGAACGAGGAATTTCTCTTTATATCCCCTTTTGATCGCAACCAAGATCCGGACCAGGATCTTTTCCGCCGCAAAGTAACTCTTGCCACTACCGGCCCCGCCATAAAGCACGAGATACCTGTCTTTGTTCTCATACAGAGGTAAATACTTCTCGTTCGTTACCTCTGGCAGCCGGTTAAATATATTGATTTTGATAGGCTTAGAGGTTGTCTTCATTCACCCCTCGTGCAGGCGCAGAGTCAATTACGATTACGCC
>Ga0315268_10009574_pt1 | contig 10044 bp, 5 predicted proteins | sample C1_top_MG_FD_204535 | JGI IMG/M metagenome (GOLD analysis project Ga0315268, IMG submission 204535) | Sediment microbial communities from Yellowstone Lake, YNP, Wyoming, USA - C1_top | ecosystem: Environmental > Aquatic > Freshwater > Lake > Sediment | place: USA: Wyoming | collected 2017-08-01 | reverse complement strand
CGTATTGCCCCGATTTGCTGGCCAGGAAGCTCAAGGTCCATCCGGAGCCTTGCGCCACGATCTGACCATTTCTCGTGACCTGCCATGTCGCCAGGACCGTCTCGCCCGCGCCGGGGTCTGTGTACGATCCTCTGACGGTCACCGGGTCACCTTCCCGCACGTTCTGATCCGCTCCGGCTTCGGGCGTGGGCGCCACGTTGATGATCCGGACGTCCGCCTCCGCAATCGAGCCGAGCTGGTACTCATCCGTTACGCGCACGGCCACCCGTCGGAGCGACGGGCCATCGAGGCCGACCGCGGAGAAGGTCACGGCCATGCCCTGCGCATCGGGCGTGAAATTCACGCCGTCGTAATCGAGGTCCCATTCGTACGATGCGATTGGCCCGTCCGGGTCGCTGGACCAATCGGCCGACAATTCCACATTTTCGCCCTCGTTGACGACATAGGGTCCGCCGGCGTCGGCGATGGGAGGATCATCGACGACGGAAATGGACAGGCTGTCGCTGCTGGTTGCGCCGTCGTCATCGCTGGCGATGAAGGTGGCAATATACTGCCCCAGGGCCGTGGGCACGAACTGCGTGGTTGTGCCCGGCGCCGACGCGATCACCCGGCCGGACGAGTCGCGCACAATCCAGTTGCCGCTGAGAATGTCGAACGGGCAGGCGTCCCAGTATCGCCCTTCCAGCATCACCATTTCGCCGACGTGCACCGCCCGGTCGGCTCCGGCCTCTTCCATCGGCGGCGCGTTGAGTATCGAAGCGCGGATCGTCGCGATCGAGCTGACGCCCATGTCGTCGGTGACGCGAAGGGCGACCGTCCTGGTTGCGGGGCCATCGAGGAGAGCGGCCGAAAACATGGCCATCGCGCCGCTGGTGTCGCTGGTGAAGGTCTGCCCGTCGTAGTCGAAGTCCCATTCGTAATTGACGATCCGGCCGTCGGGGTCGAACGACTTGTCGCCCGAGAGGGGCGTCGACGCTCCCTCGTAGAGCGCCAAATCGGCTCCCGCATCGGCAATCGGCGGTTGATTCGGCGGAACGACGTGGAACCACATCGTCGCCACGTCGGCGCTGGCCGAAGCGCCGGTCATTCCCGTCACCACCAGCATGTTGTTGCGCCCCATCGCCATTGCCGCAGCGTTGTCGAGCGACGAGCCAAGATCGACAACCGCCCTGCCGAGACTGGCGAACGTCGGGTCGAGCGTTCCGTTCCCGTCAAGACGAGCCAGCGCGTAATCGTTCCCGGAAGCAGTCGCGGCCGTGCCCGCCAGCAGTATCTTTCCATCATTCTGCAGGAGCACGGAAACAGCGCCATCCACGCCGCCGGCGAAATCCACCCGAGCCAGGCCGGCCTGGCCGAAACCGCTGTCGGTGTTGCCCGCGGCATCCAGCTTCACGACGGCGAAGTCGTTTCCTGCGCGCCCCGCCAGCAGAATCGAGCCCTGGGGCGTGAGTGCCATCGATCGCGCTTCCGCATCGGCGTATCCGTTGTTGAACATGACATAGCCGGCGCCGGCGGCGAAACTGGTGTCGAGCGCGCCGGCGCCGGTGAAGCGCGCAACCATGAACGACTTCTGCGAAGCGCCGGTGGCTGTTGCGGCGACCAGAATGCTGTCGTCAGCCTGAATCATGATAGAGCGGGGAGCCACGGTGTAGCCGGCCAGAGGCAGCGCAATCCGTCCGGAGAAGCCGAAATCGGCGTCCAGCAGTCCGTCGACCCCGTAGCGCGTCAATGAGAGAGTCTGGCCGGCGGAGCAGCCGGCGAGCACGAGTTTGCCATCCGACTGCAGGCCGATGGCGAGGGCTTCGTCAGCGGACCTGTAGCCGAAACCGGTGTACATGTAGCCGACATTGTTGAACGAGCTGTCCAGCGAGCCATCCGGGTTGAATCGAGCCACCAGGAAATCATCGGAGCCCGACGTGCCGGCGGTCTTATAGCGCCCAGCGATGCAGAACCGGCCATCGGGCAGCGCGAGGATGGCGTTGGCCGACTCGCCCGCGGAGGGCAGATCCGTCACGAGCGCGCCGCCCTGGCCGAATGTCGGATCGGGTGTGCCGTCGGCGTTGAAGCGGAGGACCAGAATCTGCGTGTAGGAGTTTGTGCCGGTGGAGCCGGCCACGAGCAGTTTGCCATCGGGCAGAACGGCGACGGCGTTGCCGATATCGGCATAGCTGCTGATGTTGCTGATGACTTTCGTGGCCAGGGCATCGCCGCTGAGCAGCATGCGGCGCTCGAGGCGTTCCAGGCAGGGGGGCGTTGCGCTACGAACTGGCCCAGCCCTTGAGTGGGATTTGCCGCGTTTGGGTCCTCGAGCGTTCATGCCGACTCCCTCCGGGCAACGGCCCGGTTTCGGCGCTCGACCGACCCTTTAGCTGGCGGGGACCATTGATGTCGTACGTTATGTTTGCCTGCGCGGCAAACGTCTCTTGGCCGTCATGACCGCACCCCGGAACCCGTGCGGGGCAGGAGGGATTATTGGCCTCGGGGCGGTGAGTGATGCGTGATGAGCAACGTATGGTGAGTCGAACGATTCGATGGCACAACTCGTTACTGAACACTCTCCACTCAGCGTTCTTTCCGCGCGATGCCGAAGGCGGTACAAATCGGGGCATGCTCAGGCACATCATCGCTCTCATCGCCGTCCTCTGCATCGCCGTGACGTTGGATCAACGGCCTGCCCCACGATCGCGCCTCCGTGTCTCCGTGCCTCGGTGGTTCTCCTTCTACGTGCCTACCGCCCCTGCATCTCCCTCAGCTTTCCCATGAGAAACTCGGCGCTGCTCATCTCCCGGCCATCGGCGAGCTTCACGCGATATTCCGAGCCGGACAGTTTCGATCGGCTGGCGGCGACGCGAATGAAATCCTCGGCCGTCCTGATCGAGCTTTCGTTCTGCTTCCACTTATAGCGCATCAGTCCGGCGGCGGCGCTGCTGTCGTGTTCGGAGCCATTGCGGATGAACTTCGCGCCTTTCAATCCTCCCACGACCGCGATGAGGTTTTCAATCTTCTGGTCTTCACTGAGCGTGCCGGCCTGAGTCGTCGCCGCCCCGCGCGGCCCCTGCGCCGATTTTCTCCCGCAGCCGACAAAGCAGAGCATTGCCATAACCATGAGGCAAACGGCGGATTTGACCATAACGGCGCCTCCCCGGAACGGAATCCACGAATTTTCCAGTTGACATCTACTAATTTCATAGTAGACTGGTCTCGCAGTTCAGATTATCGGATCCAGCCAGGAGGTCCAGCGTGGCCAGGCCGAGGCACGAGCATCCCACCCCCGCCGAACTGGAGATATTGCAGGTCCTGTGGGATCGCGGCCCGTCAACCGTTCGCGAGGTCCTCGATGCGCTTCGGCAGAAGCGACCCCGAGCCTACACCTCGCTCATGTCGCTGATGAACATCATGGTCGACAAGGCTTTGTTGGTGCGCCGGCCCGTCGGCAAGGCTTTTCTCTACGCCCCACTGGCGCAACGCGACCAGACGCTGGGGCAGATCCTGGGCGACCTGGTGAACCGCGCATTTGACGGCTCGGCCAGCGCGCTGGTGGCGCAACTGCTGGGAAACACGAGCGGCGAAGAGCTTGAGGAAATCCGCAAGACCATCGAGGCCTACCGCAAGAAGGGAGGCAAATGATGAGCCAGCTTCTCTCCAGCCCGACAGCGCAGCGCCTGGGAATGACGCTCCTGCATTTGCTGTGGCAGGGCGCCGCCGTGGCCGTCATCGTCGCATTTGTTGCAGCCCTTCTGCGGCCGGGGCGGGCGCGATACGCGGGGTATTTGGCGGGGCTGGCCGCCATCACCGCGTGCCCGATCGTGACGTGGTTCTTCGTTCACATCCCGCGGCCCAGCCCTGAGCCCGCGACACAGGAGCGCGCCACACTCTGCGCCACGGCAGTCCCCAAAGCCGCGCCGAGCCACATGGCGGAAACACCTCCGATCGTTGCTCCGGCCGCGCCCATTCCCGCCAGTTTGGCTGCCGATGCACGGCATTCGCCCCAGCCGGAGTCGTGGACAGGTGGTGCGGTGGTCATGCTGCGTGCGACGTCGACATACTTCGTAGGCGGCTGGGCCATCGGGGTTCTACTGCTGAGCCTGCGGCTGATCATCGGCGCGGCCGTGCTGCGAAGATGGCGAAGGACCGCGCTCGCCCCGCCAGTCGAGATTGCCCAGCGCGCGTCGGCGCTGCGGCGGCGACTGGGCTTGCCCGCGACTGTCGGCGTTCTCGCATCCGCGCGCATCCGCCACGCCGTGGCAATCGGTTGCTGGCGGCCAATGGTGCTGTTGCCCCTGTCGCTGCTGAGCGAATTGCCTGTTGACATGCTTGAGGCGGTGATCGCACACGAGCTGGTCCACATTCGTCGGCTCGATCTGTGGGCGAATCTCTTTCAGCGGATCATCGAGACGCTGCTGTTCTATCATCCCGCCGTGTGGTGGCTTTCGCATCGCGTTCGCGGCGAGCGCGAGCTGTGCTGCGACGAGGCGGCCGTTGCCGCGACGGGGCAGCGGCTCGAATACGCAGCTACTCTTGAGCGGATCGCCGCGCGCAGCCTGGGCATGGCAGCGCCGGCGCTGTCGGCCGAAATCGGCGGCACGAATCGCGCGCTGCTGAATCGCATTCGTCATGTGCTGGGGATGAGCAGCACGCGCCGGATGTGGGGCTGGCCGGCGGGAATGGCGGGGATGCTGACGATTCTCGCGGGGGTTTACGCGATGACGATGCGCCCGGCCGCTCGCGCCGCCCAGCCCGCCGCTCGAACAGAGGCGGCCAATCCACGTCCGGTTGAACAGAAAGCCGCGGCAAACCGGCCGGTGACGCTGCACGGGGCGGCCGCCCTGGGCGACATCGACGCCATCACGCGGTTCATTGAGAGAGGCGACGATGTCAACCGCAAGACGCTCCTGAGGCGCGAGACGCCGCTGCATCTGGCGGCGAAGAACGGACATGCGGATGCGGTCCGATGCCTGCTGGAGCACGGCGCATCAGTTAACGCACGCGATGAGGGCGGTGCCACGCCGCTTCACCGGGCAACTTTCGCCGGGCATCTTCGCGCGATGGAAGTGCTGCGGGCCGGGGGTGCCGATGTTTCCGAGAAAGGCACGGGTTGCGGGCCGCCGTTGCAGTGGGCCGCGCAGGCCGGTCGGATCGATGCTGCAAGACTCCTGCTGAAGCATCACGCCGAGCTGGACCAGAAAGGCACGGATGAGCAGACGCCGCTGATGGTGGCGGTGTCGGCCGGACAGACGGAGATGGTGAAGTTTCTTCTGGCGGAAGGCGCACAGGTCAACGCACGGGCTGCGTATGGGTTGACACCGCTGCACGCGGCCGCGTATGCGGATCGCGCCCAAATCGCCCGGATTCTCATGGAACATGGGGCCGATCCGAACCTGGAATGCAACGGGCGGACGGTGTTCCAGATCGCACACAGCGAGGAGCTCCGCCGCGTCCTCAGGGACGAAAAGCCCGCGCAGCCGCCGACGACGCGACCGGCCGCCGCGCAGCTCGTTCCGCTGGACCAGAATGACCGTGTGCAGCGCGCGATATATCAGCGGATCCTCCTGCAGTATCAGCAGCAACTCGAGGAAGCCCACCGAGCCGGACGCGAGGCGCTACCCACGAGCCGCCCGGCCGATCCGCGGGGCGCCGAGTTGCAGCTCGCCGCGTACCAGGCACGTGTAAATCAGGCCAAGATCGACATCGCCCGCGCCGATGCCCTCTACGAGCCAAAGCTCCGCGAACTCGAGGCACAGCTCGCCCTGGCTGCAATTCGGCTCCAGCAGGGGCGCCGGAATGCATCGGCTGCCGGCGAGCACGTCGCCGCGCCTGAACGGCCGACGACGCCTTCCATTGAAGCCAGGCTGCTGGAGGAAAAGCTTCGCATGCTCCTGCAGAAGCAGGTGGACCTTCAGTTGCAGTTGCAGGCGGCCGGGCGCGAATTCACGAGCACGCATCCGAAGATGGTGCAGCTCGGGCTGCAACTGAAGACCGTCGCAGCAGAAGTCGATTCGGCGCGCGCGGAACTTCGCAAGGAGCAGGCGCGCCAGAATGAGCAACACGGCTTGTACTACATCAGCGGCGTGCCCGGCGCGGGCGCGTACAGACTGCCCGGCCAGCCGGTTACGATCCTGCGGGCCCTGATCGCCGCCGCGTTCGACCCGCAGAGCGGCGGGGAGAAGTACGTTACGCTGATCCGCGCGGGCGCCGACGGTGCACGCGAGACGCTTCAGACAATCCGCGCCGGCGATCTGCTCGAAAAGCGCGAGAAGGACCTGGAAATCCGCGTCAACGATGTGCTGATCGTCAGCGATCGCCCGCCGGTGACGGCGACAACGAGGCCGAGCCACCCCGGTCGATGATTCGTCGCGCCCTTTACCACTCAAACACCTGCAGCCGGTTGTTCCCCGAATCCACCACAACCACCCGCCCGCGCCTGTCGATCGCCGACGCCCAGGGATATGCGAGCTGCCCAGGCGCGTCGCCCGCGGAGCCCCACGTCGCGATTCCCCGGCCGGTCTGTTTGTCGATCAGCTGCACGCGATTGTTGCCGTATTCGGTCACGACCAGCCGGCCCGCCTCGTCCATCACCAGGCCGTAGGGAAACCGGAACTGCCCCGGGGCCCTTCCCACGCCGCCGATATTCCGCACGAACGCGCCATCCGTCCGGAACACCGCGATCCGGTGATTGCTGGAATCGGTCACGTACAGCGTCTCGCCGTCGATCACCATCATCTCCGGCCGGGAAAACTCTCCGTCGCCCTGCCCGAATCGCCCGATCGTCCGCAGCACGCGCGAGGCCGTCGGGTCAAAGACCTGGATGCGATCATTGTCCCCGTACTCGCTCACGTAGATGTTTCTGGCCGAGTCAAAGGCCACGTGCGTCGGGTAAATAAACTGCCCCGGCCCGCGACCGAGGCTGCCCCACTGCCTCAGCAGCTTGCCCACGGGCGAATACACCATCACGCGCGAGTAGTGCGTGTCAGCGACGTACACGTTGCCATCCGGCCCCGCCGCCAGGCCGACAGGCTTGCCCTGCTGCCACTCGGGCATGCGCCATTCGAGCAGGGGCTTGCCGCCGGAGTCGAGGCGCTGGATGCGGGCTGTGCGATCGACGACGAAGAAGCAGTCATCGCGCCGGCTGTAGGCGATGCCACGAGGATAGACGAGCCGGCCAGGTCCGGTCCCCGTTTCACACCAGACGGCCCGGGGAACCGAACGATCGTCGCAACCGCCGGCCAGTGACACGAAAACCGCGATGATCGCCAGCAACCGCCCGGCCCGCGCGCCCAGGCGGATGCCCAGGCTGATCAACAGCATCAGCCCCACCCCCAGCACCATCACGATCGCCATCAGCAGCAGCGCCCCCTCGAGCATCACGTCATAGCGCTGGTTGTGGACCCACGACATCAGCGTCAGGATCAGCGGCTGAGGCGATGACGGCGTCAGCAGCACCGTCGCCGAAACTTCCGTCATCGACAGCACCATCACCAGGACGGCCCCCGCCAGCAGGATCGGCCAAGCGATCGGCAGGATCACGTGGATGGCCGTGCGCCACCGCGAAGCGCCATCGACCGCGGCCATATCGCGAATTTCGCGAAGTCCTCGCGTCCACGTGAGATTCCCTGCCAGGAGCGCCAGCCAGCCGAACCGCCCGACATAGGCCATCACCATCCTCGCTGATTTGGGAATCGGCGAGCGGTGATACACGCGGATGTGGGCAATGGCCAGCAGCTCGCCGCCAATAAGAAACGCCGCGAAGGCCGCGGCGAACATCCACCGGCTGCGCCGCACGGTCGCCAGCACCGCCAGCGCCATCGCGACGGCGGCCGAGAAAATGCCGTAAACCAGCGTGCCCTCGACATAGGGCTGGGCCCACAGCCAGATGCGCGTCGCAAACCAATGCCCCTGCGAATCGACCAGCCAGCGATGGGGCGAGATCGAAACGAGCATCGACACGGTTGGAATTCCCGCCCCGACGGCGACGGTTGTCCATGCCAGCCGTGTCCAGATTCGCCCTGCATCCAGTCGCCTCGGCCACGAACCGCCGTCCAGGCGCTGCGACGCGGAGAGCCGCGCCGCATATGCGAACGCCGCAACCGCCAGGATGGCGACGATCCCCAGCAGCGGCAACGCCGTCGCAATCGCCGCCGCCGCGCGCTGCGCCTGTCGCGGATCATCCAGTCCAGCCCCGGCGGCGACGCCTGCAATCGCGGCCGGGTTGTTGTACGAACCGGCCCCGGTCTCGAAGATCGTCCTCACCTCCGTCGCCACGACGCTGATCCCGCTGCGCTCGTAGACCGAGAATTCCTCCATCGCCAGCACCAGCACAACAGCGCCGCTGGCCAGCATCGGCCCCAGGAGCATCCGGGCCGTGATCCGCCACAGCGCTCCGTCGAGCATCGCCTGCTGCTGGATCTGTGAATCCAGATGGCGCAGCGAAAGCCCCACGGCCACGGCCGGAATCGGCCAGAGCCAGCACGCCAGCGTCCACATGCATCGCAGCACATCCGCCCCCCCCGCCGGGGCAAAGCTGATCCGGATCAGCCTGAAGAACTGCAGCCACCCATAGCTATACGCAACCGACGGCAGCACGAGGCACACCGGCAGGACCAGCACCAGCGCTCTGGCCAGCCGCCCCCGCCCGCGCCCGATCGCCACGGCTGCGGGAATGGACATCGCACACGCCACGCCCGCCACGCCAACGTTGTAGAGCACCGTGCGCCCGAGCAAGCCAAGGCTGAACGGCGAGGGCCTGAGCTGTCGTATCACCTCCGGACGAAGCGACACCTGTGCTACGATCCAAACCAACGGCGCGATGCAGCAGCCGAGGACAATGACCCACACCGGCACCGCTGCCCACGAAACGTGGCACGGGCGGCCCGCCCGTGGTGCATCGTGGCACGGGCTTCCAGCCCGTGGCGTTGCGTCGGGCGGCAGGCTCACGTCCCGTTTCGATTGGTCGCCGTTCATTTGCCGCGCCCCTGCAACACCCGCAACACCAGCTCCACCGCCGTCGGCATGTTCCGGGCCACCTCCGCGTAATCCACATTCATGCCCCGGATATGCCCCGTGCCGGCGGCCGCAATCACGCCACTCCGCGCATAGCCCGCCTCCAGCAGCGCCTTCTCAACCTCCTCCGACAAAAGGTAATCGACCAGCCGACGCGCGGCCGCCTCGTGCGGCGCTTTGTTGACCAGCCCCACCGTCGTGGGAATCGAGAGCGTGCCGATCTGCCCCTCGCCCTGGTCCGGCAGAACGGCCTTGAGCTTGCCCCGCTCCTTCTGGCTTGCGCTGACATCGTCGTTGTCGGTCAGGCCTGCCCACATCTGTCCATTGCCCACGTACTCGGCCACATACGAGTTTCCGCCCAGCAGCGCCATGCCGTTGGTTTTCAATCCCCGAAAGAACGCCTCGGTTCTTCGCTCGCCCCAGAGCGTATACAGCGCCGCGACGTGCCCGCTGGTTGTGCCGGCCGAGGGATTGGCCATGCAGATCCGATCCTTCAGGGCTGGATTGGCCAGATCGCTGATGGATGCGAGCGAGCCGGCTGCCACCGCGCCTTCGCCGGTCGTTGTAATCGCCATGACGCGCACGCGCAGGCCGTTGCCCGTCCATCGGTGCTGCGCATCCTTGTACTGCCGCGGGATGCGCGCCGCCGCGGGCGACTTGTACGCGGCCAGCACACCCGCATCGGCCAGCCGGATCGTGTGAAACGGCTCATTTCCCCACCACACGTCGGCCGTCGGACGATCGCGCTCGGCTTCGAGGCGCTCAGCAAAACCGGCCGTCCGCGCGGCCTCAACGTCGACCAGCAGCTCCACCTTCAGGCCCGTTCGCCGCTCAAACTGGCGAATGATCGGTTCGGCCACTTCGCGATCCACGCTCGAGTAAATCACGACGTCGGCCTTGCGCCGGCAACCGCCGCCCAGCATCCCCGCACACAACCCAAGCACGCACGCAATGACCAGGGAGGATTTCATGCGGAATTACCGTCGTCATTCTACAAATCCCGCAAAGCTTGGCGATGCGAGGCGGGCGGATGGACAGCAAATTGCC
>Ga0315268_10009573_pt1 | contig 10045 bp, 8 predicted proteins | sample C1_top_MG_FD_204535 | JGI IMG/M metagenome (GOLD analysis project Ga0315268, IMG submission 204535) | Sediment microbial communities from Yellowstone Lake, YNP, Wyoming, USA - C1_top | ecosystem: Environmental > Aquatic > Freshwater > Lake > Sediment | place: USA: Wyoming | collected 2017-08-01 | reverse complement strand
TTTGAACGAAGCGCAAATTGGAATCGTGAATGCAGTGAAAGATTTCTGTGCGAAGGAATTCAAGCCTGAGCTTGCTTTGGAGCTTGACAGGAAAGAAGAGTTTCCGATGGAATTGTACAAGGCTGCTGCAAAGCTCGGATTCACGAGCTTAAGCTTGCCAGAAGAATACGGCGGGCAAGGCTACGGGTTGCTCGAAACTTGTTTGGCTATTGAAGAGATGTGCAGAGCAGATTCTTCACTTGGTGTTGCGATCTCAAGCGGTACCTTTGGAAGCGAATTCATCGCGGTGCTTGGAACGAAGGAGCAGAAGGAAAAGTATCTACCGCCGATCTGTAAAGGCGACTGGATAAGCGCCGCAGCGTTCACCGAACCAAACGTAAGTGGTAGCGACATCACGAAGATGGAGACGACGGCTACAAAGTATGGCAATGAGTGGTGGATAAATGGAACTAAAACGTTCATTACGAACGCCACGACAGCCGACTTCATCGTTGTGTTAGTGCAGACTGATACGAAGATCAGACCAACCTACCGTGGTGAAACATTGTTCGTTGTTGATAAGGGTGCGCAGGGGCTTGAGACGTCGAAGTTGCATGATAAGATGGGTATACGTTGTTCAGTCACTGGCGAAGTGCGATTTGATAATGTGAAAGCTCCAGATTCGAGCATAGTTGGTGAACTGAACAGAGGTTTTCATAGCAGCATGGAGTTCTTTGACAAGACTCGTGTCGGGGTTGCATCGCAGGCAGTTGGTATGGCTCAAGGCGCTTTTGAGATGGCTTTCAAGTACTCCAAGCAGCGTGAGGCTTTCGGGCAACCGCTTTTGCAGCATGAGCTTATTGGCGCTGGTTTGGCTGAGGCTATGACGAAGATTGAGGCAGCAAGATTGTTAACGTACTGGGCGGCGCAGCTTGTTGATGACGGAAAAATGGATCCGATGGCGACGGCTATGGCAAAATACTATGCGGGCGAAATCGCGATGGAGGTTACTGACTTTGCCATACAGGTCTTGGGAGGTTATGGCTATCTTGGCGAGTATCGTGTTGAGCGCTATCACAGAGATGCAAAGATTACAGAGATTTACGAGGGCACTAGAGAAATTCAGAAACTGACGGTGTTAAAGTATCTACTGAGGAAATATTAGAAGACACAGCACATTAGAACTGTTTCTCCCATAGTTCGTTTTTCAATTTTGCCTACGCTAGTTTCTGTCTTCATGAAAATGATTTCTGCGTCGCTTCCATCAGACGTTTAAATTTATATACAACTTCCAAACATTCTTTTTTTACCATCTGAGGCTTAGCTCTCAGATGAATAGAAAATACAAGAGATGGAAAAGATGACTACAAAGCGTTTGCTTCTAGTATGGTTCCTTGTATTCTGTTTTGTCTTTGCAGCAATGCCATTTGCGTATGCTTCGCATCCACTTGGGACTGAAACAACACGTCATTTCACAGTTGATGAAGCGGCAATTGCCAGATATGCACAACCGCGAGTTGTGAATACTTTCACTGGCACGGTTAGTAGAGGAAGGGACAGTACCCGTCATCAGTTCACTGTGCCATCTGGAACAGCGAAGATTGAGGCAAAACTGACGATGCCTAGTGGTGCAGATTTTGATTTGTCGATGTATGATAATCAGAGTCGAAGGACTGGCGGTTGGACTGCTTCGGATCATTCTGTCAAGACGAACATTCCCAACTCTGTTTACAGCGGTGTCAGTACGAAACCAGAATGGGTAAACGTAACCAACCCAACAACCACAGGCATCTGGAAAGTCGGCTGCTACGCATACTCAGGCTCAGGCACCTACACCATCACAGTCACGATCACAGCCGGAACTCCAGATACAACACCACCTGTAGTGGACATAACTTCACCAGCAAACGGAGCAACATTAACCAGTTCCACGGTGACAGTCACATGGACTGGTTCAGACTCTGGAAGTGGGATCAACTATTATGAAACCCGCATTGACAGTGGATCATGGATTAACAAGGGCACTTCGACCAGCCACACATACACGAGTGTAGCTAACGGCACTCACACAGTTGACGTGCGCGCATGGGACAACGCTGGAAACAGTGCCATAGATTCGGTAACCTTCACCGTCAACGCTGTAGGAGGCGTCAGAAAATATGCTGTCATCGTGGGGATCAGCGACTACAAGGCTATCAGCGATCTTTCGTACTGTGATGAGGATGCGACTGACTGGTACAACCATCTGTGGAATACTATACACTTTGATGCCCTCTGGGTTTATGGAGATGGTCACACTGCCAACTTTCCGAAGTATGATGGAATAGCCAACGAGTACAACGTTAAGCAGGCTTTGAATAACATGATTCAGCAAGCAGATAGCGACGATGTCATTGCGTTCATATCCTCTGGTCACGGTTCAGGCAATGGTGCAGGTTCTTCGTTCCTTTGCATGTGGGATTATGGTTCTGGCGAGAGTGGTCAGGATGGCGCGTTATATGACACTGAACTGGCTAGCATTCTCCAACCCTCGGGCGCTAACAAGATCTTTGTCTTTCTAGATCACTGTTACAGTGGTGGCTTTGGCGACAACCTTATGGGTATGTCTAACAAAGCGCATGTCTACCTAACGACAACTTGCACAGCTAACGGCTATGGCTATGACGATTCTTCACACCAGAACGGTGCATGGACTTACTATTTCCTGCAGTATTCATGGATTAACCACTATGGCGGCAGTGCAAGCACCTCGATGGAGACCGTTTTCACCTACGCTCACGCCAACTACCCGTATGGTGGCGGTGACGAGCCGCAACAGTACGATGGAGACACAGCCAATCCGTTCTACCTAAGTTAACGCAAGCTTGCCCTAGAAACGGAAAAAGACGCATCTCCCCTTTTTTCTTCTCCTTTCAAAAATGTGTCTTGAATAAAAAAGCATATAGGTGTTTGTGTTAGAAGTTAGGCGTGGTGAAAAAGGTTTGAGTAAGGCATATGAAACTGTAAAGATTGAGCGGGAAGCTAGCACGCTTTGGATTATCTTGAACAGATCGCACAGACTGAATGCTTTCAATGACGTTTTGATTGAAGAACTTGCAGACGCTTTAGACACTGCAGAGAAGGATCAGAGCATCAAATGTGTTGTGATTATGGGTGATGGTGACAGAGCTTTCAGTGCAGGCGCAGATGTAACCATGTTCCCGAAGGCAACGCCAGTCAAAGCTGAGGAATTTTCTAGGGGTGGACAGAAGGTTTTTGGCAAGATTGAGGAGATGTCGAAGCCAGTTATAGCGGCAATCAATGGGTTTGCGCTTGGTGGTGGATTGGAGTTGGCTATGGCATGCGACTTTAGGATAGCGGCTGAACATGCTGAGCTTGGGAGTCCTGAGATTTCTTTGGGTTTGATTCCTGGTTGGGGTGGGACTCAGAGGCTTGCGAGGCTTGTTGGTTTGCCGAAGGCGAAGGAGATGATTATGGTTCCTGGGGTGAAGTTGAAGGCTGATGAGGCGTTGAGGGCTGGTTTGGTTCATAAGGTTGTGCATTTTGAGAAGTTGAGGGAAGAAGCAGCTGGTTTGGCTCAGAAGCTTTGTGATGGTCCACCAGTGGCTATGAAGTTTGCGAAGCAGGCTTTGAATTTTGGGACGCAGGTGCCTTTGGAGGCTGGTTTGCGGATGGAAGCGAGTATGATGGGTTTGACTTTCTCTACTGAGGATCTCAAGGAAGGCGTTGAGGCGCTGTTTTCGAAGCGGAAGGCGGAGTTTAAGGGTAAGTAAGCTGGTTTTCCCTTTTTCTTTATATTCCTCTTTTATGCAAATATGTGGTTGAGTGTGGAGTGGTTTGCTTGCGGAAGGTTGCGGTCTGTGGTGTTGGGAATTCGAAGTTTGGTGTTAGGAGTGATGTGAATGTTTCTGAGTTGGCTTTTGAGGCTGTTAAGCCTTGTTTGGATGATGCTGGTTTAGCTGCTAAGGACATTCCGTTTGCTGCTGTGGGTTCGGTTGGTGCTGGTGCATGGTATGAGGAGTTGTTGCCTGCTGTTGTTGCTGGCGAGTATTGTGGTTTGACTGGTGCTGGTTTGATGCGTGTTGAGGCTGCTTGTGCCAGTGGCAGTGCTGCGTTTTTTGCCGCTTATTCGGCTGTGGCTAGTGGTCATTGTGATGTTGCGATGGCTTTGGGTGTGGAGAAGATGCGGGAGATTGATACTCCTACGGCTATGGAGTGGATTGGTAGGGCTGGTTATTATTTTTGGGAGTTTCACAATTTTGGTTTAACATTTCCAGCGTATTATGCGTTGTATGCGAATGCGCACATGGCTAAGTACGGAACTACTGAGGAGGATTTGGCTTTGGTTGCTGTGAAGAATCATAAGATGGCGGCTTTGAATCCGATTGCGCATTTGCGGAATGTTGTGTCGGTTGATGATGTTCTGTCTTCGATGGTTATTGCTTCGCCGTTGAAGTTGTATGATTGTTCGCCTATGACTGATGGTGCTGCTGCGGTGGTTGTTGCGTGTGAGGAGAAGGTGAAGGAGTTGAAAGTTGATACTCCAATTTGGGTTGCTGGCATAGGCTATTCTTCTGGAACTGCGAATTTGAGTAAGCGTGCTGATTTTGTTGGTTTAGATGCGAGCGTGTTAGCTTCTCAAAGAGCTTACAAGGCTGCTGGTGTCAAGCCTGAGCAGGTTGATTTTGCTGAGGTTCATGATTGTTTTACGATTGCCGAAATAATGGCTTATGAGGATCTTGGGTTTTGTGGCAGGGGTGAGGGTGTGAAGCTTTTGCGTGAGGGTCAGACGGAGATTGGTGGGCGGATTCCTGTGAATATGGATGGTGGTTTGAAGGCGAAGGGTCATCCGATTGCGGCTACCGGTTGCAGTATGATTTATGAGTTGACGAGACAGTTGCGGGAAGAAGCAGTTGAAAAGTCTAGGCAAGTTCCGTTGAAGAATTATGTTGGGTTGGCGCATAATGTTGGTGGAACTGGTCATTACTGTTATGTAACGATTTTGAGGAGATGATTGGATGGGAACGTCTATGCCTGCAATAAAATCGAGACCGATTACGATTGTGGAAGAGATTCCGATTAGTAAGACTTTACGGTTTTGGGAAGGTTTGAAGGAAGGAAAGGTGTATGCTACCAAGTGTTCGAAGTGTGGGCGATTGTATTTTCCGCCTTCTGCCGATTGTCCAGAGTGTTTGGTTTCGGATATGCAGTGGGTTGAGTTGAGTAGTGAGGCTGAGGTTGAGACGTTTACGCATGTTGTGATTCGTCCAACTTCGTTCAGTGCGTACAAGCCTTACACTGTGGCTATTGGCAAGTTGCGGGAGGGTGTGAAGGTGTTGGCTTGGCTTTCTGGGTTTAAGCTGTCACAGATAAAAGTGGGCATGAAGGTTAAGCTTGTTGCGAAGGTTGCTGAGGATGGAAACCCAACATACGAGTTTGTGCCACTTAGCTAAACACGTTTGCGCTGAAAGCAAATTTTGACCCCCTATAAATAGGTTCAACATACTTTTTCTGTTGGCTAGATCGGGTGTTTTGCGTATTTGGCTTCGTGCTTCGAGTGAGTCGCCTTGTTAAATCTTCTCCTAAAAGGGTTATTTTAGGTAAATCTTCAGAAAGCGAAAACAAAGCATTAACCTTCAAAAGGATAGTTGGCAAAAGTGAATCAGGGATTTTGCAGACGGGCGGAGTAGGATTTGCACTTAAGACTCGATGGCGAAGTCTCCCGTAGCTTCTCCCTTTTCAGTTTCTCAAGAGTCCATAGTACTGCCGGATACTCAGCTATTTTCGTGTGGAATATGCCAGCGGGGTCGATTAGTTCGGGTCTATAGTCCTTCTTTTCCCAGAATTGGTCAATCATGTTTTTCTCGGTGGTCGTGAGTTTTTGAAGTTGCGTTCTTGTGAATTCAGTTACTCTTTCCGCGATTTTGAGGAAGTCGAATTCTGGGAGTCTCTCTGTTTGGACTAGATTTCCAAGGCTTGAGTCCAAGGGGATTTCGTTTATCGTTTCAGGGTTGATCTCATAGAGCTTTGGTAGTTCTCGAGTTAGGCTGTCGATTATTGCACATTTGTGAAACGTGTCTGGGTCAAATTCCATATCAGCGATTCTGTACATGTCAAATACGTCGCGGGCTGTTTTTCTGTATAACATGGCGCACCATTTGTTTGCGAACAACTCTTCCTTCAGTGGCGTCGTTGTTTTGAACGTTTCTTGTGTGCCTATGTGTTTGAATTCCGCTTGGGCATCTGCCTTGAGGATTGGGGTTCTGCGCATGTATCCTATTTCTATCTTGAAATTGTCATCTGAACCCGCCGCATTGACGTATCTGACGGTGAATCTTGTAAGAGGGTAGCTTGCATTTATGGCTATGTCTGCTCTATTGTATCCCTGTCTGTAAAGGAGACCCTTCAGTCGCTCGTCGATTTCCTTTCTGACTTGCCCCCAATCGACTTTGTCCATGTGCCGGTAATTCAGGTCCAAGTCTATTGATAGTCTCAGTATTTGCTGTGAATAGATGAACGTCAGAGCTGTTCCTCCATAGAGAGATAGTCGATCTGAAAGAAATTTCACGGCTGCGATATCTTCAAGCAAGTCTGATATTCGACAGGTTTTCTCCATGTCTTTGCTGTTGAAACCATAGCGCAGTGCTGCTGCGCGGAAGTTGTACTCTCTTTTCACATCAGATGCCCCTCAGTTTTTCTTCAAAGTCTTTAGGAATGTACAAGCGCCATCTTGCGCTGAGCTTCCCGTTTTCTCCGCGTACCAGATACTGAGGCGAATTTTCAACCTGAGTTCTTAGTCTTTCAAGGAGATATTGGCTTATATGTTCATAGAAAGGCGACGTGTTTCTGAGAAATTCCAAGAAGTACCCTACTTGTCTGAGCAAAATCTGTTTTCTTTGGTGGAGAGTCAAACCTACGAGTTTTTCGAAGTCGATGCCGCTGAGTTCGGCGAGGCTCTTTGTGCATTCTTCCCAGCCTCCAGCATATTGTACCCTGTCGATGCATTCGATGAATGTTCTCTCTTTGCTGCTCACTCTCAAGAGGGTTGAGCCATAAGGTTTCTCGGTGATGTGCGAGACCATGTCTTTGGTGAATACGGGTTTGAACGTGAATCGCCCGTAGTGGAATGGGTCAAACCTGTCTTTTGCTTGAACGCACACGTAGGTTTCGTTGAAGGCGGAGTATGCGCTGCCGTAGTATTCTAGGGCAGTGTGAAAGCCGAGATAGTATTCTTTTCGTATTTTGGAAGCGATGAGAAGCTTGTCCGTCTCGTGTTTCTCTGGTTTCTCAAGTGGATTGAGTACGGCATATAATCCCTTCCTGATGGGCTGGAGCTTTCCAGCCTCGACTAGCCTTTTTACGTATTTTCGGTAGATGTACCTGCGGTTTGTGGAACTTGTGACTATTTTTGAGGTGGACTGAACTATGTCGTCGAAGGTTACTATTCTCATTGACAGGAGACTGGTGTAAAGTTCTTCTGTTTTTCTTCTCAAGTTTTTCACGTTTTTAATGCAGTATGTCGTTTAAGGGGTAACTGCATTAAAATATTTAAAAATTGCTCTACACTGCTTTTCATGAATTTAACGCAGTTACCCACAAAAGGACATATCACATTAAAAAATCGCAAAAGATGGGAGAGCGTCATACGTCTAGTCTATTTAGTGAAAATTCAGCCGAATTATCGTTCGCTACGGGCACTAGTTTCTTAAACTGATTCAATATAATAGTCTGAATCGGTGATACTGTGCAGTACTGGAAGATTGTAGCGGGACACGGAGAGAAAGACCCTGATGAGACGAAATCGCTTATTCTTGGTGACTGGCTTCGCCATAATTATATAGCAATCGGGTGGGAAGAGAAGACGCCACAAGGGAAGATCTTCGATAAGGATATTCAAGTTGGCGATAAGGTAGTCGTGGTTACCGATGGATACGTGTGGGCTCTTGGCACCATTGAGGATAAGATGAAGAAGGTCAATCTGACAAAGAACTCACATTTGTATCCCTATCAACGAAAGACAAGTTGGAGCAAAATCACGAAAGTCGAGTACAGGAATTTCCCGAGGTTTCTCTACAACAAGCTCAAACTGCCGAAGGCCTTAAACAAGCTTAATCGAGAAGATTGGGAGACTTTGCTCACCTGCATTTTGTAAAATCGTCACAGCAGATTGCACTTGGTGGCGGAATCTCCTGTAAACCTCATCTTTTTCTTGTTTTATCGCTCTGAGGTCTTTGCTTAATGAGGTTAAGGGAGTTCATTTCACGCTCTAATCTACAATGGCGGACTAAAACGTGAGCTAACACTCTTAACCCACTCGAGTGTTTTGTCCATCAGTTCTTGTTCTTTTCCCTTGTAGATATGATCTGCGTCTTCTATTATCAGCAGGGTTTTCGGTTCCTTTGCCGAGTCGTAGACTGCTTGTGCTTCGTCAGCGCCTACGATATTGTCTTTTGCGCCTATCACGATAAGCAGTGGCAAATTGAGTTTTGATGCCGCTTCACATTCATTCAACTTCATCAATTTCTCTCTAACAAATCGTGGACGCATTTTCACGCCATAAACCTCAAGCTTGAACAATCTCCGAACGTTAAAGAACCTGTCCAGTCTTGAAAGAATCAGAAAAGAATACAAGCCTAGCGTTCCACGAGTACGTCTTATCCACTTCTTCACATTATAATTATGATTCTTGGGAGTTGACCACAAAACCAAACCTTTCACTCTTTCTTCGTTTTGCAGCGCATATAATGAGACAGCTCCGCCCAAGCTGTGCCCAACAACAAAAACACTGTTTGTGGACACTTCGGGTCTTGAAGCCAAATAATCCAGCGTGCATTTGACGTCTTGTTGTTCGCCAATGCCATAATCAAAATTCCCAGAGCTTTGTCCCACTCCTCTAAAATCAAAAACAAGGCACACAAATCCGTTCTCGCATGCAGTTTCAGCTAATCGCGCGTAGATTCTCAAGCCTTGTGAGCCTCGTGCGTTCATGCCGTGGCAAATAAGCAATGCCGGTGCAGGGACAGCGTCTGGAATATACAGTTGCGCATAGAGATTTGCGGTTCCACATTGTATCCATGTCTGTTCAGTTTTCACGGGATAGGCTTCCGTAGAAAGTATTATTACGGTTTGGCTGCGATATATAAGAAATTGGTTTTACGTTATGGCATCTAAAAGAAAAGCTAAGAAGCAAGCTCCAGCACCGTCTCAGCCACCGCAGCCAGTTGCGCCTACTGAGAAGCCTTGGTGCAAGTTCTGGCCTGAAGGTGTTCCAAAAAGCTTGGATTATCCTGTGGTTCCGCTTTCTGACCTGTTAAAGCAGACGGCTGAAAAATATCCCGAGAAAACTGCTATCATGTATTTTGACAAGCCCATGTCCTATCGAGAGCTGAACGTTGCTGTTGACAAGTTTGCCACTGCACTAGACGGTTTAGGTGTGAAGAAGGGTGACAAGGTTGCGCTTTACTTGCCGAACGTGCCTCAATTCGTCATCGCCTATTATGGTGCAATCAGGATCGGCGCAATAGAAACCGCAATCAGCCCATTGTACAGAGAGCGTGAGGTTGAGCATCAACTGAACGATTCCGAAGCCGAAACAATAGTCATTTTGGATGCGCTTTATCCTGTTTTGGAGAAAGTCATAGACAAGACAAAAGTGAAACGCGTAATCGTTACAAGCTTGAAAGAGTACATGCCCAGCAGTCTAGCCTTCATTGGTTCTCTGCTTGGAAAGATTCCCTCACACAAAGTTGAACGCAAACCTAACATCCACTTCTTCAAAGAACTGCTAGTCAAATATGCAGCCAATCCGCCAAAAGTCGAAATCGACCCGAAAGAAGACCTAGTTGCTCTACAATACACGGGTGGAACCACTGGCACCTCGAAAGGTGCAATGCTCACCCACATGAATTTGGTTTCAAATTCAGTTGCCTGTGCTGCTTGGCTCAGAGGCACTGAAGCTGGCGAATCCTTCCTAACCGTGCTGCCTCTGTTCCACATTTATGGCATGACAACAGGCATGAACGCACCTATTTACTTGGCTGGCACAATGGTCATGCTGCCAAGATTC
>Ga0315268_10009572_pt1 | contig 10046 bp, 10 predicted proteins | sample C1_top_MG_FD_204535 | JGI IMG/M metagenome (GOLD analysis project Ga0315268, IMG submission 204535) | Sediment microbial communities from Yellowstone Lake, YNP, Wyoming, USA - C1_top | ecosystem: Environmental > Aquatic > Freshwater > Lake > Sediment | place: USA: Wyoming | collected 2017-08-01 | reverse complement strand
GCCCGCGAGACTAGAGGCAGCTATCATTTAGGAGCTAATTAAAGATGTCCACAAATTTAGTTATTGTAGAGTCGCCCGCCAAAGCGAAAACATTGAGTCAGTTCCTGGGAAAGGACTACGCAGTGAAAGCATCACTGGGCCATGTACGCGACCTTCCCGAGAAGGAGCTTGGTATAGATATCAACAATGACTTCTCTCCTAAGTATGTTGTGGTACCTGGCAAGAAAAAGGTGCTAAAGGAGATAAAAGAGGGGGCGCAATCGGCTAAAGCCATTTATCTGGCCACAGACCCCGACCGCGAAGGGGAAGCCATATCCTGGCATTTGGTCCAAGCCGCAGGGCTGAGCAAAGCTCACCCCAAGCGAGTAGTATTCCACGAGATAACTAAGGAAGCTATAGACGACGCTTTCCGACACCCCCGCTCCATCGATTTGAAGCTGGTCAACGCTCAGCAGGCACGGCGTATCCTGGACAGGTTGGTGGGATACAAGCTGAGTCCTCTATTGTGGAAGAGGGTCAGGCCAGGGCTATCAGCAGGCAGGGTACAGTCGGTCGCTTTGAAGCTGGTGGTTGACCGCGAGGCAGAGATACAGGGCTTCGTTCCTGTAGAGTACTGGTCTATAGAAGCCGAGCTTGCTAAAGAAGAGAAGAGGTCACCGAGCTTCCGGTCCAGTCTGGTAGGATCGGCCAACGGCAATAAAATCGAACTCAAGGACAAAGAACAGACCGATAGACTGGTCGCTAAGCTTGAGAAAGCGAGCTATGTTGTATCCGCTGTGCGAGAGAAACGAAACGCTCGCCAGCCAGCGCCACCGTTCATCACCAGCACCCTGCAGCAGGAGGCCTGGCGAAAATTCAGGCTCAGCGCCAAGCAGACCATGTCCATCGCCCAGCAGCTCTACGAGGGACTGCCCCTAGGCAAAACGGGCCATGTGGGATTGATAACCTACATGCGCACAGATTCCACTACAGTCTCAGCCTCAGCTTTATCAGAGGCTCGGTCATATATCAACGAAAAGTATGGCTCAGACTTCCTGCCACCCTCGCCGCGGCGCTTCACCAAGAAGGTGAAAGGCGCCCAAGAAGCACACGAGGCAATACGCCCCACATCAATTTACCGGGAGCCAGAGCAAGTAAAACCCTATTTAACAAAAGAACAGCTAAAGCTTTACACGCTCATCTGGCAACGGATGGTAGCCAGCCAGATGGCAGCAGCGCAAATAGACACCACCACCGTGGATATTGAGGCGAAGGCTGAGAAGGAGAAGTATCTATTCCGAGCCACTAGCTCAGTGGTCGCTTTTCAAGGATTCCTCATCCTATATCAGGAAAGCAAAGATGAGGAGGAAAATGGTGAGAAAAAGGATACTCTGCCTAAGCTCACCAAAGGTGACTATCTCAGACTTCTGAAGCTTCTGCCTGAGCAACACTTCACACAGCCTCCGCCACGCTACACAGAGGCGACGCTGATAAAAGCACTGGAGGAGAAGGGTATCGGACGCCCGAGCACCTACGCCCCTATAGTATCACTGATTCAAGAAAGAGGCTATGTGGAGCGTCGTAACGGAAAGCTCGGGCCCACTGAACTTGGTTTCATTGTATCGCGTCTACTCAGCGAGCATTTCGGCAGTATCGTCAATGTAGACTTCACAGCCCAGATGGAGTAGAAGCTGGACCAAATTGCTGCTGGCCAACTGGAGTGGGTTCCCATGCTGCAGGAGTTCTATCATCCCTTTCAGGATACCATTGCCAAAGCGACCAAGGCCATACCAAAAGTCATCGAGCCCACCGATGAGGTGTGTGAGAAATGTGGGCGCCCCATGGTCGTCAAATGGGGGCGCCGTGGCAAGTTCATTTCATGCAGTGGCTTCCCCGAGTGCAAGAACGCACGCTCGCTAGTAGTCAGTATAGGGGTGAAATGCCCCAAATGCGGCGGCGAGCTATTAGAGAAGAGGAGCAAGAAGGGCCGCATCTTCTACGGCTGCGGCAACTTTCCCAAATGTAAATTCGCCGTATGGGATAAGCCCCTGCCCAAGACGTGCCCTCAATGCGGAGGGCTGATGACGCTTTCGAAGAAGGGGCTGGCGAGATGCAGCCAGTGTAGCCACAAGGAAGAAGCGGACTCCGAGGAATAATACGGTGGAAGAACTACTCAAAAGGTATATTAAATACCTCGAGGTAGAGCGAGGCCTCTCCCCATACACTGTGAGAAACTATACCACCGACATCGAGGACTTTCTAGATTTTCTGAGTATAAACAAGGTGGCTTCGCTGGACAAAGTTGACCGTTCCGTTATGCGACGCTACCTCAGCTTGCTGCACTCTCAAAATGCTTCTCGAATCAGCATCAATCGCAAGCTCAGTGCATTAAGGTCATTCTATCGCTATCTGAGTCGGGAGAGCCTGGTCAAATCAGAACCTGTGTCCTCGCTGTCAGCCCCCAAGCTAGAGAAAAGGTTGCCCACTTTCCTCACCAAAGATGAAATGCTCCGCCTGATCAAGGCACCAGATACTTCCACTCCACAGGGCACAAGGGACAGAGCAATACTAGAGCTGCTCTACGCAACCGGTTTGCGCCTCAGCGAGATCGTAGCCTTGGATGTGAGCAGCGTTGACCTAAACTCGCGCCAGATCAGGGCTTGGGGCAAGGGCTCTAAAGAGCGAATGGTGCTCATGGGCAAGCCAGCGGCAGATGCGCTGAGGCGTTACTTTAGACAAAGTCGCACCAAGCTTCAGGGAAAGAAGAACAACCAAGCGCTCTTTCTAAACCGCTTCGGTGAGAGGATTGCAGAGCGTCGCATTCAATATATAATAACAAAGTATGCACGCCAGGCAGGACTTGATATGAGGGTTTATCCTCATATGTTGCGACATACCTTTGCCACCCATATGCTCGATGGGGGGGCTGACCTCAGAGCAGTACAAGAACTACTGGGCCACGCCAGGCTCGCCACCACACAGGTCTACACCCATGTCACCCAAAATCAGGTTCGCCGCACCTACCTTGATGCTCACCCCAGAAGCAGCAAAAAGGAGAGAAGGCGATGAAGATACTCGTTATCCATGGGCCGAACCTGAACATGCTCGGTTTTCGCAAGCCTGAAATTTATGGCACTAAGACACTTGCTGAGATAAACTCCCTGCTCCAAAAAAGGGCTCGCGAGCTCGGCGTGGAACTGGAGTCATACCAGTCCAACCACGAGGGCTATTTAATAGATTTCATTCAGAAGAAGGCTAAGCGAGCAGCAGGCATCATCATCAACCCAGGAGCACTCACCCACTATGGGCTCTCTCTGCGCGACGCGCTGGAAGATACCTCGCTGCCTATAATCGAGGTTCATCTCTCCGACATTCAGCATCGTGAGGAATTTAGAAAAGTGTCCGTGATCGCAAGCATAGCTCGAAAACAGATATCAGGTCAGGGATGGCAAGGGTACATCCTAGCCTTGGAGACATTAACGGCTCTCCTCTCAGAAGGTAAACATGGCCGACCGTCTCGGTAAACTACGCAGCCAACTCATTCAAAAGGAGCTCGACGCCCTCCTTGTATCTCAAGATGAGAACCGACGTTATCTGTCGGGCTTCACTGGCTCGGCTGGATTTCTTCTTATCTCGCAACAAAGGGCAATCCTTGCCACTGACTTTCGTTATGTCGAGCAGGGACAGGCACAAGCCCCCGATTTCGAGATTGTCAAAATCGAGGGTGAGGTATCCAAATGGTTCCCTCGTCTCGCAGCGGAACTGAACGCTCGAAGGCTAGGCTTCGAAGGCAAAGCTCTTTCCTTTTCAACGTACGAGGAGTTGACTGACGTCATAAGCAACCTAAAAAAAGAAATCAATCTAGTTCCCACAGATGGTCTGGTAGAGTCACTGCGCGCAGTGAAAGATGAAAAGGAGTTAGAGCTTTTGGACAAAGCGGCGGCGCTGGCTGATGCTGCCCTAGAGTATATAATTCCTCAAATCAAGCCAGGAATTTCAGAGAAACAGGTTGCCTGGGAGATAGAGAGCTTCCTGCGCCAGAGTGGCAGCGGGCCTGTGCCATTCGAGCTTATAGTCGCCTCTGGCCCCAACTCCGCTATGCCCCACGCCAGGCCCACCGATAGGGTTATACAGTTAAATGAACCAATAGTCATAGACATAGGGGCAAACGTAGAAGGCTATTTAAGCGACATCACCCGCACCATCTGCCTGGGTGAAGGGGATAGCACCTTCAATCGGATTTATGATATAGTTTTAGGCGCACAGCTTACGGCAATGGCAACCCTTCAGGCAAATATGAGCGGGGAGCAGGCTGACAGCCTGGGCCGTACCGTTATCGAGCAAGCAGGATATAAAGATAACTTCGGGCATGGACTGGGGCACGGCATAGGCCTAGCAACTCACGAAAAACCTCGACTGGGCAAAGGCTCCACTGATATCCTAATCGCAAAGATGGTGTTTACCATCGAGCCTGGCATTTACTTAAGCGGATGGGGTGGTGTCAGGATAGAGGACACGGTAGTGCTGGAGGATGGAAAAGTCAGACCCTTGACCAAAGCTAAGAAGACGTGGAGTGCTTAACATGATAGCTGTCACCGACTTGAAGAAAGGCATGGTCATCGAAGTCGATGGGCAGCTCTACACTATCCTCGACTTCCAACACATCAAGATGGGTCGGGGCAGTGCCCAGGTCAGGGTAAAGATGAAAGATATCCAGGCCGGGCACATCATTGAGCGCACCTTCCAAGCAGGAGAGAAACTCAACCAGGTTCAGCTTGAAATAAGCAATGCACAATACCTGTACCGTGACGGTGATTTCCATTACTTCATGGACATCAAGAGCTTTGAGCAAATAGCTTTGACATCAAAGCAACTCGGGGAGTACTTCAAGAAATATATCAAGGAAGGGACAACGCTCGTAATTCTAAGGCGCGGAGAGAAGGCTGTCGGGGTTGAGATGCCACTAACCGTTGACCTCAAGGTCACTGAGACCGGCCCCAGTTTCAAAGGTAACACTGCTCAATCTGGAACGAAGCCAGCCAAACTGGAGACCGGCATCAATGTTCAGGTACCCTTTTTCATAAACGTCGGAGATATCGTTCGCATTGATACCCGGAATGGAAGCTATATTGAAAGAGTATAGGCTAAGGTGAATCGGATTTGATAAAAGCTGACCTCCATGTACATACCTGCTACTCTGAAGACTCAATATCCCCTCCGGAAAAGGTAGTAAAACAATGCCTCAAGATAGGGATAAATTGCCTGGCAGTAACTGACCACAACACCATTGAAGGGGCTCTCGAGGTTAAGCGCATCGCCCCCTTCAAAATCATAGTAGGCGAGGAGGTATTAACCACACAGGGCGAGATCATCGGGCTTTTCCTGAAAGAAGAGATACCGGGCCGTCTGTCACCAGAAGAGACAGTGGCACGAATCAAAGCGCAGGGCGGCCTAGTTTGTATTCCGCATTGCTTCGACCGATTCAGACGGAGCTCCACACTTCAGCGCCGGGCGCTGGAGAAGATTATGCCAGATGTCGATATCATCGAGGTCTTCAACTCACGCACTATGCTGCTCAGGGATTCAGCGCGTGCGCTGGGGTTTGCCCAAAAGCTTGGCTTGCTTGTTGCAGCAGGTAGCGACGCACATGTCATAAGTGAGATCGGCAAATCTTTCGTGGAGTTACCCGAGTTCAACGATACTGAGCAATTTAAGCAGGCGCTGAGGCGAGGGCAGGTTTTCGGCCGCAGAACCAATCCCCTGATACATTTCTACGGCATCAGGGACAGGGTGTTAAAACGGTTTCAAAGGAGCTAGCATCAATGTATAAACTAGGCTGGTTCTCCACAGGGCGTGGTGGTGGCTCCCGTGCTCTACTGACAAGAATGCACGATGAAATTGAGAAGGGCGATGTTAAAGCGAACATCGAGTTTGTTTTTTGCAGCCGAGAACCAGGCGATGCGGAAGGGAGCGATAAGTTCATCGAGCTGGTTAAATCATATCGTCTTCCTCTCGTGTGCCTTTCCTCTAAAAGGTTCAAGACTGATGCCGGTGAATACCTTTCACCTGCGTGGCGGCTTGAGTACGATAGAGAGGCAATGAAACGTCTAAAAGCCTACAGCCCCGACCTATGCGTTCTCGCTGGCTACATGCTCATCGTGGGTCCAGAGATGTGCCAGCATTATAAAATGATAAACCTGCACCCTGCTGCTCCAGGAGGCCCTAAGGGCACCTGGCAAGAGGTAATCTGGCAACTCATCGAAAGCAAGGCTGCCGAGACTGGAGTGATGATGCATCTGGTCACCCCTGAGCTGGACGAAGGTCCTCCAGTGACCTACTGCAAGTTCTCCCTAAGAGGCAAGCTTTTTGATAAACATTGGGAAGAGATAAAGGGGTTAAGCGTAAAGGAGATAAGAGCCAAACAGGGAGAAGAAAATCCGCTATTCAAGCTAATCCGTCAGGAAGGCTTGAAAAGAGAACTGCCGCTGGTGGTAACCACAGTCAAGGCATTCAGCGAGGGCCGGGTACGCATAGAAAGAGGCCAGATAATCGACAGCAAAGGGAGAGTAGTCAAGGGCTACTCGCTGACTAGGGAGATAGATAAGCTCGTAGGGGCATTCAATTGAACGCCCCTACAGTAATAGTAATCTGTCTTTCTTAGACTACTTTGGCTTCGCTTTGTCCTTTGTGGGCGTAAGTATCTCGTCTACTATGCCATACTCCACAGCAGCCTGAGCATTCATGAAGAAATCACGGTCGGTATCACGTGCAATCTTCTCCAGAGGCTGGCCTGTGTGCTTGACCAAGATAGAGCGGATCACATCCTGCTCTCTAAGTATCTCCTTGGCAATTATAGCTATTTGCGTCGCCTCTCCTCGAGCCCCACCCATGGCCTGATGCATGTGAACGGTGGAATTAGGCAGAGCGTAGCGCTTCCCTTTAGTGCCAGCAGCAAGCAACACGGTAGCCATGCTGGCTGCCAGCCCCACGCAGATCGTGGATACATCGCAACGAATTAGCTGCATGGTATCGTAGATGGCCAAACCGGCATTTATGTTGCCACCGGGAGAATGGATATATAGGCTTACATCCTTGTCTGGGTCCTCGCGCTCCAGATAGAGTAGCTGGGCGATTATCACGTTGGCTACCTGGTCGTCAATCGGATAGCCCAAGAAGATGATGCGTTCCTTGAGCAACATCGAGTAGATGTCCATTGCGCGCTCTCCCCTAGGCGTGCTCTCGATCACACCAGGAATAATGTTACTTAGCTGCTTATCCATTTTCTTTTCCCCCTTCCTTTACCCCTGGATTTGTAGTTTCCTCCGCTTTGGTAGCAATATCAATCAATCGGTCAACCGTTTTCCTCATATATATGTTCTTTCTCAGAATCCCACGGCCGGACGGCGAAGAGAAAATCCGCTTCACACTCTCATTATTATCAGCACTCTGGGTCACACGCTCCACCTCAGCATCTATTTCAGAGTCGCTGACTTCTATCTTCTCCACCTCGCCTAATTTCCCAAGGACAAGCGAACGCTTAATGATGCCCTCAGCAACTGGCCTAAGCTCGTTCCTGAACTCTTCCTCGGTCTTCTTGACATTCTTCAGATATTCCTCCAGCCCCCCCTCCTTGCCTAGGTACTGTCTGCGCTCATCGATAAGGTGGTCAATCTCATCTTGTACCAAGATATCAGGATATTCCACACGAGAGATAGCTACCAAAGCCTCTATCGCCTTGTCCTCAAGCCTCTCCCGAGTCAACCGTTCTTTCGCGGACTTGATATCAGCTTTAAGCCTCTCCTTGAGAGCATCTAAAGTTTCAACACCCTTGCCAAGGCTCTTAGCCAACTCGTCATCTAGCTCTGGCAGGTTCCTTTGCTTGATCTCGTTGACCTTCACTCGGAAATTGCAGTCCTGCCCAGCACGCTCCTCGAAGCCCTGAGGCAACTTCAAAACGAACTTCCGCTCCTCGCCCTTTTTAGCTCCCTCAAGCTCTTTAGATAAGCCAGGGAAAGGAGCGCCAGGGTCGGATGACATTACATACCATCCGCCTTTTTCGCTGACAACGACCTGGCCTTCCACAGTACCCTCCACATCTATGTTCAGCAGGTCGTCCTCTCTAGCCTCGCGTTCCACAGGCTCCCAGGTCGCTCGCATATGGCGAAGCCTTTCCAGAGCCTCATTAACCTCCTCTTCCGTAACCTCCACTGGTTCCGGAACGAACTTAATATCGTGATAATTGCCCAATTCAACGGTCGGCCTAACTGGTACAGTTGCCTTGAAGATCAAGGGTTCCACCTGTAGAACCTCAACCTGAGGGCGAGCGATAGCATCAACATTGTGTTCCTCTATCGCCCGGTCGTAGGTTTCCGTCAACAGAAGATTGACAGCCTCCTCTACCAGAGCCTCCCTACCCAGATACCTCTCCAGCATAGGCCGTGGCGCCTTACCTTTGCGAAAGCCAGGAACCGTCGTTTTCGCCACTAGGCGACGATAGGCTTTATCCAGAGACCTCTCCATCTCATTCTGGTCGGTCTCGATATTGAGAACCACCTGGCTTTTTTCGATTTTCTCTGTTGTTACTTTCATCTTAACCCCATTATACTACGAGCCAGCCTCACAGTGAATAGAAGTAAGAAGCAATACTTTACTTCCGCATAGGCTAAACCACCTCGTCCAGCTTCAGGTGCAATTCTTTTAGCTGTGCCGGTGGCACAGGCGACGGGGAATCGAACATAAGGTCAACCGCATTTTGATTCTTGGGGAAGGCGATAACTTCCCTGATATTGCTCTCGCCGGTGAGCAGCATCATCAAACGGTCGATTCCCGGAGCTATGCCTCCGTGCGGGGGAGCGCCGCACTCCAGAGCCTCCAGAAACCCGCCGAATTTAGCCTCGGTCTCCTCTTTGCTGTAGCCCAAAATGCGGAATATCTTCTCCTGAAGCTCTCGGTTGTGAATCCTAATGGAGCCGCTGGATATCTCAGAGCCATTGCACACAAAATCGTAGTGCCTGGCACGTACTTTTCCCGGGTCGCTATCGAGCAATGGCACATCTTCAGGATAGGGAGAGGTGAAAGGATGGTGCATCGAGTCCCAGCGCTTCTCCTCCTCGTTCCACTCAAACAGAGGGAAGTCCAATATAAATGCAAAGGCTAAAAGCTTGGGGTCTGCCAGCTTTAGACGCTGCGCCATCTCTGCGCGCAACGCGCTCAGGACAGCGTCCGTCACCTTCGGCTTATCAGCAACGATGAGCAAAAGGTCGCCTATATTGGCCTTGAGCCGTTTGGCAATCTCCACCAATTGCTCTGTTTTAAGGAACTTCGAGACAACAGAGCGAACTTTGTCCGGGGTCAAGTTGACGATTGGGTCACCGGGTTTGCCATCGAGCGCCATGGTGATAAGGCCCTTGACACCTCGGCTGCGCACGAAGTCGGTCAGTTCACCAAGCTGGCTGCGCGTGTAACTGGCACAACCCGGAGCAGCGAATCCTTTTATCTTGCCACGTTCACTCAACACCGTGCGGAAGACCGCGAAGTCTGTACCAGCGAAGATGTCCGAGAGGTCAGCCATCTCCAGTCCAAACCTCAAATCCGGCTTATCGCTGCCGTATTTCTCCATGACCTCAGCATAGGAGAGTCTAGGGAAAGGCTTGATGACTCTGAACTGAGGTGTTACAGTCTCCACCAGCGAGGTAAAGAGCTCCTCAATTAGCTTAAGCACATCTTCTTCATCCACAAAGCTCATCTCAAGGTCAAGCTGAGTGAACTCAGGCTGGCGGTCAGCCCTCAAGTCCTCATCGCGGAAACAGCGAGCTATCTGGAAGTATTTATCGTAGCCGGCCACCATGAGCAACTGCTTCAGTTGCTGGGGCGATTGGGGCAGCGCATAGAACTTACCCGGGTAGATGCGGCTGGGCACCAGATAGTCGCGCGCGCCTTCAGGGGTGCTCTTAATCATGATGGGGGTCTCTATCTCAAGGAAACCTTTGGCATCGAGGAAGTCGCGCATAAATTTGACCACCCTGTGCCGCAGGATGATGTTGCGCTGCATGCGCTCTCGTCTCAGG
>Ga0315268_10009571_pt1 | contig 10047 bp, 9 predicted proteins | sample C1_top_MG_FD_204535 | JGI IMG/M metagenome (GOLD analysis project Ga0315268, IMG submission 204535) | Sediment microbial communities from Yellowstone Lake, YNP, Wyoming, USA - C1_top | ecosystem: Environmental > Aquatic > Freshwater > Lake > Sediment | place: USA: Wyoming | collected 2017-08-01 | reverse complement strand
AGTCGGCGCCGGCGAAGAAGTCGTTCGTCGTCTCCTCGACCGTGAACTCGCGCTCGCCGACGACGACCTTCTTCCCGGCGGAGCGGGACGTGGCAAGCAAGCGCAGCTCCCCGACCGGGAACTTGCGATCGGTGAGGATGGCGAGGAACTCGCGGCCGACCATGCCGGTGGCCCCAACGACGGCGATGTTGTAGGTCTTGTCAGACATGGGCGCTCAACTTCCTGCTAGGTTCGACTTACCAAAAGCGGGCCGGCCGCAGCGGCTGCCTCGACGTGGAGGGGGACAAAACGCTACGCGCCGTCCGCGTCCAATCGTACGGTGAGCTACCATAATAATGCAGACTGAAGGATCGGGCAAGCCGGTTCGCCCACGAGACGCTTCCGCTTTGGCGAACATGAACGATTTTCTTCCCACCCGCCCGCCCAGATGCGTAGGGATAACCAGGGGGACACCCCCTGTGACCCCTGCCAGAGGGGAAATCCCCTCTGGACTCCCCTCTGGTTCTTTCAGGAGAATAGTTGGCGAGCGAGCCCGACTAACAGGGCGAAAGCGCGGGCTTGTCTGACGGCGTCTGTTAGCCGCCGCCGAGGGGCGGGAAGATGCCGATTTCGTCGCCTTCGCGCAGCGCGTGGGATAGCTCCTCGGTGCGACCGTTCACGAACGTCACCTTCACCTCCGCCGCCGGCAGGCCGATCAGTCGCACGACGTCCTCCAGCGTGGCGCCGTCCGCGACCTCCATGTCGAAGGCCTGATCGGCGCGGTCCTCCGGCAGATACCGCTTGAGCGTGGCGAAGACCCTTACCGTTACGTGCATGAGAGGCGATGGGGGCGGGACATGCCCGCCCCCATGTAATCATCGCTATCAGGAAGCCGCGTCCCCATGGACGGCGTCCAGTTCCGCGTCGGTCACGTTCCAGACCTCGTTGTGCGGCGGAAGCGGCTCGTACTTCATGAACTCCGGCAGGCGGTCGTCGGCGTTGGTGAAGCCGGCCGCCTTGTTGAAGGCGCGCTCGCGGGCGAGTATTCCGGCGCCGATGAGGCCGATGTCCGCCGCTGTCCAGTGTGTTCCCAAGAGGCCGTTGCACTCGTCGATTACGCCCTGGAAGCCTTCGGGGAAGTCGAGGATCGGGAAGGCGATGAACAGGCAGTGGCCGCTGCTGTCGATGAAGGCGGTAGTGGCCTGGAAGTTGCGCGATAGCTCCGCCTTGTTGACGTCGAAGTTGTCGACTTTGCCGCTGACGCCCAGGATCTCCGGCGCGATGGTGTAGCCGGCGGTGTGATCGGCGCCCATCGGGGTCGTCGCGTAGGTGACGCCGATGCCCTTGACGACGCGCGGCTCGTATGCGGGCATGTGCTGGCCCTTGACGGTGGGCACGCGGACGACGCCGAAGACTCTGCCGGTTACGGCGGCGCCGGCGCCGATGATGTGGCCGAGGGGGGTGCCCTTTCCGACCTCCTCGAGGAGCTTGATGGCGCGCTTGCCGTCGCCGAAGGGGAGGACGCCTGCTTCCATGGCCACGGCGAGGGTGCCGCCCGCTTCGATGGTGTCGAGGCCGATGTCGTTGCAGAGCCAGGTGAGGCGGCCGATGACGTCGAGGTTGGCGATCTCGCAGTCAGGGCCCAGCGCCCAGACGGTTTCGTACTCGAGGCAGGAGACGATCTCGCTGCCGTCGTTGGCGTACCAGGTGTTGGAGCACTGGATGATGCAGCCGGGGCTGCAGGCGTGGTTGTAGAGTTCCTTGCCCAGACGTCTCTTGTTGCCTTCGAAGATGGCTTCTCCGGCGACGTCGGCGGCCTTTTCGAAGCGTCCGCGCGAGAAGTTGCGGGTGGGCAGGCCGCCGGCCTCATTGAGGATGTTGATCAGCACTGCCGTGCCGTAGGTGTTGAGGCCGCCCTTCGGCTTCGTGATGTCATGGCTGCGAATGGCCCTAGTGAGTTTGGCGCGGCCCTCTTCGAAGAGGGTTTTGTCGGCCATCGGGAGGGGCGGCGCGCCTCTGCTATTGACGATTATGGCTTTCAGGCCCTTGGCCCCCATGACAGCGCCGAGGCCGCCTCTGCCTGCGAAGCGGGTGGCCCTGTCTTCCATGTCATTGAAGCAGAGGCCTGCCATTGCCATCCGCATCTCGCCCGCCGGCCCGATGCAGCAGACGCCGACCTTCCCGTACTTGGCGATGAGGGCGTCGGTGGCGGCATACGTGCCGAGCCCGCGGAGGGTGTCGTCGGCGATAAGGCGGGCGCCGTTCTTATCGATGGTGAGCACGTACTGCTTGCCGTCTTTGGGCTCCCCCTGAACGATGATGGCGGCGATTCCCAGGCGCGCCTGCATCGTCGCGAACTTAGCGCCGGCGTTAGCCTCCTTTATGCCGCCGGTAAGGGGCGATTTCCCGCCGACAGAGATTCGGGCGCTTGTGGGCGCGGTGGTGCCGGCGAGGATGCCGGGCGAGAAGACGAGCTTGTTACCCGGGCCGAGGGGGTGACAGGTCGGGGCGACCTCATCGGCTACGAGCGACGATGTGAGCCAGCGGCCTCTTGCAAACTTGTACTTGTCGGGCACCTCCTCGAAAGCGACTGATTTGGCACCCATGTCGACTCGCAGTATCTTTGCCATCAGGACCTCCCTGCTAACGTGATATCTTCCGACTTGCGACTTGGGGCTGTGATGACGGCAATCACCTCCCTTCACCAGTGGAGCGGCCGGGGAAGGAATTGAAGACGCCCCCGCCGCGGTCGCGCTTCAGTTTTTTTTCGAGTTGCGGGCTTGTCTTGGCCAGGAAGCGGTATTGGAAGGGCCACATGCTGCGGGTGTGCATGATGCCCACTCTGTCGCCGTCGTTGAGGACGCGGTCCAGGTCTGCTTTGAGTCCGGGCATGTCCGTCAGGTCGCCGTTGACGAAGGTGATGCCTTTTTCCTTCTTGGGTATGCCGAGGTGACGGATGAGGTCCTGCATGGTGCTGCCGTCGGGCAGAGAGACGTGGAGTTGGGCGTAACCGGACTTGCTAGACGCCGGCGCGTACTGGGCCAGAGGACCGTATAGCCACACCTCCACAGTTGTCACCGCACGAACCCCTGGATGAGCTCGCCTCCGGGAACGACGCGTGAGCCCCTTCCGGCTATGCCACTATATGCCTTTACGCCAGACGGGTCAATCGCAGGTGATCGCGCGACGGCGATAATGAGGGTCCTTCAGGCGGGCGTCAAGGAATCCGGCAGCGCCGCGAGCACCGGCTCCAGCTAGAGGCCGATCAGCTTGTCGAGGCCGAGGATCAGCTCGCTGCGGTTCATGACTTCCTTCGTCGCCAGGAGAACGCCGGGCATGAAGGAGTCGCGGCCGGTGGAGTCGTGGCGGATGGTGAGCGTCTGGCCGGTGCCGCCGAAGAGGACCTCCTGATGGGCGACGAGCCCGGGCAGGCGCACGCTGTGGATGGCTATCCCGCCCAGTGAGCCGCCGCGGGTGCCGCCGATCATCTCCTTCTGCGTCGAGGCTTCGAGGAAGGGACGGCCGCGGCTGGCGAGCATGCCCTTGGCGGTCGCTATCGCCGTGCCCGAAGGGGCATCGAGCTTCTGATTGTGGTGTAGCTCGATGATCTCGGCGTGGTCGAGGTGCCTGGCCGCGATCTTCGCCAGGTGCATCATGAGCACGGCGCCGATGGCGAAGTTCGAGGCGGCGACGGCGCCCAGGCCTCTCTCTTTGCAGCCGCGTTCGAGGTCAGACAGGAGGTCGTCGGAGAGGCCGGTTGTGCCGATGACCATGCGAACGCCGCTCTCCAGCGCCGCCCTGACGACGTGCGGCGTCCACTCCGCGTTCGTGAAGTCGATGACGACGTCCGGACGGGCGCGCGGGAAGAGGGCGCGGGGGTCCTTATCGAGGTGGACGAGGCCGGAGCCGTCGGGGAGGGAGACGTACTCTTCGGCGGAGAACTTCTCGAGGACACCGACGGGCTCGAGGTCGGGGTCGGCGCATACGGCGGCCAGAACCTCTCTGCCCATCTTGCCGGTGCCGCTGACGATTACGCGAATCTGAGGCATCGTTCCCTCCTCAGGCCGGCATCTGCCGCCGAGGCTAGAAAGCCTCGGCTACGTGGTTTGCCACCGCCTGCTTGCGACCTGATTATCGGCTGCTACCAGCGCCTGCCGAACGGGGGCCGGGGCGCCGGTCCGGCGCCGGGGCCTCCCTGTCGCGGCTCCTGTCGACGTCCCTGTCCCTGTCCCTGACCGTAAGGACGGCGTCGAGGACGGCTTGCCCCGCCGTCGGGCGAGCGCGGCTGGCTCATGCCCGAGCGCGTGCCCGGCCGACGCTGCGGGCGCTGCTCTGAGCCGTACCCTCCGGGGCGGCGACGGCCACCGGCAGCGCCACCCACGGGCATGCGTTCGCTCGGCGGAGGCGGCGGCTGTGGCTCTTCGCCCTCTGTTCCGGCTTCAAGCACGGCGCGTCGCGAGAGGTTGATGCGGCCGAGGTTGTCGATCTCAATGACCTGCACCATGATCTCATCGCCCACGTTGACCACGTCCTCCACGCTGGGGACTCGGTAGTCGGCGAGTTCAGAGATGCGCACCAGCCCTTCCTTGCCGGGGGCAATCTCGACGAAGGCGCCGAAGTTGGTGATGCGGGTCACCTTGCCGGTGTAGATCTGGCCGACCTCCACTTCGCGCGTCAGACCCTGGATGATCTCTATGGCGCGGTTGGCGGCTTCCTCGCTGGTGGAGCCGATGAACACCGTGCCGTCGTCCTCGACGTCGATGGTGCACTTCGTCTCCTCGATGATGGAGCGGATGACGCGCCCGCCCGGACCGATCACCGTGCCGATCTTGGCCTGCGGTATCTTGATCCGGTACATGCGCGGCGCGTAGCGAGAAAGCTCCTGCCTGCTTTCGGAGATCGTCTCGCGCATCCTGGCGAGGATCTCCAGCCTGGCCTCTTTAGCCTGCGCCAGGGCCTCGCCCATGATCTCCGGCGTTATGCCCTTGACCTTGATGTCCATCTGGAGGGCGGTGATGCCGCCGGCGGTGCCCGCGACCTTGAAGTCCATGTCGCCCATGGCGTCTTCCAGGCCGGCGATGTCGGTAAGGACCTTGTAGTTCCCCTTTTCGCCCATGATCAGCCCCATGGCGATGCCGGCCACCGGCTCCTTTATCGGCACGCCGGCGTCCATGAGGGCCAGGGTGCTGCCGCAGACGCTGGCCATGGAGGTGCTGCCGTTGCTGGAGAGGACCTCGGTGACCAGGCGGATGGTATAGGGGAACTGGTCTTCCTCAGGAATAACCGGTTCGATGGCCCGCTCCGCCAGTGCGCCGTGGCCGATGTCGCGGCGGCTGGGCGAGCCCATGCGCCGCACCTCGCCGACGGAGAACGGCGGGAAGTTGTAGTGATGCAGGAAGCGCTTGGTGTCTTCCGGCGAGAGCGTGTCCAGCCGCTGCTCCTCGCTCGTCGAGCCGAGGGTGGCGATGGTCAGGGCCTGGGTCTGGCCGCGCGTGAACAGGCCGGAGCCGTGGGTGCGCGGCAGGATGCCCACTTCGGCGGAGATGGGCCGGATTTCCTTGAGGCCGCGGCCGTCGGGGCGGACGCCCTTCTCGAGGATGCTGGTGCGGACCTGCAGCTTGACGCGCTCGTCGAAGGCGGCGAGGATTTGCTCCGCGGCGTAGGTCTCGCCGAGGCGCTCCAGCAGCTCCTCGCGGCGCTCGCCGAGGGCCCGGTCGCGCTCCTCGCGGTTCACGGCCGCGACGATCTCTTCCAGCTTGCCTTCCAGGAACTGCGCGACTTCCTTGCGCACGTCCTCGCCGACCTGCGGCGGCGCAACGGACATCTTCTCTTTGCCGACGTCGCGGATGACCTCGTTCTGGAGGGCGATTATCTCCTGATTGGCCTCGTGGCCGGCGCGGATGGCGCCCAGGATGACTTCCTCGGAGACGCCGGTGGCGCCCGCCTCGACCATCATCACTGCCTCCGCCGTGCTGGAGACCGTGAGGTCGAGCGCGCTGTCCTTCAATTGCGAGAATGTGGGCATGACCACGTATTCGCCGTCGACGTAGCCGACGTGCACGGAGCTGACGGGCCCCGCGAACGGGATGCTGGAGACGCAGACGGCTATGGAGGCGCCGATGGTGCCGAGCACGTCCGGCGAGTTCTCCTGGTCGGCGGAGAGGACGGTGATGACGATCTGGACGTCGTTGCGGAAGCCCTTCGGGAAGAGCGGGCGCAGGGGCCGGTCGGTGAGACGGGCGGCGAGGACCGCTTCGGTGGTTGGGCGGCCCTCGCGGCGGAAGAAGCTACCGGGTATCTTGCCGGCGGCGTACAGTCGCTCCTCGTAGTCGATAGTGAGGGGGAAGAAGTCGATTCCCTCGCGCGGCTGCTCGGTCGCGCAGGCGGTGACGAGGACGACGGTGTCGCCGTAGCGGACCAGCACTGACCCATCAGCCTGTCCGGCGAGCTTTCCCGTCTCGAGCTTCAAGACGCGACCGCTAATTGTTCGTTCGTAGACTCGTATCATAGGTTAAACCTCCGTTAACCCGCAGAATGGCGCCGCACCTTTCGGGACGGCCCTTTTGTCACAGGCGTAAGCTTACGCGGATGGGTTAGTCGTTTCCCGACTCAATCTGCGGGTTCGACCTGTCGCCCGAAGCCGCTCCTCAACATGGAGCATTCGGAGGAGCTATCTGCCTGAGGATTGCGCCTGCTCTCTTCTCTTCTAACAGAAAGGCCGCCGCTGTTACTTGCGGAGGCCCAATCTCGCGAGGACGGTCCGATAGCGCTGCACGTCCTTCTTGTTGAGGTATGCTAGCTGTCTCCGCCTCTGTCCCACCATCTTCAATAGGCCACGCTGTGAATGGAAGTCGTGCTTGTGCGTCCTGAGGTGTTCGCTGAGCTGGTTAATCTTCTCAGTCAGGAGGGCTACCTGCACTTCTGGAGAACCGGTATCGGTTTGGTGAGTGGCGTATTCCTCGACGAGGCTTTGTTTCTTCTCTTTGCTCAGCATCTGCCGTTGGCGTGGCCCTGTTCCGTCGTCCTTTCCGTATCTAGTGTATAATTCTAGCACGCGCCATGCGCTGGACGCAACGCGCTCGCGGAACCCGGCTTGAGGCTGCTTTCGATTGCACGAACAAGTATCTTCTTACTTGAAATCACAATCTGTGACTTCAAACCGGAGGACCGCACAAGAGAACGTTCCGGCGTCATGATACGGCGAATGCGACGTCGTAAGGTCTCGACGCCGCGCCGACAAGGGAAGGAACCTGCAACCGATGGCTAAGGTGGCACTGGTAACCGACAGCGCCGCTTCGCTGCCGGTCTCGCTGCGCGAGCAGTACGATATTGAAGTCGTCCCTCTCAACCTCGTCTTCGAAGACCGCACCTATCCCGACGGAGTGGAGAACGGCAGCTTCTACCGGGCGCTGAAGTCCTCCCGCCGGCCGCCGACGACGACCAGCGCCTCGCCGGGCACGTACCTCGAAGCCTTCAGGCGCGCCGCGACAAAGGCGCCCTCGCTGCTCTGCGTCACCGTGGCTTCGCGGTTCAGCGGCACCTACCAGTCCGCGTCGCAGGGCGCGCAGATGCTGGCCGAAGAGCGCCCGGAGGTGGCCGTCGAGGTGCTCGACTCGCAGAGCGCGACGATGGCGGAAGGCTTCATCGTCGTCGAGGCGGCGCGCGCGGCGGCGGCGGGCGCGGACCTGGAGGGTGTCGTCAGGCACGCAAAAGAAGTCATACCGCGCGTCGGCATCGTCGCCGTCATCGACACGCTCGAATACCTGGCCAGGGGCGGACGCGTGCCGCGAGTCCAGGCCTGGGCATCAGCGCTGCTCAGCGTCAAGCCGATAGTCGAGCTCCGCGACCAGGACATCCATCTCGTTACGCGCGCCCGCACGCGACAGCGCGCCGTGGCGCAGCTCATCCCCATCCTGGAGCAGCGCGGCCTTCGCGGCGAGCGCGTACACCTGTGTGTCCAGCACACGGACGCCCCTGAGGACGCCGAGCGGCTGGCAGAGGAAGTTGCGCGCCGGCTCGAGCCGTCGGAGATGGCGGTGAGCGAGTTCACGCTTGTGATGGGCGCGCACACGGGTCCTGGCCTGCTCGGCATCGCCTACTTCCAGGAGCCCTGAGCCTCCTCTCCATCGCGAATGACGATGAAGGACCGCCGGCCGACTGACGTGGACAGAGCCCTTCAGTCGCTCGGCGAGCTGCCGCCGCCCCGATCGCGTCCGGCCCTGGTCGTCGTCGCCGGGCTTCCGGGCACGGGGAAGTCGCGATTCAGCCGCGAGGTGAGCCTGCGCACGAGCGCGGTCGTTCTGGAAAGCGACGCCATCCGCCGTCTCCTGTTCGAGCGCCCATCCTATTCCTGGTTCGAGAGCCGGCGCGTGTTCAACGCCCTTCACGCCGCCGTGGGGAGGCTGCTCGATGCGGGCATATCCTGCATCGTCGACGCGACGAACGTGGCCGAGGACTACCGGCAGCCCCTCTACGAGCTCGCGGAAAGGCGCGGCGCGAAGCTAATCGTCGTCGAGGTGACGGCGCCGCCGGAGGTGGCGATGGCGCGGCTCTCAGAGGAAGCGGCCTCGCCGGAGCGGCTATCGGAGGCCGACGCGGCCGTTTACGAGCGGATGCGGCAGGCGTGGGAGGAGATAGGGCGGGAGCACTTCGTCGTCGACACGTCGAAGCCGGCGGACGAGGCGGTGGACGCCGTAGCCCGCGAGATGGAGGATGCGTAGGGACAAAGGAAAGGTCGCTGATAGGGACCTCCGCATGCAGCGGCCGGGCGTCGCTATGCAGTCGCACCTCGCATCGGCGGCGGCTCTCGCGGGACCAGGCCAAGGAGCCTTCCCAGCGCAACGTAGCCCCACTTCTGCATGAAGAGCGCCGCAGCCAGCCCGAGGAGCGCCACGCCCACGCCGATCATGGCGTCGAGGATGAAGTGGTTCGCGGTGAATACGACGGCGAAGAACTGGGCCACCGGCAGCAAGGCGACGAGGAGCCAGGCCGGCCTAAAACGCGTGGCCGAGATTACGCCGACGGCCAGCAGGACGGGCCAGCCGACGTGCAGGCTGGGAACGGCGGCATACGGGTTCACAAACGGCTGCGTCGATTGCGCCTGGTAGCTCAGATTGCTGTACATCGCCATCGTGTCAACGAAGCCGAAGTCGCTGAGGAAGCGCGGCGGCGCCACGGGGAAGATGTGGTAAATGATGAGGGCAATGCCGCCCGATATGAGCATGGCGTCGCGCGTTAGCGTGTACTGGCGGCGGTGACGGAAATAGAGCCACAGCCCGACAAGGATGATCAGCGGGAAGTCGAGCCAGAAGTAGATGCCGTTGAAGAGCTGGATCAGAAAGGTCTTGCCCAGGATGAGCGTCTGCAACTGGAGCTCCCAGGCGAAGCCGAGCTCTCGCTCTAAGTTCAGGATGCGAAAGCCGTGCGTCAGAGCCTCGGAGGTCCTGTCGACGACGCTGCCGCGGACCAGGAAGTAGAAGAGGAAGGCCAGTACGACGAGCGTGAGCTCGACGATGTGGCGGACCACCGGCCGCGGGGCCAGCGCCTCGGCGACTCTACGAGGGGCTAGAAGGGCCATCAGGGCACGGATGAGCTTCAGTATATGGCGAATCAGAGGGCTTACAGTCAGCGCTCTCGCTAGACTCCGCAATGCCGACAATGGAGAATCCACTCCTGCCAGCTCCCTCCGACAGCCGAATTTCTACTGTTAATTTAAGCACACGTTCCGGCGGATAGCAAGGAAGCCTTTTGCGGCGGCAGTCACTCGCTGTTCGGCACCGGCTGTCGCGTTCCTATGCGGAAGCTCTCGACCATGAAGGCGAGAGCAATCGCCAGCAGCACGACCAGGCCACCTACCATCGCATCGAAGATAAAGTGGTTCGCGGTCAAGACGATCGAGAAGAACATGAGGGTCGGGAAGAGGACCGCGAACGTCCTCACCCAGAGATTGCGGCTGACATCGATCAACGCAATGCCCACCAGGAGCGCCCAGCCGAAGTGGAAGCTCGGGACGGCGGCGTAATGGTTGACGATTATGCCCGGCTGCATGTCATCCGGATTGGCGCTAAA
>Ga0315268_10009570_pt1 | contig 10047 bp, 7 predicted proteins | sample C1_top_MG_FD_204535 | JGI IMG/M metagenome (GOLD analysis project Ga0315268, IMG submission 204535) | Sediment microbial communities from Yellowstone Lake, YNP, Wyoming, USA - C1_top | ecosystem: Environmental > Aquatic > Freshwater > Lake > Sediment | place: USA: Wyoming | collected 2017-08-01 | reverse complement strand
TGTCAGCTGTTTTAACCGCCGCTGCTTCATTGCCGATCATGATCGGTATGATGGCCGTTTCAGAACCACCGGTATCGATTCCGAGCGTATTGAGGCCAGTTACGAATCGCTTTTGATTCGTCCTGAGTGTTTGAAGTAATTCCGTATGTTCGGTAAGAACCTCGAGACCGGAGATCGAGGCAGCGCAAACCGCGGGCGGTAAAGCGGTACTGAAGATAAAGCTACGCGCATGATTGAGAAGGAACATGATCATGCTCTGTGTACCGGCGGCGTAGGCGCCAAACGAACCCAAAGATTTTCCGAATGTTCCCACGTGAATATGAATGCCATCGGACAGGCCGAAATGTTCAGCCGTACCTCTTCCGGTGGGCCCAAGAACACCGACCGCGTGTGCGTCATCAACCATCAGGACAGCATTGTACTTCGCTGCGAGCTCAACGAGATCCGGCAGGGGCGCAATATCGCCGTCCATGCTGAAGACCCCATCTGTCACGATCAGTTTTCGTCTTGCATGAGCGTGTTCACGCAATAGGGTCTCAACATGGCTTGTATCTTTATGTCGATACACGATCGCACGGGCGGAGCTTAAACGACATCCATCAATGATGCTCGCATGGTTCAGTGCATCGCTCAGGATGACGTCATCTTTGCCTGTTATCGCCGGAATGATCCCGGTATTTGCAGCATACCCGGAGTTGAACAGCAGCGCTGCCTCGGTCCCCTTGAACTCCGCTATATTGTGTTCCAGCACCTGGTGAAGCGCTCGTGTTCCTGATACCAGCCTCGACGCTCCAGAACCAAAGCCATGGCGTTCCATTGCAGCACTGGCAGCGATTCGTAGCGCAGGATGGTTGGCGAGTCCCAGGTAGTCGTTCGAACACAACAAGAGCATGATCTTGCCATTTATGGCAATACGGGGGCCGACATGCGGTTCAATGACCGTGCAGCGACGAAGCAGATGTTGCTGCTGTAATTTTATGAGCTCATTATCAAACATGGGTATTGATACCATTCGTGTTCATATGTTTCTTTCGAAGTATTGTTCCGGTAACATCGGAAGATTGCACGAGCCTATGTGTGTTATCAGGACAGGTTCTTTCTCCAGATAATATATGAGGGTATCAAGATCAAGCTTGTCACGGTCGACAAAAAAGGCCCTGCCCCCTTTTGCGTCGCCGGGCTTTTTGAGCACAGGGAAGCGGACATATCCTGCATGGATACTCGCTGCATAACCGGCGGTGTAATCGGGCTCGTCAGACCAGCAAAGTTCGGCAACGATCCCCGGTCCATGGGCTACCTTGGTTGCAAGCGCAAGAGCTTCACGCGTGCGGAAATGTGTGAGCCCGAACTGGTTCAGCATGCGGTCAACAGCTTCTCGGGCTGAATCCAGCCAGTCAAACTTTGACGTACGCACTCCGCGATCCGGATTATATTCAAGACGAACGCCGGTACGGGCGTCCATGATCATGGCGCCGCGCATGTTTTCGTTCGTTTGAGAGGCGCCCCTGCTTATATGATCGATGGCTGCCTGGATAGCCAGCCGGGATACGCCTTCTCGCTGAAGGACCAGACCGGCCTGAAAACGGGCCGAGGCATGATCATAAACAGCGAGCGTGGTGACGTCCAGGGCGGTCAAACAATAGGATATCGGCTTCTCAATGGGCTCGATAGTGATCGAGATCTGATCCTGTGTGCATCCCCTTCCAAGAGCACGGTCGTTGAGCTCATGTACGACAACATCGATATTGCCCGACTGAACAATGCGTTCTGCACCGGATGCATGTTTTCCTTCCCGCGTTGCATGCATACGGATACTGTATAAAATCGGTTCGTTTATGGTCATCTGCTGAGGCCAAGGTCCTGAACCATCTTCAGGTCATCTTCAGGGTTCAGACCGGATCTCGTAAGATAGTTACCTATCATGAAACCGTCCGCACCTGCCATGAATATCAGTGGATGGAGCGTATGAAGTGCAGTGCCTCTGCCGCCACAGATTCTGATCTCTTTATTCGGAAGAACAAGCCGGAATAGAGCGATGGAGTGAAGGGCATCGAGAGGCGCAATGGCAGTGATGGACCCGAGCGGAGTGCCCATGATCGGCATGAGAAAGTTGATGGGAACAGAATCAACATCGAGCTCTCGCAGGGTAAAGGCCATGCTGATACGATCCAGCATTGTTTCTCCCATGCCGAAGATGCCTCCACTGCAGGCGGAAAGTCCGAGCGAACGCGCGTGCGCAAGTACGTCAAGACGTTCTTCGAAACTGTGGGTCGTGCAAATGTGAGAAAAATATTCCCGCGAAGTCTCGATATTGTGATGATATCTCGCAAGTCCGGCGTTCCGGAGACGGGCAAGCTGGTCCTTGGTGAGCGTGCCGAGTGTGGCGCAGGGAGAAAGTCCCGCGTCGCGGACCGCTTGAATCCCCCCGGCGATATTTTCGAGGTCTTCGGGGGAATCTATGCCGCGGCCGCTCGTGACGATGCAGAACCGTTTTGCGCCGTTCTGCTTCGCGCTCACTGCTGCCTCAGCCATGCGGTCAACGGAAATAAGAGGATAGACCGATACCCCGGTGGAATGATGAATGGACTGGGCGCAATAGGAGCAGTCTTCACTGCAGGCACCGGATTTGGCATTCACAATGGAACAGATATCGACCGTGGAACCGCGAAAATGGCTCCGGACTCTGCCCGCAGCCGAGAATAGGTCCCACAGGTCAGATCCGCTAGCAGAAGCTAACTTCGCGATGATCGGTTGTTCAATGAGATCTCCGTTCAAAACGCGGTCAAGAACGGTGGCAATAGTTGTTCTGATGGACATAGACTAGTATTTACCCGATACCCGGCCAATTGTCAACCGATTAATGAACATGGGTTGACAATGCGCTGCGGCTAAAAAAGCGTTCCTGAAAAAATGAAGGAACGCTTTTGTACTTTCGATAACAAGGTATTGCGGTGTTATGGACTTAGAAAATCACTTAAACTGGGAGATCAAAGCATTCACCTGCGCTTCCATCATCTGTCTGATGGATGCAAGTGAGGACGGATCGTTCGCTTCAAAGCGCATGACCAGCACGGGTTGGGTGTTCGAGGCGCGGATGAGTCCCCACCCCTTTTCGAATATTGCACGCACACCGTCGACGGTAATCACTTCCTTGGGTCGTTGGGGAAGGTTGTTGCCTTTTGTGAACAGCTCCATTGCTTTTTCCACGACTTTGAACTTGATATGGTCAGGACAATCGAACCGGATCTCAGGCGTGTTAAACGTTTTCGGAATATCTGCGAGCAGGCTACTGAGGCTTGCTTTGGTCCCTTCAGCAATTTTAAGCTTTTTTAATATCTCAACAATTCGGCAACCCGCGTAGATCGCATCATCGTATCCGAAATACCTGTCTGCGAAGAAAAGATGGCCGCTCATCTCTCCGGCAAGCGCAGCATGCAGTTCCTTCATCTTCGCCTTAATGAGCGAGTGGCCGGTCTTCCACATGACGGCGTTCCCGCCTTTTGCCCGGATATCATCGTACATGGTTTGGGAACACTTGACCTCTGAGACGAACGTTGCGTTGGGCAGTACACGAAGGATGTCGCGTGCGAAGATGATCATTAACTGATCGCCCCAGAGTATGCTTCCGTTCTCGTCAACAACGCCGATCCGGTCGGAATCACCGTCAAAGGCGATGCCGACATCGGCTTTGACGGACCGCACTGTATCGATAAGCTTCGACAAATTCTTCGGGATCGTCGGGTCCGGATGGTGATTGGGGAACCTGCCATCCGGATCCGAGAACAACTCAATGACCTCGCAATCCATGCTGCTGATGATCTCGGGTGCTGCAAGGCCGGCAGTGCCGTTTCCAGAATCGAGGACGACTTTAAGGCGCGGTCCCGGTATATTTGAAAACAGTTTTTTGAGATGTTGACAGTACTCAGGAAGAATGGTGCGGGAACTGACCGTTCCTGCCGGCTTCTGTGTTCGTGCGTTGTCCGAGCCAGTTATCATGGTCTGCTTTAACTTCTGGATCTCTTCGCCGTAGATGGTCTCGTGTCCCACGCAGAGCTTGAATCCGTTGAATTCCGCGGGATTATGGCTGCCGGTGATCATGACCCCCGCTCCCTCTTTCAGATGATAAAGGGAAAAATAGAGGACCGGTGTGGGGCAGAGGCCTATGATCGTAACATCGATCCCTGCAGAGGTGAGACCGCGCACCATGTCATCACAAAGGCGTGGTGAACTCATGCGGGCATCGTACCCCACCGTCGCCGACCGGATGCCTTTTAAAGAAATATACGTGGCAAACGCTCGGCCAAGCGCTTCAATGACCGGAGAAGTGAGGTCCCGGTCTGCAATGCCGCGAATGTCATACTCCCTGAAGATCTCGTGATTTATCGTAACAGGCATCGTGAAATCCTTTGAAGGAATTATTTATTAGACAGGGATGGAAGGTGGTTCTTCTTCTTGCTGTCGTGACGGTTGTAGTCGTCCTCGAACCGGACAATGTCGTCCTCTTCAAGATATTCGCCGTTCTGCACTTCAATGATCTGGAGCGGTATCTTGCCGAGGTTCTCCAAACGGTGCTTGGTGGACATGGGGATGTAGGTGCTTTCATTAGGATGCACGTCATAGACGTTTTCACCGTTTGTTACCCTCGCGGTGCCGGACACGACGACCCAATGCTCGCTTCGATGGTTGTGGAGCTGATGAGAAAGTTTTGTCCCCGGATTGATGACGAGCCGCTTGATCTTATAACGCTCTCCTTCTTCGAGGATCGTGTAGGAACCCCAGGGCCGGTGGACCGTAAGGTGGATCAGGTGTTCACCTGTTTTCCGTTTTTTGAGTTCGTCTACGACCTTTTTGACGTCCTGAGCCCGTTCCTTGGTGCAGACAAGGGTTGCATCAGGCGTATCAACGACCACGACGTCTTTCAGGCCAATGGTCGCAACCAGCCGTTTTTCAGCATAGATGATGGAGTCATGGCTTCCTATGTCAATAACATTGCCGGCAATGACATTGCCGGATGCATCGCGGGCAGAAACATCGTCCAGCGCTGTCCAACTTCCGACGTCGGACCAGCCGATATCCGCGGGGATAACGGCAGCGTGATCGGTCTTTTCCATGACCGCGTAATCAATGGAAATCGACTCAAGTTTAGTGAACACCTGCTTGATGACGTCGGATTCCTGGTCAGTATCGATGCTCTTCTGGATCTCCATCAGGCCTTTATGAAGTGCAGGAACATGTTGTTCTATCTCTTTGAGGAGCGTGCGCGTTTTCCAGATAAAGATGCCGCTGTTCCAGTAATAGTTGCCCTGCTTCAGATAGCCTTTTGCCGTCTCGATGTCGGGTTTTTCAACAAAAGCGTCAACCTTACACACGCTCAACCGGTCGGTGCCGGACAATGGAGCACCTGCTTTAATGTAGCCATAACCTGTTTCCGGTCTGTCGGGTTTGATCCCCAAGGTGACGAGATGGCCCTGTGCAGCAGCATCTGCAGCCGTATGAAGAAGACGTAAAAATTCGTCGGCTTTGCGAATGGCATGGTCTGCGGAGAAAACGACCATGATGCCGTCCGGGTCGATCCTGTTCAGATGGAGCGCTGAAAGGCCCAGCGCTGCAGCGGTGTTTCTCGCCTGGGGTTCAAGGATGAAGTGCATGTCCCAGGTATCGCCGAATTTGGTGGAAAGCTGCGTGTTGATAGCGTCCGAAAGAGTGTGATTGGTCACCACGAAAATATCTTCCCGCTTGATGAGCGGCAGTATCCGTTTTACTGTTTCTTGAATGAGTGTGTCCTCTGCACCGATTTTGAGCAGCTGCTTCGGCATTTTCTCACGAGAAAGCGGCCAGAATCGGGTACCTGATCCTCCTGCCATGATGACGGCAAACAAGTGATGGGTATTTTTTTTCAAGGAAGGTCCTTTCCTGGGTCAACGAATGGTGCTGACTTCTTGTTTGTTATCAGGTGGTTAAGCTGACGCATCATAATACAGAAAATGTTATTTGTCAACTAGATGGCTGGCTGGTTAAGAAAAACGCGGTGCGAACGTTCATGAAACTGGTGGAGTCAGGAGCGGTGATGCAGCAGTGCGTTATCCATAAAAGCCTTAAATTCTTTATTAAAACGTTCTGTGCTGAACCGTTCTGCATTGCTTCTCATATGCTTAGCATCGAAGATTTGGTGCGATCGTTCAAATTGCTGAACAGCTGCTTTGAGGGCTTCCACGGTCTGTTCATAAAAGAAAATGCCGGTTGGCCTGTCTGTATCGTTATTGCTTCCCGCAGCTCGAAGCGGATTTATGGTCTCCAGAGAGCCTCCTTTTCCAAAGGCAATGACCGGCGTTCCGCAAGCCTGGGCTTCAACGGTCACGATACCGAAATCCTCTTCCGCGGCATAGACAAACGCTTTTGCTTTTTGCAAGTGCTCTTTCATGACCGATGTCGGTTGATACCCGAGCAATTTCACGTTGCTCCCGGCCTTTGCTCTGATCTTTTGCAAGTCCGGGCCGTCTCCGATGACCACCAGTTTTTTGTCCGGCATGCTGGTAAAGGCTTCGACGATAAGGTCCATTTTTTTGTAGGGCACCATTCTCGAGGCGGTGAGATAATACCCCTCTTTTCCGGCCTGAGGAACATAAGTCGCGATGTCCACCGGCGGATAGATGACCGCCGCTTCCTTGCCGTAGATCTTGGTGATGCGTTTAGCGATATAGTGCGAGATGCCGATATAGCGATCGACCCTGTTCGCTGTGGTAACGTCCCACATTCTGATATAGTGCAAGACCATGCGCGCGGCAAGTCCTTTGAGCCCCCGGTCCAGCTTCGCTTCACGAAGATACTGGAAATGGAGGTCCCAGGCATAGCGTATGGGCGTATAGCAGTAGCACACATGAAGCTGACGGGCATTGGTCAGGACGCCCTTGGCGACCGCATGCGAAGAAGAAATGACGACATCGTAGCCTGAAAGATCGAACTGTTCTATGGCAAACGGCATGAACGGCAGATAGCTGCGGTATTTCTTGCGACTGAACGGGAGCGACTGGATGAACGATGTTTTGACGGGCTTGTCCAGAATGAAGCCGCGCTGTCCCGGCGGAAGAAAATCCACGAGACTGAATAGATCTGCCTCGGGATAGAGGGTAAGGATTTGCTCCAGCGCACGCTCAGCACCGGCATAGGTCACCAGCCAGTCATGGACAATCGCTACTCTCACCGGGACTCCTCTTCAACGCGTTTGATATCAGCTTCCACCATCATGGCTACCAGTGCTTCAAACTTGGTGACCGGTTTCCAGCCGAGTTTTTCCCGGGCTTTCTGCGGGTTTCCGATCAGGATGTCAACTTCAGCGGGCCGATAAAAATCTGGGGAAAGCTCCACCATGGTCTTTCCGGAGCGTCTGTCGGTTCCCTTGGTGTTCACCCCTTCCCCGGTCCACGCGATATCGTAGCCGGCAGCCTTGAACGCGGCCTCGATGAATTCCCTGACCGTATGTGTTTCGCCGGTTGCGAGCACGAAGTCGTCCGGAGTTTTTTGCTGCAGCATCAGCCACATTCCTTCGACAAATTCCTTTGCGTAGCCCCAGTCCCGCTTCGAGTCCAGATTGCCGAGGATGATCTTGTCCTGTTGACCTTTTTTGATCTTGGCGATGCCATAGGTTATCTTGCGGGTGACGAATTCAAGACCCCGCAGCGGCGATTCGTGGTTGAACAATATCCCGGAACATGCGAACATGTTGTAGGATTCACGGTAATTCACGGTCATCCAGTGGCTGAAGAGCTTGGCGACCGCGTAGGGACTTCGCGGATAGAACGGGGTCGTTTCTTTCTGCGGGATTTCCTGGACCAGCCCGAACATCTCGCTCGTTGACGCCTGATAGAACCTCGTATCGGGCTTAATGGACCTTATCGATTCGAGAAGACGAAGCACGCCCATGGCATCGATGTCGGATGTCAGGAGCGGTTGCTCGAAGGAGACCTGGACAAAGCTCTGCGCAGCGAGGTTGTACACCTCGTCCGGTTTTGTTTTTTCAATTGTACGCATCACGTTTGTCAGTTCAAGAAGGTCCATGTACAGGATCTTGACGTCTTTTTCGACTCCCATCTCTTTCAGGCGCCAGAAACTCGAGTCCCCGCTTCTCCTGTCCACGCCGTACACTTCATACCCTTTTTCGATGAGCAATTTTGATAAATATGCACCGTCTTGACCTCGAATGCCTGTAATTAACGCCCTTTTCATAATATCCCTTCCTAATCGAATCGATTTTCCTTATCTTTCGGTGTGTAAAAGAGTCTCGTATACCCTTATGTGTTCATCAGCGATCATTTCCCAGGAGAAACGTTCGCTCAGTGCGATGCTATTCTCGGAAAGCTTTTTTGCAAGGCTCTTGTCTCTGACCACGGTCATGACCGCGTCTGCCAGATGGTCCTCATCGGATGCAAATACGACATGCTGCCCGTCCTTCAACTCTGCGGGAGTAGAGCCTGTCTTCGTGGTAACGACCGGTATGCCAAGGGACAGGGCAGCCATCAACGTGGTCCGTCTGAAGCTTGCACCGTCCGGATAGGGCAACAAACAGGCATCGGAACCCTTGAGCGCGGCTGCGATATCCTCGGGGGTCCCTCCGAGAACCCAATCGATCTGCTGCTGAGGCAGCAGATGTTCGACCAGCGCTTTGATCTTCAGAAAATACCCACGGTGGTGCGGATGCACATCACCGATGAACCGGAATAGCACGGGCGATGTTATCTGCTTGCTGATCATATGAAAGGCTTCAGCAACGGATTCGATCATCCTGCCCGGATAGAACAAGCCGAAGAACGAGAGTACGGTCGTTCCCGGGACACGCTTCATTGGTGCTGCTGTCACGGGGATGTTGCTGCCAACCGGAATGACGCGCGCTGCCGCCAGCTTACGTTTTATCCAGGGAACAGCTTTCCTGACAGCGTTTTGTTCCTCTTCTGCGGTGAATATCAAAGCGTGAGAGCACGCGATGAATGGCAAGATGCTTGCTTTACGCAGGAGCTTTGCTCGCGTGAACTCATGGATCGTTGTCACGATCGGGAATCCTGCTATCCTCAACAGGATCGCCAGCGCCTGGGGACCGAGGCGATAGCCATAACCGTTTGCGGGATACTGAATATGCACGATATCCGGCCCGAGGGAGCGCACTGTATTGAGTACGAAGAACATCCTGCGGATATCCCATCGATCGACCAGCGGGAGCACCAGATCGTCCGGTCTGGCCTTGACCGCTGTTGAGGAGGTCAGGACGGTCAGGGACAGGAGCCTTTTCGCCAGGTAGTCCGATAAATGGGAGGTATAGTCCCCTATCCCGCACCTGATCGGCGGGAAGGAGCCGGTTATCATTAGGATCTTTAATGGAGTACCCATCAACTCAGTATACGATGTATTCCCGATCGTTCTCCCTGTATCAACGGCATCAGCTTCAAAATCTTATAGCATACTCGTCTTGAGCTTGACAAGCTAAATAATATCAAGAGTGCCGGACACAGGCAGGGCTTTTTGATGATGAAAGAAGCTGCTGGCGGCTGAAAACGTCATTTGCTTTTGAGTGCGATGATCGCTTGAGTCAATTTAGCCGGGATGATCCTTTTGACGGCAAGCTTGCATGCCGTACTGAGGTGAAGCCAGGCGTAATAGGCATTCACCTTGATCGTGTTCATGTGCCTGCGGGCGATCCGCCAGCTTTCTTTGTTCCCCGGCAGTTGGTTCGTGTCCGAAAAACCGCCGGTGGAAATCCTGGCTATGATCTGGTCGCAATTATAGAATCTGCGGCCGTGCATGAACGCGTAGAGCGCAAAATCGAAATCGGCGCAGATCTTGTAAGAAATGTCGAATGGCCGGTCCTTCATCAGCACTGTTCTGATGAACAGACTTTGGTGTCTGCAAATGTTGCCTTTCCAGATATCCTTCACCGGCCGAGCTTTTTTTACCACAGTAAAATCGTGATTGTAGACGACTTCTTGATGGCCGTATATGAGGTCTGCGACCGGATCGGCGTTCTTAAAGACAGACGCTACCGTTTCCGGCTGTTTCAAT